>Ga0228535_1000496_pt1 | contig 106135 bp, 98 predicted proteins | sample SJ1metagenome_FD_168457 | JGI IMG/M metagenome (GOLD analysis project Ga0228535, IMG submission 168457) | Enriched culture of PCE-dechlorinating microbial communities from Ithaca, New York, USA - SJ1 | ecosystem: Engineered > Modeled > Simulated communities (microbial... > Unclassified | place... | reverse complement strand
GCTGCATAGCGTCGTCTCTCTGTGTCAGTGGATTTGTTGGGGAACAAAGCCATTTTAACCCAGATTGCGGCGCTATTCTATTATAATTTCAAGATGTTATAATCTTTTTACATCTGCGAAAGTTGAGATTAGTATTAACGATATCTGGAGATTCAGAGTCATCGATGTACTATTAAACGCAAGACATCTGATGCTTGAAGAAGAAAAGAAGAGACTCTCTCTGTAACGGCACGGATAAAGGAATACAGTTTACATCAAGGTGATTTTAGAGCCCTGTTTCAGATTGGACAGTAAGGATCCTGACGGGAGGTCACTATGGCTTCATTTCCCGAATACGATCAGTTTGACGGCATTGGTTTGGCGGAGTTGATCAGAAAGGGTGACATCAGCGGCCGTGAAGTATGTGAAGAGGCTATTCGCCGTGCTGAAAGCCTCAATCCCAAACTGAATGCCATCGTGACGAAGACCTATGACCTGGCAAGAGAAACGGAAAAATTCTTGCGCGGAGATGCGCTCTTCAGCGGGGTCCCCTTTCTATTGAAAGACGCGCACCACGCCCGAATTCAAGCTTGCGTACGTCACCGAGCCGAAGGCCTTCGGGCCGACGCGGAACCCCTGGAATCTCGATTACTCCTGCGGCGGCTCCAGCGGAGGTTCGGCCGCGGCGGTGGCCGCGGGCATCGTACCTTTTGCTTCAGCCACGGATGAGGGAGGATCTATCCGCGTCCCCGCGTCCTATTGTGGCCTGTTCGGTCTCAAGCCGAGCAGGGGGCGCAATCCGGTAGGACCCGACTTCGATGAAGAGTGGGACGGCATGTCCCAAATCCATGTGATTACCCGATCGGTGCGCGACTCCGCCGCCATGCTCGATGCCGTCAGCGGCTTTGAAAACGGAGCGCCGTACGGCATTTTCACCAAGGAAAGGCCCTTCATCGAGGAAGTGGATACAACGCCGGGGAAGTTGCGGATAGCCTTCTTCATGCGGTCGGCATATGGAAAGAACGTCCATCCGGAATGCGTGAGGGCGGTGGAAAAAGCGTGCGCCCTGCTCGGGGAACTGGGTCATGAAGTCGTGGAAGCAGAGCCCGACTTCAGGGAGGAAGATGCTGCGCTGTGCTACAGCATCATTGTGATGGGGAATGCGGCCGCGCTTGTTGGTAAACTGATACGGCTGCATGGGCAATCCCTGGTGAAGCGTGATCTGGAGGTGGCCACCTTCACCATGTACAGAATGGGGCGGAGCCTGCATGCGCTCGACTTCGTGAAGGCGAAACGCAGATGGAGGGAGTTCGGGACAATAATGGACCGGATGCTGAACCGATATGATGTGGTGCTCACCCCAACCCTGGGTGAGCCACCCGTCTCTGTCGGATCGCAGCAGCCCTGCGGAGTCCAGTTCATCGGCCGCTATGGTGACGAGGCGAAACTGTTGAGACTCGCCGGCCAGTTGGAAAAGGCTCAGCCGTGGGTTGGCAGGAAGCCGCCGATTCTACCGTGAAGCAAATTCCCTGGATACGGACCGATCTCCTGTTGCAGGTTTTGCCGGTTACGCCTCAGGTTTCGAATCACCCCACAGGCGTCCGATCGGTTCATTCATGGCGAAGAGGAAATCCGTTCCCTCGACCACTTTTCCCCCCTTGATGGTAAGGACCGCCACGCCGCTGTACTGCAGGCGGTAGCCGTCCCTGTTGGTGAAGTCCACTTCCCAATGGGCCGCCGCCGTATTGTTGCCGACCAGATCGAACACATTGGAGACACTGACGCTGTGGACGGTGAACTTCAGTTGGGGCATCTGCCGCATCAGGTTCTCGAACCAGCCCCGGATCGCCTTCTTTCCCACGAACCTGCCGCCGACCGGCAGATTGCCGGGATAGTTCCACACGGCATCGTCCGCCCAATCTTTCAGGAAAGCGGGTACATCCCGCCGGTTAAGCGCTTCCAGAGCTGCGCCGACATTCTTCTTCGCGATAATGGATCCGATCATGGTGTTCCCTCCTTGAGTGTTGATGCGTCCTCCGACCCAAAAGCGGGGAGTCTTTGGGGAGATTCTGACGACTGATTGTGAGGTCGACGACCTCTTCTCTCGGGTATTGCTGATGCGGTTGGCGCCGATGTTGGCATGGACGGCCTTCGTGGCAAGAGCTTTCAGGCTGGAAACAGCAAGGCCGGGCCTGCAGGAGTGGTATACTCCGGCAGGTGCCCGGCCTTTTCGAGTAATGAATACCCATGGTGAATATTCCCAACCTTCCGCATGGCGTGCGAGAATGAGCTTGTTAAAAAATATATCATGAGTCATTGCATAATGTCTAATGCTTTCCGGTTCAGGTTGGAGGGTAGGGAAAAGTATGAAGGGAAGAAGTCGTGTGATGGCTGACCGGTGTCCGATCCGGTACTTGGATGGTGGAACAGATTACCGGCCGCAGGCGGGACAAAGAGGGTTTCTTCTCACCGGAATCTCGCGAAACCTCATCCGCAGCGCATCATAGGTGAGGAGCCGTCCAGTCAGCAGCTCCCCGCAGCCTGTCAGGTACTTGATCGCCTCGGTAGCCTGGATCGAACCGATGATTCCGGGGACGACTCCCAGAATTCCGTCACGGCAGCATGCCGCGGCAACCTCGGCCGGCGGCGGTTCGGGAAAGATGCAACGATAACAGGGCGAGGTGTGCGGCAGGACGGTGATGCTCTGGCCGAGAAAGCGGAGCACTCCTCCGTGGGAATAGGGGATGCCCAGGCGGACGCAGCTATCGTTGATCAGAAACCGGGCAGGGAAATTGTCGGTGGCGTCCACCACGAAATGGTATCCTGCGATGATTTCTTCGATGTTCTCACTGGTCACGGCGGCTTGATGGGCGACGACCGTTACTTCGGGATTCAATGCTGAAAGTTTCTTCCCGGCTGATGAGACCTTGGCCGTGCCGATATCCGGGGTGAAGTGAAGGATCTGCCGCTGGAGGTTGGAGATTTCCACCAGGTCGCCGTCGGCCAGACCGATGGTTCCGACACCCGCGGCCGCCAGATAGAGGGCGGCGGGAGAACCGAGGCCGCCTGCCCCGATAATAAGCACCCTGCCGTTGAGGAGCCTTTCCTGACCGGCGCAGCCTATCTCTTCCAGGAGTATCTGGCGGGAATATCTTTCGTGTTGTTCGCGGGTGAGCATGGTTTCGACTCCGATTCCGGGCATGAAAAAGCCCCATCACGGAAACGACGGGGCCGGAAATACTGCCGCGACCTTCACTCAGGCGGTCGCGGGGATATGGTCAAGGGACGGTGATACGAGCGGGCTGAGGATCGTCTTCATCTTTTTCAGGGCGCCCTCTTCGATCTGGCGGACCCTTTCCCGCGAGATGGAGAAGTGATCAGCGATCTCCTGCAGGGTCATTGGTTCGTCGGCGGAAACCCTTTGTTCGATGACGTACCGTTCCTTCTCGTTCAGGCGGGTCAGTGCCCGGGATATCTCCTTCTGCAGGAGGGCTGCTTCCTGGTGTTCGGCGAGGACCTCTTCCTGGTTCAGTCGGTCGTCCGCCAGCCCTTCCAGCAGGGTGTACCCTTCGCCGGATGCAATCTCCGAATCCAGTGAATAATCACCCCGGAGACGCTGCTCCATTTCCACGAATTCCGATTCCTTCACATCCAGGGAATGGGAGGCCGCGGGCACATCGTCATCTCCAATCATGTTTCTGATAGCATTTTTTGCCTGATTCAGCTTGAAAAACAGCTTGCGCTGTGCCTGGGTCGTTCCGATTTTCAACAGGCTCCATGCCGAGATAATGTAGTTCTGGATATAGGCCCGAATCCACCAGACAGCATAGGATATGAGGCGGAAGCCTTTGTAGGGGTTGAACTTGCGCACCGCCATCATCAGCCCCACGTTGCCTTCCTGGATGAGGTCGATCATCTTCATGCCGTATGCCCGGTACTCGCCGGCTATCTTGACCACAAAGCGCAGGTTCGAGGTGATCAGTGTATGGGCTGCTTCAAGGTCTTTCTCTTCGTAGAACTTGACCGCAAGGCGATATTCTTCCTCCGCGGTGAGGACCGGGAAGCGACGGATTTCGGCAAGATAGAGATTCATGCTGTCGGATACGACGGGAAGGGCTGTTGTCATGGTTGTTGCCTCCTTTGTATGGAAAACGCCGAAGACTATCGGTGTTGCAACGTATTAGCACTCACTCCCAGTGAGTGCTAAAAATATAGCAGGAAATATTTTCCATTTCAACCCAAAAAATGAGAGTTGCTCAATTCATTCCGAAGCGGAGTGTATGGGTGGCAGGGATTGCCTGTACTCCAATAAATTTAACGTGGCTAAAATATATTGAAGTGATTGCGCGTGGCATCGATTCGGATAACAGTGCGTGATACATGGGTTATTATTTCTACACAGTGTGTACGCGGTGAAAAGAGAGAGTGAAAAAATCTTGCCCGGCTGTCGGTTCTATGTTACACGACTATCTAATGAAGAAGGCTGACTGAGCTTCACAGGGGAGGTTTCAGACATGGAAATCACGATTCTCCCTTTACCGGGAGAGAGCAAGAAGTCCGGAAACATCGATGAATCAGCGCTCGGTTTCGGAAAAATCTTCACGGACCGGATGCTGCTTGTGGAGTGGAAGAGCGACAGTGGCTGGTTCGACGCCAGGATAAAGCCCTATGAACCCTTTGTGCTCGATCCGTCATGTCTCGTTTTCCACTACGCCCAGGAGATTTTCGAGGGTCTCAAGGCGTACAAGTGGGCTGACGGTACGATTACGCTTTTCCGTCCCGAAATGAATGCGCGCCGCTTCAACCTTTCGGCCGACCGGCTCTGCATGCCGCGTATTCCGGAAGAGTTTTTCGTGGAAAGCATCATGCGGCTGGTAGAGATGGAAAAGGACTGGATTCCCACCACGGAAGGGACATCGCTCTATATCCGTCCCGCGATGATAGCGGTTGAACCGGTTCTCGGCGTCAAGTCTTCGGATCATTTCTACTATTTCGTCATCCTCTCTCCGGTCGGGGCGTACTACGCCTCCGGCTTCAATCCGGTGAAGATCCTCGTGGAGGACCGATACGTGCGGGCGACTCCCGGCGGGACCGGCGAGGCAAAGACCGGGGGCAACTACGCATCATCCCTGATAGCGGGAGTGGAAGCGAAAAAGAAGGGATTCGCGCAGGTCCTCTGGCTGGACGGCGTCCATCACCGCTATGTGGAAGAGGTGGGTGCGATGAACATGTTCTTTGCTTACGAGGACTGCGTCGTGACCGCGCCCCTTGCCGGGTCCATCCTCAACGGCGTGACGAGGGATTCCGTAATCTGTCTGGCCGATTCCCTCGGCTTCCGCGTGGAGGAGCGTCCCATCGAGATCAACCAGCTGGTTGCCGACATAAAGGAAGGCAAGGTGAAGGAAGCATTCGGCAGCGGCACCGCCGCGGTCATCACTCCCGTGGGAACCCTGGGCTTCAAGGGCGAGAGCCTCACGGTGGGCGATGGAGGAGTCGGAAGTCTTACCCGGAAGCTGTATGATACTCTCACGGGAATCCAGTACGGCAGGATCCCCGACACCTTCGGCTGGCTTCGCAAAATCGCCTGAGGGCCCATGAAACAGCAACCGGACGCAAACAGGCTCTGTCTCACGTGCCGCAGGCACTGCAAGCAGTCTCCCGCCGCGGTGATTGCCAGTTGTCCGCGCTACTACCCCGGTCCAAAGATTAGAAAGGAAGAGTGGAGGCAATTGGAGTTGGGCCTCTGAGTCCTTTCCATCAGGCTGGTATCGGAAGGCGCATCCAAAGAAGACCCCCGTTTCGCCCGATTCGGGGGTTTTCTTTTTCGGAAGGAGAGAAAACCATGAAGGTTGTCGGACTCACGGGAGGTATTGCCTCCGGCAAGAGTTTCGTGGCGGAAATCCTTGCGTCGTCGGGGGCGGTGGTTATCGATGCCGATATCCTTGCCCGTCGGGTCGTGGAGCCGGGCGAGCCGGCCTACCAGGCCGTGGTTCGAAGATTCGGCGATGGGATTCTTCGTCCGGACGGCTCTCTCGACAGAAAGGCCTTGGGGAGGATAGTGTTTTCCGATGGGGCTGCCCGTCGGGAACTGGAAGCGATGATTCATCCGGCTGTCGCGGAGTTGTGCGGCCGGCGCCTCGCCGAAGAGAGGCGCAAGGGGACTCGGGTGGTTTTCTACGTTGTCCCGCTGCTGTTCGAGGCGGGGCTGGAATCGATGATGGACGAGATATGGGTTGTGTCCGTGGATGAAGAAACGGAGCTTGCCCGGCTCATGAAACGTGACGGAAGCGACCGCGAGGAGGCGTTCCGAAAGATTGCGGCACAGATGCGGATGGAGGAAAAGGTCGCCCGCGCCGACGTGGTGATTGATAACAGCGGCGCTCCGGAAGAAACGGAACGCGCTGTCGGGGAGGAATGGAAAAAGCTGCTGGCAAGGTTGCCGTGAGCGGAAAGGCGGGAAAAGATCCCTATTTGTGGTACCCGAGTTTGAAGGAAATCTCTTCGGCGGCCTTCTTGACCAGGGGAATCAGCTCCTTGTCGATACGCTCCAGTGACAGGCGCATGGATGGCCCCGAGATGCTGACTGCGCCCACTATCCTCCGTGTATAGTCACGAATTGGGGCGCTCACGCATCTGACCCCCACATCCAGTTCTTCGTCGTCAATGGCGTAGCCGGTTTCCGCCACCGTTTTCAGGTTCCGTATCAGTTCGTCGCGATCGGTCAGCGTATGCGGGGTGTACGCCTTCAGTTCCTTTTGCGGGATGTACTGTTCGAGTTCCTCCTCGTTCAGGTAGGCAATCTGGACCTTTCCGGCCGCGGTGCAGTATGCCGGCAGGCGTGAACCGACCCGTGGAACGACGCGCACGGTGAGGTCCGTTTCCACCACATCGAGGTAGATGATATAGAAGTCCTTGAGGATTGCCACATAGGACGTCTCGTTGCATTCCCGGACCATCTCTTCCAGCACCGGTCGGGACTGGCGCAGGAGACCCATCTGTTTCACGAAGGTCTGCCCCAGTTCCAGGGTTTTCAGTCCGAGCCGGTAGTTTTCGGTTACCTTGTTCTGTTCGATGTATCCGCGCGATTCAAGGGTTGCCAGCAGCCGGAAGACATTATTCTTGTGAAGGTTCAGCCGTTTACTCAGTTCCGTAACGCCCAGTTCGTCGATTTCCTCGTGGAACTGTTCAAGCAGATCCAGTGCATGGGATACGGACTGGATTAAATAGTCGGATTTTTCTTTTTTCGCCATGGCGCGCTATCCTTCGTTCGGTAGTTTCTTGATGGCCGGCCACGGGAAAATGGTGGGGAATAACCTGGGAACGGTACGCCCGCGCACGGTGGAAGAAGCCGCAGATAACTGGTTGAAATGAAAACTTCTTACAATGTGAATTTCAATCATGATGTTTTATTTTGCATGGTAACATGAGTTGGTGTGAAAATCATTTTCAACAATAAACTGACAAAAACCTTATTGCCTGGTAGATAGGGCACTATGGTAAATTAGATAGAATATTGTTTTACTATTGTCAAGACGGAAAATGAGTTTTCATTATCTCCCGCACTACCGATGTCGCATAGGCCCCTTTCGGCAGGGAGAAAGTCAGGCAAAATCCTTCGGGATCCGGCGATGTGGAAAGGTTCCGCAGCGGAATGCGAAGCGGGCGCCGTTCCCCCTCCATCCTGAGGGGACCCGCCAGATCAAACGATGACAGGGCGAGTCCCTCTTCCCGCAGCACCCCTTCTTCCAGTTCACGGGGATTTCCTTCCGGGAGTTTCATCTTGCAGCCGAACATGGGGCCGCTGGGCGAGATGCCGAAATCCCGTGCCCGTTCCTGTTCCGCGGCAGCGTCTTCCACGAGAAAACAGGCGCCGTTGTCGTGACGGAAAGCCAGATCACCTTCCTCAACCGTGTCGATGCGGTCAATCCGCCGTTCAAGCACCTGGTCGAATAGGGAGGACTGGCAGGCTGACAGGTAGAGCCTTTTCAGTCGAGGTGGAACGGCGTCCAAAGCCCGTTCATGCCCGTCCGGGCGTTTCACCAGCCGCTTCAGGATTTCCCGTTCCGTGCGGCACTGTCCGGGAAAGAGTTCGAGGCTTCCGGCAAGGTCTCTCCGGTGATAGGCTTCGACGGCGCTTCGCCATCCCTCGTCGCGAATTGATTCAGGGTCACCCATCACGGCATCGACCGCGGCCTTGAAATCGCGGTTCAGGAGAGCCCGGCCTATCAGGTGGGAATTGCCGAGGCCGCCGTACCGCTGCTGTCCGAAGTAATTGGGTACGCCCCGTTGCGACAGAACGTCGAGAATTGCGGATGCCTTGTCATGGGCGTCCCGGTCGACAGTGCGTATGCGGATGGTGAAGCTGTTCCCTGCCAGGTGCCCCGTCTTCAGTTTGTTCCGGTGGCGGGCAGCGGAAAGGACCCTGATGCCGGGGAGGGAGAGGGACAGGAGGCGGTCCGGTTCTATGCGTGGAAATGAAAGAGTCTGGCGGGTTATCCCCCGGGCGTCCTTCATCCCCGCATAGCCGATGTCCCGTTCCTGGATGCCGAGGCTCCGGGAGAGGCGCCGGACGGCGTCCAGCGTGGTCACGCCGCGCTTCTCGATCTCCGCATAGGTGTGTTCACCCTCACCGCACGGCTGGTAGAGCGGGATCTCCGTCACCAGAAAGTCTTCCGGCGATTCCTTGATAATCCCGCCGATGCCGGGCAGGTCGGCTGTCAGGTATGCGCGCATGGGCTTCTCCTGTGAAATTGGGTGAAAAGTAAAAAGTAAAAAGTGAAAAGTAGAAGGTGTTGGGCAAAGGGCATGGCTGAACCAGCCCCCGGCATCCGATCCCTAGCCCCCGGTTTTCCGGTAGTGGACGAAGTAGATCTTCTTCCCTTCGGCCATGAATTTTCTCATGTATTTCGACAGGTGGTACCCTTCCATTTCGTGCCTGTAGAGGTCCGGGGCCAGGCGGTTTTCGAATCCGTCCAGTCCCGCCATCATGCCGGCAACGTCGATGCCGTAATCGTCGAAGTCGGTGGCAAAGTAGAAGTCAGCGTCCGCTGAGAGGTACTCCCGCAGGAATTCCATGAACTGGCGGTTCACCAACCGCCGCTTGCGGTGCTTTTTCTTCGGCCACGGATCCGGGCAGTTGATGTAAACCGCGGACAGCGACCCGGCCGGGATGCGCTCGGTGATGAACTGACGAGCCTCTTCCCGCAGCACGCGCACGTTCTTCAGTCCGCGCACGTCTATCCTGCGGCAAGTCTTGTAGCATCCCTTGTTGTAGAAGTCGATGGCGATGAAATTCGTCTCCGGACGCTCCGCCGCGGTCAGGGCGATGAAGTCGCCGATGCCGCAGCCTATTTCCAGGGCAAGGGGGTTCCCGTTGCCGAAGATAGCCGCCCAGTCGGCCGGTTTTTCCAGGTTTTCCGCCCGCAGATAGGTGGGCGATTCGATGTGGATGAAAGACTGCATGGTTTCTTCCCCTGATTGTGAAGTGGGCCTACTCTACCACAGCAAAACCCGGTGGAGAAGCGCCATGTGTGCGACGTCCCGTTGGTGATGCCCCGGTTGCGTCGGGCGGCCGGCGTCCGCCTTGCCATTTGCCGTCCGCTGTGCTATAGCTATCCTCTTGAAATAGCGAAAAAAAAGGAAATACGACTATGAAATTCACCGAACTGAACCTTCCGGAACAGGTGATGCGGGGTATCGAGGCCGCGGGTTTTACCGAGTGTACGCCGATACAGGAAAAGACACTCCCCATGGCCTTGGGGGGCAAGGATGTGGCCGGCCAGGCCCAGACCGGTACCGGAAAGACCGCCGCATTTCTCATCACCCTCTTCACCCGCCTTCTGGCACACCCCGACCAGGCGAAGGAGAGCAATCCCCGTGCTCTCATCCTTGCGCCGACACGGGAACTGGTGGTGCAGATTGAAAAGGACGCCCAGTTGCTGGGGATCCACACCGGTTTCTCCATCCAGGCAATCTACGGAGGTGTCGACTACCAGAAGCAGCGTGATGCACTGAAGGAGGGTGCGGACATCGTCATCGGAACACCCGGAAGACTCATCGACTACCTGAAGCAGAAGGTCTACACCCTGAAGCAGATCGAGGCGCTGGTCATCGACGAGGCGGATCGCATGTTCGACATGGGCTTCATCTCGGACCTCCGTTTCATCCTCCGTCGCCTTCCCCCTTTTGACAAGCGGCAGAACATGATGTTTTCCGCCACCCTCAACCAGCGGGTCATGGAACTGGCCTACGAATTCATGAACCTCCCGGAAAAGGTGTCCGCCACGCCGGAGAAGATGACCGCCGAGCGGGTCGAGCAGGTTCTCTACCATGTGGCCAGCAAGGAAAAGTTTCCGCTCCTCCTCGGCCTCCTCAGGAAAGAGGGGATGGAGCGCACCATGATCTTCGTCAATACCAAGCGCGAGACCGAGTTCCTCCGCGATCGTCTCAATGCCAACGGCTTCCCGTGCAAGGTGATCTCCGGAGACGTGGACCAGAAGAGGCGGCTGCGCATCCTGGATGATTTCAAGGAGGGAAAGCTGCCGATCCTTATCGCCACCGACGTGGCATCGCGCGGCCTCCACATCGACGGGGTCACCCATGTGATCAACTACGACCTTCCCCAGGACGCCGAGGACTACGTTCATCGTATCGGCAGAACGGCCCGGGCAGGCGCGGAGGGAAAGGCCATCTCCCTGGCCGACGAGAACGGCGCCTTCCACCTGGAGGCAATCGAGGAGTACTCGAAGCAGAAGATACCTGTTGAATGGGCTGACGACGAACTGTACGTCCACGACTACGTCCGCGCGAAGCCGAGACCTAAAGAGAAGGCGACGCCTTCGCGGGGGAAGACGGGGCGCGGGAAGGGCGGCGCCGGCAAGGGTGGCGGCGGCAGGCCGAGACAGGAGAAGCCCGTGATAGCCGGAGCCGGCGCACAAGAGTCCGCACCCCCTGTCGCGGAAGCCGCGGCGAATGTGCAGGGCGGGGAGGGTGAGGTGAAGAAGAAGCGCCGCAGACGCCCGCGGAAGAAAAAGCCGGCGGGAGAGGGGGAGGCTCCGACATGAAAAAAGCGGTGGTCCTGTACAGCGGCGGCCTCGACTCCACCACCTGCCTCGCCATCGCGCGGGCCGACGGTTTCGAGCCCTATGCCATGAGCTTCGCCTACGGCCAGCGGCATGGGGCAGAATTGAAGACGGCAAAGGAGAATGCCGGGGCCATGGGTGCGGCGGAGCATCTCCTCGTGGAGATTGACCTGCGCAAGATTGGCGGCAGCGCCCTGACCGCCGAGATCGATGTTCCCAAGGAGGGTGTGGGGAGCGACATTCCGGTCACCTACGTTCCTGCCCGGAATACCATCTTTCTCTCCTTTGCCCTGGGGTGGGCCGAGGTGCTCGGAGCCTTCGACATCTACATCGGGGTCAATGCCCTGGACTACTCGGGCTATCCCGACTGCCGTCCCGAGTATATCGCAGCCTTCGAATCCCTGGCGAACCTTGCAACCAAGGCCGCGGTGGAAGGCGCCGGACGGTACCTCATCCATACCCCGCTCATCCATCTCACCAAGGCGGAGATCATCGGGAAGGGGCTGGCGCTGGGGGTGGATTACGCCAGGACCCATTCCTGCTACGACCCGACGCCCGAAGGGCTGGCATGCGGACGGTGCGATTCCTGCCGCCTGCGGCTTAAGGGGTTCGCCGAGGCCGGGGTGGCGGATCCGGTGCGCTATGTCATGAGAAACGAGGAGTAAGGGGTATGCGCGACGTTCAGAAGACACGGGATTTCCGCAAACTGGCCATCAACAAGGTGGGGGTGAAGGACATCTCCTACCCCATCACGGTGATGGACAAGAACAACGCCTTCCAGCACACCGTGGCCCGGATCAACATGTTCGTGGATCTTCCCCACCACTTCAAGGGGACCCACATGAGCCGCTTCGTGGAGATACTCAACGCGCATCGGAAAGACATGGCCCTGGACAAGATGGAGGCCACTCTCCAGAAGATTAAGGACAAGCTCGGCGCCTCCCGCGCCCACCTGGAGATGGAGTTCCCCTACTTCATCGAGAAGCGCGCCCCGGTATCCGGCGCAGTGAGCCTCATGGAGTACACCTGCCGTTTCCTTGCCAGCCTCTCCGACTGCTTCGACTTCATCCTGGAGATGCGGGTGCCTGTTACGTCCCTGTGCCCGTGCAGCAAGGAACTCAGCCGGTTCGGAGCGCACAACCAGAGGGGCGTGATTACGGTTCAGGTGCGCTACCGGGAGTTCGTCTGGATCGAGGATCTGGTTGCCGCCATCGAGGAATGCGGCAGCAGCCCGGTGTATGCGCTTCTGAAGAGAGAAGACGAGAAGTTCGTTACCGAACAGGCGTATGAAAACCCGCGTTTCGTGGAGGATATGGTGCGGGAGGCCGCTCTCCGTCTCCGGAATATGGACAACGTCTCATGGTTCTCCGTTTCGGCCGAGAATATCGAGTCGATCCATAATCATTCCGCCTATGCGTCAATCGAGATGGACAAGGAAAAATCCCCGGATAGTGCCCCTGTGTGTGGATAATTCTGTTGAAAACCTCCTACTATGTGGATAAAGCTAGTTTTCCCGTGAGAAGAGCGTTGGCGATCTTTGCAAAGCAGCCGGTCGCGGGCAGGGTCAAGACCAGAATGTGCCCGCCCCTCTCTCCGTCCGACGCGGCTGAGCTTTACCGCCGCATGCTGGCGGATACCCTGGCGAGGGTCACGTCGTTGCGTGAGGTCGAGATACTCCTCTTTTTCGATCCGTCGGGCGGAACGGAAGACTATTTCCGGGGAAAGTGGCCCGACGTGACGTTGTTTCCCCAAGAGGGGGATGGGCTCGGGGCGCGCCTGGAAAACGCCTTCCGGCGGGTTTTCTCCGCCGGTTTCACAGTCGCGGCGGCGATGGGCACCGATTCGCCGGACCTTCCCCTGAGCCGTGTGGAAGAAGCCTTTCGGTCCCTGGAACAGGGCACGGCGGACGTGGTATTCGGACCGACCACGGACGGAGGGTATTACCTCGTCGCCATGGGAAGGCTCCATCCGGAACTTTTTCGCTCAATTCCCTGGAGCACGGGGCGGGTGCTGGCCGAAAGCCTGGCCCGCGCCGAAGCCGCGTCCCTTTTGACCTCTCTCCTTCCCAGGTGGGAAGATGTGGACACGATTCGTGAACTGAGGCGCTTTCTTCTTCGAAAACCCGACGGAACCGCTCCCCTCACCAGGGAGTATGCCACGGCTCTGGAGGGTCGGTATCTCTGATGCACGGCATTGGTATCGGCGTTGCAGGAATCGGGAGGCCCTGCGCAAGGAGGATGCAATGAATGTCTCGGTCATCATTCCGACCAGGGATCGATCCCTTTTCCTTGAGGACGCGGTCCGGTCTGTGCTGATGCAGACGAGGACGGTCCACGAGATCCTGGTCATCGACGACGGGTCCCGTGCGGAAGACAGGAGCGGGGTTGAGCGCGTGGTTTCCCTTTCTCCGCTGATCCGACTGCTACGTCTTCCCGTTGCCGGCGGTGTGTCGGCGGCGAGGAACGTCGGTCTGGATCATGCGACCGGAGATGGAATCCTGTTCCTGGACGACGATGACCTTCTTCATCCACGCATGGTAGAGGAATGCGCCCGTTTGCTGGAGCAGGCCCCCCCCGTGGATGTGGCGAGTTGTCTCTACGAGATGTTCTTTACACCCGACGGCCAGAGCCCATGGATTCCCGCCGCCCTGCTTTTCAACCACCGACTGCTTGACAGCCATCCCCTTCGGCTTGTGGATGCCACGAATGTGGCGAACCGGAAGATATTCGAAGAGGATCCCTTTTCCGCCTTCCTCCGTTTCCTGATTCCAATCCATACCTGCCTGATTCGCCGTTCCGCGGTCACGGGAGTTCGTTTTCCCGAGGATCTCCGGCAGGGAGAGGACACCTATTTCTTTCTGCTCCTTGCCCGGCAGGGACGGGGTTTTCGCCGCGTGGAAGAGACCCTGGCCCTGGTGAGGAGGCACGGCGGGAACACGACCCGCTCCCGCCGGCGGTATTTCGAGGAGATACCCTCCTTCTACCATCGCATCATGCGGGAAGGTATGGTGACGACGCGAGCGGACCGCTTTCTCGTAAACCTGAAGCTGGCCTATTTCGCCAGGATGCGGGGTGACTGGAGGTGGTTCGGGCATGCGCTGAAGGTGGGGGTCTGCCCTGATCTGCTGGCGCGCGAGGTTGCGGTATTCGGCATGAAGAACTTCAGGGCGCGACGACAGTTGCTGCAGTACTATTTTCACCAGTGAAGACGGTCATGCGCCGACACGTCCTTTTTATCTCACCCGCCATTCCGCGGCCCGCCGGCAATGGGCTTTCCATGCGGGCCTGGCAGACGCTCCGTTCCCTTGCATCGGAATATGATGTCCATCTCCTGGCGGGAAGCCGCTACTTTCCCTGCACCGAAGCCGAACTGGCTGCCGCCGAGCTACCGGTCGTGTCACGCCGGCGGATTCCCGTGCAGTCATGGGCGGACCCGGTGGGAGTGCTGCACCGCTTCCTGTGCCGTATGGGCCTTGTTCGGACACCCGCTGACTGGCTGACGGTAACGCCGTACGTTGCCGGGGGTATCCGAAGGTTTGTCAGGGGCAAACCCATCGAGCTGCTCCATATCATGCGGCTCTATATGTGGCCGGCAGCGGAGGTTGCCGGGTGCGTCGCGCCCTGCGCGAGACGCCAGCTCGACCTTGATGACGTTGAATCGGAAACCCGCGGCCGACTGGCTGAACTGGCCCGGATCACCGGGGACCGGAAGCAGGCGGAGAGGCTCCGGCGGGAGGCCCTGTTCCTGGAGCACCAGGAGCGCCGGATCCTCCCCCGCTGCGACCGTGTATGGGTCTGTTCCGGGAAGGACCGCGCCAATCTCGCCGCGAGAAGGCTGGGCGACATGGTGGGGGTCGTGCCGAATACGGCTCCGCTGCCGACGGTCCGCCCGGATGCGCCGAACAACGGTCCTTTCACGTTCCTCTTCATCGGTTCCATGGGATACCTGCCCAATCGGGATGGAGCGGTTTTTCTCTGTCGGGAGATCGTTCCCCGCATGAGGAGCATGACGCGGCAGCCGTTCCGTTTCCTGATTGTGGGGCGCCTGCCGACGGGTGTCGGTGTCCCGGAATTGACGGATGCCCCTGAAGTGACGTACCTTGGGGGAAGAGAGGACCTGGCGGCCTGCTATGGGGAGGCCAACGCCGTGGTGGTGCCGCTGCGGGCAGGTGGGGGGACGAGGATCAAGGTGCTGGAGGCGTTTTCGATGGCACGGCCGGTGGTGACGACACCGGTGGGGGCGGAGGGGATCGACGCGGCGGACGGTGTCCATGTCCTGATGGGTGCCGATGCCGAGTCGCTGGCGCGCCGGTGTGTGAGGCTCATGGAGGAACCGGGCCTTGCGCGGTCGCTGGTTCAGTCGGCGGAGGAACTGTATCTGCGCGCGTACCGCCCCGAGGTTGCGGCGGCGGCGGCGCTGGAAAACACGTCGATCTGCCTGTCCCGTGCCGGCGCGGACGCGAGATGAAATTCCACGCCATGGATACGGTGCTGATTCTCTTCTACAACACCATGTGGGGCGCTCCCCTGGACGTGCCCGAAAGCCTCCCTGCCGGGTGCGAAATCACCACGGACCGGAGCCGGTACGCGGATGCGGCCGCGGTCGTATTTCACCTTCCCGAGTGGGGACGGTGGCGCAGGCTTCTTCTTCCGCCCAAGCGCCGCGGACAGCTGTGGGTTGCCTGGTCCATGGAATGCGAACGGAATTACCCTCTGCTGCTGCATCCCGGCTTCATGCGGCGCTTCGACCTGACCATGACCTACCGTCAGAATTCCGATATCCCGCTATGCTACGGCAGCGCCTATGCGGAGACGGATTTCCGCAACCCTCCCGGCCCCAAAAAGGACTATCCCCCGGCAGCGGCGTTCATTTCAAGCAGCGCCGATTCCAGCGGCCGGAGGAGATATGTCAGGGAGCTTTCCCAGCTGATTCCGCTGGATTCCTACGGCAGATTTCTGCGGAACAGGACTCTGGCGCGGGATCAGGGGAGACTCACCAAACTGCGGACCATCTCCGGCTACAAATTCACGCTCGCATTCGAAAACGCCGTGGGGGTGGATTACGTCACCGAGAAGTTCTACGACCCGCTCCTTGCCGGCTCCGTGCCTGTCTACCTGGGCGCTCCGAATATCGACGACTTCGCGCCCGGCGAGCGGTGCTTCATCAACGCGGCGGACTTTCCCCATCCCAGGGCGCTCGCGAACTATCTGTCCGATCTCGGGAACGATGGGGAGGCCTACCGGTCGTACTTCGCGTGGAAGGAGCAGCCCTTTCGGCCGCCGTTCCGGAAGCTGATGGAATGCGCAGCACAGCATCCGTTTGTCCGGTTGTGCGAGATGGTCAGGGCTTCCAGAGCCGGGCTCCGGTATCGCTGAACCTGAAAACGGCAGTTGGAGTGGTCCGAAGCGAACGAAGGATGACTTCAACTGCCCAATATAGCTTGACATCATCCGGGACCGAGGAAGCGGCGCGCGGCCAGGCTGTACGTGGTTTCGGCGCCGCGGACGTATTCCTCGGTCAGCATGCCCGCGTGGAAATCCGAGAAGTCACGGCGGTTCCTATCCCACCATAGATGCCCCCACAGGTGGATGCTCACCATTTCCGAGAAATCCGGGTCGCACCCTTCGAAAAGCATCCGCAGGTCTTCCCTTGTCCACATGTACCGGTAGAAGGAGCGAGCCGACTCGATGTGTACCAGGGCCGGGTTTTCCCGGCTCAGCCGGTGGGGCAGCAGCGTGGAGTGGCGGCTCCATGAGCCGTCGAATTCCCCCATCATACGCGAACGCCACAGGCGCGCAAACTCGGACGCCGGAGGGGCCATCAGGAAAGCGTTGCAGAGGGATGCCTCCATGCGGCCGGAGGTGCGGCAGGAAACATCATTTTCACGGCCGATGACGAAGGGCTTCCGGAAAAGCTCGGCGGGGATGGGATTGATGAAGAGTGTGTCCATGTCGGCATAGATACCGCCATGTTCCAGCAGGGCGTCGAGCCGGAGGAAATCCGACTGGTGCGCGTACCGGTACCTGCCGCACGCCCGGTTCTTCCATCCGTAGCGCAGCCAGGCACGGAGAGATGAGAGGGGGGATTCCACCCGGCGCAGGATCAGTCGATCCCTGATCAGCTCCCAGTACGGGCCGTACGGTTCGTGGCGGTAATGGAAATACACTGCCTCGGGGCGGTTTACCTGCAGGCATGACTCAAGGCAGAGGTAGTGGCACAGGTGGAAGGGTTCGGTCTGCCGACGCAGTCCGAAAATGAAATGAAACCGGTTGGGGATGGTCGGAGTCGGCATTCCTTTCGTACCTCTTGACGGGAGATGCCTGAATCCGTGATGCCTTCACGCCTTCGCCTTCGTGGAACGCCTCGGTTTCTTGCATTCGCGTGGGTTGAGCCTGCCCGACGAAGTTCTCCCGGCGTAACCGGCGTGAAGAAGCATCGGCGACGTTCAAACCCCGGCATTCCGCTCGCCTCGGCATTCAGACATCACGGATTCAGGAAATATATCAGTCAAGCACGGGCCGCAGCGCGTCCAGCAGTGTGCGTGTGACAGCCTCTTCCGGGAAAGTGTTCCTTATATGCTCACCCAGTCGACGGCCCTTTTCCTCAGCCTCGGCCTGCCGGGAAAAAACCCGGCGCATCAATTCTCCGGCAGCCGCGAGGTCAGGTTCGGCCCATCTCTGGTCGGGGGAATAGGAATCCGGGCAGATTCGGTCAAGCACCGCCGCCTCTTTCCACGGGACATGGTACGAGAGCTCCGGGGGCAGGTAGTCCAGTTGTCCGCCGAATCCTGTCATTATCACGGGTTTGCCGAGTCCGGCGGCGTCAAAGGCGCCAAGTCCCCACCCTTCACCATGGGTCAGGGAGACATATACGTCGCCGCGCCGGTGCAGTCCCGCCATTTGCGCTTCGCTCAGGCGCCCGGTGAGCAATACGACGCGCGGACATGGCCGGGGGAACAGGCTCATCATCATGAGCCGGTACGACCAGCGCGCGAGCGGGCGCCACCGATGCAGCCGCCGGGAATGGTCCAGGCGGGAGGTCTTCACCACCAGCGCCACCGGGTCGCGGGAGGTGAAGGTTTCCAGGAAGCAGCGGATGGTCAGTGCCACGGCCTTGCGCGGGTTCCAGTCTCCAATGGTGTAAAATACGAAGGTGTCGTCGGGGATGCTGCACGGCGGAGCGGGCTCGGGTTCCGACGTCCCGGGCGGGTCGAACATGTGCGGCACGACCGCGATGGGCGGGATGACTCCGCTCGCACGGAAGACCTCCCGGTTCCAGGCGCAGGGTACCACGATCAGGTCCGCCTGGTTGAGCAGTTCCGGCCAGTGTTTCGGAATGCGGTCCGTTTCCCAGGTCGTATACAGCACAAGCCTCGTGCCGGGGTTCTGTCGTCGGCACCACGGGACATATTCCGGGACGGCGTGAAGCAGCACCGCGTCATATTCCAGCGCCCGGTTGCAGAGCGCATTCAGCGATCCCGCTCCAACGCACGTGCCGGTGAACGGTTCATAGCCGAACCGGCGGCCGAGGCCGGGACCCTCAACCAACGGCGTCCAGGTGACGGGCACACCGGCCCGGTCCAGTGCGCGCAGATAGGAAAGCGCGGCCCTGCCGTACCCGGTTGATCCCGTTCCCATCGATATGTAGCGAATCCCTCTCACGTGCGCCTCGCCCGGACGGGGACCGTCCGCCCCCCATGGGGACACGTTGTATTCGTAAAAAGCCGCGAACGCAAGGGAAAAAATGTAAACTCATTTCCGCGTCATGCGTTTTCTACAGCAAACAGCTCAGCAGATGGAAGGTGTACAGGCACGTCCGACAACCGGGAACGGTGATGCGGAAAGGGATGGGAGGATAAAGAGATGAAACGGCATATATTCTGTCTGGCTCTTCTTCTTGTGACTCCGGCATCGGCGGCATACGCTTCCAATGTCGGCTTCAACGCGGGGTTTTCCGTAGGCGTGCCGGGCGCGTCCGTCAGTTTCGGCGTAGGGACGCCCGCATACCCGTACCAGGGGGGTGCGGCATACCCATCGACATATCCATACCAAGGGGGGGGCGCATACCCATACGAGCCGGTTTCGATTGAAGAGCCGCCGGTGTTCGTCCAACCGCCCGAGTTGGGCTTTTACGCCGCGGTAGGCGTTCCCTACGATCTCTTCTTCCTCAACAATCTCTTCTATCTGTTCTTCGGGAATGCCTGGTATTCATCCCCCTACTACAATGGCCCCTGGTCGAGCATGTACGCCTATGATGTGCCCTATGCTCTGAACAGATATCCGTTTGAGAGAATACGGCATTACCGCGATGATTATTACGGACGATACCAGAGATATGGAGCATGGGACGGGTACCGGCATTTCCGGCCCGACCGGCATGACGGGAGGAGAGAAGGGTACGGCCGCACCAGATATGACCATTCCCGGCCGAACGGGCCCGGCCATGCTTACGGTAACGGCGAGAGGCCGTCGTACTCGCGACCGGACGGCCACGGCCAGGGATACGGCGGCAGACCGTCGTATTCCCGGCCTACTAATGCTCCGCAGGGATACGGTGGCAGGCCTGTGTATGCAAGACCAAACAACTCCGGTCAAGGTGGTTACGGTGACAGGCCATCGTATTCCCGGCCGAACAATGCCTCGCCGTGGTACGGCAGCAGGCCGATGAATGCGAGACCCAATAGCTACAGCACCGGTCAGGGGTACGGCGGGCAATCGTACACGAGGCCGAACAACACGACACAGGGATACGGCGGCAGACCGATGTATGCACGGCCCAATAGTTACAACACCGGCCAGGGGTACGGCGGGCAATCGTACACGAGGCCGAACAATACCTCACAGTTCTCCGGCGCCAGACCTGTCTATACCCGGCCAAACAGCACCGGCCAAAGCTATGGGGCCAGGCCCTCGTACTCCCGTCCGTCCAACACTGCTCAGGCAAATGCGTCCAGGCCCGCATTCACCCGTCCGTCCGGTCAGGGGCACGGCGGCGGAAACACGGTAGCCTACAGCAGGCCGAACAGCTTTGGTCAAGGCTTCGGCGGCGGCAGCAGGCCGTCGTTCTCGCGGCCGAACACAAGCGGGCATGCATTCGGAGGCGGGTCCGGAAGCGGACGGCCGAGCGGAGCGCAGCAGGGCAATTCGGGCAGATCCGGCGGATCCGGTCGCGGAGGTGGTGAAAGGTCCGGACACGGCAATGGAGAAAGGTTCGGGCACGGCAGGTAAGAGGGACAGGGGATATTTCCCCCGATAGAAAATCCGAGAGTTGCACAAGCAGCATATGAAAAGGGCCATATCTTCACTGGATATGGCCCTTTTCTCATTCGCCTTCACTTTCACGGAACGCTCTCTTCCCCATACTCCACTTTTTGCACGGGCAGCGCGTTTTTGACGGGCCTGTGACAGGAAGTGTTTTTCCGGGCCGTCCTTTGCGCTTGTCGCCCGGCCAGGTATACTTTTCTCCATCATGTCGCATGAATCTCGGTGCAAGCCGCCGGGAAGAAAGGGGAGAACAGTGGAAAAGTCGGTCACCATCCTGATTGGAGGGGAGGCCGGGCAGGGATTGCTGACCGTGGGCCAGATCCTTTCCAAAGCCCTGGTCCGTTCCGGCTACCATATTGTCGTGACACAGGACTACATGTCACGGATACGGGGAGGGCACAACACCTTTGCCGTCAGGGCATCCGCCTCTCCCATCCATGCTCCGCGCGAGGGTGCGGACATCCTGATCGCTTTCGATGCCCGTTCGGTGAACGAGCATATCCGGAACCTCAACGATGGCGGCATCATCGTCATGGATGCGGAAGAACAGGCTGATTGCCAGGGGTTTGCCTGCCTGCGGGTTCCCGCCGCGTCGTTGGGCAAACCGGCGCTGTTCAATATCATGGCCGCCGGAATTGCCGGCGCACTCCTCGGCCTGGACGACGGCTTGCTGGAAAAATGCCTCCGTGAGGAGGTGGGCGATTCCCTCCAGGAAGGCGGCGAAGCTCTCCGGGCGGGCTGCACATGGGCGCGGGGAACCGGGATCAGCCGTTCCCTTGCTTCCCCTTCTCCCGCTACTCCCCGCATCATGGTACATGGAAACGAGGCGCTGGCTCTGGGAGCCATGGCCGGAGGGCTCAGGTTCGCCTCTTTCTATCCCATGACGCCGGGCACCTCGGTAATGCTGGCGCTTCTTTCCCATGCCGACCGCATGGGGCTGATAGTCGAGCAGGCCGAGGACGAGATTGCCGCCGTCAACATGGCGCTCGGCGCTTCCTTTGCCGGCGCCCCCGCGCTGGTCGCCACATCGGGGGGAGGATTCGCCCTCATGGCGGAAGGGGTGAGTCTTGCCGGGATGACGGAGACCCCGATCGTCATTATCGTGGCCCAGCGGCCCGGTCCCGCAACCGGCCTGCCCACCCGTACCGAGCAGGGTGATCTCAATTTCGTCCTGCATGCCGGACACGGGGAATTCCCCCGGGCACTGCTGGCGCCGGGGTCACCGGAGCAATGCTTCAAACTCGCGGCCCGTGCCCTCCGTCTCGCGGAGCAGAGCCAGGGCCCGGTCTTTATCCTCACCGACCAGTTCCTGGCCGATTCCTGCCGGGCCGTGGAGCCCTTTGATCCGGGTTCCGTGCAGCCCGTGTATCCGCGGGAGTCCTGCCCTGCCGATGAAGCGGGCTACGCCCGCTACGCATTCACGGAAAACGGGGTTTCACCCCGCGCGCTCCCCGGGTTCAGCGGTAACCTGGTGGTGGCTGACAGCGATGAGCATACGGAAGACGGCCATATCACGGAAAACCTCGCCGTTCGCGCACGGATGGTCGAAAAACGCCTCAGAAAATCGGATATCCTGCGGAAAGAGTGCATCAGGCCGGTCTGTCTGGGAGATGAAGATCCGGACATTCTCCTCGTGTGCTGGGGATCGACCCTGGGCGCGGCGCGGGAGGCTGCTGCGGAACTCTCTTCACACGGCATCAAGGCGGCAACCCTCCACTTTTCCCAGGTCTGGCCCCTTGTGCCCGAGGGGTTCCTTCCCCTCCTCGAACGATCCCGCAAGGTTGTCATCGTGGAAGGGAACGCCACCGGACAGTTTGCCCGTCTGCTGCGGAGGGAGTGCGGATTCGTGCCCCATGCCCGTGTCAGCCGGTATGACGGTCTGCCCCTGACCCCGGAGTACATCCTGCGGGAACTGGTTGATGAAGGGATTGTGTAAGGTCTGTGCGGAGCACGATGAGGGATATAGGGGAGGGGAAAATGGTCTGTATCGAGGATTTCGGAAGGTTTGAGACCGCCTGGTGTCCGGGGTGCGGAAACTTTGCGATCCTGGAGGCGATGAAGAAGGCCCTGGTTGCGAGCGGGCTCGCGCCCCGCGATGTCCTGTTCGTATCGGGCATCGGTCAGGCGGCCAAGGCCCCGCACTACCTGAATGCCAACCTGTTCAACGGCCTGCACGGCCGGGCGCTGCCCGCGGCCACCGGTGCGAAGCTCGCCAACCCGCGCCTGACCGTGATTGCGGAAAGCGGCGATGGCTGTACCTATGGCGAAGGGGGAAACCATTTCCTGGCTGCCGTCCGCAGAAATATCAATGTGACACTGGTGGTTCACGACAACCAGGTGTACGGGCTCACCAAGGGACAGGCAAGCCCGACCTCCGACGAGGGTTTCGTCACCAAGACCCAGCCCCACGGGGTCTTCTCGGCGCCTTTCAATCCCGTGGCGGTTGCGGTTGCCATGCATGCCGGTTTCGTGGCGCGGGGCTTTTCCGGAGAGATAGAGGCACTGGCCGGGCTCATCGCCCAGGGCATCGCCCATCCCGGATTCGCCCTTGTCGATGTCCTGCAGCCGTGCGTCTCCTTCAACAAGGTGAACACCTTCAGCTGGTATCGAAAACGGTGCGCGCCGCTCCCGCCCGAGTACGACCCCACGGATTGGGACGCCGCGGTAAACACGGCGGCGGAGTGGGGGGAGCGCATCCCGGTCGGCGTCATCTACCGCAACGACCGTCCCTGCTTTGAATCCCATTTTCCCGTACTTGATACCCGGCCACCGGCATACGGCAGTGTCGACAGGGATGCGCTCAGGGAAATCATTAAAGCAATGGGGTAGTCGGGCAGGCTTATTGACGCGCCGCCTCGAACATCAGGTCCAGGTCTTCCAGCAGGGACTGGAGGTCCTCTTCGTGTTCCACCTCCTGCTGGAGGATCTGCAGCACCATGTTGTAGGTGACCGGGTCCCTGTCCTTGGTGATGTCCATGAGGCGTTTGTAGACGCTGATGGCGCACTGCTCGCCCTTGATGTTCTGATTGAGGATGGTCCTGACGAACGGATCGTCGGGCGCGTCATAGCCGCAGTTCGTCAGCTTGTACCATTCCTCCGGTTTGGTGACCGGCGTGCCGCCGAGCTGGATGATGCGCATGGCCACCATGTCGGCGTGCATCAGTTCCTCGGTGGCATGCTGGAGCAGTTCGGCGCCCACGGCGTCCTTCATGGGCCCCTTCACCACCTTGGCTCCCAGCCAGTACTGGTAGTAGGCAAGCCACTCATCGCTGAAGGCGCGCCGCAGCAGATCGAGAAGTTCATTTACGTCCATGCCGATAATTTCCCGCCCTTTCGAACCCATACATCCTCCCTTGACAGCTGAAATCTACGTCGTGGTGATAGTGTATCCCAAATGGAACCATGGTCAAACGGCCCGCCGTATTCGATGAGGCGACATGACCATGTTCCCTGTTATTGCAATTTCGGATGGCTGCTGGTAACGTAGCGAAAAACGCTATCCCGGAGGTTCCCATAATGGATACGACCCATCATCGCCTCTTGATCCTCGGCTCCGGCCCGGCCGGGTATACCGCGGCCATCTACGCGGCCCGGGCCAACCTGGAGCCCGCCCTTATTACCGGAATACAACAGGGTGGACAGCTCACCACCACGACCATGGTCGACAACTGGCCCGGTGATCCGGACGGTGTCCTCGGGACCGATCTCATGGATCGGATGTTGCGCCATGCCGAGCGCTTCGAAACAAAGATTATCTACGACCACATCAACCGGGTCGACCTTTCCCGGCGTCCGTTCCTCCTGGAAGGGGACGCGGGCGCATATGCCTGCGATGCCCTGATTATCGCCACCGGCGCTTCCGCCCGCTACCTGGGACTCCCCTCTGAAGAGGCATTCAAGGGAAAGGGCGTGTCCGCCTGCGCCACCTGCGACGGTTTCTTCTATCGCGGCAAGGACGTGGCCGTCATCGGCGGCGGCAGCACGGCGGTGGAAGAGGCGCTCTATCTGTCCAATATCGCCTCCCACGTCACGCTCGTGCACCGCAGGGACCAGTTGCGTGCGGAGAAGTTCCTTGCCGACAAGATTGTCGAGAAGAGCAGGACCGGAAACGTCACCATCGAATGGAACAGCGTACTGAACGAGGTGCTCGGCGACGAGAGCGGCGTCACCGGGGTTCGGCTGCTGAACAAGAACGGGTCCTTCAAGGAGGTCCCGGTACACGGAGTGTTCATCGCCATCGGGCACAAGCCCAACACCGACCTCTTCGAGGGACAGCTGGAGATGGACAACGGCTATATCAGGACCCGCTGCGGACAGGAGGGGAACGCCTCGGCAACCAGTGTGCCCGGTGTCTTCGCCGCCGGCGATGTTCAGGACCAGTACTACCGCCAGGCGGTCACCTCGGCCGGAACCGGCTGCATGGCTGCCCTGGATGCGGAGAAGTACCTGGAGACACTGGAGGCGTAAGGGAAAGGCGCCTCTTTTTCTGTTTTAGCTGTTGACACCCGGACGGTTCGTCGTGTAGTAAGTCACGGTACATTAATTGATCTTTATTGCTCCTCTCGTGCGTCGAGGGAGCTCATTTTCTTGTGGGGGAGAAATCTATGAGAGTCGAGTGTCCGAACTGCGGCGCGAAGGGTCAGATAGACGAGTCGAAGAGGCCGCCCGGAGTCAATTCCATCCGCTGTCCGAAGTGCAAGGGAAGCATCCCCCTGGATGTCGTGTCCGCCGTCGTCGCGACCGAAACGATGCGGGAGGAGTCGCTTGCCGCGCCGGCGCCTCCCCCGCAGCCGCCTCCGGCGGCAACCCCTCCGCCTTTGGTCGAACCGCCTGTGACGAATATCTGCTCGGTATGCAACAAGCCCTTTCCCCGCGAGGAAATGGTTCGCTTCGGCCCTTCGCTGGTATGCGCGGCCTGCAAACCAACCTATGTTCAGATGCTGGAGCAGGGCACTTCGACGCCGGGAAGCTTCCGCTATGGAGGGTTCTGGATACGTTTCGCCGCGAAATTCGTCGACGGTCTCATCATCGGCGTCGTAAACCTCCTTATCTCGTATCTCATCACGCTCCCCATAGCTAACCCCGCGGATCCCACATCGGCCCTGATAGCAGGCGGCATTTCCACGTTGGCGAACTTTGCCTTTGCCATCGGCATGACGACCTGGTTTCTCGGCAGGTTCGGCGCGACACCGGGAAAGATGGCTTTCGGGCTTGTGGTGGTGCATCCCGACGGCCGGCGCATCAGCTACGGCAGGGCGTTCGGCCGCTATTTCGCAGAGCTGCTGAGCAGTATCACGCTCTGCATCGGGTATCTGATGGCGGCCTTTGACGATGAAAAGCGAGCGCTCCACGACCGGATATGCGACACGAGGGTCGTCTATAAATGACGCTCCCCAAAGCGCGGCATGATGCAGTGGTCTGCAGCGGCTGCGGAACGCCGGTCCCCCTGCTGCCGAGAACGGGACTGAAATGGCTCAGGTGCGCGGGGTGCGACGGGGAGTTGCTGGTTGAGACCTTTCCCGCACTTTTTCGGGGCCGGAGGGCTTCATCATCCGGAGAACTCCTCGGTACGGACGGGGAGTCCGGCTGCTTCTATCATGAACGGAAAAAAGCGGTCGCGGTCTGCGAGGAGTGCGGCCGTTTTCTCTGCTCCCTGTGCGAGGTGCGTCTCGGCGGCAGGGTTCTCTGCCCCGGGTGCATCGAAAGGGGACGGGAGGCGGAAAGCCTCGAAGCGCTCGTTACCCGACGTACCCTGTATGACGGCATGGCATTGTCTCTGGCCGTGCTGCCCCTCCTGTTTTTCTTCGTAACGCTGATTACGGCCCCCCTGTCACTCTATTTCGCGGTCCGCTTCTGGAACAGGCCGGGCAGTATTCTGCCAAGGACCAGGATACGCTTTGTCCTTGCGATCCTGATTTCCCTGCTTCAGCTGGCGGGGTGGGGATTCGTGTTCATGGAGATGGCACGGCATGCGTAGACGGGTCGGTATGACATATCGTCGTCTTCCCGGCAAAAAGAGAGGCATCGGCCATTGGAGCACCCTCTGGATGGGGGCCGACCATCTGCTTTCGGTGAGATCCAACGGTTATTCGGAATCCTATACCCGCTTCTATTTCAAGGATATCAAGGCGGTTGTCGCCCGCCGCACGAACCGGGGGCGGATGTGGAACGTCATTCTGGGTATGATGCTCGGAGTCTCGCTCCTTGCCTTCTTCTCCTCGTTCGGGGATGGAACGACGTCCTGGTCGATCACCATGACAGTCCTTGCATTCCTGCTGCTCGTCGGGCTCCTTGTCAATACCCTTCGGGGACCCACCTGCCGGTGTCATATCCTTATGCCCCTCGGTATCCACGAACTGCCGACCCTGGGAAGAATCAGGACGGTCCGGAAAGTCCTGGATCGACTGCGACCCTTCATCGAGGAGCGTCAGGGTACAACGGTTCCTGATGATGCCGTCGTCCCTTCGTCGCCGCCGTCGGACGAATCCGTCCCCATGTCCGTCGCCGCGTCTTCCCGCCCTGCCGCACCGATGTCACCGGCCGCGGCCGTTTCCCCCTACCGGGGAAGCGCACATTACGCGGCCTTTTCCCTGCTCATCGTCCATGCGTTTCTCGGTGTAACAATCCTTGAATATCACGGTACACCCTTCCTCTTTGCATACGGGCTCCTGACGCTGGGGCTGCTCGTCTGTCTGGTGACGGCTGTCGTACAGCAGTATTCCCATCCGTTTCCCATCCTGGCGCGAAGGCTTGTGTGGGGGGCTCTTCTGGCGATGGCGTGCGCCATTCCCTTCGGATACTACGTGGGAATCTTTCTCAGCGCCATGAAGACCGTGGAAAAAGCAAACCCCGCCATGGACATGAGAGGGATTGTGTCAACAATCACCGCCAATCCTTTCTTCCCGATCTGCATGGTCTTCTTTTCCGCCTGTAGCGCAATCGTCGGCGCACTGGGCCTTATTACATGCCTGCGGGTCAAGGGGGCCGCCGATGACGCGGGACGGAGAAACGGCGTCGTCACGACGAAGGATGCCGTCCAATGAGCCGCATCGTCGATACCCGCTGCCACAACCACCCTGACCGGGAAGCGGTTGCGCGGTGCGTTTCATGCGGGCGGTTTTATTGCCGGGAGTGCATTACCGAGCATCATGGAAGGATGATATGCGCCTTCTGCCTCAAGCCGATCTCTGAACGCAGGAGGGCAATGCGTCCGCTTTCGGTGGTTGTGACGCTGTTCCGGGTCGCCGTCGGGGTGATCGTTCTCTGGTTCGCATTCTATTCCCTGGGCAGGGTCCTCGTTCACGTTCCTTCCCACTTCGGTCCGGACGACCTTGCCGGCCTCTTTCTTGACAAGCCATGACAACCGTTCGCACGTCCCATACTGCATACAGGCACAAAGGCAAGGGGGCCGTTGAAATCCTGGAGGAGGCCGCGGGTCTCGTGCGCGGGGCGTCGGCCGCGGACCTTTGCTGTTACGGGATTGGAACCCTGCCCTTTGTATTCTATTTGCTTTTCTTCTTCAGCCAAAGGACCGGCGCCGACGGGTTTGCCAACCTTGTTCCCGAGTCTCTCGCACTCTCTCTTCTCTACCTCTGGATGAAATACTGGCAGTCCGTGTACTCCCGCAGGCTCCTGGCGGGAGCCCGGAACGTGCGGAAGGAATTCATCTCTCCATGCGGGCCGGCGGTGGTCCAGGCGGTTCTCCAGCCCTGGAGTCTTCTCCTTGTGCCGGTCGCCCTGCTCCTGACGGTTCCGTTCGGCTGGTGTTACGCCTTTTTCCAGAACGTCACCGTGCTGGGCGCGGAAGGGGACGTGAAAACCGTTTTCAGGCGGGCGTATCGTCAGTCGCTGCTCTTCCCGGCCCAGAATCTGCTCGTGATCCTCTTTGCCCTGATCCTGTCCCTGATTGTTTTTGTAAACCTCTATGCCGCTGCGTTTCTCATCCCTCTCTTGATTAAGAAACTGCTGGGCATCGAAACGGTTCTCTCCCGGAGCCACCATTTCCTGTTCAATACGTCCTTTCTTGCTCTCCTGGCAGCCCTCACGTACCTCTGCGTCGACCCCTTCGTAAAGGCCGCCTATGTGCTCCGCTGCTATTACGGCGAATGCCTTGAGACAGGGGCCGATCTCCTCGCCGAGTTGCGGACGCTGCGCGGTTCGGTGGGAAAGACGGCCGCCGCTCTCCTGGCAGCGTCGTTCTTCCTGGCACCGGCGGCCTTTCCCGCGGCTGCTTCGACTCCCGCCGCGGAATCAGCCGTCCACGCTCCGGCCTCACGGTCGGCCGAGGCGCGGGACCTGGACAGGGCAATCAACGATGTGCTGAGAAGGCCGGAATTCTCCTGGCCGTCTCTCAAAAAATCCCCTCGGGAAAAACAGCGGATCCCCGGATTTCTGGACCCGGTTTTCTCGACCGTGAAAGGCTGGGCGAATCAGGTGGGACAGTGGATAGGGAGATTTTTCGACTGGCTCGCGGAACACCTGCTCAGGAAGTCACGGAAGGGAAAACCGTCCGATGGTGGAGCCGGTACCGGTTTCTGGGCGGTACCGGTGCTCATGTACGGATTCCTGACGGTCTTGCTGTGCATCTGCGGGGTCATGCTGTGTCGCCGCTTTCGAAACCGGCGCAGGGTTGCCGTCCCGTCGCCGGTGTCCGTTTCCGTTTCCGAACCGGATATCCGGGACGAGGACGTCACGCCCGGAGAGCTTTCCGGGGACCGCTGGCGCCGCCTGGCAGGAGAACTCCTTGCCGCCGGCGAATCGCGTCTTGCAATTCGCGCCCTCTATTTTGCCTCCATCGCCCACCTCGCGGAAGCGGGACTTCTCTCGGTGGACAAGGCAAAATCGGATCGGGACTATGAACGGGAGTTGCGGAGGAGGGCGCACTCCAGGATTCCCCTGTTGGAAGCCTTCAGCGCGAATGTTTCTCTGTTTCAGCGGGTCTGGTACGGTAGGCACGCCGTGGACGACGCCTTGGTGGATACATTCCGGAATAACCTGCTGAGGATGGCGTCCCATGAGCGATAACGGGAAAATATTCCGGATTCTCCTGGTCCTCATGGCCTGCGCATTCGGGTTCGGGGTGTACACCATCCTCAACGAGCGATTCGAAAGGGGGGACGCCTATCCGCCGTATTCGTCGTTCAGAAGCGACCCCGATGGGACCAAGGCGTTCTACCTGGCCCTCGAACGCATGGCAGGCATGAAGGTGCGACGCAATTTCCAGGATCCGTCCCGTCTCCTCCATGAAAAGGGGTCAACGTTCTTTTTCCTGGGCGTCAAGGCCGGAGCGATGCGCGCCATATCGAAAAAGGATATCGAATCCCTGGAACTGCTTGCACGAAAGGGGAACCGTCTGGTTTTCGCCTTCGCTCCCCTTTCCTGGGATAAGGGGGAAGGAACAGAGGGGAAACAAAAGGGCGCAGGGGGCAAGAAGAAACCCGACGCCCAAACCGGAAGTCAGGGAGGAGGAAACGCTCCGTGCTGGTGTCTGGCCTGGAGGTGGAACGTGATCCTCAACGACACCCCGCCGGAAAAGGGTTTCCGGAATAGCGGCGGGATCGCCGTGCCGGCGCCGGGGGAGAAGGACCTTCCTGAAGCCCTTCCCGTGCGTTCGAGCCTCTCTTTCAGGCCGGACGGCAGTTTCTGGAAGACGGTATACTCCCTCGGTGGGGATGCGGTGCTCATTGAACGACGGATGGGAAAGGGGAGCATTGTCTTCCTCTCGGAATCGTATCCGACGCTCAACGGGGCAATGAGGGACCGGCGGTATCCCGCTCTGCTCCTCCGGCTCCTGGGAGCAAACAGGAGTGCGGTGTTCGACGAAACGCATCTGGGTGTCTCGGAAAATCCCGGGATCATGTCGCTCGTGGATAAATACCGGCTGACATATTTCCTGGCGGCGCTTTTTCTGCTCGCAGTCCTCTATCTCTGGAAGAATTCCGTTCCGCTTGTTCCGTCCGTGGCTGCCGAGACCTCCGGAGACGGCGGGATAACGACGGACAAGGATGCCGTGGGCGGGTTGATCAGCCTGCTGCGCCGGAACATCCCCACGGCGGACATCCTGGATGTCTGTTTCCGGGAGTGGATGAAATCCTTTTCGCGGGAATACCGCGAAGATAACGGCACGCGGGAACGGCTGCGGGCGATTGTGGATCAGGAGATGGCAAAACCTCCCGCCAAAAGGGATCCGGCGGCGGGATATCGGAGAATGGCGCGAATACTCGCGGAGAGGAAATGAAAATGAGCAATGAACTGTCCCGACTGCTGGAGGTCATCGAGAAAATCAGGGAACAGGTAGGCACGGTCATTATCGGCCAGCGTGACGTAATCGACAAGGCGCTGGTAACGGTGCTGGCAGGCGGCCATGCCCTGGTGGAGGGTGTACCCGGCGTGGGCAAGACCCTGCTGGTTCGGGCACTGGCAAAGACCCTGGGAGGCGTCTTCTCCCGTATCCAGTTCACGCCGGACCTGATGCCCGCCGATATCACCGGAGCCACTATCTTCAATATGAAGACGAATGAGTTCGTGCTGAGCCCGGGACCGGTTTTCTGCGGCTTCCTCCTGGCGGACGAGATAAACCGCGCACCGGCCAAGACCCAGTCGGCGCTGCTCCAGGCCATGCAGGAAAAGACAGTGACCATCGATCGCAAGACCTACCGGCTCCCGGCGGGTTTCACCGTGTTCGCTACCCAGAACCCCGTGGAGTTCGAGGGTACCTATCCTCTCCCCGAAGCGCAAAAGGACCGTTTTCTTCTGAAGATCACCATGGAAGAACTGGATAGGGAAGAGGAATTTTCCCTAGTCACGCGTACTCTCGGCGCAGACGCCCCCGAGGAACTGCTCGCCGCCAACCGGGTGGAGTGCGTGGTCAGCGCCGATGAAGCGCTGCGCTGCAGGGGTCTCCTCAGGAGCCTGACGGTCCGCGGTGAGGTGGCCGGCTACGTGCTCGACGTGGTTCGGGCAACCCGCACCCATCATGCCGTGCAACTGGGTGCGGGACCCCGTGCCGCCCAGGCCCTTGTCCTGGCTGTCAGGGCCTGCGCGGCCGTGTCGGGCCGTGATTTCGTGACCCCGGACGACGTGCGCCGGATGGCCGTGCCGGTGCTGGAGCACCGTCTCATCATTCAGCCCGATTTCGAGATCGAGGGGGTGACCGCCGTGGAGGTCATCGACTCGATCCTTCGCGAGATCCCGGTGCCCCGGTGACCATTCCCTCCGAGAGAATGCTTCTGGTCTTTGCCCTGACGGTTGTTCCGGCATCCCTTGCGCCTGTCTTCGTTCCGATGGGGATGGAGATGTTCACCGGGGCGTTGTTACTCTTCTGCTGTGTTGCCGCGATGGACGCCGTCGCGGTGATGCAGGGGTTGAAGGGGATCTCCGTCTCGTTTCCGGAACGCCTCAACCTGGCCCGAAACCGTGAAGGAGCCCTGGAAATCCGCATAGCGGCCGCAAAGAGTCGCCCTCTGTCCCTGCGGGTGGGAATCGTAGTGCCCCACGGTGTTGACTCTCCCGTGAAAACCACCACTGTTCTCCTTCCGGGAGGAGGGGGCGGGCTTGATGTTTCATGGCCGCTTACCGGATTCCGGCGGGGCGCACACGTCATCGAACGATGCCGTATACGGATGCCCTCCCCGCTCGGTCTCTGGTTCGGACAGGCGGCGATGGCCGTCGGAACGGCGGTCCATGTCTATCCGGGGCTTCACGAAGAACGGAAAAAGCTCTCCGCGCTGCTGGCGCACCGCAACGATATGCGGATCCGGCCGCACCGTCAGATAGGGCAGGGCCGTGAATTCGAAAAGCTGCGAAACTACCTGCCTGGAGACAGCCAGGGCGATATCCACTGGAAAGTCACGGCCAGGCGGGGTCATCCCGTAACCAAGGAATTCCGCATCGAGCGCACCCAGGAGGTCTACTGTATCATCGACGCTTCGCGGCTGAGCGCGCGGTGGACCGATCATGGGCGGGATGGTGGTCCGCGGGACTCCTTCCTTGACGCCTACCTTTCCGCGAGCCTCCTTCTGGCCACAGTAGCCCGGCGGCAGGGGGATCTCTTCGGTGTCATGGCGTTCAGCGATCAGCCGCTCGCCTTTCTTCGGGCAAAGAGCGGCATGGACCATTTCGGCGTCTGCCGCGAGCTCCTGTCAACGGTGCAGGCGTCACCGGTCACGCCCAACTTTCAGGAAACCGCCTCGTTTCTTGCAACCCGGCTCCGGCAAAGGGCGCTTCTCCTTTTCCTGACGAGCCTTGACGAGCCGGCCCTTGCCGAGAGTTTTATCCGCTCGGTCCCTGTCCTGAGCCGTCGCCACCTGGTGCAGGCTCATGTGATACAGCCCGCCGCTGCTTCGCCATTGTTTTCCGATGACGGACCGGAGATCCCCGATGACATCTACCAGCGGCTCGGCGGGCATTTCGTCTGGCACGGCCTTCGCCAGATACGGGAAAACCTGAAGCTTCGGGGTGTGGACATGTCCCTGTCGGACCGGGAAAGATTCTGCGCGAGCCTCGTGACACGATACCTGAACGTCAAGCGGAGGCAGATACTGTGATAGCGGACATGGATCGCTTCATTGCCGAGGAGACCCCCTGCTGGAAGGAGCTTGAGGCCGTCCTGGACAGGATGGACCGCGATGTGGCGTTTCGTATGGACAGCGCCGGGGTGCGGCGTTTCCATTACCTTTACCAGCGTACCTCCAGCGATCTTGCACGGATAGGGAGTTTCGCCGCCGACCCGGAGCTTCGCTCATACCTTGATTCATTGGTGGCCCGTGGGTTCAGCGAGATTCACGAGCCGCGGCGGCTCAGGGGAGGTTTTTCGCCTTTCGCGTGGTTTTTCAGAACCTTTCCCACTACCTTTCGTCGCCATATTCGGGCATTTGCGCTGGCAGCGGCTGTGACGCTTCTTGGGGGTGTGTTCGGAGCCGTTACCCTCCACATGGACCGTGCGGACAAGGAGATCCTTCTTCCCTTCGAGCACCTCCTCGGGAGCCCCGCGGAAAGGGTGGCCCGGGAAGAGACGAAGGTGAACGAAAACCTGACCCGGGGAAAGCTGACCTTTTCCGGATATCTCATGACTCACAATACCCGTGTTGCAATCTCGTGTCTTGCCCTCGGGCTCACCTTCGGCATCGGGACACTCATCTTTCTTTTCTATAACGGCGTGATCCTCGGCGCGGTAGTATTCGATTATCTGGCGGCCGGCAAGGTCGCCTTCCTTTTCGGCTGGCTCCTTCCCCACGGCGTAATCGAGATCCCCGCGATCCTTGTCGCCGGTCAGGGCGGCTTCGTTCTTGCCGGCGCACTGCTGGGCAGGGCCAGCGGACTTCCCCTGGGAGAGAGGTTCCGACTCGTCTGGACCGACCTTGCGACCCTAATGGGTGGAGTTGCTCTCCTGCTGGTCTGGGCCGGACTCGTTGAGGCGCTGTTCTCCCAGTACCATGAGCCGGTCCTTCCCTATTCCCTGAAGATCGGTTTCGGCATTGCTGAACTGGCTGCGCTGACACTCTTTCTCTCCCTGGGCGGAGCCGCTTCGCAAAAGACTCCCGGGGGCCGCAATGTCTAGCGAAAGGGTTCCCTCTCTCCGCATCCGGACCCCGGAAGGAATCGGTTTTTCCCTGCTGCTTGCCGGCCCGTTCGTCCGGTTTCTGGCGATGCTGGTCGACGCCGCCTGCATTGCATGCGCAACCTCCGTGCTTTCTACAGTCCTTCACTTCTTCGCGATTATCAGCCTTGACTTTGCCAAAGCACTCTTCATTGTGGGAGGTTTTCTGCTTTCCGTTGGATACGGGATATCCTTCGAGTGGTTCTGGCGCGGTCAGACCCTCGGAAAAAGGCTGTTTCGCCTGCGGGTCATGGACGGACAGGGCCTCCATTTACAGTTCGGACAGGTTGTGATCCGCAACCTGGTGCGGACACTCGACATGTTTCCCGTACTCTACCTGCTTGGAGGAGCGGTCTGCTTTCTCAGTGGGAGAAACCAGAGACTTGGCGATATCGCGGCCGGCACCATCGTTGTCAGGACGCCTGCCGTGGCTCCGCCGAACCTGGAGAGTCTCTCCAATCATAAGTACAACTCCCTGCGTCAGTACCGCAGGCAGGGCTTGCAGCTGCGCAGGACAGTATCCGGTGAAGAGGCATCCATAGCGCTGCGAGCCGTCCTTCGCAGGGATGAAATGGCGCCGGAGGCGCGGTGCGTTTTTTTCGCGGAGCTTGCGGACTATTTCAGGTCTCGGGTACTCTTCCCTCCTGAAGCGTCCGAGGGGCTATCCGACGAACGCTTTGTCCGAAATGTGCTCGATATCGTGTATGCATCCCCCGACCCCGCTCGGTCCAAGGCCCAACCGCGGTAAGTAGTAGGACCTGTTCCTCCAGCCACTCATGGTTCCCTTCCTCCGCACCCTGAAGAAGGCTTTTTCGGGTGCTGTTCTCTTCTTGCGGTGTTGAATACGACCTGCTGTGCAATCGATAATATCGTTGACAGGTGTTGCCGATACTGGTAGATTCTTCTGTCTTTGAAACGGGCCGGACTATGCGATATTCCGGCGGATCTTCGTATCACTACCTTGCCTGAGCGCCGGAGAGAATCGAAACGTGACAGCTCCCAGGAACATCGAGGCCCCCTTGCCAAAGGGGGTTACTGATTTTCTCCCCGAGAAAGCCGCCAAGTTCGGCTATATCAGGGAAAAGATCCTCAGGATCTTCGAGCTGTGGGGATTCAGGAGACTGATTACTCCTCTTCTCGAATTCCACGATGTGATGGCGCTTTCCATGGGGGAGGGCCTCATGGAAAAGGTGTTCCGTTTTGATGACCGCCAGACCGGCAGGCTGTTGGTCATTCCGCCGGACATTACTCCCCAGGTCGCCCGGATTGTCGCCACGAGGATGAAGGGCTATCCGTTGCCGCATCGCCTCTATTACAGCGGGAGAATTCTTCGTCATGCGGAGAGCCAGTCGGGGCGAAGCCGGGAAATCTTTCAGGCGGGCGTGGAGTTAATAGGGCTCGTCTCGCCCGAGGCCGATGCGGAAATGGCGGCCATGGCGGTTGAGATACTGAAAAGCATCGGGTTTGAAGGGTTCAGGATAGCAGTCGGCCAAGTTGAGTTCTTTCGCGGCATTATGGATTCGGCGGAATTTTCTCCCGGCTCCCGTGATCTGTTGCGTGCCGCCATCGGCAAGAAGGATGCCCCCGCTCTCCGGCAGATTCTGGAGAATGAACCGGTCAGCGATGCCGTGAAGGAAGAAATGGCTGCCTTGCCGCGTCTGTTCGGAGGTCGTGAGGTGCTTGCGGAGGCCGGCCGCATTGTCGTGAACGACCGTTCGAGGCGGGCGCTGGACAATATTTCGCACGTCATCGATATCCTGGATATATACGGTGTGGGAGAGTATCTGACCGTCGATCTGGGAGAAATTCGCGGACTGGACTACTATACGGGCGTTACCCTGGAGGGTTTCGTGGGAGGCGTGGGTGAACCGGTATGCGGCGGAGGGCGATACGATAACCTCACTGCCCGGTATGGATTCCCGGCGCCCGCCACCGGATTTGCCTGCAATCTCATGGCATTGTTGCAAGCCGCTGAGAAGCGTCCTGATGTAGAGGCAAGCAAGACCGGGGATTTCCTGATTGTCAACCTGAAGGAAGAACGCAGCGAAGCCCTGGAGATTGCGAAGCGTCTGCGGAAAAAAGGGCTCACGGCCGCGCGGGATATTATCAGGCGCGACGTGTCGGATTCCCTGAAATATGCCGAAAAGATGAATATTCTTCATATGATCGTCATCGGCCGGCAAGGCTGTTCGGATGACGAGGTATATGTCGTGAGGGTCGCGGACAAAAAGGGGATTACGGTAAAGAAAAATGACCTGTATCGGAAGGATTTTCCCCTGTCCTTCGGACTCGTGTAGGGAGACTAGGAATGGCAAACGTAGTGGTTGTGGGCGCCCAGTGGGGCGATGAGGGAAAAGGGAAAGTCGTTGATATCTTCACCGAGTACGCCGACGACGTGATCCGGTTTCAGGGAGGCAACAACGCCGGCCATACCCTGGTTGTCGGTGACGAGAAGGTTGTCCTTCACCTAATCCCGTCAGGTATCCTCCATCCGGGGAAAAAGTGCATTATCGGCAACGGCGTGGTGCTTGACCCGGAGGTCTTTCTCGCCGAAGTTTCCAAGCTGAAGGCCAATGGCCGCTTGGTTGACGACGAATGCCTCACGTTGAGTGAGTCCCTTCACGTCATAATGCCCTATCACAAGAGGATCGATCTCGCCCGTGAGAAGAAGAGCGGAGCGGGCAGGATCGGAACCACCGGCAGGGGTATCGGACCCTGCTACGAGGACAAAATAGGGCGTCGAGGTATCCGGCTCATGGACCTTCTCGACAAGGATATTTTCGCCCGCAAGCTTGGTACATTCCTGGAAGAGAAGAATTTTCTCCTGGAGAAGCTTTTCGGCGAGCCCCCCGTTCTTTTCGATGAAGTCTTTGAAAAGTACTGCGCTTATGCGGAAATTCTTCGTCCGTACGCTGCCGATACTTCGTTGATACTCCGTCGCGATATTCTCGCGGATAAGAAGATCCTTTTCGAAGGAGCGCAGGGTACCATGCTGGACATAGACTTCGGCACCTATCCCTTCGTGACATCTTCCTCCACCTGTGCGGGCGGTGCATGTACCGGAAGCGGGGCCGGACCCAGGGATATTCATGAGATCATCGGTATTTCGAAGGCGTATGTGACTCGTGTCGGCAGTGGCCCGTTTCCCACGGAATTGGATGACGAGGTTGGAGATACAATTCGAAAAGCAGGCGGTGAGTTCGGTTCCACCACGGGGCGCCCCCGCCGCTGTGGATGGTTTGATGCACTTGTTGGACGGTACGCTGTGCGGATTAACGGTCTGACAGGCATTGCCCTCACGAAGCTTGACGTGCTGAGCGGTTTTGAGACCATAAAAATTTGCACCGGATACGCATATGGGGACAGTGTTCTCGATGAGGTTCCTTCTTCAATGGAAGTTTTCTCCAAGTGCCGACCGATCTACGAAGATTTTCCCGGCTGGTGTTCGGATATAAGTTCCGTCAGGATGTTCGAAAACCTGCCGGAAAATGCCCGGAAGTACATCAGGAAGCTTGAAGAACTGATTGGTTGCCCCATTATTTTAGTGTCGGTAGGCGCACGAAGGGATGAAACCATTGTTTTACGGAACCCTTTTTTGTAGTCGAAAAAAATTTTCAGAAAACAGAAAAAACAGCTTGACGAAAAAACGATGATATACTATAAAACACGTCTTGTTTGTTTGAGCCGCTAGCTCAGTCGGTAGAGCACCTGACTTTTAATCAGGTGGTCGTTGGTTCGACCCCAACGCGGCTCACCATGTCCCCTTCGTCTAGCCCGGCCCAGGACACCGCCCTTTCACGGCGGCGACGGGGGTTCGAATCCCCCAGGGGACGCCAAAAAAACAAAAAAGGACTGCCTTGTTGAAAGGTGGTCCTTTTTTTGTTTTCAGCGGAATACCTCCTTTCGTGCAATACTTTGATGGACAGGGTATGGTGAGCAGTTCCCGGAAGTTTGGTTTCTTTTGCGGAGCAGGGTTCGGTTCCGTGCTTCCACGCCTGGTTTCTCTTGTCACCAGTTGTTTCGTTCTTGCGTCGATGCTCTTTTTTGAAAACAAGTCGCTTGTCGGCAGTGCTTCGTCTGCAACTGTTCTATAATAGGACTTCGTGTTTCCCTATCATTATTCTTCAAACTTTGTTTGTCTTCTTGCAAAGAAATGAAAATTGTGGATAATGTTCAAGCGAGTTCCTAAATAGAACACATATGCCGAGGCCACGATTGGCTGTGTTGTTGGAAAAACAGAGTTTTTTTGTGGCATGTAACTTGCTTTTACCAAACGATGTTTTGGTTTTATCCCATCCACAGGAAGGAGGTGCGAGGCAGTTCGGCCGTTGACTCAATGGCCGGAAGGAGACTTTCCCATATGTAACTGCCCGGAGGAACGCGATGTTTTGGAAAACCCGGGCGACACAAAGGGGGTGGCGGCCTTTTGATGGTGTCTGTGATTGTTGAGGGGGAATGGGATTCGTCGTCGCCGGAAACTGTCCTGTTTGTGTAGGAAAGACTCTGAGGTTGTTATTCTGTTGTGTTTTGTAAGTCTCCCGGCGAGCTGCTTTCCCGTGAGTATCCGAGAAAGAAGTTCAAAGTGAGCGACCTATTTATTAATTACCATGAGAAGGAGGAAAAGGATGAAGAGATTTAGTTTCAGTAGTGCAATTCTGGGATTGATGGGGTGTGCCGCCCTGGCTCTGACGGCGACAACTCCCGCGCATGCGGGTTTCGTGGTCGGCGGCGAGAACGGCTGGCAGTTCAGTGTTGACGGTATGATCAACGTGTTCATGGTGTACGATGCGAAGGACCAGTTGCAGTACAGAGACGGTACGATAAAAGCAGCGTCTCCGTACAGTGAACTGCAGTCATTCCGTATCCGTACCGGTCTTCTTCCGAGCATTTTCGGTTTCAACGTGAAATCGCCGACCATTAACGGTGTTGACTATGCTGCTCGCTTAGGTCTGTATCCCCAGATCCAGAACAACGGTACCAGGACCGGCCTCGGACCGGGTTCTCCGATTGATCAGGGAACCTCCGTCGATATCCGCGAAGTATTTTTCACCGCTGACGGTAAATTCGGTCAGTTCCTTATCGGCCGTGCGCTGAACCTGTATGAAGGCAAGAACATCCTTACCGACATGACCCTTATGGGTAACGGTGTGCCCCTCAACATGACGGGCGGTGGTGTGGACCTTGGTCACATCGGCTACGGCTACACCTATACCTCATTTGGTCCCCAGTTCCGGTACACCACCCCGGATATGCAAGGATTCAAAGTGGCTTTTGCCATCGCTGATCCGAGCCAGATTGATGGAGCAACAACGATTAACCAACCCCGTTTCGAGACGGAGCTTTCCTATGCCAAGGACTTCGGATCATGGAAGCTGAACAGCTGGCTTGCCGGCCTGTATCAGCAGGCAAAGTTTAACGGTTCCGGTCACAAGGTTTGCTCCCTCGGTGGCGCAGGCGGCCTCCAGGCATGGTTCGGCCCGGTGGAATTCCTGCTCTCCGGCTTCGGCGGCCAGGGCATCGGTATGGGACTCACCCAGGATGATGCTGCCGCCCTTGACGGCGCAAACAAAGAGCGCGTTACCTTCGGTGGCCTCACCCACGTGACGTACACGATCGGCAAAGCTAAGATTGGCGCACAGTACGGTATCAACTATGCCGACAGGACGGAAGCGGATAACGCGACCGTCGGTTTTGACGGCGTCAAGTCTAAGCAGGCTGTTACCGGCGGCGTATATTACAACCTCACCAAGTCCCTTCTGCTGGTGGGCGAGTACACCTGGGCCATGGATCAGTACTATGACAGCTCACGTCAGACACAGAACATCGTATCTCTCGGCACCATTTTCACCTGGTAAGAAGAAGATACTCTCAATCTGTTGATGGACCGGCAGGGGCCTGAAAAAGGCCCCTGTTTTTTTCTGCGCCTTTTCCGGTTTGTTTCATATTCCTCCTGTACGGGGAGGCTGAAGAGACTCATTTTCTTTGACTTCCTCCGCTTTCTAGTGCTATACAGGGCAAACGGCGTCTGGCCTTCGCAATTACCCTTTGAAGTCTTCGTTTCCCACCTCAGGATGGCTAATCCGCCGTTCGAACAAAATAGGACACTACTTGACAAGGAGCACGCTATGAGACTTGTTTCTTTTCCATTACCCGTACCAGCTTCTCCGCTCTTGAGGCTGATGACATTGATTGTAGTCTTTATGGGAGTCGTGGGGTGCTCCACGATCAAGTCGATTACCGCCGGTACCGACTCAAAAGAGTTTTTCAGGTCGCGGGAACAATACGTGCGTCTCGTCAAGCAGGACGGGCCGAAGGGAGTGAAGGTTCCGCCAAATGAACATCCTGTCCTGCTTGAACCGGGTCAGTTGCGCACTGCTCTTGGGTCACTTGAATTCGTTCTTCCTAACAAAGACAAGTCGTCGCCGGTATTCGAGAAACCGGAGCTTGATGTTCTTGAGAGATATCTCAGCAATGCCCTGGAGAAGGCAGGCCCCGATGAAGACGTGGTTTTTGCCGTTGTCGGTGATTACCTTGCGGTATACGGGCTTGCAAAGGAGCAGATGTATACCGCGGCCAGAGTGTTTTATCGCGATGGCAAACTCAATCTCATCTTTGGAGAAATCCACGGAAAATACTGGGCAAACGTCGACCGCCGCATCTATCCGCTGGCTCCGGGTTCCCGCACTATGCCGGCGAAACATGAGTGGAAGCTCCTTGGGTATCCGTATCAGGAGTTTTATATGGGGCCGGACGGGCAAAGAACCGACTGGCTGGTGATTGATCTCGCTGCCATGACGGCTCGGGCGGCAATGGGTGAGAAGGAGACACCGGCACTGCCTCCTCATCCGAAAACAGTCGAAGAACGACTTAAGATGCTGGATGAGCTGAGAAACAAAAAGATGATTACCGAAGATGAATATAAGATGAAGAGAACCAGTATTCTTAATGAACTGTAGACCGGCGGCTTTTTTCGTCCAAGACAGTAGTTCTGTAGTTCAGTTTCGGTTCGAGGCGGTTTTGTGCAGGACGTACGTTACTAGCTGATTTCTTCCGCGATTTTTATTTGAAACGTGTTATATCGGGAAGAGCCCCGTTGATCTAAATTCGGGGCTCTTCCCGATTTCAATTTATTGTGATTACCTCATCTCCTCCCACTCTATGACTTCCTCGCCTTACGTCCATCATCATGGGGGCTTCCGGAAAATCCGGGAGCATTCTACAAAAAAATATATGGATTTTCCCTGTTGAGTAGTGTATACACTAAGCATTTCGATAGCTTCACGTGCGTCGAGATTTTCCCGCATTGTTTATTCCCGCTAAATTTTCCGCTGAAGAGTTTAGCTGTTCGCATCCAATGAACATTCAGTTCTCTCGAGACTGATGGACCGTAAGGAGTAGCGCACATGACAGCTCAGGTCATCCATTTAATCGAAGAGGCGTGGAATCGATATATTGCCAATGATGTGCTGGATGTTCACAAGTTGCGTCCGGAGGTGGCTCATTCCTGGCAGCGTTGCAGGAATTTCAAGGTTGATCCGTATGGAGAGGGTAGCCAGGACATAATAGGTCTGGAACTCAAGGAAAAGATCCATGAATCCCAGCATCTGATTAAAATAGCACGTCCATTTATTCATAATCTGTATGGCTTTATTAAAGGTTCCGGGTTTCAAGTTGTTCTTGCCGATAGGGAGGGAGTTATCCTTGAGGTAATTGGAGATCCGGAGATAATAAAGAGGACAAAACAAATCCAGTTGTGCCCGGGTGGAAACTGGAGTGAGCCGGAAAAAGGGACAAATGCAATCGGCACGGCTATCTTCGAGAAGAAACCTATCCAGATATTTGCCAGAGAACATTTCTGTCAAGCCAACCATTTTCTAACCTGTTCGGCCGCTCCTATTTTCGATCCTGAAGGACAGATGGTCGGAATCCTCGATGTTTCCGGAGATTACAAGTCTTTTAACCCCCATACGCTAAGCTTGGTTGTAGCAGCGGTCAGCACAATAGAAAATCAACTTCGCCTGCATAAAACGACCAGTAAACTCTATGTCGCTTATAAGTTTTCGAGTACGCTTCTTGAAACTATGTCCGATGGAATTATTTCCGTCGATACCAACGGAATTGTCACCCAGTTGAATTCCTATGCCGCAAAGATTCTCGGCTTGGATTCGAGAATCTCGATCGGCAAGCCTGTGGCTTCGGTGGTAAAGAAGCCCGCCTCAATCCTGCAGGTGTTGTCCACCGGCGTGGAATATAAAGATCACGAGTTGTATATTGAGGAGACGGGAAAAAAGTTAACTCAGTCCATTTCACCTTTACGCGATGATACGGGACGTACCATCGGAGTTCTTGCGATACTCAAGGAATGCAGGGAAAAGCTCGCCGGAAGACGATCCGGATCCCTTTCAGCAAAGTACGTTTTTGATGATATTATCGGCGAAAGCGATTCGGTAATGGTGGCCAAGAAATGGGCACGCATCGCCGCCGGAAGCCCATCTACCGTTCTTCTGACAGGTGAGAGTGGTACAGGTAAAGAGCTTTTCGCCCAAGCGATTCACAATGGGAGTATTCGAAAGGATAGGCCTTTTATTGCGATTAATTGCGCGGCTTTGCCGGATACGCTTATTGAGAGTGAGCTGTTCGGCTATGAGGAGGGTTCTTTTACCGGGTCGAAGAAGGGGGGGCAAGCCGGTAAGTTCGAGCTTGCAAACGGTGGAACTATATTCCTTGATGAGATTGGCGATATTCCACTCTATACCCAAGTAAAGCTGTTGCGCGTTATCCAGGAAAAGAAGATTTCAAGAATAGGATCTTCAGGAGAAATTTCAGTTGATATACGCATTATCGCTGCTACCCATAAAGACCTGAAAGAAGAAGTCCAGAAGGGAAATTTCAGAAAAGATCTTTTCTATCGGTTGAACGTAATAACCATAAATATCGCCTCTCTTCGGGATAGAATGGACGATATCCCGAATCTTGCAAAGCATTTTGTCTCTAAACTCTCCCTCAAGCTCGGCAGAAAAAATATATCGATAGCCGATGATTTCCTTCAGAAACTGAAAGCATACAATTGGCCCGGCAATATTCGCGAGCTTGAGAATGCCATCGAGCGGGCACTCAACATGTTGTCCGACGACGGTACGCTTACCACCAGCCTGCTGCATTTTGACAATCCTTCCCCCGTTAGAATCGAAGAAAGAACCACTGAAGTAAAATCGCTGAAAGATATAGAAAAAGATGCGATTATTCAAGCTCTCAATCTGTATAAGGGAAATATTCTGAAGGTTTCCGCGAAGCTTGGTGTCGGCCGAAACACCCTGTATCGCAAAATTAAAGAATACGATATAAAGTAGCCCCTTCTTCCTTTTTACCTCCAATAGCAGCAAACGGTTGCACCGCTGATGCGGATTGACGCCTTCCAGGTGCACTTGTTTGTCTAGTGCATATTTCTATCAGCAAGCTATTCCCATTTCTAATCTGTTCTGTCGATTCCTGTCCTAAGGAATGCCGTTTGACACTAAAGTAGTTTCCGCCCGACGGTGTCAATCTTCGGGCTTGCTTGTGCGGCGTACCAGCGTACGCCCCCGCGAATCCCCTCGATTTCCTCGCCAGGACGAAAAATCCTTCGTTTCCGAATTGGAAACCACTAGCGGCTCATACGGAGTTTCCGGACGGCCACAAATTACGGTTGGTTACGAAAATACCGGCTAAAACCGGCCTTCTATTCAAGTGACGACGCCATTTTCCTCGGTGCAATGGCGTCATTTTCTTCCATTTCGAGAGCTGAAATATCGGTGTGCGGCTTCTGTTTTCGTTGTGAAAACGAAAAAATCGTTCTTAAACAAAAAAGGTGGCTTGACACCCTTCTGTTTCCGGCTACACTTTTGAAGTCGTTTAACTCAACTGGATGAATACACTCAGTGCTCTATAATCAGACGTGATGTTCCAAAATGGATTGCAATTTTGACCAGTAAAAATAATCGACTAGGGCTTTTCTTCCATAATCCGGGCAATTGGTTGAGTCCAAAAAACAGTTAATAACTGGCACCGGAATTGCAGAAAGTAAAACACTTGTTTATTGGATTCCATGATTTGCCAAGAGAGGGGGTGGTTGAGGAGAGAAGGCGTAGTTGTCTTACGTGTAAAAATCGAAGTTGGACTATGTAGTGGAAGTAAAAGGGCACATGCCCAAGTGTGTTTTGATTGTACAAAATAAAATATGGAGGATTGACAAATGGCATTAGCAGAACAGAGTTTCTTTTTCTTTATTCCTACGATTAGCATTCTTGGTGTTGGTTGTTCTAAGGAAGCAGGCCCGAAAGCCAAATCCCTCGGTTTCAAAAAAGCTCTGCTGGTAACCGACGCCGGTCTCGCCAAGTTGGGCGTTGCCGATATTATCGGTGGCTACCTGAAGGCTGAAGGTGTTGATTATGTTCTTTACTCTGGCGCCGAGCCCAATCCTACCGATATTAACGTACGTGACGGCGTAAAAGTATGGAAAGACAACGGCTGCGACTCCCTGATTTCCCTGGGTGGCGGTTCCTCCCATGACTGCGGCAAGGGTATCGGTCTCATGATGTCCAACCCCGGCAAAGACATCCGTGACTTCGAAGGTCTCGACGTCTCCACCGGCAAGTTCGTTCCTTACATCGCCATCAATACCACCGCGGGTACCGCTTCTGAAATGACCCGTTTCTGCATCATCACCAACACCGATACCCACGTCAAAATGGCTATCGTTGACTGGCGTGTAACTGCTCAGGTATGTATCGTTGACCCGGTCCTCATGCTCGGCAAACCGCCCGCACTGACCGCCGCAACCGGTATGGACGCTCTTACCCACGCTGTTGAAGCGTATGTTTCCACAATCGCCGAGCCGATCACCGACGCATGCGCCATCAAAGCCATCGAGCTGATCGCCAAAGCTCTGCCCCGCGCAGTTGCCCTCGGTTCCGACCTCCAGGCACGTGACGATATGGCATGGGCAGAGTTCCTCGCCGGTATGGCATTCAACAACGCCGGTCTCGGTTACGTTCACGCCATGGCTCACCAGCTGGGCGGCTTCTACAACCTGCCGCACGGCGTTTGCAACGCCATCCTGCTGCCGCACGTTGAGCAGTACAACCTGATCGCCGCTAAAGAGCGTCTTGCCGACGTTGCCAAGGCAATGGGCGAGAACATCGACGGCCTGTCCCCGATGGAAGCTGCTCAGAAAGCCGTTGACGCCATCAAGAAACTGTCCGCAGCCATCGGCATCCCGCCGAACCTCACCGTTCTCGGCGTGAAAGAAGCAGACCTCAAGGTTATGGCTGAAAACGCGAAAAAAGACGTTTGCCAGCTCATGAACCCGCGTACTGCTACTCTTGAGCAGGTCATCGATATCTTCAAGAACGCAATGTAATTGAACGTAAGTTCAAGTAAGTAAAATTATGGGGGAGCAGCCTAGCTGCTCCCCCTTTTTTTATCAGCACTAATGTCAAAGAAAGCTAGGAGCCTGTCGGACTTTCGGTAATTTTGAAAAAGTGTCATCCAAATCTCATTTCTAAAGCCACGAAAGTGTTTCCGAATGGTCAACCGGCCCCAAATTACACCAAAAGAGCCGATTTTTGGTTAAGTCCGACAGGCTCCTAGTGCGTAAATAATAATATGAGATCTTGAATCGTGGGCGTTGTGAAAACGGATGAATAATAAAGCTTGCTCGACGATGGTTTTTGCTCTGTTTTAGAACGGCGTCTTTCATAAATGGTTAGTTGTCATGATATGGCACATCATTATATGATTAACTATATAGCGAGAGGTTTAGATGCTATGTTGAGAACGGGCATAATTAAAGATGAAAATATCACGAATAAAATAAAAATATCAATAACATGCATGATCTTATGACTTATGTGATCTGGTTGGATTAATGCCTTCGGACAGGAATTCATTTTTTTGTTTGACTTATGGTATGGTTTTTTATAACGTTGTTATCGGGCAGCTTCAAAATAAGAAAAAGAATGGGAATGGAGGAATGTATGGGAGACAAGATTATCCGCATTAACATGACGAACCTCACAACTGCCACTGAAGCAGTACCGGCGGAGTGGGCAGGGCTGGGCGGCCGTGCACTTACTTCGACGGTTGTGGCGAAGGAAGTACCCCCAACCTGCGAGGCGTTGGGCAAGTATAACAAACTGGTTTTCGCCCCCGGTCTTCTGACTGCTACGGCTGCAGCTAACTCCGGTCGTTTGTCCGCAGGCTTCAAAAGCCCGCTGACCGGCGGTATCAAGGAGAGTAATGCAGGCGGCACTGCTGCTCAGAATCTGGAAAGGCTTGGCATCAAGGCTGTAATTATTGAAGGAAAGCCCCAGGATGATAAATGGTACAGCATCCACATTAACAAAGACGGCGCCACCATTAAGGAAGACTCTGAATTTGTCGGCAACGGTATTGGTAATTATGAGCTGATCAGGACCGTCAGTGAAAGACTCGGCAAGAAGATCGGTATAATTATCTGCGGTCCGGCAGGCGAGTTCAAGATGGCTGCCGCGAACATCTCGGTGAAAGACCCTGACGGCAACATCCGCAGCCATGGTCGCGGCGGCGGCGGCGCGGTGATGGGTTCCAAGCAGGTGAAGTACATCACTATCGATGATACCGGTGGACCGGGCGTAACCATCGCGGATCCTGAAAAATTCAAGACGCAGGCAAGGATCTTCGCCAAGGCGATGCTTGACCACCCTGTTACCGGTCAAGGTCTTCCGACATACGGCACCGACGTTCTGATCAACATCCTCAACGAGGCCGGCGGACTTCCAACCAAAAACTTCCGCTTTGGAACAGTTGAGCATCCTCAGAACATCTGTGGTGAGACTCTGCACGACACGATCGTTGCCAGGGGCGGAAACCCGAGCCACGGCTGTCATGCCGGTTGTATCATCAAGTGTTCTCAGATCTATGTAGACAAGGATGGCAAGTACATCACCTCCGGCTTCGAGTATGAAACCGTTTGGGGCTTCGGCTGTGCCTGCAACATCTCCGATCTTGACGACATCGCCCGTTGTGACTGGGCCATGGACGATATCGGCATCGACTCCATCGAAGGCGCAGTTCTGATGAGCGTAGCTATGGAAGCGGGAATTCTCCCTTGGGGCGATGGTAAAACCGCTTTCAAACTCTATGACGAAGATATCCGTAAAGGAACGCCTCTGGGCCGTATTCTCGGAAATGGAGCAGGTTCTGTCGGTAAGACATATGGCCTGACCAGGATTCCGGTGGTCAAGAATCAGGGTATTCCTGCTTATGATCCGCGTTCCGTCAAAGGCATCGGCATAACCTATGCCACCTCCACCATGGGGGCGGACCACACCGCTGGTTACACCATCGCCACCAACATCCTGAAGGTCGGCGGTTATGTCGATCCTCTGTCAAAGGTTGGACAGGTCGAGCTTTCCCGCAACCTGCAGATTGCAACCGCCGCCGTTGACAGCTGCGGTCTCTGTATCTTTGTCGCCTTCCCGGCCCTTGACATCCCCGAGTGTTTCACCGCAATATACGAGATGATCAATGCCCGGTACGGAACGAATCTGGATGCAAACGGTGTTGTTGAATTCGGTAAGTATATCCTCAAGACAGAGCATGAATTCAACCTCGCAGCCGGTATGAACAACAAGGACGACCGTCTCCCCGAATTCTTCGAAGAGCAGATTCCGCCGCATAACGCTGTATGGGATTTCTCCGACGCGGAAATCGATGAGTTCTGGAATTTCTAAGGGGCAAAAAATACTCAATTGTATGGTTCAATGTATACGGGCACGCTGGAAAGCGTGCCCGCTTTTTTTGGGGAGGGATTTGCGATTGAATCATGGAATTTGCTCAAGCCGGCGCATTGCCGGGCCCATCGGCTAATCGAAGAGAATGATGAATTGACATGCGGTAGATTTTTTCTTACAGTCATTGATGATACACGATCACCTTTGAAAGGTTTCCCATGTGTCCCCTCGTTGATTCATACGGACGGAAAATAAACTATCTTAGGCTTTCCGTGACGGATCGGTGCAATTTTCGCTGCATGTACTGCATGCCCGCAGACGGAGTGCCCAAGGTCGACCATCTCGAAATTCTCAGCTATGAAGAACTTTTGCTTCTCGCCAGATCTGTTGTGCCGTTGGGGATCGAGAAGATACGGGTGACCGGCGGCGAACCGTTGGTCAGAAATGGAATTGTCCGATTTCTGTCCGATCTGTCGAAAATTCCCGGCCTGCGTCAACTGGTTCTTACTACAAATGGCGCCCTGCTGGAAGAGATGGCTCCTCAACTCAGGGAAGCCGGGGTACAGAGGTTGAATATCAGCCTGGATTCGCTGCGGCCGGAGACCTTTGCATCCATTACACGCTGTGGTGAGTTGGAGAAGGTGCTTGCGGGCATACGGAAGGCTGAGGAAGTCGGATTTCCGATAAAAATCAATGTTGTAGCGATGCGTGGGGTTAATGACGACGAAATTGTCGACTTTGCCGAGTGGACTCTGGTAAAGCCGTATGCTGTTCGTTTCATTGAGTATATGCCGACCCGGGGAGAAGAAATGTGGCAGTCACGCATTATTTCGGGAGAAGATATTCTGGCCCGCATCCAGGAGCGATATGCTTTGCACCCGGTTGTGCGCGGTGAAATGGCCGGTCCTTCCCGAGATTACAAGATACCCGGCGCAGCGGGGACTGTGGGAGTAATAACTCCCGTGTCCGGTCATTTTTGTGTTGAATGCAACCGAATTCGGGTGACCTCTCGGGGGATGGCGAAAAACTGTCTTTTCGCGGAGTCTGAGATAGACCTGAAGCCTCTGTTGCGCGAAGGCAACGTTGAGAAACTTCAGCATGCTTTACGGAAAATAGTATTCGAAAAACCGGGAAAGCATATAATTTCACAAACGGATCCAAGCCATAAACCGTTCGATATGTCGAAGGTCGGCGGATAGTTGAATACAATACGAGGAGAATTCTATCCTATGTCTGGAAGAGTAGTTGCCGTCTGTATCAGTGAGAAAAAGGGCGAGAGAAAGAAACCTGTTCGTGAAGTTTCCGTTCGGGAAAATCACGGTATCGTTGATGATGCGCATGCCGGAGATTGGCACAGGCAGGTAAGTCTGCTGGCAATGGAGAGCATTAGAAAGATGCAGGACAAAGGTCTTGATGTTACTACCGGCGACTTCGCCGAAAATATTACGACCGAGGGGATTGACCTGCCGTCACTTCCCATCGGTACCAGGCTTGCCATTGGAGAGACTCTCACGGAGGTTACCCAGATCGGGAAGGAATGCCATACCCGATGTGCCATCTATCACCAGGCAGGTGATTGTGTCATGCCCCGGGAGGGTATCTTTGTCAAAGTACTTCGTGGCGGAACCATCAAGTGCGATGATCCTATAGAAATCGTCGAGAATTAAGTCATCGGAAGGGTAGTGGGTTCATACGAAGGATTCGGTGATACCCAACATCTGCTGGATAAGCACCTGAGGTGAAGCGATGTGTCGTGCCTGACCTGCCGGGTTTTCCAGACCTGGCACGTCTTTCTGTTTTCGATGACCTTCAGGATGGTCGGCTGGTTTCTTTCACGCGAAAAACAGATTGGAAGGTAGCTGTTTTTACTCCATCCTCGTCTAGAACCTCTGCCAGCCCTATGATAGTACGCTCATCTTTCACTGTAACGGTTGCCACGGCCTTGACAGTGCCGCTTCGGACAGGGGCGAGGAATTTCAGGGAGAGTTCCCTGGTGACGAAGTGGCTTCCTTCTGGAAGAAGGCTCTTTATCGCCATGGCGACGGCGGTATCAGCCAGGGCAGTTACGGCTCCTCCGTGCATGAGTCCCTTTCCTTGGGCAAGTCGTACAAGGAAAGGCATGGAGAGAACAGCTCTTCCATCGGCCGCTTCCTCGATACGCATCCCCAGATACTCTTCAAAGGGGGCGCATGCAATCCATCCCGGCAGTTCGAAAGGCGGATTCCCCTCCGCGGACATCTCAATCTCATACACTTTTTCATACATCAGTACATCCTCCTCACTATGCCGTTACCTTTGCACATGTCTGGTTTGTAAACCGTAATGCGAGGGAAAAAACAGGTTGTTTCATACAAAAGGGCCGCCCTGGTTAAGCGACCCTTTTGATTAACCTGAAAACGGCAGTTAGAGTTGTCCGAAGAGAACGACTTCGGCCTGATTCGTTGCTGCTCTTGGCGAAATGAAGCGTAGACAGCCGATGGTGTCCGAACCCGCGGGGTGAGTTCATCGGCTGTAGCGAAATGAGCCTAGAGCAGCAGAAGAAGGGCATCCGGAGTGAACGAAGGATGACTCCAACTGCCGAATATAGGATTAATCGTCACGGAAATCATTTGATGGTTGAAAAGAAGCCGTCAATGCGGAGGGACGAATCGTTCCTATCCGAGCTTCCTCTCCATGACTTCTCGGGCTGCTTCCACCAAATCGTCCGGGGTTAGACCGAAATACTTTATCAGTTCTTCAGCTTTGCCGGAGGTGCCGAACCGATCATGGATTCCGACCCTTTTCATTGGAACAGGTTTTGTCTCCGCGAGGAGTTCGGAGACGGCTGAGCCGAGTCCCCCGATTACGGAATGTTCCTCCGCCGTCACGATAGCCCCGGTTTCTCGGGCTGCCTTGACGACAATCTCCTGATCGAGCGGTTTGATTGTACCGATATGGACAACCCGTGCCGAGATCCCCTCTTTTTCCAGTGCTACGGCTGCCCGAAGTGCCTGAGCAGTCATGATTCCGGTGGTGATGAAGGTCATGTCGGTTCCCGGTGAGAGTTCATTACCCTTGCCGAGAACAAACTCATGCCCTTCTTCAAAGACAGCGGGAACCTTGTTGCGCCCGAGCCGAATATAAAAAGGTCCTTTGTGGGCGGCTGCCGCCGCGACCGCGCCTCGTGTCTCCACGGCATCGGCCGGGACAATAACCGTCATATTGGGAATGGCCCGCATAATGGCGATGTCTTCCACCGACTGGTGGGATCCCCCGTCTTCTCCGACCGTCACCCCACCATGAGTGGGGACGATTTTCACATTCGCCTTTGGATACGCCACCGATTGGCGTATCTGCTCCCACGCTCGACCCGCGGCGAATATGGCAAAGGTTGAGACAAACGGGATCTTTCCCGCAGCGGCCAGACCCGCCGCTGTGCCGACCATGTTGGCCTCGGCGATTCCCATGTTGAAAAAACGATCGGGAAACTTCTTCGCGAAAACGGCTGTCTTTGTCGAGCCCGACAGATCCGCGTCCAGAACCACGACATCCCTGTATGTTGCGCCCAACTCAGCCAGTATCTCGCCGTATGCATCCCTGGTTGCCTTCATGATGCTCTCCTTTCTTTCTCAGTCTTCGATACAGCCCAGGCAAAGGAGGGCTTCACTCAGTTCCTCATCATTGGGGGCAACGCCGTGATAGGATGCCTTGTGTTCGAATCGTGGGACGCCTTTTCCCTTAACCGTCCTCGCGACGATCGCCGTCGGCTTTTCCTTGACCAGTTTCGCGGATTCCAGCGCCTTGATAATTGCCTCCATATCATGACCGTCGATCTCCGTGACGTTCCAACCGAAGGATTTAAACTTGTCACCAATCGGCCCCACATTCATGACCCGCTCTACTTCACCGTCAATCTGGAGTGCATTGGCGTCAACCAGCGCGCACAGGTTGTCAATACGGTAATGGGCGGACGCCATGGCAGCTTCCCATACCTGTCCTTCCTGGAGTTCCCCATCTCCGAGGAGGGCGTATACCCTGCTGTTCCGTTTGTCCAGTCGCAACCCCAGAGCCATGCCGTTGGCCATTGACAGACCCTGGCCGAGAGAACCGGTGCAGACCTCAACGCCCGGCGTGCCTTTGCTGTCCGGGTGTCCCTGGAGATGGCTTCCCAAACGGCGCAGCATCATGAGATCCTCTTTCGGGAAATACCCCGCTTCGGCAAGAGCCACATACTGTGCAGGCGCCGCGTGACCCTTGCTCAGAATGAAACGGTCGCGTTCTTCCCACTGGGGATTCTCCGGGTCATGACGCATGATGTGGAAGTAGAGGGCCGTTATCATGTCAATGGCCGAAAGGGAGCCCCCCGTATGGCCGGATTGAGACTTGTGAAGCGTCTTAACGATTGAGACCCGCAGGGTGCGGGCCTTCTCTTCCAGAAATTCAATCTTTTCTTTCTCCAAAACTGTTCCTTTCAAGCTTCCGGCGCTCCTGTCAGTCCTTGTCGGAGGCCAGGTATTCAAGAATCATGTCGTCAAGGCTGAGCCCCGACGGAAGAGCTTTCTTCGATGAATCAGGGGAAACTTCCGAAGTGGTCACGGCCTTCTCTTCGCATTCGGGTTCATTGCAGGGTAACGGAGCCGAAGGAAAGGCGCGGTTGTCGAATTCACCGGCTTTCAGTCGTCGAAGCATCTCCTTGTGTTGTTCCTTCATGAGATCTTCAACAACCTTTTCCAGCATTTCAATCTTTATGATATCTGAATAGTCGGTTTTCTTTGAAGCAATGATGGTTCCGTCTCGATAGAGGAGGGTCGTGATCAGTGGTTTACCGCTGCCGCTGTCCTCGGTCTGGATATGGAAAGCGACCCCCTTATACACGATGTTGTGGTTGAATCCTGGTACCATTCAGATTTTCTCTTTCAAAAAGTATCGTGTGCGTGTCATCCGTATCGGAACTCCGAATGCTGGAAAAAGTAGCATGCCGGGCTGATTGATGCAAGGGAGAAAACGAGAAAGAGTGATTCTTATCACGCTGTTTTCCCGAGCAGTTTCTTTATTTTCGAAACAGCTTCCATGGCGTCCCGCGCATAGAGGTCCGCGCCTATCTCGTCGGCATACTCCTGGGTAACCACGGCTCCGCCGACCATGGTGAATGTCTTGATCCCCTCTTCCCGTAGCTTCCGGATTACGTTTTCCATCTCGGCCATGGTTGTCGTCATCAGTGCGGAGAGGCCGACCGCATCCACCCTGAGTTCCCGTGCTTCAGCGAGGATCCTTTCGGCCGGTACATTCTTGCCCAGATCGATCACCTCGAAGCCGTGGTTCTCCAGAAGGGTGCAGACAATATTCTTGCCGATATCATGAATGTCCCCTTCAACGGTTGCCATGAGGATCTTCCCGTTGCTTGCGATGGAGTCCTGTCTCATTTCCTCTTTCAGTCGGGCAAAGGCGGCCTGCATGGTCTCAGCGGAAAGCATGACCTGGGGGAGGAAAAGCTGGTTTTTTCCAAAACGCCGGCCGACCTCCTCAAGTCCGGGGAGGAGGCCCTCGTTGCTGATCTGGAGAGGTGTCAGTCCTTCGCTGAATGCCTGTTCCACAAGGGAAATAATATTTTCATGGTCGCCTTCGATGACTGCCTGCGTCAGGAGCCCACGAATGTCGAGCGGCATGCGTGATGATTGTTCCGTATTTGCCCCTTCGGTCGGTTTGTCGCGATATGCCTCGATGTAGGCGGACGCACGGGGATCCTTCTGCAGAAGAACCATGGCGGATCGCCATGAATCCATCATCGCCCTTTCCTTCGGGTTGATGATCGCCGCGTCAAGTCCCGCTTCCAGCGCCATGGCGAGGAATGTTGAGGAAATGAGCGGACGGCAGGGGAGGCCGAACGATATGTTGCTCACACCGAGCGCCGTTTTCACACCCAGGCGTGCTTTTACCGTACGGATTGCCTTCAGTGTCTCCGATGCCTGCTTCTGTTCGGCGCTCACGGTGAGGGCAAGACAGTCAATGAAGATGTTTTGCTTTGGGATTCCAATTTTTTGTGCCGCATCAAGAATTTTCGCCGCAATGGCAACCCTCTCTTCCGCTGTTGCCGGGATTCCCTTTTCGTCCAGCGTGAGCCCGATGACAGCGGCGCCATACTTCTTAACCAACGGGAGAACCCGGTTGAGGCTCTTTTCCTCGCCGGAGACCGAGTTCACCAGCGCCTTGCCGTCAACCGCCTTCAGTCCCCGTTCCAAGGCGTCGGGGTTGGAAGAATCAAGGACGAGGGGGAGCGTTACGGCGCCTGTGACGCAAAAAACCGCCTGTTCCATGACTGCCGGTTCGTCTATTCCTGGAGTTCCGACATTGACATCGAGAAGCATTGCGCCGGCAGCGGACTGCTCCATTGCCTCGCGCCGTATGTACGATACTTTTCCTTCCCGCAACTCGGCAGCAAACCCTTTTTTGCCGGTGGGATTGATTCTCTCACCGATAATTGCCGCGGGATAGCCATTGCCAATGGCGATGAATCCGGAGCGGCTGGAAAGATGTGTTGTCTCTTGTTCCTCCACTGATTGTGAGAACGGACGGTTCTTGCCGTTCAATGCATCACGCATCGCGCGGATATGTTCGGGGGTGGTGCCGCAACAACCGCCGATGACCCTGACGCCCAGATCAAGAAGGCGATCATGGAAAGCCGCCATCTCCTGCGGAGTGCCGGGGAAGAAAGTCTTTCCCTCCTTAAGTATCGGCAGCCCGGCATTTGCCTGGGAAATCAGGGGCAGAGAGGTTACCCGGCGCATGGAACGGAGAATTTCGTATATACCATCGATGCCGAGGCCGCAATTGGAACCGATGATATTCGCTCCGGCCGCTTCCAGGGTTATGGCGGCCGCCTCCGGAGGGGTGCCGAGTACGCTTCGGCCATTGTCGTCGAAGGTGAGCATGGCGATGACGGGAATGCTGGGGGAAATCTCCCGGATGGCGATGAGTGCGGCCCGAATCTCCTTGATATCCAGAAATGTTTCAAGAGTGATGAGATCCGCGCCGGCCTCGATGAGCGTTTCGGCCTGTTCCCGAAAAATTGCGGCCATACGATCAAAGGAAAGATCGCCGACCGGTTCTACGAACCTTCCGGTCGGGCCGATGGAGGCGGCTACGTAGGCGTCCTTTCCCGCCGCATTCCGGGCCAGGGTCACTCCTGCCCGGTTGATCTCGCGGAGTCTCCCATCCAGTCCGTAGTGGGAAAGTTTTTCCCGGTTGCCGCCGAAGGTGTTTGTTACGATTATTTCGGCTCCCGATGCGAGGTATGCCTGGTGAACCCCGGCCACCACATCGGGCAGAGCCAGGTTGAGCTCTTCCGGAGATTGGCCGGCCTTCAGCCCACGCTCCTGGAGCATGGTGCCCATGGCGCCGTCCAGTACAAGGACTCTTTCCCTGACAGCATCTAAAAAGGGGAGTTTCATCGGTAATGTCCTCCTGTGGAGCCGTCGCCGGCACATGGTGCCGGGCAAAGCTATCCGCGTTTCTGTCCCAGGCTGAAATCCGGCCCCAGCGGTTTGCGCAGGTCAAGATGGCCATTGAAAGTATTTATATCAACACCGTCAAGCTGGAAATGTACCTGTTTGATGGAAGGGAAGTTGAGCGATATCGTATTCACCATCGAGTAAACGGCCGTCATCTCGGCGGAACTGCTTTTCGGCAGGCCTTCGATACATTCTTTCCCCAAATCTACAACTGCCGTATCGCCATGAATCCGGACGGAGTGGAAGATGCTGTTTGCCGGGATGGTGGGTGATAGATCTCCAAGCGGACCGTTTGCCAACTCTTCAAGAACTTCCCGGATGCATGTTGAAAGATCGTCTCGACATGCACCGATTTCCCGTGCCTCCCGGACAAGGACGCCGGAGTCGGGAGATGCGAAGAACAGGAAAGCTGAAAAACTCCCCTCCGGCTTCTGGTAAGCCGGAACAGGCGGTGACGGGTCCCGTGCCAGGTACTTGTGCAGCATCAAGGCGCCCAGAATTGCCGCTGCCGCGAGAAATGCGGCAATGAGAGGGAATTTCCCCCCGACGCTCATTTTCCGTTTTGCCATATTCAGCTCTTCCTAGGGGTATTCATTTCTCAAGAGACACCTGGTGCACCTCTTCCAGGATGCCGTCCAGGAATCGATTCCCGACCTTGAGAAAACCAGAGGGCACGTCGGTTACGTAGTAGTGGTGGTTTCCTTTTTCCCGTTCAGGTCGAATCAGCCCTGAATTCCGAAGAATCGCGGTAACGGTGCGAGCGGTTTCCTCCGCGGAATCAACGAGTTGAACCTCGCTTCCCATGATATGGGCGATAGTCCCTTTGAGGATCGGATAGTGTGTGCATCCGAGAACGAGAGTGTCGATTCCCTCGTTTTTCAGTCCCCCCAGATATAGGTCAGCGGTGAGACGGGCAACCTCATTATCCGTCCATCCTTCTTCCGCCAGAGGGACGAACAGTGGGCAGGCCCGGGTAATGACCTCGATATCGGGATTGAACCTTTTGATTGCCTTTGTATAGGCGCTGCTTCTGATGGTGCCTTCGGTGCCGATGATGCCTACCTTGCCGGTCTTTGTCGTGGATGCGGCCCGACGTGCACCAGGTTCGATAACACCGACGATGGGGATGTCGAAGTGCTGTTTCAGTGATTCGAGGGAGAAAGCCGAGGCCGTATTGCAGGCAACGATCAGGAGTTTGATGTCCCGTTTCACGAGAAATGAGGCGATCTCCATGGAGTATCTGGTAACCGTCTCAGGAGATTTCGTCCCATAGGGAACGCGGGCGGTATCTCCCAGGTAGAGGGTATCTTCCTGGGGGAGGGCCTTCATGACCTCTTTCAGGACCGTGAGTCCGCCTACACCCGAATCGAATATGCCGATTGCCTTCCAGGACACGTCTCTGCCGACCTCTTTCGTTGGTACACGGAGTACTTTCTTTCCTTTGCCGAGCGTTGTGCCGGCTTTCAGGAGAGAAGTCCGCCTCCCTGCTATTCATCTATGTTTGGAATGAATACGTAATTTTATAGTCTAATTTGCCGCTTTCATTTTTGTCAAGGTATTTGGCGGAGGGAAGGGCATGCGCAATGCGCCGCTATGATATTATCCTTTAATTCCATGGGAAAATTTGTTATTGATACGTTCGTTCACCGAAAAAGGAGGAGTTATGGAAAAACAGGAGTTACTTACGAAAACGAAAGACGCCCTGACCCCCTTTGAGACGGAAAATGTCATTAAGTTCTTGCAGAATCTCAGTCTCAAGAGTGCCATGGAAAACCCCTGGCTTATCGGCGGATTCCTGATAGTATTCTTCTACGCCGTTGTGAAGCGCTCCAAGTTCGTTCTCCTGACCCTTTTCTCCGTAGTCGCCCTCATGGTCCTTATCCGGTATACCTTTCCGCCGCCGGGTGATGAACTGCAACTTTCTTCCACCCTTCCGTTTGTTTTCGGCGGTCTGGTAATCGGCGGTGTTCTCCTGTACTTCAATTTCGTCAAGACTGAATGAGGAACCGTGCGTAAAACCGGTTTTACCACCACAATCCCCCTGGAAATAGTCCTTGCCGCGGGCAGGATCCCGGTTGATCTGAATAATGTCTTCATTACCGGCGGCAGGAGCATGGAGCTCATCGAAACAGCCGAGGCGGAGGGATTTCCCCGGAACGTGTGCAGCTGGATCAAGGGAATCTACGCTGCCGCGCTGGAGAACGACATCCACGAGATCATAGCGGTCACGGAAGGGGACTGCAGCAATACCCGCGCCCTAATGGAGGTCCTGTCCCTGCACGGCGTCGCGACCGTACCCTTTGCCTACCCTCATGACCGCAGTCCGGACGCGCTCCGTGCCGAGATCGAGGGGATGATGGCACGCTTCGAAGTCGGGTGGGATGCGGTTCAGCGCGCCGGAGAGCGCCTGGAAGGTATACGGCGTAAGATTGGGGAGCTTGACCGCCTCACCTGGGAAGACAATCTCGTTTCAGGAGAAGAGAATCACCTGTTCCAGGTGTCCTCCTCGGACATGAACGGAGATCCGGACGCCTTCGAAGCGGGCCTCGACCTGTTTCTCCAGGATGTGCGGCATCGGACTCCTTTCAGGAATTCCGTCCGCCTTGCCTATATCGGCGTGCCTCCCATCATCGACGGACTGTATCCTTTTATCGAATCGCACGGGGCGCGGGTCGTGTTCAACGAGACCCAACGGCAGTTTTCCATGCCGTACGGGATTTCCGACATGGTGGAGCGGTACCGGGCCTACACCTATCCGTACGACATCTTTTTCAGGTTGCAGGATATCCAGAGGGAGTTGGAGAGACGGAGGGTGGACGGCGTGATCCACTATGTCCAGTCGTTCTGTTTCCGCCAGATAGAAGACATGATTGTGCGAAAGACGCTTACCCTTCCCATCCTGACCCTGGAAGGTGACAAGCCGGGGCCGTTGGACGCCCGATCGCGAATCCGCATCGAGAGTTTCCTGGAGATGCTGGGAGGCCGTGCGTGAAGATAGGTATCGATCTGGGGAGCCGAAAGGTAAAGTTCGCCCTGGTGGCGGAAGGTCGGGTCGTGCGGCTGGACGACTTTGATACCCTCTCTTTCTACAAGCGCTTCGGCAGAATGCGGGGAGACGAACTCAGTTTTGATCTCGCGGGATCGGGGCTGTTCTCCCCGTCAGAGCTTGCGGTCGCGTCCGTTGTCGCCACCGGGTACGGACGCAACACCCTCAACCTCACCGGGGCGAGGGTCGTTTCAGAGATCCGCGCCCATGTGGCCGGGGCGCTTTTTCAGATCGGCCTCAGGGATTTCACTCTCCTGGATATGGGTGGACAGGATACCAAGGTCGCCCTTGTTCGTGACGGCGTCCTCCAGGATTTTGTCATGAACGACAAGTGTGCGGCCAGCAGCGGCCGCTACCTGGAGAATATGGCGGCCATCCTTGAGGTGGATCTCGACGAGCTTTCGACCCACTGGAAGGATCCGGTACGGCTTGACGCAACCTGCGGTATCTTTGGAGAGTCGGAACTCATCGGCCAGATTTTGCGCGGATACCCGGTTGCCCGTCTCTGCGCCGGAGTGAACCAGACCCTTGTGAAAAGGGTGATCCCCATGCTGCGGCGTTTCCCGTCGGATCGGATCGTGCTGACCGGCGGAGTTGCCCGTAATGGCGCACTGGTTCGGCTGCTGAAGGATGAAGGCTGTGCGGTTGTCGTGCCGGAACATCCTCAGCATAATGGCGCCATCGGCTGCGCCGTGCTCCGGTAGTTCGGGGAACGAGGATGAAAATCTCCCCGAAAGACTGGCTGTTCCTCACCCTGGTCGGCGCCGTACTGGCTTTGGTATTCCTGATCTCCGGGGAAGAGACGACAAAAAGAGTACCCTTTGACGAGACTCACCGCCCCATGTATGAAGTCTTGCGGTCGACCGGCAGCAAAGTGAAAGCGGAAGAGGGGTGCGAAGCCTGCCACAACGCTGCAAAGATCCCCTTCCCCAAGGACCACCCTCCCAAGAATCGTTGCCTCTTCTGCCATAAGATGAAACGGCCGACGCCATGAGCGTTCTCAACCTGACACGTGAACTGGAATCCCTGGTGGCGGACATTGTCCGCCGTGTCGATGCGCTGCGCCATATCGATCCCGCACGGGTTTTGATCTGCGTTGCCTCCACTCGCGGCAATGGAATTCACGGAACGTTCGCGAAGATACACCCCCTCCGCTTCCGGGGTGGAGAAAGCTCCATCCAGGTGAAACGAGGCCGCAAGTCCTGCACCTGTAGCATGCCGGCCGTCATCCATGGAGGAATAGAGATGCTGTACGTCGTCTACTTTCTCGTGCCCCGGTTTTTCGATCTTCCGCTGCGGGAAAAGCTGACCACGATCTTTCACGAGCTTTACCATATTTCACCCTCTTTCGATGGGGATATTCGTCGGTTTTCCGGTAGGAACTACGCTCACGGCTCTTCCCGGAAACGCTACAATGCGTTGATGGCCCGGTTCGTGGACGAGTACCTGAGCTTGTTCGATCCCGCCCTTCCCGATTTTCTGCTTTGTGACATGGCGGGTCTTCGCGAGCGCTACCGGACCATCGTGGGTAGAAGGTTTCCCGCTCCGAAGCTTCGGATTCAGTGCTGAAACCGGAAGGTGGGTTTTCAATGATCGTTCTCAAAGTCGCCGCGGGCGGAGCGCTCAGATTGCCCGACGATGTTCTCGAGACACTTGGTCTGAAGCCGGGCGATGAAGTCCTGCTGGAGGTGCGTGACGGCAAAGGGATCCTTTCTCCTGCTCCATCGGCTTCGGACCCCGGATGCGGGAACGCGTTGCAAAGAGCAGTCAACCGAAAGAATCTTGAGACACCAATCCGTTTCATCAAGGGGGTCGGCCCGAAGATGTCCGATCTCCTGGCGAGAAAGGGGATTACGACCGTCGAGGATGCCCTGTACCTCCTCCCGTACCGCTATGAAGACCGTCGAAGGCTGCGCACGATTGCCGAGTTGCGACCGGGATGCAGCGAGGTCTTTTCCGCGGTGGTGCGGAGCGCGGAATCGGTTTCCGCCAAGGGGGGGCGACGGTTCTTCGAGGCGGTGGCGGGAGACGACAGCGGAACCATCGTCATGAAATGGTTCAACTTCAATCCCCGCTACATGAAGGGGATATGGAAGATCGGAAAGAGGGGAATATTCACCGGCGAGATCGTACAGTACGGTTCGCGTCGAGAGATTCATCACCCTGAAGCTGACTGGCTCGACCACGGCGCCGATCTTGCCGCAATCATGGCCGCTGATCCCGTCAACTTCGGGCGCACCGTCCCCGTGTATCCCCTTACCGAAGGTCTCCAGCAGAAAGCCCTGCGCAAAGTGTTGAAAAGCGTGGTCGACTCCTATGCCCCGGAGGTCTGCAGCTTTGTCCCACCGGAGATCCGCAAGCGTCAATCCCTGCTGTTGCTTTCCGATGCGCTCCGTGAGGTGCACTTTCCCGGAAACGAAACCGATATCGCCCCCCTGAATGGTCGAGCAACGCGGGCCCACCGGACCCTCGCCTTTGACGAATTCTTTTTCCTCCAGCTCGGATTGGCCATCAAGAGGCACGGCAACTCTCTTGAGGAGGGGATTCCTTTCCGGGTCACCCACAAGTACACCCGCCCCCTCCTGAAGACCCTGCCGTTTTCTCTTACAGCCGCGCAGAAGCGGGTTCTTACCGAGATCAAGGATGATATGGCAGGCTCCCATCCCATGCACCGTCTGGTTCAGGGTGACGTTGGCAGCGGCAAGACCGTCGTTGCGCTCCTGGCAGCACTGCTTGCGGTGGAAAACGACTGCCAGACCGCCATCATGGCGCCGACCGAGATTCTCGCCGAGCAACACTATCTGACTATCCGCCGTTCCTGCGAACATCTTGGAATTCCTGTCGCGCTCCTCACGTCAGGTGTCGCGGGCAAAGAACGGGCCGCGGTGATGAAAGCGATAGCATCAGGGGAGGTGAAGATTGTCATCGGCACCCACGCGGTTATCCAGGAGAAAGTGGAATTCGACCGTCTCGGTCTCGGCATCATCGACGAACAGCATCGCTTCGGCGTCCTTCAGCGGGGGGGGCTCAGGAAAAAGGGCCTGAATCCCCATATCCTGGTCATGACGGCGACCCCGATCCCGCGAACCCTTGCCATGACGGTCTACGGCGACCTTTCCCTTTCCGTAATCGACGAGATTCCGCCGGGGAGGAGTCCGGTGACGACAAAAGTCTGTTCAGAAACCCACCGTTCCAGTGTGTACCGGATGATACGGGATGAAGTAAGTTCCGGGAGGCAGGCGTATCTTATCTATCCCTTGGTAGAGGAGTCGGAGAAGTCCGACCTGAAGGCGGCGGTTGCCATGGCTGAACACCTCTCCGCTGATATCTTCCCGCAGTTTCGAGTCGGGATCCTCCATGGCCGTCTGAAGCCGGAAGAGAAAGAAGCGGTAATGCGTTCCTTTACGGCCGGTGACATCGACGTCCTTGTGGCGACCACCGTCATAGAGGTCGGTATCGATGTGCCGAATGCAACCATCATGGTGGTTGAACATGCCGAACGGTTCGGGTTGTCGCAACTTCATCAACTGCGGGGAAGGGTAGGAAGGGGCGCCGGCCGGTCACGCTGTATCCTGCTGGCTGACGGAAAGCTTACATCGGAGGCCGTTCGCCGCTTGCGGGTAATGGAAGAGACGACAGACGGTTTTCGTATCGCGGAGGCGGACCTGGAGTTGCGCGGGCCAGGGGACTTTCTTGGTACCCGACAGGCCGGGCTTCCCGATTTCCGGGTGGCAAGCATTCTCCGCGACGGCCGGATTCTGGAGGAGGCTCGATCGGAGGCGTTTGCAATTGTGGAGCGAGATCCGAGATTGTCGTCAGGGGAGAATGCCCTTCTGCGGGAGGAGCTCCTGAGGCGGTGGGGGGGACGGCTGGAACTTGCGGGGATTGCCTGAAAGGAAAGTGAATAAAAAACCCGCCGGGAAATGACCGGCGGGTTTTTTCGTGCCTGATGGAACAGCCGGAAAGGATGTTACATCTTCTTGACGTTGGCGGCCTGGAGCCCCTTGGGGCCGCTGACCACATCAAAGGTTACCTGCTCGCCTTCAGCGAGGGTCTTGAAGCCATCAGCCGCGATGGCGGAGAAGTGTACGAATACGTCTTCGCCGTTCTCCTGCTCGATGAAACCGAACCCCTTTGCGTCATTAAACCATTTTACTTTACCCTGAGCCATTTTCCTACCTCCTTTCTTGCTTCCGGAACTTCAGTCCCGAAATTTCACGGAACGCTTCATCTAAGTTTCCGGAGTCTTGAGGCAGAAAAACACCGAGGTGAAGACCACTTCGTCGTGCTTTCTCTACTCAGCGATAACTTCCGAAACTTACTTAGGCTATGAGATATCAAGGAGCAAGGGAGTTGTCAAGCAATTTTTCTTGTGATGGAATAATCTTTCCGGAAAAATTTAGAATGTGTTTATTCTCCTGATAAAGGCCAGGAGAAGGCCGTAGTGACGGTGGTCGAATCGCAGGGAAATCCTGTGGAGTTTCAGAAGGTCCGGCTCATCCGATTCCTCCGGCAGAGGGGAGCAGGAATAGATGCGCGAACCCGGCATGCGCAATTCGGGAAACTCGTCCTCAAGGCTTTTGAGATTGTCTTTCGTCAGTTCCCTCGTCAATCGAAGAATGAGGTGGCCGTTGATAAACCGAAGGGAATGGTAATTCCGGTAAAAATCCTCGATGACTCTGACAGCCTCATCCTCGTTCGGGGTGATGGTGAAGATGGAAAAGTCCTCTCCGGAAATGAAGCCCTTTCCCAGCAGGCATTCCTTGACGAATTCCAGCCAGGTTTTCCAATACCCGTCCTCATCATCGACGAGGACCAGGGGTTTCGGAGATGTCTTGCCGGTCTGGATGAGGGTAAATACCTCCATGGCTTCATCCAGTGTGCCGAACCCGCCGGGAAAGACTGCGATGGCATCGGTCTCTTTGACAAACGCCACTTTGCGGGTGAAAAAATACTTGTAGGTTATCAGTCGGGGGTTTGCCAGCATGACATAATTCGGAGCCTGTTCATAGGGGAGTCTGATGTTGACGGCGTAAGAGTTCTCGGCGCCGGCGCCTTCATTTCCGGCCTCCATGATCCCCCCTCCCCCGCCGGTGATAATCATGTATCCTTGTTCAGCGAGTCCTCTGCTGAACCTGACGCACTTTTCGAACATGGGGTCGTCACGTTCGGTTCTTGCCGATCCGAAGATGGTGACCTTCTTTCGGTTACGCCCCGGAGCAAACACCTTGTTTGTATAGCGCATCTCCTTCATGGTGTTGCCGAGCAGTTTCAGATCTGCGGGATAATCGCTTTCCTGGCCCGCCTTGAGCGCCGTGATAATCATTTCTCGAATGAAAGCGGGATGATGGATATCACCTGCCCTCTCAAGGAGGTCGTCGATTACTGTATCGATTTCGCCGTTGTCGCGCGTAAAGGTAAGTTCCATGATTCCGGGAATTCTCCTTTGAAAATGGTGACGAATTATAGCATTTCGCGGTTCCGCTGACAAACGGGAACCCTGATTTTTATTATTTAATTTGATTTCTCGGAGCGATTTGTTTAAATTGTGCCTTTAGTTACAACTGCTTCGGTGATTTTTGCGGTGGTTTTGCGTCGATAGTGCATACGGCGCATTCATTGTTTTCATTTGATACGTGTCACGCGGCGGCTTGTCACAAAAGAAACGAAAGATGAAAGGAATCGAACTGATGGGTAAGACAACAGCTGAAAAGATTTTTGCCGGCCATCTGGTTGATGAGCCGTTTCCCGGAGCCAAGGTTCTCCGGCTTGACGTGGTCATGTGTCATGAGATAACCACGCCCATCGCCATTGCCGATCTGGTTGCGCGGGGAAAGGATCGGGTTTTCGACCCGAAGAAGATCAAGGCGGTCATCGACCACGTTACCCCCAGCAAGGACAGCAAGACCGCAACCCAGGCAAAAATCCTGCGCGATTGGGCGCGACGTCAGAGCATACCCGACTTCTTCGACGTGGGGGCCAACGGCGTCTGCCATGCCCTGTTTCCGGAAAAGGGTTTTATCCGTCCGGGGTACACCATCATCATGGGTGACTCCCATACCTGTACCCACGGGGCTTTTGGCGCGTTTGCCGCCGGCGTGGGCACCACGGACCTGGAGGTGGGGATTCTGAAGGGTGTCTGCGCCTTCCGCGAGCCGAAGACGATCCGCATCAACCTCAACGGCGCCCTGCCGAAGGGGGTATACGCCAAGGACGTGATTCTTCATGTTATCGGCCGGCTCGGGGTAAACGGAGCCACCGACCGTGTCATGGAGTTCCGGGGGCCGGTTGTGGATGCCATGACCATGGAGTCGCGCATGACCCTCACCAATATGGCCATCGAGGCCGGTGGGACCTCGGGCATCTGCATGCCGGACCGGGTGACGGTGGAGTACCTGTGGCCGTTTATCCAGGGTGAATTCCCCTCAAAGGAGGCCGCCGTCGACGAGTACCGGACATGGTGGTCCGATGAGGACGCCGTCTACGACAAGGTATTCGATTTCGACGTTTCCGCACTTGAACCGCTGGTTACCTTCGGCTATAAGCCCGACCAGGTGAAGACGGTCACGGAGATGGCCGGGACCCCCGTTGATCAGGTGTACCTTGGATCCTGCACCAACGGGCGTCTGGAAGACCTGCGCGTCGCCGCGGGCATGCTCAAGGGAAGGAAGATCGCACCGACTGTGCGGGCAATTCTCTCGCCTGCTACCCCGAAGATATTCCAGGATGCCCTGAAAGAAGGGCTCATCGAAATTTTCATGGAAGCAGGATTCTGCGTGACCAACCCCACCTGCGGCGCCTGTCTCGGCATGAGCACCGGCGTCCTGGCTGAGGGCGAGGTATGCGCGGCCACCACGAATCGCAACTTTCAGGGACGGATGGGCAAGGGGGGAATGGTTCATCTCCTGTCTCCCGCGAGCAGCGCCGCCGCGGCCATTGAAGGCAAGATAGCGGATCCCAGGAAGTATCTGCCCTGAGAAGGAGTGTTGGGTTTCCAACCCAGTCAGCAACAACAACCATACGATGAACAGGAGATGATGTATGAAAACCTTTGGCGGTCCCGTACTGTTTCTTGACCGTGACGACATAAATACCGATGAGATTATTCCGGCGCGCTATCTTACGGAAATAACGAAACAAGATCTGAAACCCTATATCCTGGAAGACCTGAAACTTGCCGGGTTCGACCCGAAGGGAGACACGACGAAACAGGCGCGGGTGATAGTGACCCGGGCCAATTTCGGATGCGGTTCCTCCCGCGAACATGCCCCGTGGGTTCTGGACGTGAACGGGATCACGGTCGTCGTGGCCGAATCCTTTGCCCGCATCTTCCGCCAGAATATGTTCAATTGCGGCATGGCTGCCATCGAGCTTCCCAAACCTGCTATCGACACCCTCTTCTCCTTCCAGGGGTGCGCCGATGCCGCCGTTTCACTCGACCTTGCGGGGCAGACGCTTACTATCAGGGGGGGCGGCAGGGAAGAATCCTTTTCCTTTGAAATCGCTCCTTTTGACAAGGCGCTTGTTATGGCCGGCGGCTGGGTCGATTACGCCGATACGAAATACTGAGAGTCCGCAGTTTTTTCGCCGCATGCCCGCTCCGCCCGTTTCAGGAGATATGCGGCGTGTTTCTTCCCCCTCACTCTTCGGAAGACAGGGAAAAGTCGCAGCCCGTTATTGCAGGCCAATGTCGCGGGAATGAGTCCATGCCCAGTAAAATCATACTCCTCATTTTCCTGATACTGCTTGCCGGCAGCGCGCCGGCTCTCGCGGAAGAGAGCGCGCCGCCGCAGGAGGAAGGTTCCATCATCACCTTCTGGCCGCTCTTCGATTACCGCGAGAGCCCCCGGGAAGGTTTCAGCAATCTTTCCATCCTGGGACCCCTGTTCAAGCTTCAAAAGAGCGGGGATACCACGGATACGGCTTTTCGGCCCTTGTTCTATCGAACGGAGACGGGTGATTCATCACGGACCGATTACCTCTACCCCCTCGCGTCCGATGATTCGGGCAGCGACGGCGAATACCTGCAGGTCCTGAAGCTGTACCAGAAGCGAACGCCGCGTCCGGGCGAGGTGGAGCGACGGGGAACCATGGTGTTCCCCTTCTATATTTCCGGCACGTCGGAGAAGTACGGGCACTATGCCTCGTTTTTTCCGTTCTATGGGGATATCTACGAACGCTTCTGGCGGGACGAGTATCATTATGTCCTGTTTCCGCTCTACGGGCGGACCGTCAAGAACGGCACCGAGACTCGAAACTACCTGTACCCGTTATTCTCCCTGATATCGGGGGAGAAGGAGAGCGGGTTCCAGTTCTGGCCGCTGTACGGAGAATCGGAGAAGGAAGGCGTCTACCGCAAACGATTCGCCCTGTGGCCGGTATTCTTCCAGGAGGAAAACGGTCTCGACACCGACAGTCCGGAACGGAAGTTTTACCTCTTTCCCTTCTATACGTCCGCGGAATCGCGGAAACGCTCCGAGCGCCATTACCTGTGGCCCTTCTTCGGCTATGTCTCGGATCGGGAAAAGAAGATGGAAGAGCGGGACTACTTGTGGCCTTTCGTTGCAACCGTACGGAGCGAATCCAGAAACCTGGACCGCTATCTCCCCTTCTACAGCGAGGATCGGCGGAAGGAAAGGGTAAAACGCTGGTATCTCTGGCCGTTCTACAGCCATGAGGAGATGACCACGGAGAGTTTTCTGCAGGAGCGGCATCGGTTCCTGTTTTTCCTCTATTCGGACAACCGGGAGACCTGGACCGTGGACGGACTGGAACGGCGGCGGGTTGCTGTCTGGCCCCTTTTCACCTACCGAAAAGACGAGCGCCAGGTGAAGACGGTTACCTTTCCCGCTCCGGTTGAGCCGGTCCTGAACAAGGAAGGTATTGAAAAAAACTGGGCGCCCCTGTGGCGTCTCTATGTTCAGAAATGGAACGATGCGGGGGACTCGGCGGTTTCTTTCCTCTGGAACCTGTACTGGCATGAGCGGAGAGGGGACGACCTGGCCATCGAGTTTTTTCCTTTTCTCTACTACCGTACGGAAAAGCATCGTACCGATCTCGCGCTGCTGAAGGGGCTGGTCCGTTACCGGAAACGGCTTGAGGAGAGGAAGTTGAGCTTTTTCTGGCTCCCTTTCGGCGTTGAGTGGGGGCCGCCGGTGCTGCCGGCCGGCCTGAAAACGAGAATGGATGCAAGGAGCGGGTTGTGATGGGAATCCTGGAGAAAATCGGCGGGAAAATCCTCTATTTCTTCCAGATTGTCGGCGAGATGCTGCGGCTTCTCTTCCAGACGGTCTATTTCTTTCGGGAAGCGCCGCGGAATCTGCAGAGCATCCTGACCCAGATGTCCATCATGGGCTATGAAACATTGCCCATCGCCTCTGTCATGGGGTTCTTCGTCGGCATGGTCCTGGCGCTCCAGACCGGTTCCGAGTTGCAGAAGTACGGGACCCAGGACATCATCGGCGCCATCGTCGGCCTGTCCATGGTGCGGGAGCTGGGTCCGGTCATGACCAGTTTTCTCGTGGCGGGCCGGGTCGGGTCCGCAATGGCGGCCGAAATTGGTGTGATGAAGGTCTATGAGGAAATCGACGCGCTCAAGACCCTTGATATTCATCCGGTGCGCTACCTGGCGATGCCCCGGCTTATCGCCTGCCTCATCTGCGTTCCCGCCCTGACCCTGTATGCGAACTGCGTTGGCATGGTGGGTGGAGCCCTGATCAGCCACCTCCATCCGAAAATATTCATCTCCTACGCAACGTACTACGACAGTCTCAAGGCCGCGCTCAAGTTCAGGGAGATCGGTTCCGGGCTGATTAAATCCTTTGCCTTTGGCGGCATCATCTCCCTGGTTGCGTGTTATGTGGGGTTCATGACGTCCGGCGGCGCGCGCGGGATCGGCCGTTCCACCACGCGTGCCGTGGTCCTTTCATTTATCCTGATCCTTATAGCGGACTACTTCCTGACACGATTGCTGCTGTAGCACGTGCCGCCGGAAGTCCCGAAAATTTCACTACACGGTATCTCGACACTATTCAATCACGTCGCCGGGCGGATCCCTGAACCGACCGCCCTGCGACACGGCAGAGATAGGAGGCAGACATCATGGCGCTCACAATTGAAAAAAAAGTTGGTCTCTTTTTCGTGCTCGGTCTCATCATTTTCGGCGTCATGCTGGAGTTGGGGGGGCAATGGAACCCCTTTGAGAAATCCGTTCCCTTCCGCACCTTTCTTACCAGCGTGACCGGCCTCAAGGTTGGGGATTCGGTGCGTCTTGCGGGCGTTGACGTTGGGAAAATCACCGGGATCAAGGTGCTCGACGGCAAGGTGCGCATCGATTTCGAGGTCGACAAGGGTACCCGGCTCAGGGCCGACAGCGTGGCGAGCCTGCGCATGACCAATCTCCTGGGAGGCCAGTTCCTCGGCATTTCTTTCGGGTCCCCCGCGGCGCCGATCCTCCCTGCCGGGGCTACGGTGCAGGGAAAGGATGCCGCCAATGTGGACACCGTCATGAGCAACCTGGGGGATCTTGCCTCCGACGCCAAGAGCCTGGTCACTGACCTGAACCGCAATCAGCAGGAGGTGATGGGCAAGATTTCCGCCATGCTGGACGAGAATCGGGGCACTCTGAAGAGTTCCCTGACCAACCTGAACAGCATCACCAGCAAGTTCGACCGGGGCGACGGCTCTCTGGCCCTCCTTCTGAACGACAAGTCGCTGTACCGAAACACCAATGAAGTGACCGCGAACCTGAAAAACATCACCGCCAGGATTGAGAAGGGAGAGGGAACCATCGGCAAGCTGGTCACGGATGATTCCTTCTACCACGAGGCAAAGGGCGCCCTGGCGAGCATGAACGAAGGCATGAAGGACGTGAAGGAAATCGCTGGGAAGATCAATCGGGGTGAAGGGACCATGGGTAAACTGGTCAACGACAAGACCCTGTACACAGAGTTGAGCGGAGCCTCGAAGAATATCAAGGAGATTACCGACAAGATCAACAGCGGACAGGGGACCATGGGCAAGCTGGTGAACGAGGACAAGCTGTATCGGGATGCAACCGCGACCCTTAAGAAGACCGAACAGGCGGTGGAGGGCCTCGGCGACAGCGGAGCCATTTCCGTGCTGGGGAGTGTCATCGGCACGCTGTTCTGACCGCTAACACATTCTTGTTTACGTGTTTTGCTGCAAGGCGCCATGTGTGACGCCGGACATGTATGGCGCGGCTTCGGCCGCGCCTTTTTCGCATCAGGAGGGGAACCTTGGAAGATGTTGTAAGGATAGCTGTCGGAACGGTTACAATGCGACCCTATGTCTTTGCCTTCCTTGCGGTCTATCTGGTCGCCGCCGTCACCCACCTCGGCTGGAAGAAGACTTTCTGTTTCACCGTAATCGGCTACCTGATTGCTTTTGCCTCGGAGTTCAGCTCCATCAATACCGGCATTCCCTACGGTTGGTACTACTACATCGACACCACAAAGACACAGGAACTCTGGATTGCGGGTGTCCCGTTCTTTGACTCACTTTCGTACGTATTCCTTACCTATTGCAGCTATACCGCCGCGCTCCTGACGGTCTCTCCCGTCAAGGCGTACCGCTGGAACCTTGTCACCCTGGAGACACACTCCATCCGGCGGTCCTTTTCCGTGCTGCTCCTGGCCTCCCTCTACCAGGCCTTTCTCGATATCGTGATCGATCCGGTCGCGCTCCAGGGGCGCCGCTGGTTCCTGGGCCAGATCTACGGCTACCGGGAGGCGGGCATCCATTTCGGCGTTCCCCTCTCCAACTACATCGGGTGGTTTGTTGTCAGCCTGCTTCTGGTCTTCGCCCTCCAGCGTATCGATGCCGCCATCGCGAAAAAGGTGGAGCGTCCATCCGGAATCGTCAACCTTCCGTTCCGTTCCCTCCTCGGCCCGGTTCTCTACCTGTCTGTGCTGGTATTCAACCTTACCGTAACGATCCTCATCGGCGAGAACCTGATGGCACTGACCGGCATCCTCATGTTCATCCTGCCGGTCGTCATCGTCACCGTGCTCATCATTCGCCGGGCAAACCGTTACAGCAGGGAGGAGCTTGCGGATCATCTGCGGGATTATCCGTACTCTCCTGTTGCGGGAAAAAAGGGAGGGTGAACCTTTTACCCCGCTTCCGGGGCTTCGATTCGACGAAATCTGAGCCGTTAGAACGGTATCATTGCCGGGAAGTAATCATCCTCAAGAGTAAATCGGCGTTAAAAGGATCGAAGCGCCGCAATTCCCGCGCAGCTTCCATGGCTGCCGTCGGGTTGCCTGTCATGGTGTATGTGACACCAAGGCTGACCCAGGCGTCAGTGAAATCCGGTTCGATGCCGAGCGCCTGGCGGTAGGATTCAATGGCCTCATCGTGGAGCTTGAGACCACTGTACGTCATGCCCAGGTTGTACCAGGCAGCGGCATTTTGCGGAGCCATGTCCAGTGACCGGCGAAAGGCGTCGACGGCCTCATTGTGGCGTTTACGATTACGGGAGGCTATGCCGAGGAAATACAGGGCATCAGCGCTTGACAGCATATTTTTTGACCATTCCAGCCCCCACCCCTGAAGACCCTCCCAGTCCCCGGAGTTTTCCAGGACAACCGCATGCTTCAGCCATGCAACCTCGCCCATCCTGCCTTTGGCCGGATTTCCGCCCCCTCTGACCTCCCGTATCCATTCCACGGGCATGGCAAAATTCAGGGTCTGTTCTCCGTCCTTGTACAGGGTAGTCAGGCCGATCAACCTGCCCTCCGTGTCGAACAATCCGCCTCCGCTCATATCCGGTGAGATGATTGCTGTTATCTGGATCAAGGAAGGAGGCCCACCCCGGAGTTTTACGACTGTGCCTTCCGAAAGAGATGGCTCGGAACCAAAGGGCACTCCAACGGCAAAGACCTGGTTCCATGTTTTGAGGCCCTTTGAATTTCCCGTATTAGCAGGTTTTCCAGGGACCCCCCCGGCAGTGAGGAGGCAGATATCCGTATCGCCGTCTTCACCATACAGTACTGCGGGCACAAGGCGTTTGCCTCTGCCTGCCTGGTAGGAAGCCCCCCCTTCCACGATACGGCAACTGGTTGCGACAGTATCCGGAGATATGAGGACGCCGCTCCCCTGATTCTTCAGGGTACCTCCGGAGTCCAGGGATTGTATGGTAACAACGGAGTCCTTGACCTTGTCGAAGACCTGTGTGGACGAAAGAGCCGGGACCGACATGGGCGCCAGTACAAGACAACTCAGGATTCCACACGCCATCAGTTTCGTCGATACGTGTTTCGGCTTTGTTTTGATTTTTGTTGCCTTTGTCATGTATCCTCCGGTGAGTGTGATGTCTCGAAGCCTGTGGGAGCGGTTTCGAACGTCCCCGGCGAAAGATAGTATTCCATATTGTTACCGTGATCAACCCATCGTTGATGCTTTTCAAGCATAGCCGTCCTTTTCATGTCATACGTCCTTACCATCAAACATTCCGCTCCCACTGATCTGTTCAACGACCTTCCTGAAATGAAACCCGTAAATGGCATAGGTTATGGCCAGCGGAAAAAGCCTTGGTTTTCTCATGAGAGACCAGAAGAAGAGCTTCCAGAAGTAGAGCCTCTCCTTGCCGACAACACCCAGGAGCATAATCGATTTCATGAGCGCTCCCATATACCCCTGCTGGATGTGAAATTTTCCCGGAAGCGGCGGCCGATACTCCCTGAGGAGCCTGATCACCCGCTGATAGTAGTTTTTCGGTGAGTAGATGGTCTCCAGAATGCTTCGGTAACCGCCGATGAGTATCCCGGGCTCCATCCGGGGGATGAAGTTGAGGGCGATTTCCGTATTGTTGCCGGTTGTCTCTCCCAACAGTCTTCCTTCTCCGTGCAGACGCCGATAAAGCCTGGTGCCGCGCAAGACGGTCAGCATGCCGACCATGGCGGTTACGATGCCGCTCTCCTGAATAAAGCGGATCTGCCTGTCGAAAATTGTAGGCGGGTCACTGTCGAACCCAACGATAAACCCGCCGTGCACCTGTAGCCCGGCCTGCTGGATGTGTTTTACCGAAGACAGCATGTCGCGGTTCCTGTTCTGAACCTTGCCGCTCTCGGCGAGGCCGCCATCGTGCGGGGTCTCAATACCGATAAAGACCTCCTCGAACCCGGCCCTGACCATGAGCTGCATGAGATGGTCGTCGTCGGCAAGGTCGATGGACGTCTCTGTGTAGAAGTAGAAGGGGCGCCCTCGTTCTTCCATCCAGTCGATCATTGCGGGAAGGATTTGCTGTTTCAGCTTCGCCCGGTCGCCGATGAAGTTGTCGTCGACGAAGAAGATTGCCCCGCGCCACCCGCGGACATAGAGGCTCTCCAATTCCGCTATCAGCTGCGCAAGCTCCTTGGAGCGCGGCGTTCGCCCGAAGAGCGCGGTGATATCACAGAACTCGCAGTCGAAGGGGCACCCCCGCGAGTACTGGATATTCATGGAGGCATAGTTCCGAACGTCGGCCAACTCCCAGAGCGGAATGGGAGTCTCCCTCAGTTCGGCCCGCCGTTTGTCGGTGTAGAGATGTAGGGGTTCCCCTCTCAACAGGTCATCCAGGAACGGGGGAAGGGTGAGTTCAGCCTCGCCCAGCACCAGGTGGTCCACGTCGGGGAAATCCTCGTTGCAGGCGGTAAAGAGAGGACCACCGGCAACGGTCTTCACCCCCCGTTCACGGCAGCGGGCGATTACCTCCTCCGCCGATTTCCGCTGGATGGACATGGCGCTGATGAAGACATAATCCGCCCAAGCCAGGTCCTCATCGGTAAGTGGGCGAACGTTCATATCCACAAGCCTTTTTTCCCATTCGCCGGGGAGCATGGCAGCCACCGTCAGCAGCCCCAGCGGGGGGAAACTTGCCTTCCTGCCGATGAATTTCAGGGCGTACCGGAAGCTCCAAAAGGTGTCCGGATAGTGGGGAAACACAAGGAGGATCTTCATGTTGAATTCTCCCGGGACGTGTCTTTTGCAGAGATGCTCTTCGTTCAATTGTATAGCTACTTCTTCGAAATACATTGGGTGTCAATGTAAATTTTCCGTAAAAGGTGGGCGACAGTGGCCGGTTTTGATAGCGACGGACTTTCGCGGACGTTACGTGGTTGCACGTACACCAGGGAGGCGGCGGCCATGGTAGAAAGCTCCGATTACCGTACTCAGTCTGCTGACCGTTTCGCATTTTTTCGCGGCTTGGGAGTCGCCCGGACCTTTTCAACCAAGACGCTTTCGGGAATCGGAACGAAAGAAGCCGGATCGGCCGGTTCGAGAATAGCGTAATGGGAGGAGGCGATCTTCCTGATGATTCCATCACTGAACTGGATCGTCGCCTTGCAGGCAGTCACCTCCATCACCTTGCCGACACCCCATTCATATGCTCCGGTATGGTTCACTACGGTACCTCGTTTGATGGTCATGTTCTCTCCTTATCCAGCTTGGTTAACAACAACTACCTTCATCAATTCAGGAATGTAGGCTGAAGACAGCCGGTAACAATCCATTCGGTAGGCTCATCATGCCTTCACCCTTCGCTCTTTTCCCCGGATCTCCCTTCCTGACGCGGATCCGGTGTTTCACCAGTCTCCGTACCAGCGGGATCACATCACAGGTCAGGCGCCGGTCGGCCATCTCCATCCAGGCGACACCGCGCTCGTTGCCGTGTGGATTTTTCAGCTGGATCGCGTGGATCTTTTCACCGTGCCGATAACGGAGGAGAAGTCCTGCTACGAGGCCTGGATGAACGGATGTACCCGCGCAGCCATAGAGAAAGGAACCGTGCGAACTGTTCCAGGGGGGGTACAGAGGTGGCTGGAGATGACCGGAAACAGAAGGGGCTCGAAATGACGAAAAGAAATGATATCTATATCTGTCAGTTTATTAACTATGCGCCTTTAGCAGCTTAATTGCCAAGTATTTTATCCGGTCGTTCAGATAAAGTGTCCTGCCGAGAAACTGGAGGTACTCCGACTTCCTGCCTCTGGTCGTGCGTCGTTCGCGCGGGCGCATCAAGCGGAACTCCCCCGGGACACTTTCAGCCAGCATGCAAAACGTTCTCTCGCCCTTTTCGATAAAATCCTCCCGAAGGCTTCCCTATCGTAGAGGTACAGGCAGTGCCGTATCGAGGTGTAGGGACTGAAGGTTTTGTCAGGGTTTTCCGCCAAGAAATGATCGCGATACTCTCTGATGATTTTCAGATTCTCGACCAGGCACTTTTGCAACTCCGACTTTTGAAAGCCGCTGTCAACTTTAAGAATGTCCTGAACGAAATCGTCGACTTTGTCGTCTTCGAAGTCGAAATCCCTGAAGAAATGTCCCGCGATACGAAGGAAGCTAAATGCGTTCACGGTTTTTGAGCCGGTTGACGTTGCCGCCTGACCCGTTGTCTCTCGAGCGTCATCGAGGTGGTCGCTGATCAGCGACACCGTCGCCTGATGCATCAGTTCTGTGGTAGCGTTGCGGATTTCCATGAATTCCCGGTCGGCCAGCTCGAAAAGCGCGGAGAGAATATTGATCCGGCGTTTGAGATCGATGGGGATCGATTTTTTGTATTTTATCTTGTGGTCCAGCACACTCCAGGCATCCTGGATCAGAGACCTGATCTGCACTTCAAAGGAACGGTCCACATACGGCAGGTACTTCGGCAGGGAAGCCATCTCATCATTCAGGGCCAGATCCATGTGCAGGCCCTTGTAGCCGAAGGAATCCTCGGTACTCACCACGGCCGATATCTTGTCGGTGACGTCGAGAATCTTGAAGTTTCGTTGCAGCACCTCCGACACCAAAGGGATTTGGTCTTCATAGAGGCAAACGATCCGGATGCCTATCAGATCGGAAATGAAATCCTTGATCTCGAAGGGTTGTTCATCGGCTTCGAGCGTGCTCTGATATTTGCTTTGAAATTTCTTGATGCACTCCTCTTTGTCCTTGACCCGACCTTCTATTTTTGTCACCTCACCGACATCAGACCGCTTGATCAGTGAATTGATAATGCGGATATAAGCGTTCTTGGCGTCAGCGAAATGCTTCCGGTTGCTTTCGTAGTATTTTCTGAAGACGCTTTTTTCCTGTTCAAAATCCAGAGAGGCCATGGCCGGCTCCTTATCCTTTGCTGTGCCGATGAGACGTGATGTCATTCAATTACACTAATCCGGTTTCCGGACGGACAGCAGGCTGTTGGAAAATCTATTCAGGCGCCGGCCCAGAAATTAAGCGCTTCCGGTACCCGAACCGCGCTCGGCACGGTGACATCGACGAAAGTATGCCGGTCGCCGTCGCCCACCAGGATGGTACCCATGCCGAGTTCCTTGGCGGTTTTCAGATTGTCGGGGGAGTCTTCGACCATGATACAGCGGTGAGCCTGCACGCCGAGGCGGGAAAGTACGGCGCGGTAAGGCTCGGGGTAGGGTTTCGGCAGGTAGTCGGCAACCCGGATGTCGAAGATTTCCTCGAAGGTATCGGCCAGTCCCAGGGCGGTCAGCACCCGTTGGCTGTGGTCGCTGGAGCTGTTCGTGAAAATAACCCGGCGCAACGGCAGGGTTTCCAATGCCCGCCGCAACTCCGGATCGCGACGGAGACGCCCGGCAATGTCCACATCATGGACGTAGGCAAGGTATTCCTCCGGGTCGATGCCGTGATGGCGCATCAACCCGCGCATGGTGACTCCATAGCGCTGCCAGTAGCTGCACCGCACATTGTCGACATCCTCGCGGGAAATGCCGACCACCTCGACCATGTACCTGTTGATGCGTTGGTCGATGAGGGTGAAGAGTTCCTGTTCCGGTGAGTAGAGGGTGTTGTCAAGGTCGAAGAGTATGAAATCCATGGGTGTCATAGGCTCCTGATGAGCCTTTCCAGAACAATAGCGAGGTTGTTGCCGGCCGTTTTTGCGTTTCGTGCCAGCCGTATCATCTGGGGTAGAATTCGCGGATTGCGCAGTATGGCTGCAATCACCCCGGGGATGCTGATATTCAAATCCCGGCCGGTTATCTCCTCGATGGAAAAGAGGATTTCTTCGTCAGCGGCGTCGCTGACGGCACGCAGGGCGAGAAAGGGGATGGCTTCCCGAGAGGCAGCTTCCGCAACCGCACAGGTTTCCATGTCCAGCACCGGGTTCCTGATTTCCTCGGGGAGTAACCGGCGTACCTCTTTCTTTCGCAGAATCCCCCGGCTGGTTATTATGCAACCGTCAAGGATCGTGAAATCACGGACGGGGAGGCTTTCCGCCATATTCCGAACGAGGTGGGTGTTGTCAATGGCGGTAATGTCGTCAACGGAATTCTCCGACAGAGACATGACCTGATTGCCCATCACTACGTCACCCGTTGTCAGGCCGTTTCTGACTCCGCCGCCGAGGCCGGCCGAAATGATGATGGCGGGCCGCGTCGCGCCAATCAGGGTGGTGGTCGCCGCCCCGGCCCTTTCCATCCCCATTCCGGACTGGATGAGATCTATCTCTCTCCCGTCCCTGGTGAAGCGATAGAAGGGGAATCGGCCGATACTTTCTTTCCGGTATCGCCCGAGTTTTCGTGCAATCGGCCGAACCTCTTCGGGCATGGCGACAACAAGGCCGATGCTTTTTCCTTCCATCCGTATCACCTCTGACAGCATGCTGAATGTGGTATCAGGTACTCTAGCAAAGAAACCGGCCAACGGCAATTCGTTTGCGGACGTTCGGTCTGTATCCCATTCCATCGGCCTGAATCCGTAACGTCTTCAAGCCGTTGCCTTCGCGGAACGCCTCGGTTTCTTGCATTGGCGTGGGCTGACCCAGCCCGACGAAGTTCACCCGGCGTAACCGGCGTAAAACAGCATAAGCGACGTTCAAACCCCGGCATCCCGTTCGCCTCGGCATTCAGACATCGCAGATTCAGGATCCCATGAATTCCCACTCAATTGATGCATTTCCAGTTCATGCATGACAGTCGTCCCGAAAATGATCCATACACTTGCCGTTCCGGGTAAACTGTACCGTATGTATTTCATGTCCGGTGAGACTGTAATTCTTGGTGTATTTCATCTATTGTAATTCCGGCTAGTTCCGCACTCAATCAATGACGGTTACCAAAATTCAGGTGCGCATGCGGAGAACAGCGTGCGAGAGTTGCGGGAAAGAGCCAATAAATCAGAGCTGAAAAAGTATTCGCGGCCCGGTCGGGGCTCTTTTTTTGCCGACCGTTATATATTTGTATTTATTACGGAAGGGCCGATCTTCGGGAGGAAACGAATGGGAAAGATTGGGATACAGAATTTTTGTCTGCCGGAAAGGAAACTGAACAAGGCAAGCAGAAGTATTCTGCTGCCGTATGGAATATTGACGGAATTGAAGTCTTTTGCTTCTCCGAAGGTTGTGAATATGACGCTCCGGGCTGTCGACAGGGCGACGCTCTATGATTGCAAACATCCCTTCTGGAATTCCCTGGCAGACTGTTACGTCAAAATTCCCGCGCGTCGTGAAGCCTTGTCGCAAACTTTTCCCGGCATCACGCGTGTAATTCACAACTCGGAAATCCTTGTGGGCGATATTCTCGTAAGCGACTTCCATACCGGCCTGAATTACGGATTCCTTTTCGGCGGGATGGAGTCCGTTCAAATAAGGGTGCTGGAAGCTGACGGAGAGATGGTCAAGGGGGAGGTCATGCGGCCGGGGATTGACAAGGGGGGCGAAATCGGATTTTTCAGGAATGAGGTCTGGTTCTTCGTGTCCCACAAGTTCGCGGTCTATTCCGGGGCGAAGAGCATCAGGCTGTGAATCCTTTTTTCAGAAGCGCTTGATGCCCTTTCGTTACAAACAATCTTCCGAATTTTCATGATACATGACTGTTTCGTGGTTTAGAGGGGGGCTCCCGCATCGGTTTCGGCCTTTCGCCTTGACAAAAAGAGAGCCTCTCTTTATTGTAACTGTTTGCTTTTTTGATGTCCGGGGCGGGAACTTCCGTGGCCCCGGACATTCGGATTGATGAGAATTGCAGACAGGAGTACCCATGAAACCGTTATTTCTGAACCCTCCCACCTTCGAGGATTTCGACGGCGGCGCCGGCGCTCGCTACCAGGCGTCCCGCGAGGTCACATCCTTCTGGTACCCGACCTGGCTCTGTTTCCCGGCCGGGATGATCGAGGGGAGCCGGGTGGTGGATGCGCCGGTGCAGAAGCTGTCCCTGGACGACTGCATCGCCATTGCCGCCGACTACGATATGGTGGTGATGTACACCTCGACCCCGACCTTCGGCATCGACGTGGAGACAGCGCGCCGCATCAAGGAGCGAAAGCCCTCCATTGTCACGGTCCTCACCGGGCCGCACGTCAGCGTCCTTCCCGAAGAATCGTTGCAGCGCGCCGGAGCGGCGGTGGACATCGTGTGTCGTGGGGAGTTCGATTACTCCATCAAGGAATTGACCGAGGGCAGGGAATGGGAGCGTGTTGACGGCATCAGCTTCCAGAAGGACGGCAGGGTTTTCTCCACCCCGGACCGACAGCCCATCACCGACCTGGACGCGCTCCCCTTTGCCAGCCAGGTATACCGGCGTGACCTCCCCATAAACGAATACATCATTCCCCACTTCCTCCATCCGTATGTCTCCATTTATTCCAGCCGCGGCTGTCCGTCGCGCTGCATCTACTGCCTCTGGCCACAGACCTTTTCCGGCCGCACCATGCGCACCCGCAGCCCGGAAAACGTCTTTCAGGAGGTGAAGTGGATTACGGAGAACATTCCGGGGGTGCGCGAGATCTCCTTTGACGACGACACCTTCACCGCCAACCGGGAGCATGCCCGCGCCGTGGCAGAGAAGATAAAGCCTCTCGGGGTCTCCTGGACCATCAACGCCCGCGCCAACTGCGACTACGAGACCCTCAAGATCATGCGCGAGGCGGGCCTGCGCCACGTGGTTGTCGGGTACGAGTCGGGCAACGACCAGATCCTCAAGAACGTGAAGAAGGGCGTCACCAAGGCCCAGGCCCTGGAGTTCACCCGCAATTGCAAGAAACTCGGCTTGTCGGTGCACGGGGCATTCGTTATGGGCCTTCCTGGCGAGACCCGCGAGACCATCAAGGAGACCATCGAATTCGCCAAGTGCCTGGACATCAACTCCATCCAGGCGTCGCTTGCCTCTCCCTATCCGGGAACCGAGTTCTACGACCTGGCGAAAAAGGAAGGGTGGATCGCCTCGGACAGCTTCCTGGACGAAACCGGCCACCAGACCTGCGTCATCAATTATCCGAACCTCTCCAACCGGGAGATCTTCGACGCGGTTGAAACCATCTACAACAAGTTCTATTTCCGCCCCAAGTACATCGCCCGCAGCGTGCTGAAGATGATCACCAGCAGCGAGGACCGGCGCAAGCTCCTCAAGGAGGGTGCCCAGTACCTGGCCTACATGAAGAAGCGGAAGGAATGCAAAAGCTGCTCCTGACGTGAATCCGCGCCCCCCTGCCCGACGATGAAAAAGCTCATTATCAACGCCGATGATTTCGGCCTCTCGACCGGGGCCAACCGGGCCGTTATCACGGCCTTCCGGGAGGGAATCCTCACCAGTACGTCACTGATGGTCGGGGGGAAGGCCTTCGAGGAGGCGGTTTCCCTTGCCGAAGAGAATCCGGGACTCCAGGTCGGCCTCCATCTTACCCTGGTGCAGGGAAGGGCGGTGTTGCCGCCCAGGGAGATTCCCGGTCTCGTGGACGTGGAGGGAAATTTCCCCAGGGACCCGGTGAGGGCCGGGATGCGCTTCTTTTTCAGCGGCATGCTGAAGAGGGAGTTGCAGCGTGAGATCGAGGCACAGATCCTCCGATTCCGGGAAACCGGACTACCCTTGTCGCACATCGACGGCCACCTGAACATCCACATGCACCCCACCGTGTTCGATATCCTGGCCGAGCTGATGCCGAGGCATGGCATCACCAGCTTTCGCCTGACAAGAGAGAACCTGATGCGGGACCCGGCCGACCACGGAGAAAGAAGGGTGGGGAGGGCGATCGATGCCTTCATCTTCGGCTGCCTGGCGAAACGGTGCCGTCCGGTACTGAAAAGGCTCGGCATCTCCCACAGCGACGAGGTGAAGGGGCTCCTCAATTCCGGCAGGATGACGGAGGAATATCTCCTGAAGGTGCTTGAGATGCTTGAGGACGGGGTGACGGAGATCTACTTTCATCCCGGATGCAAACCGGACCCGGAGCTGTCCTCGTGGATGCCCGACTACCTCCACGAAGAAGAACTGGGCGCGCTCACCAGCCGCACGGTGCGGGTAGTGATGGAGAACCGGGGAATCCGGCTTGTAAATTATCGCGGAGAGGAAAAGAGATATGCTTAAGACCGTTATCGTGATGCTGCTCGCCGTAACCGCCGGCACGGTGGGGGACATCCTGCTGACCAAGGGGATGAAGGAACTGGGCGACATCTCGGCCATGAACCTGCGCGGAATGATGTCCGCCGCCTACCAGGCGCTCACCAGCCCCAAACTGGTGTTCGGCACCGCCATGCTGGCCGTGTTCTTCTTCCTGTGGCTGGCGGTCCTCTCCTGGGAGGACCTGTCCGTGGCCCTTCCCATGCAGGCGCTCAACTACGTGCTGGTGGCCTTCCTTTCCCAGTACTTCCTCGGCGAGGTGGTAACCCCCCTGCGCTGGGCCGGGACCGTGCTGGTCTGCATCGGCGTTATCCTCATCACCAAGAGCAGCACCGGGTAACACAAGAGGTCCGGTGCTTTACCCTTCCCCTCGTATTTCCTCATCTGTTGCGCCTCTCTTCTTCCTCAATCGACTTTTCTTCTTTTGTGGTACACTTACCCTCACTCGGCCTTCGGCCACCCTCTTCAAAGGGATAGGGATTGATATCCCCTTGCCGTGAGGGAGAGGGGCGGGGGGTGAGGGGAAAAAGTAGGAAAACAAGGAGGTTCCATGTCGAAACCTGTTACCGTTGAGATTCTTGTTGTCGGGAATGAAATTCTGATAGGCGATATCCAGGACACCAACACCAATTGGATCTGCAAACTGATCAACGGCCGGGGCGGATACGTTGCCCGGGCCACCATGCTGCGCGACATACCCGAGGAGATCTCCGCTGCGACGCGGGCTGCCATCGATCGCGGTGTGGATGTCCTGATAACCTCGGGGGGGCTCGGTCCCACAGCCGACGACCTGACCGTCGCCGCCGTGGCTGAAGGAGCGGGTCTGGAACTGCGCCTCAATGAGAAAGCCAGGCAAATGGTAAAGGACAGCTATGACGATTTCTTTGCCAGGGGAATCATGGCCCAGGGTGGGCTCAATCCGGCGCGGGAGAAAATGGCCTGGCTGCCGGTTGGGGCGTCGCCGCTCCACAATCCGGTGGGGACCGCGCCCGGCGTCCTGTTCCGCGTGGGGAAGACCTCCATCATCTGCCTCCCCGGCGTCCCCTCCGAGCTGAAGGGGATCATCACCACCTCACTCGAACCGTTCCTGCGGGAAACTCTCGGGGACGGGGGATCGCTGACCAAGGCCATCACGGTCCGGTGCAATGACGAGTCCATCATGGAACCGGTCCTGAGCCGGGTTGTGCCGCAGCATCCCCGCGTCTACATCAAGTCGCTCGCCAGGACCCTGGGCGAAACCCCGGAACTGGACATCACCCTGACCGTGACCGGCGGCGAGGAGGACGAGCGGGCTCACCTTGTGGACGCTGCCTACCGCGAACTGCGGGAGGGTCTGACCGAGATAGGGATTGCCAACTGGGACAAGGTGTGAACCTTGATTCGGCAGTTGAAGTCATCCTTCGTTCTCTTCGGACGACTTCAGCTGCCGTTTTCAAGTTGATGGTTTCGCTTCTTGATGTGAAAGCGATGGGAAACCGTGTCGCCGTGGTCGGGAGCTCCGTGCCAGGTCCGTTCCGTGAAACTGACCGTTCCGTCCCGGCCCACGATGAGAACGGTGGATGACCGGGTGCCGTAGCCGGCGCCGGAGATGAAGAGGGGGGCGAGGAGACGTTCCTTTTCCAACCCGACGCCGGTATCGGGAAGGAGATGGTCTTCCGGCAGGGAGCGATCGGTGAGAAGGTCGAACAGTTCTTCGACGGCAGGTTCCCTGTTATCGGAAAGGAGATGCTTCAGGCGGTTTTTCCCCCGTACCACCTTGGGCCATGGGGTGTCGAGCAGGTGATTGCTCAGGCCGTGGATGCCCGGCTGAACCAGGGGCGGCGTCTTACCCTGGTTGGAAAAGCAGAACAGGTGGCCGGGGTCACCGAACAGGATGGTAAAGCCGCTGTAGAGTCCTGCCTTCTCCCTGAGGGTGGCAAGGAAACCCTCGGCCGGGGCTTTGCCCAAGAGGTATTCCGTGACGAGATTTCCCCGGGACGGCGCGTCACTCTTGCGGGAGTCGGGATCCCGGTAGTTCACCACGGCCGCGAATCTGCCTTCTGCGGTTATGCCGAACCACGTTCCGCCGCACAGCAGGTCCCTGCCGGCAAGGATGGGGGGGACGGTTTCCCAGAAGGATGCAGGAGCGGTGGGGCGCTCATGGAACTCGTCCCGGTTTGCGGCTACGACCAGCGGGTAGCGGGGATGATGGCGAAAGGCAAAGAGGATCAGGCACATGGTCCGGATGTCTCCTGGATGGTGGGTTACGGCGTGCGCGAATGCAGGGCTTTCTCGAACGACTCCGGTGTGAAACCCTTGACAACGGCATCGTCATCGCCGATGACGATCAGCGGGACCCGCTTGGTCCCGTATTTCGTGATAAGCGTATCAAGGGCTTCTTCGTCGGTTTCCACATCCAGTTCCATAAAGGGGATGTTCCTGGCGGTGAGATACTCCCTGGCCTCACGGCAGTGGGGACACCAGGAGGTGGAATAGAGGACGATCTTCGGGTAGGAGGGCGCCTGGGCTACGGGTGGGGTCGGAGGCGCCTGCCGATCATCCCGGACATCCGTTGCGTTGCTGTACGAGGCGGGTAGGAGCAGCCCGAAGAAGAGCAGGAATGGAATCAGGTTGCGCATGGAACACCGCCTTTGACTTCAAGATTTCTTCCCTCGATGAGGAGGGGAGTCGCGACATCCAGTATACCCGATGCGGGGGAGACCTGCCAGGTTTTGAAATCCCGGCAGGTCCGGTGTTTTCGTGCCGGGAAATTGTTGGAGATTTTCGTGAGATTGCGGCGAAGCCGTTTCAGGGAGGGGTAGTTGAGTATGCATGTCTGCAGCGCGGTATTTCACCTTCATTTGCAGAGCCGTTCCCTCAAGGTGAAGCGGGGCATTGTCAAGAGCATCCTGGCCAGGGCGCGGAACACCTTCAACGTGGCGGCCGCCGAAGTGGATATGCAGGATATCCACGGCGCGGCCGTTCTTGCCTTTGTCACGGTGAGCGGGAGCCGCACCGGCGCCCGTTCGCTCCTGGAGCAGCTGGAGGAATGGATGGTGGAGGAGCGGCCGGACGTGGACATCGTCAGCGTGGAGATGGAGGAACGGTAAGATAGCAGCCATCCATCAGCAATTCTCTGTCTGAATTTCGGGCACACTGCCTTTGTCAGGGACGCCCGGTTCACTCCAAGAGCACGTACAGGAAGATACCGATCGGCGCCCAGCAGGCGGAGAACGCATGTAATCGCCGATAGCAGCACATTTTTTGGCAACCAATGGGGTCGCGTCTACAGATTTCAAAAAATGAAATCTGTAGACGCGACCCCATAAAATTCCCTTTTACTCTTTTACTCTTTTTTCTGATACCAGGTAGACGATAAGGTTTTCCCGCTTGCCAACAGCCACAACAGTCACGGTAATGCGGTTGTCGTCAACTTGGTAAACCATGCGGTAGCCGGCGTTCTTCAGCTTGATTTTGTAGCAATCAGGCATACCGGAGAGTCTGGCCGACTCAACACGGGGGCGCTCAAGTCGTTCGGCAAGTTTCTTCTTGAATTGCTCACGGATTCCGCCATCGAGTTTCTTCCACTCCTTCATGGCGGAGACCTTGAATTCGAGGCTATAGCTCATCGAGGGAAACCTTGACGCTCGGCTCGTGCTCCCGCTCTTGCACAATGCGAGAAAGCTCGTAATTCTCGAGTCTTTCCATGAGAGCCTCGAAGGCATCGGCGGGAATGATGTAAGCACTGGGCTTATTGTGATTGAGAATTGCCACGGGCGCACCTTCGGACTGATTAATGATTCGGGACGGGTTCTTCTTCAGGTCACTGATGCTGACCGAGGCGCTGGCGAAAATGCGTTCCATAAAATCACCTCTTTTGAGACTTAATTAAGGGTAAAAATATAGGTCATATACGATGGGGTTGCAAGGAATAATTTGCAGACAGATGCAGCTGTTCCCGCGGAGCGTCGGACAGGAGGTATTCCCGGTCAACGGGCGGCCTTTTTCAAAACCTCGGGATGGGCGATGGATCTCCCCCTCCTCAACCGGAGTTTCACGCCGAGAAATCTCTTGTAGAACTCATCGGCAAGGTCGCCCATGGGAAAATCGAATATCTCGGGATGGATGATGTTTGCCATGCGCATCAGGCCGAGGATGAAGTCCGCTCCCCCCGAGGTATTGTAGGGACGCAGGTTATATATCTTTCCGTCCCTGACGGCTTTGATATCCAGGCCGCTCCGCAGGCAGAAGTCTTGGAAATCCCCTGCCGGATAATCCATGGCGCCGGTGATGAATATAATGTCCGGGTCGAGCCTCTTCAGGGTCTCTTCCCGTATGGTCATGCCCGGCGCGTCGTCGCGTTCCAGCTCCTTGTTGACGCAGCGGCCCCCGGCCAGCTCCACCAGGTTGCATTCGAACTTGTCGCCGAACACGGCGATAAGGGGATGCCCCAGGGAAAAATACACCGACGGTCTTTCAGCGCCCCGAACCCTGTTCCGGATGATTGAGACGTATTTCTCGGTGTATTCCCTGAGTTCTCGCGCTTCGTTGGTCCTGCCCGCAAGCTGTGCGTAATAATCCACGGTATCCAGCCAGTCGTCTATCTGTTTTGTCCTCCGGTACAACCCTTCGATGAACTCCGTTTCCAGGATCCGGTGCAATACGGACGCTATGACAGCGGGTTCCCTTTCCCCGAGAAAGGCGAGGACCGTCCGGATCGATTCAAGGCTCACAATGACCTTGTAGCCCCCATTGAAACCGAGGACCTGCGCTCCGTCCGCTGTCTCGAACGCTCCGGCAAAGGGCGGACGGAAGCCGCACCCGCAGACCCCGTTATCCGCATGCTCCGTGACATGGGCGCACATAGGGCCGTTGAAACCCCTGCGCACCAGCAGTTCGCCGCACTCGGGGCACCAGGTGTTCAGGTGCGGCGTTCCGGGTGAATTGAAGAGATAGACATACCTGAGCAGCTTCCTGATTTCCCCGCAGAGGATCTCGGCTTCCCGTATGGAAGGCTCAAGGGAGATATCAGCCGCGCCAAGCGGTATGAAACGCATCACCTGAAACGGGATGTCCATGGAAATGGCCGCGACACGTCTCGCCGTCTCCAGGACCTCGCTCTCGCATCCTTTGACATACACGGCCGCCACTTCGGTACACACGCCGCTTTCAACCGCGAGCTTCAGGTTTCTGAATATGGGCGCCGCCGATGCCGCGCCGAACCCGGCATAGGTTTCGTCGGTGCATCCCTTTATTCCGATATTGATGAAGTCTATGTGCGTGAGGAGTTCCCGGAACGCCTGCCCGGTAAAATAGGCGTTCGTGGCGCATCCGACGAGAAGATTGTTCTCCCTGGCAAGCGCGGCTATCTTTTTGAACGTGAAGAATGAGACCGCGGGCTCGTTGAAGCAGAACATGATGCCGCTGCACCCTTCATCCCGCGCCCTGGCGATAATCTCTTCCGGATTCATTTTGTGAAGCGCGCCCTCAATGGAGTCGATGCTTTCCGTGAGTATCCACGACACGCAGCCGTCGCATCTGAAGTTGCATCCGATGGTGCAGATCTGCAGGAATTTCGCTCCGGGATGATAGTGGAGCATGGGCATGGATTCTATCTCCGACGGCACTATGACAAGATACTGGTCGGGATATTTCTCAATCTGTGTACCCGCGTTATTGGTATACATCCCGCAAATTCCGGTTCCGTTCTCCGCGATGTCGCATGAATTTTCACATATGTCGCACTGCATGTACCGTCCTCCAAAGCATATTGGTTACCTATTGTGGTGGGAGATTGCGAAGGATCCTCTCCGCGTCCGCATCCGTTATCGTCTTGCCGTACACTTCGGAATAAAACGCCTGCATCTCCTTCTTCATATCCCAGTCCCTGAACAGGTCCGGATGGAGTATCTTGGCCAGATAAATGATGAGCAGGACAGTTTCTCCGCTGGCGTTGTCCCATGAGTAGATCCCCTCCGGGGTGGAAAACACCTTGCCGTTTTTGACGGCTTTCTTCGAAGCCCAGTCAGGATCCTTCAGAACGCTGTTGATCGAGACGTTCCCCCGGCTGATGAGAATGATGTCCGGGTCCCATGACAGCACCTGCTGTTTGTCCATTTCCGCGAAATTATCGTCCTTCGCCCGTGGCAAGTACGTGCCGCCCGCGATCTCGGTATCCCAGTGCATGGCGCTGCCGAACCCCTGGCTGGCCGTCATCTTCCCGCCTTTCCAGCCGTAATACACGGAAGGCCTGTCTTTTTCGGCTATCTTCGAGGTGATGGCGCGAATCGCGTTGACTTTTCGGTCGAAATACTCGCAATACCTGTCTGCCTTCGCCTTTGCTTCAGGACCCAGCAGGTCGCCGTAGAAGCGCATCTGTCTCTTGAAATCGGCAATGAAATCATCGACGTTTTTCGCCCTCTTGTCGGCCGTGAACGCGCACGCCGTCCTGAATCCGGCCGCCTTGAACTCCTCACCTTTCCCCTTGTACATGCCGGTCGTATACAGGATGAGATCGGGGTTCAGTTCCCGTATTACCTCTTTCTTGCCGTTTCCTTCCGTTGGAACGCTCCGTATCTCGGGAAAAAACCTGTAGGCCCACGGCGACTGTTTCCCCATCACGCACATGCGGTCCCCCTTGCCGAGGATGTAGATCCTCTCGGAGGAGACACAATGCATGCTCGCTATCCTCTTCGGACTTACCGGAACTTCAACATTGTTGCCGCACATGTCGGCTATCACTTTGTACTCTCCGGCATGGAGCCGGGTAATGCCCGGACCGATCCCGAAGAATACCGTTACCGCCGGAACCAGCATGAAAAGCGCGCATTTCCGTTTCATTCGCATCCCTCCCTTTATCCTGGATTCGGCAGTTGAAGTCATCCTTCGTTCACTCCGGATGCCCTTCTTCTGCTGCTCTAGGCTCATTTCGCTACAGCCGATAAACTCACCGTCCCGGTTCGGACACTATCGGCTGTTGACGCTCCATTTCACCAAGAGCAGCAACGAATCAGGCCAAAGTCGTTCTCTTCGGATGACTCCAGCTGCCGTTTTCAGGTTTATCACCGGTGAAGTATTTCACGAGCCTTGCGGTCCGATAGTTCCCTGTTGAAAAACAGACGGTAAAACGCCCTGGTCTCCTTCACGATATCCAGGGGATAGCGATCCGGATGGAGCAGGTTGGACAGCCACTGGACGCCGAGAAGGTGCATGTGTGACGGCGGGCGATCGAACCAGTTGAAGGGCTCATAGGGGATGAGATAGACCCTTTTGCCGCGGACGGCGCGCAGGTTCTTCCACCGCGCATCCTTCGCTATCCGCTCGTAGCAGGCCTTCTCCTTCACCAGGATCACATCCGGGTCGTAGATGAGGAGCTGCTCCATGGTGATCCGCTCCAGGCCCATGTAGCTGGTTTCCTTCATCCGACAGACGTTTCTTCCTCCGCTGAGCGGGATGAGCTGGGTATGCATGGAGCCTTCCCCTTCCGTAGCAAGGCCGTCCACCCCTTCGGCATAGTACACCGACACCCTCTTTCCGACGGGGATTCCGGCCATGGCCCGGGAGGTCTTTCGCAGGACGTTCACCGCATAACGCTCCAGGGCGGCTGCCCGTTCCTTCCTGTTGAGAATATCTCCCAGGAAACGGAAGGCAGCCGGGTAATCATGCACCGAACCCATGCTCAGGTAGAGGATTGGGATGCCCAGCGGCTTGAGAACCTGTTCGTACTTCCGGTTGATGGCATTCATATCCTTCCGCTTCAATTGCCAGAGAACGACGATGTCCGGTTTCACCTTCAGCAGGGTCTCCACATTGATATTCCTGCTTTCACCGGCTATGCCCCCCACCACCGGCAGACTTTTGAAGCGGTCAACCGTGTAGAATCTCTCGTCCCCCCGCAGCGGAGAACTGAGGCCGACCAGGAGATTGGGATCAATGGCGTAGATCAGGTAGGTTGCCGGCGGCGACAGACCGACCACCCTTTCTATCCTGTCGGGGATGACGACCCTTCTTCCGGTCATGTCGGTGACGGTGCGGGCATGGGCGTTGGAAACGAGAAACAGGGACAGGAAAACAATAAAGGAGAGATAACGGAACATGAATCCTCCGGAACTGGATCTCACGGCGGAATGTCCGTGAGCATTTCATGCAACAGGATGAACAGGATATCCAGGATGAAAAACGACAATCAAATGATAGAAGCCATTGGGGGACGACAGGAATCCGGGAGGGGTGAACGAAAAGAAGCGGTGAAAGCAGGGAAATGAAAAGAGGCCAACGGCGCAACAGCCCTTTGACCTTTTCCGGCGATGTCTGCGCTCCTTTCCAAACACGGGAGGCGACGCTGTTTCCGGCATCGCCCATAGCCCGTACACCGTAGCCTGCGCCGTAGGTGTAACGGGTCGGAGACCTATGTCACAACGAGACGTTCTATAGCATGATACTTAACGATATGTAAACCGTTAGTGTCATCCTGGGACGGATTTCTTTGCGGGAAACGGGTTCGGACGTCAGATCCGTGCAAGGGAGAAGAGCTGCCCCCATGGAGAGTTTCGAAGGTAAAATGAGGGCGCTGAGGACTTACGCCGGCTACCGCGCCGGTGGGTCCGGAGGAGGTTTCCAGAGTTTTCCGTGTCAGTAATGATGAAGTCGCGACGTGCCTTCTCGGTTCGAACGTGGCGGCGAGCCCGATGGCCGTTGCGCGGATTCCACCGCATATATTCCAGACCTCGCTGTTCACGCTCTTTCCAACTTTCTCATATAGCGTGTGGCGCGGCGACGTGAGGCCGATGGGGACGGAGATCTATGCCGCCATTTCCACTTCCAGGATCAGTACCTCCGAATCGTCTCTGGATCTGAATCCGTGCGCCGCGGTTGTCTCGAAATAGACGCTGTCCCCTTCTTTCAGCCGTATCGTGTGGCGGCCGATAAAAAGCTCCGCCTTGCCGTGAATGACGTACACCAGCGATTCTTCGCTGTGCAGGTATTTCAGGTAGTTGGAACAACCTTTCGGAAACCTGATGAAATTCGGCTTCATCTTCTTGTTCTTGACGGGCGCGCACGGCTGGGTCTGCTCGGCTGCCGCGGATGCGCCTGTTAGGTATTCCCCATTTTGGGTTCTTGTCTCCGATTCCCTGATAATCTCCAGTGCAACATGTTCTTCATCTTCCTCGAAGAAATCCGCCAGGGCCATGTTCAATGCCTTAGCGATACCGGAAAGCGTTTTGATGGGCGGAGATATCTTCCGGTTCTCTATGAGCGAGATGAGAGACGTCGAGCAGCCGATTTCCCGCGCCAGTTCTTTCATGCTCATTTTTCTTCTCTGTCTCGCCTGTTTCAGCTTTCCGCCGATGTCGAACTCATCCATGTCAGCCTCCTTGCGTATCAGCCGGTTATTTCACATGAGCATGGTTTGCAGACAGTTGCTCAGGGTTATTTCCCGGCAATAATGCAGTAGAAGCCCGCCTCGTCCGTATATTTCTCGATACTGAGATTTGCCTGACGGAACAGGGCGCGCATGCCTGCTTCGTCGGGCAGATGGTCGTGCATGACGGCATGGCATCGTTCGTGATGCCTGTTGATCCCGTCAGACGAGTCGAAGTGCGACACCACGAATACGCCTCCCGGCTTAAGAGTGCGGGCCAGGGCCGTCACCGCTCTTCCCTTGTCCTGAAAATGGGGGAAGCACGAGAAACAGATGACAATGTCGCAGCAGGCTTCGTCCAGCGGCGGGTTCTCCGCGTCCGCCACGATGAAGGTAATGTTTTCCCGTTCGTGCAGGCCGCGATTGGCTTTTATCATTTTCTCCGCGAAGTCAAGCTCGTACAGGAGGCCGGATTCCGTAATGCGCTCCATAAGAAAGGGAACCAGCACGCCGCTTCCGCACCCCACGTCCAGGACGTGATCCCCCGGCTTCAGAGGCAGCAGGGAGAACAACCGCTCGAAGTCCTTTTCATGTTTATCCAGGCGACCGGTTGAGGGGTTGCGGTAACAGTGATTCAGCCACTCCTCGGCGTGATCGTTGAAGAACTGTTTTCTCGTGCGATAGATTTCATCGGATGTCGGCTGCATGGGTTGTGCTCCTTTTCCCTGATTTGTACGAACGGCGTTTCGGCGAGACGATAAAGGCGGCGGCGAAGATGGCGGTGGCCATGAGAACCACCGACGCGCCGGACGGAAGATCAAAGATATAAGACAGCGCCAGACCGGAGACGCAGGCTCCGATTCCCGTCGCCGCGGCTATGATAAAAAAGTGCTTCAGGTTGTAGGTCAGTTGCAGGGCCGTGGCGCCCGGCTGCACGAGCAGGGCGAAGATGAGCAGTCCTCCCACCGTGGCCAGATTTGCCGACACCACCGCTCCGGTGAGAAACAGCAGCGCATAGTAGATTGCCTTTTCCGGGACTCCGCTTGACGCCGCGAGCCGCCTGCCGAACATCACCGACCGGATCTCCTTGAAGAACAGCGCTACGAACAGGGCCAGGAGCGTGGTGATAACCGCCAGGACCCGGATATCGGAACCGGAGAGCGACAGCAGGCTGCCCCACATAAGGTTGAGTGCCCCGGCCTTGGTCCTGGTGAGAATCCCCATGCCGAGAAACGCCAGCCCCATTAGGAAAGAGGACATGATGCCGAGGACGTTCTCCGGCGCGATTTCGGTCCTGTCCGAAAGGGGACCGAGAATTCCGGCCGCGAGCAGGCACACGACAAATCCGCTGGCAAATGGATTGACATCCAGTAGCAGGCCCAGCACCGCGCCCGCGAAGGCGGCGTGGGACATGGACACGCCGATGAGCGGCATCCGCATCAGCACGACGAAAACGGACAGCAGCGAACAGCTCGCGCCGCACAGCACGCAGGCAATGACGGCGCGCCGGATGGGCGGGCAGGATAAGGCTTCCATGAGTTGTTCAACCATAGGAAACGAACCTCCTGCCGTTGTGCTCGAATGTCTCCAGGGGATAGCGGAACAGCCTGCTTAAGGAATCGCCAGACAAGGCGATGCCGACGTCTCCGTCGAAGACCTTGGCGCCGCGGTCCAGCAGCACGGCGCGCTTCATGGCGGACGGGATCATGGTAAAGTCGTGGGTGACGAAGAGAATCGTCAGGGATTCCCGCCGGTGGATTTCATCGATGAGGTTCAGTACCTCCTTCTGAACCGCGATGTCCAGGCCTGAGGTGGGCTCATCCATGAGCAGAATCTCCGGTTGCTGGATAATGGCGCGCGCCAGCGATACCTTCTGCCGCTCGCCTCCGGACAGCTGGCCCAGGGGGCGGCTGGCGAGCCGGTCGACGCGCATCATTTCCATGAGGTTCATCGCCTTTTTCTTCTCTTCCCTGCCGGGAGAGCGGAACAGGCCGAGGCGGCCCGCCAGTCCGGTCAGCACCGCCTCCAGCGCGTTGATGGGAAACGCCGCGTCGAGAGGGAACAACTGCGGTACATAACCGATCCGGAGCCGGGACGCGCGGGAGCGTTTTCCGGTTTCCCACTGTCCGAACAGGCGGAACGACCCCTGAAACGGCTCGAATCCGGCGATGACATTGAGCAGAGTCGTCTTGCCGGCGCCGTTGGGACCTATAAGGCCGACGAACTCATTGCGTGATACGGTGAGGTTTATGCCGTCAAGGAGCAGGGTCTCCGATTTACGGACCGTGATCTCTTCAAGTTCCAGGATGGCGTCTGTCATGGCCTTTCCCCGCTCTTGCTCATTTCTTCACGGCCCGCGCCGCCGCGAGCACTGATTCGACGTTCTCCCCAAGTGTGGCTAGGTAGCCCTTTTCCGAAGGGAAATTGCTCAGGACCACGTGCGGCGTTCCCAGCGCTTCGGCGATCCCTTTTCCGGTGTCAGGGCCTGACTGGAGATTGTCCGCAACCAGCAGAACGTTCCGTTCCCGGCCGATGCGAACCAGGTGCACAACCTCCTTAACGGACAAGGATTCCGGTCTGCCGTACTCGGCCGCGACCCGGAAACCCATCCAGACGAGCGGTTCCTTCTGCATGGATGAGGCGATAACCGCCCTGCCGGGGAGTCCGGCCCGCCGCAGCCTTTCACCGAGTGCCTTCGCGCCTGCCATGACCGCGCGGGTCGTTTCCCGCTTGCGTTTCATGATCTCCTTCCCGTCGTCCGGGAAACGCTCCGCGAGCCTTTCGGCAAGGATGGACAACCCCCGGATATAGGAATCGGGCGCCATCCAGTTGCGGTTTCCCGCATCAACCAGCAGAGGCTCTCCGTGCCGTATGCGCGTTGTGTCCATGAAGGGCATGCCCCGAACGGCGATGACCAGATCCGCTTTCTTCGTCTTCTCAATGTCAGAAAGTTTCATGTCATAGTGGCCGGGGCACTGCCCCGGAGGAAGGATCGTTTCTACGGCGTATTTCCTTTGTGGAAGGATCGATGCAGCCATTCCGGACAGGATGGTGTCGGAGGCCACGATGGTCCTGACATTTCGCGCGTTTCCCCGGCCGGCTGAAACCGTGAAAACGCCCAGCGACAGCGCCGCAATAATCGCAAGAAGCAGTTTCGTTTGAGTTCCCATCCGTAAATCCTCCGGCAAAAGGGTTGCTACCGCATCTTCATGGTGAATCCGGCGAACACGGTCGTGCCGGGCATGCGGTACCCCTTGGCGTATTCATAGTGCTCGTTGAAAATGTTGTTTACCGCCACATAGACTTCCGAATCGTTTATTCGCAGGGGCCGGTAGTCGAAGCGGTAGCTCAGGCGGGCGTTCACGAGCGTCATGTCATCCAGCTTGTCCTTGTCGGTCAGTTGGGTGAAATTCAGATTGTTGCCGCGGGAGTCGGTGCCCTGATAGAGGTTGCTCAGGTGCTGTACATCGGTGAAGAGGCGGAAATTGTCGAGAAATGTCCAGTCGGCGCCGGCCTGGATCTGGAATCCCGGAGTGTAGGGAAGGTGATTGCATTCCACGCCGTTGCCGCCGGTCGCCTTGGCGTTCAGCACAGTCGCGCCGGCGAAAAGCTCAAACTTTTTCACCGGGGTTACCCTGCCGGTGAATTCCAGTCCGCGAATCCTGTACCGGCCGATGGGGTCGTTGAACTGGGCGGGGATGCTCCCGTACATGTATGCTTGGAAGCGGTCCTTGCCCCGATCGTAGAAGGCTGTGGCGCTTACCGATGCCAGTTCCGGCCACGTGTGGGTCAGGCCCACTTCGTAGTGGTCGACAACTTCGGGCTTGATACCTTTCCAGTAGCGCGCCGGATCGCTGACGGATGTATTGGTGACCACCATGTTCATGAGTACGATGGGAGACGGATAGTTCACGCCCCGGCTGTAATTGAAGGAAAGGTCGGTGTTTTTGTAGCCCGCCACCAGGCCCGCCTGGGGCGCGGCCTTGTCTTCGAACCTGTTGTGACTGTAATAGCGGAACCCGGCGGAGGGGATGACGTGGAAGCTTTCGGCGCGGCCGACCATCTGGCTTATGGCCAGGAAGGGCGAAACGAGCGTCGTGTCGGGGAAATCCCATTCCCGCTCGGCCAGCCCTCCGTTGATCCCTGTGACCGCCAGCCCGCTGTAAGTCCGCTGGGTATTCTTCAGCCCGGTCATGTCCAGGTCCGCGCCCACCAGGATTTCACCGCCCGTCCAGAGGTGGAGCTTTTCCTTTGCCCGGAGTCCGTACAGGGAGATCTCCTGCCGGGACCAGAGGCCGCCGGTCCCCTTGGCGTAGCGCTGGCCGCTCGTCAGTTCCTGCAAGAGGTCGAACGTCGTATCGTTCCAGTAGGCCTTGATGTAGCCGCTGTACGCATCGTAGTCGTGATTGAGCGTCAGGGTCGTGAGCGTGGCTTCCGTGTCGTAGCGTTCCGCCCCGGGCCAGCTCGCCCCGTTTGTCGTCGTTGGCGGGGTGTCCGGCATGGGCGCCAGGGTCTGGCTGCCAACGTAATTGGCCAGCAGTCTGATGCTCCAGTGTCTGGTGAACTGGTAGCCGAGGTTGGCGTAGTAGCTCTGCTGCTGGGCGCGGGAATGCTCTTCATGGCCGCCCGTCGACAGCCAGCTCTGGGAAAGATAGAAATCGAACGGCCCCTTTTTCACGCCGCCGGCAAGGCTCTGGCTGAAGGTGGAGTGGCTGCCGCCGCTGAAGTCGAGTACGGCTTCCTGGCCCTCTTCCTTCAGATAGCGGGGCCGGACGTTGATGGATGCGTAGCCGCTGCCGAACTGGGACGGCTGCGGGCTCTTGTACACCTCGACACCTCCGATGGTGGAAACGGCGATGCCGTCGCCCAGCACTTGGCCGAACAGCGCGCCGTAGCGGGGAACGCCGTCGAACTGGATGGCGAAGTCGGAGCTGGGATGGCTGGCGCCCCGGCCGCGGATATACAGGCTGTGGCTGGTCTGGCTGCCGATGAGATTCTTGCTCTGGGACATGACGCCGGGAACATCCCGCAGGGTCGATGCGAAGTCATAGGAATTCTGTTCCTTGATCTGTTCTTCGGTAACCACGTTGTACTGGGTTCCGTAGCGGGTGGTTACGGGCGTCACGGGATCGCCGCAGGGGGCGCCCGTGACGGTGATTTCTTCCAGCGCCGTCTGGCCGCCTCTGGTATCTTTCTCGTTCGCGAACGCCATTGATGCGATGAACAAGCCGATGCATGCAACCGTGGGGATTCGTAGCAACCCTTTAATAAGCGTTTTTCTCCCGCATCCTCTCTCCACTGCGCCTTTTTTCATGTAAAAATCCCCACTCACCTTTTTGTTTTCATAATCACCGACGTTCGTCATCATTCGCAAGCCGTCAACACCAGTTTTTATCCCGCCGCCAGGGCAAACTTGATGGGGATTCTGAAGGAAACGATTTCTCCTTGCATGGCATGGCGGGGGGGCGGCGGGAACGAACCCACGTTGCACACCGCGCGTATTCCGGCGTTGTCGAGCATGGAATTCCCGGATGATTTCTCCAGGGAAACGCCCTGCAGTTCACCGCGGCAATTCAGGGAAAAGGAGACGATCACCGAACCCTGTATTCCCAGTTTCCTTGCCGAGGGAGGATATTCCTTGCGGCGTTCGATCAGCGACCTCACGGTTCGGCTATACTCGGCCAGGGCCGCCTTGGTTCCGTGCCCATTGCCGCTCCGGGATTCACTCCCTTCACCTCCATCGCCATGGCGGTCTCCTGCGCCTTCCTTTACCGCTCCCGACGGCGTTCCCGCTGCCTTTTCTCCGGCAGCCGGGGCCGTTGTCGCCGTTCCCGCCAAAGGTGACTCGGCATGCATCTCGTTTACGGTTATCGCCTTCTCCTTTTCAGGATTGATAGCGCTGTAAGGCTGGCTCTGTTTCTTCTGAGCGGCATGTTCGATGGGGGGACGAACGCTTCGCTCCGATGGCCTGGCCGTGCGGTTCAGGGGTATGCCCTCGGCCGGCCGTTGATAAACCGGAACGGGCGCCGGGGACGTTTTGTGACTGCCTGCCGTCTCGATGGCACTCAGGTCGATTTCAATCACGGCGGGCTTGTGCGGCGTACGTTCCGCATTTTCTCTCAGGAGGGCAAAAGCCGAGAACACAGCCAGGTGAAAAAGCACGGAAAGGGCGACAGAGTCGGCAAACGCGAAACGCCCGCCACCACGATAGGCCGCGTTGATGAAGCAAAAACGGGAATACGGTTCTGAATCGATCGTCATGGTCTGCCCACGTTTCGAAGGAAGCCGAGTGGAAAAATCGACCTATAATAACACTGAAAATATTTTATTCAACATAAAAATAGTACGAAAACAAAAATCGTGCTACTAAAAGAATACTCCTTTTTAAATGATATGCCATGTGGGTTCCCAGGCATGGGCGGCAAAAAGGGAGGAGGGAAAAGCGTGTATCGTAATACGGGATATGATTGGTGGTATTTTCGGGTATACTGTTGACTTCCGGGATGAACTCACTTTCGGCAAAAAGAGGCGACACCCTATGGCGCAGGAAGACCTTTCTCAATTGAAGATAGACAAGACGCCCCTGGCCGCCCGCCCGGTCCGGCGCCGGAGCATGCGCTACTGGATAGCCGGACTGGTGCTTGCCGCCGTCATGCTCGTCCTCTATTTCAGCGGAATCCTGCGGCCCGCCGTAGAGGTGCGGGTGGTGAGCGTGCAGCGGACCTATCCTTCACAAGCCTTCACCCTGCTCAACGCCAGCGGCTACGTGGTGGCTCAGCGCAAGGCGGCGGTGGCGTCCAAGGCGACCGGACGGCTGGTGTGGGTGGGTGTGGAGGAGGGGAGCCGGGTGCGGAAGGGCGATGTTCTCGCCCGGCTGGAAAACGACGACGTGATTGCCCAGCAGGCCCAGGCCGAGGCGAACCTGCGCAACGCGCGCACGGTGCGGGAGCAGGCGTCGGCCGAGCTCCGCGACGCCGAACTTTCCTTTAGCCGCGTCAGGACCCTGCTCTCCGATGGAATCGTGGCCAGGGCTGATTTCGACTCCGCAGAGGCGCGCTTTCGCAAGGCCAGGGCCGCTGTGGCCGGGGCAGAGGCCGGGATCGGGGCTTCGGCGGCCGCCCTCGACGCGGCCAAGGTAGCGGTGGAATATACCCTGATACGCGCCCCCTTCGACGCGGTGGTGCTGACCAAGGACGCGGATGTGGGTGACATCGTGACCCCCCTGGGCGCGGCTGCCAATGCCAAGGCCGCCGTGGTCACCATTGCGGACATGGGTTCGCTCCAGGTGGAGGTGGACGTGTCGGAGTCGAACCTGGGCCAGGTCAGGGACGGGGGGCCGTGCGAGATCCAGCTGGACGCCATACCGGATACCCGATTCCGCGGCGTGGTGCATATGATCGTGCCCACCGCCGACCGGAGCAAGGCCACGGTGATGGTGAAGGTGCGCTTCCTTGATACGGACCGGCGCATCCTGCCGGAGATGAGCGCCAAGGTGGCGATCCTCTCACGCCCGGTGGGCGCCGCCGACCGTCAACCCGGGACAACGGTCAGTCCGGCTGCGGTCGTGGAGCGGCGGGGGAGGAAGGTGGTCTTCCTGGTGAAGGATGACCGTGTGAATGAGATCCCCGTGACCCTCGGCGCACGGGCCGGAGATCTGGTGGAGGTGAAGAGCGGGGTGAAGGCGGGAGACAGGGTGGTGTCCGCTCCCGGAGAAAACCTGCGGGACGGCTCCCGGATACGGATCATGGAAAAATAGATGGAAGAGACCAGACCGCCCATAGTCCGGATACGGAGCCTGTCCAAGTCCTACAGCCGGGGAAGCCAGACCATCCCGGTGCTGGAGAGTATCTCCTTCGACATTCCGGACGGAGAGTTCCTGGCGCTCATGGGCCCCTCCGGCTCGGGCAAGAGCACGCTCCTCAACCTGCTGGCGGGCATCGACACGGCGGATACCGGCGCCATCGAGATCGGTGGCATCGACATCACGACCCTCGGCGAGACGGAACTGGCGGCCTGGCGCGCCCTTAATGTGGGCTTCATCTTCCAGTTCTACAACCTGATCCCGGTGCTGACCGCCTTCGAGAACGTGGAACTCCCGCTGCTCCTGACCCGGCTCTCCACGGCGGAGCGGCGCGCCCACGTGGAGACCGCCCTGCGGGTGGTGGGGCTCGCGGACCGCATGGACCACTTCCCCTCCCAGCTCTCCGGCGGACAGCAGCAGCGGGTGGCCATTGCCCGGGCCGTGGTCACCGACCCGACCATTTTGGTGGCCGACGAGCCCACCGGCGACCTGGACCGCCGGTCCGCGGCCGAGATCCTGGACCTCATGGACCGCCTCAATCGCGAATCGGGAAAGACCATCATCATGGTGACCCACGATCCCCGGGCAGCGGAAAAGGCCCATGTCATCCGCTTTCTGGACAAAGGGATCCTGACCGATGTACATCCTTAAACTCCTCTGGAGAAACGCGTTCCGTCACCGTCTGCGCACCTTCCTCACCGTGCTGGGGATAACCGTGGCCATCCTCGCCTTCGGCATGCTGCGTACGCTGGTCGATATCTGGTACTCCGGCGTGGAGGCCTCGTCGGCAACCCGCCTCGTCACCCGCAACGCCGTGTCCCTGATCTTTCCCCTGCCCATCTCCTACAAGGACAGGATCCGGCAATTCGAGGGGGTGAAGCTGGTTTCCTGGGGGAACTGGTTCGGCGGCATCTTCATCGAAGAGAAGAACTTCTTCGCCAATTTCGCCGTGGACATGGAGAGCTACCTGAAACTCTATCCCGAGTTCATCCTGTCGCCGGACCAGGCGGCCGCGGTGAACCGGGACCGCAAGGCGTGCGTTGTGGGACGCAAGCTGGCTGACCGTTTCGGCTGGAAGATCGGCGACACCATCCCCCTCAAGGGGACGATATACCCGGGTACCTGGGAGTTCGTGCTGCGCGGCATCTACCACGGCAGGGACAAAAGCACCGACGAGACCCAAATGTTCTTTCACTGGGACTACCTGAACGAAGCCCTGAAGAAGACCGTGCCCCGCCGCGCCGATCAGGCCGGCTTCTACATGATAGGGATCACCACTCCTTCCGTGTCATCGGATGTGGCCGCGGCAATCGACGGGACCTTCCGCAATTCCCTGGCCGAGACCATGACCGAGTCGGAAAAGGCGTTCGCCATGGGCTTCATCTCCATGACCGAGGCCATCCTCATCGCCATCAAGCTCGTCTCCTTCGTGGTGATCGTCATCATCATGGCGGTGGTGGCCAACACCATGGCCATGACCGCCCGGGAGCGCATCGGCGAGTACGCGGTGTTCAAGACCCTGGGTTTCGGCGCGTTCCATATCGCCGGCCTGATCTTCGGCGAGTCCCTGGTCATCAGCATGACCGGCTGCGCCTTTGGAATTGCGCTCACCTTTCCCGCGGCCCGGGCGTTTGCGTCGTACCTGTCCAACTATTTTCCCTTCTTCAACGTGTCCTCCACGACAATCGTCATGGACGTGGCCGCCGCCCTGCTGGTTGGGATCGTGGCCGCGATTTTTCCCACGTGGCGGGCGGTGAACATCCGCATCGCGGACGGGCTGCGGCGGATCGGGTGAGGTTGTAAAAGACCTGCCGGGTTTTCAAAACCTGGCTGGTCTGAGAAAGTATTGAATATGTCCATCCCATTCTCCTACAGCCTGCGCAACCTCTGGACCCGCCGCCTGACCACCGTCCTGACCGCGGGCGGCATGTCCCTGGTGGTGTTCGTGTTTGCCGCCATCCTGATGCTGGCCGAGGGGTTGCGCAAGACCCTGGTGGACACCGGCTCACCGGACAACGTGGTGGTGATCCGCAAGGGCGCCGGCACCGATGTGCAGAGCGGCGTGGAACGGCTGCAGGCGTCCATCGTGGAGACCGAACCGGAGGTTGCCTTCTCCGGCGACGGGCGTCGCCTGCTGGCCAAGGAGATGGTGGTGCTCATCAACCTGCCGAAGCGGGGAAGCAACAAACCGGCCCACGTTGTCATTCGGGGAATACAGCCAAGCTCGCTGCAGCTGCGGCCCCAGGTGCGCATCACGGAAGGGCGCATGCCCCGCTTCGGATCGTCGGAGATCGTTGCCGGAGCCAGCATCGCCAAGCGCTTCAAGGGGGGAGGGGTGGGGGAGACCCTCCGTTTCGGCATGCGGGACTGGACGGTGGTGGGGATATTCGATGCGGGGAACAGCGGGTTCAGTTCGGAGATCTGGGGGGACGCGGACCAGCTGATGCAGGCGTTCCGTCGGCCGGTCTATTCCCTGGTGATCTTCCGGTTGGCCGATACCGCGGCGTTCGACACGGTGAAGGCGCGCATCGAGGGGGATCCGCGCCTGACCCTGGAGGCGCGGCGCGAGACCAAATACTACGCGGACCAGTCGGAGATGATGGCCAAGTTCCTGCGCGTGCTCGGTATTTCCCTGACGGTGATCTTCTCCCTGGGCGCGGTCATCGGTGCCATGATCACCATGTACGCGGCGGTCGCCAACCGCACCAACGAGATCGGCACCCTGCGCGCCCTGGGTTTCCGGAGGAGGAGCATCATCGGGGCGTTCATCCTGGAATCCCTGCTGCTGGGGTTCGCGGGCGGATGCGGCGGTCTCCTGCTGGCGTCCTTCCTCCAGCTCTTCACCATCTCCACCATGAACTTCCAGACCTTCTCAGAGCTGGCGTTTTCCTTTACCCTCACCTTCGAGATATTCTGCAAAGGGCTTGCCTTTTCCCTGATCATGGGTTTCGTGGGCGGTGTGCTGCCCGCGATCCGCGCGGCGCGCATGAATATCGTGGAAGCGCTAAGGGTAACCTGACGTGGCGGGATACCGGCCAAGGGTGGAGCAATGGATTTCGTTTCCCTTTCCAATCGATATCCGATCTGCATGTTTCCGGTTCTCTCCTGTCCTTCCTCGGATTTCCGACCCACGGTATCCTCAGTTGGTTCCGGTTGATCAGGCGGTCGTCCGTCGTGAGCGTCGAGCATCTGGAATAGTAGTAGGAGGAAGCCTCAGAAGCCGAGCGGATGGTCATTTGCATGGAAGGACCTTTCACATTCGAGTGAGAACATCAGGCCGCTCCATTACCTTTGTATTGTCTGGTGTCCGATTGGCCAGTTGCTGATGTGCAGAATTGTTTGCCGCCATCTCCGCCAACCCGGGTTCAGCTTGAGCGGCAGCACCATCAAGCGAATCAAAGTCCCTCTTGGTAAAATGGTTTCGGCGTAACAGGTTCCAGATGAGTTCCGTCGGATAAAATGTTACGCGGACCTGACTTTCGGGTTTAATTCAGTTGGCAGTACGCTGAAAGGAGGCTGTACCATGATGAAGACGGTATTTTTCCGAAGATTTCCAGCAATTATAGTTGTTTCCATGACCCTTGTTTTCCTTTCCTTTGCCGGTGCTTTCTGCCAGGACCTAAATACGGGTAATGCACGCTTACATAACCAGAAGGGGATGGAATATTTCAAAAAAGGTTTTTATGACCACGCGCCCAAGAATCAGGCTGAGGAAGCGAAGGTGAATTACGGTCTCGCCGTCAAAGAGTTCAAGGCTGCAATTTTCCGGGATTTCTCCTATTCAGAGGCCCATCGGAATCTTGCGCGCGTTTATTACGTTCAGAAAAACTTTGACGGCGCCGCAGAGGAGTATGCAAGAGTTATCGAGCTTGCTCCGGGCGACCTCGATGCGTATGTGAATCTTGCCCTCGCTCTTATTGAGCTGAAAAGGCCCGCAGAAGCAATTCAAGCCCTCGTGAACGCCAAAGGTCATACCAGTGATCCGAAGGCGCTGGAGATGCTGGATTCGTACATAGCAAAAATTCGCACGTATCAGGAAAAGGGGGTGAGGTAAATGCCGAGAAAACTCAGCCCGTTTTTTTTCTTTCGGCATTTTCTCTCCATTATTCTCCTCCTTTGCTGTACCTCACCCCTGTCAGCCGGTGATCCTCATTCGGCATATTACAGTCCCGACACCGACAAAATCATGTGGTTCATCCATGCTTCCGATACCCACATGGGAACTTCCGGGTCCACCGACTCCACGAATCTCCAGTGGCTGGTGGGTCAGGCCCGGAATGTCATCAATCCGAGTTTCATCGTGGTTACGGGAGATCTGACGGATTCGACGAACGGGAACATTCTTGGGTATCCCAACGGTCCCTATCAGGCTGAATGGGACCAGTACAAAACCATTCTCAGCAATAATGGCGTGGACGCAAACATCTACTTTGACATCCCCGGAAACCACGATGCATACAACGATCAATACTTCAGCTACTACCTGGCGAATTCCATTCAGGGCAGGGTGACCGGCAGGACGCAAGCATCCTGGACGCGAACCGGCCCATGGGGTAAATACCACTTCCTGGGTATCAATAGTGCCGACAATACCGGGGATCCGTTCAGCATTTTCTGGCCATACGGAGACAGGGCGGGATTGGACAGCAGCGAACTCTCCTTCATCAGTGGAGAGATGACAGCAAACCCGGATGCTGCTTTGACGCTGGTATTCGGGCACCACCCCATTGTTGCAACAGGCAACGACAGCGACACGTATCTCTTATACGGAAAAGATGAGTTTGTGGGACTCATGAACAGTTACGGGACATCGCTGTATGGGTATGGGCATACCCATGTCTCGTCAGAAAAGTTTTTCACGGAGAACATGAGCGAGGGGGTTTTTTACTTCAACGTGTCATCTCTTGGCAAAGACAGCCCCAACCAGTACACGGTCACGGCCATCGATTGTAACGGTATCTCCTCCGTAACCCAGACTGTCGCCACGTGGCCGGTGGTTCTCATCACGGCGCCTATGGACAGGCGGCTGGGAGGTGTCGTTAATCCTTATGCATACATGGTGACCAATGGGGTGGCGAATCCGGTACGCGCCCTGGTTTTCGATCCGGCTGTAGTCACACAGGTTCAGTTCAGGGTGAATGGGGGGACCTGGCTGCCGATGGAAAGCGTGCCCGGTAATCCCCACCTATGGCAGGCTGTATGGGATGCGTCGGCACTGGCAGAGGGGGAATACACGCTGGACGTCCAGGCGACAACGGGTTCAGGTGTTCGGACCGACACAGTTGCCACATATGTGAAAGTTCCGCCGCTACCACCTGTTAACGGCGTCTGCGGAAGCAGCAATGGCGGGATACTGACCAGCGCTCCGACAGACAACCTCTGCACCGCAGGTACCCCCTCCGCTGTCACCGGATCCGGTCCATGGAGCTGGAGCTGTAATGGTCTGTATGGCGGTACGAAAGCCAGTTGTTCAGCGTTGTTGGGTTTTCCTCTTTCCCTAACATTTGCGGGCACCGGAGGCGGCACGGTAACCAGTGATCCGGCCGGAATATTCTGCAGCGGTTCCTGTTCATCCATATTCGTTGCCGGAACTCCGGTATCTCTCTTGGCCACCGCGGACTCTGACTCCGTCTTTTCTGATTGGTCCGAGGCATGTACCGGCACGGGAGACTGCCAACTTACCATGAACTCTGACAAGGGAGTGACCGTCACATTCAGCTATGTTCAACCGGTCCTGATTTCCGGCACGTCTCCTGCCTATTACTCGACGCTCGGTGCAGCTTATGTAGCGGCAGTAAACGGCAGCATCATCCTGTCAAGGGAGTATAGCTTCAGCGAAAACCTCGATCTCGACCGCAACATTTCGGTAACACTCAAAGGTGGTTACAATACCAGCTACACCAGCAATAGCGGGTACACTACGCTCCACGGGATACTAACCATAGTAAATGGATCTCTAACGGTAGAGAACCTGGTGATCCGGGAATGATGTGGTTGGCCTTTAAAAAGTTCTGAATTTGCGGACGTTCAGATAGAATCTGAACATATCAACACATTACCGATGGATTGAATGTATGCCAGGTTTATGACGGATTGCTGCGCAATAAACAAACCCCCGCCTCGATACTGCCGAAGACGGGGTTATGGTTCAGGTATTCCTTCCGGTGACCGGCCGACCGCCTTTGCGGGCCCGTGCCTCTGCGTCCCCGGATTCCACCGGATTTGCTCTTGTCGGAAATCCTCCCTGGAGACACCTTGCGCTAGAGACTGCGCCTGTTGGAAAACAGAAGTCAATTTCTCCAGTAATTTTCTAAGTCCCCGTCGCTTTACACTCCTTGTCCTTGCACTGCTCAAGGGAATTTCCGTTACCGGACCACCAACCCATCCGGCGTCAGGCTGCCGTTTATGATCTCCAGTACCCCGTCCAGCGTGGTATAGCCGCTGACGGCACCAAACCCGGGGGCGTAGCCGCCCTGTAGGGCGATCTCGATATCCCGGTTCAGGGAAAAGTTCTCCGAGAAGGATACGGCGCGCGATTGGATGGTATCGCCATTTTGGGCGGCGGCGTAGCCTTCGTTGAGTGTGCCGTACGTGACTGTCTGCCCCTGGATGCGGACGAGATCGTCATCCCAGCCGGCCAGCCGAGCCCACAGCCACCAGACGGCAAGTCCCTTCTGTACGCAATTCAGCTCGTTGCTGTGGGCGCAGGATCCGCAGTGGGTGTCGGACAGGTGGGCGCGTTCCGAGCCCGGATTGGCGGCCAGCCATTCCACGGCCCAGTTTTTTTCCTGGCCGCCGTCGTAGTAGCACCCGTCGTCGGCCAGACTGCTGAGAAACTCGGCGCCGTCCGGGTCGTAACTTTCGATGTCGGCGAAATCGAAGAGAATCTTATTGTTGGCCAGGGCATACTGCCGAATCTGGTTGTTGCGCTGGTTCAGGTTTCCCGTCGTGCCCGTGCCGTCGAGGTGACCGGTCATGTACACGAACGTGATGCCCAGGTACTCCGTTTCCAGTTGCGTCATGGGTGCCAGGTAGTGATCCGTCATCGCCTCCTCGGTGAGCCCCGACACCTGTCCGCACCACGACCAGATGACCACGTTGATGTCCGGCTGCGCGGAGCCGCGGCCGGTTGCGGGATCCGGGGCGCCGAGGTAGGAACGAGTGTTGTTGACCCAGGCGGGGTAATACCCCACGTCTCCGGCCATGGCGTAGTCACGGAGATCGAGCGCGTCTCCTGCGCCGCCATCGGAGAAGGCGTAGCGCGGGTCGTGGGCCATGAGGGCGCTCATGCCGGTGACAAGCTGACTGCCGTGGGAGGTGTGCCCGTAGGCGATGTGCAAGGAAGACTTGGCAAGGGCCACGGCAGAATCGGGGATAGGAGCTGTCCTGGAGTGGTCAGCCACAACCGCGGCTGGGGAGAGCGGTGGTAGGGTCGCGAACACGAACGAGGTCAGTGCAAGAACAAGGGCCATCTTTCCCGACAAGCAACGCATGTGTTCCTCCTTGAATATGGATTGCCGTAGGACGCGGCAACGCCTCGAAACCGGTTCGAATGGAGGGACTCCCGGATCCAGACCGTCTGGATATTGACGAACTCCCGGATTCCGAACCCGCCCAGCTCACGTCCGCAGCCTGAACCCTTCACCCTGCCTCGCAACTCCGGTTACGGCGGAAAGTATAGATCAGTACGGCCTCATATCCTACTGTTTTCCGAGAGGGTGTCGGTGGCATAAAACTCGTCGTTGACAGCATGGAACAGCCTCCGCTTGTCGGTGTTTGCTCGTGGGGTAAGGAACGAATTAGAATTATAGACATTTCCGGTGGTGCTACGCTACTACATACGAAAATTGGGTTCGTTAATGAAAATGGTTTTCTGTGTTTGGGTTATCTTCCGTTTTCCCATCCTCGGTGGATGAAAAAGGGAGTGAGTGCTTCGCTGCGGCAAAGAACTGCAAAGAGTAAATGGCAGCAGGTACTTACGGAATCAGGTTGCAATAGCGAATTCGGCAATGACGTTAAATAGCTGTTTTTATTAACTTAAGCGATGGGGCACTGCTGATAGATTGGATTATTAGAAAACTTGACATTCGATTTTCGGGGAGAGTACCCTTTGCCTTAACAATTTATCAGCAGGGATGATTTCCGATAAGAGCAAACCCGGAACAATCCGGGGGCGCAGAGTCACGGGTCCGCAACTAGCGGACAGCCGGGCCGCCGAAGAAAACTCCTGAACTACACCCCCGTCTTCGGCAGTATTGAGGCGGGGGTTTTTGTTTGTGTGAAGGTAGGATTTGCATCCCACTATGCATTCTGTTCTATACGTCAGAACACTAGTGTCCCAACGTTGAAGTTATAAAACGATGCAACAGCCCAGAGATATTGAGAAAACCGAAACAAATGCCATTTAACGACTTGAAATTTTTCCAAATACCCCGCAAACC
>Ga0228535_1000495_pt1 | contig 106225 bp, 104 predicted proteins | sample SJ1metagenome_FD_168457 | JGI IMG/M metagenome (GOLD analysis project Ga0228535, IMG submission 168457) | Enriched culture of PCE-dechlorinating microbial communities from Ithaca, New York, USA - SJ1 | ecosystem: Engineered > Modeled > Simulated communities (microbial... > Unclassified... | reverse complement strand
CGTGTTCCCCCCCGAGATCGGAATAACCGAGGCGCCGATGCGTTCAGCTCCGTAATGGGCGCCCAGCCCGCCGGTGAAGAGACCGTACCCATACGCTATCTGGACAACGGAATCCTTGGTCGTTCCCCCGCAGGTGAGGGTGCGGGCCATCAGTTCCGACCAGACGTTTATATCGGAACGGGTATACCCCACAACTGTCGGCTTTCCTGTCGTCCCGGAAGAAGCGTGGACCCTGACTATCTCCGACATGGGAACTGCAAACATCCCAAAGGGATAGTTTTCACGCAGGTCCTGTTTAGTGGTAAAGGGAAGCTTTTTCAGGTCGGCCAGCGACCTGATTTCTCCTGGTTCCAGGCCTATTTCCTGAAACTTCTGGCGATAAAACGGCACATTATAATAGACGCGTTCCACTACTCTCTGCAGCCGTTCCAGTTGCAGCGCTTCAAGCTGTTCACGCGGCATGCATTCATAATGCTTGTTCCAATACATCCTTCTCACCCCGATTTGTAGTATTTGCATTTAAGTATATGCCATTATCACCGCAGCATCAATATATTCGTAAATTATATAAATAGGACATACTAATAAGAGCCCTTCTTGAGGTGATTTATTTGAAAAAACTGTTCTCTTATGTAGGAATTGTCCTGGGTTCGTTTATTTTTGGTCTTGGCTTAAATTACTTTATTATCGCCAACGGACTAGCTGAGGGAGGATTTACAGGACTTGCCCTGATTGTCCACTACCTGACAGGCTGGCCGGTGGGGATTATCCTGATAACGTTAAATATCCCGTTGTTATTCTTCGGTTGGAAAAGATGGGGCATGTCCTTCATTTACAAAACTCTGCTGTCCGTGTTAGCTGTTGCCGTTGCCGTCGAATTAACCCGGCAGTACCGCTTTATCACACGGGATCTTTTGTTGGCGGCGCTATACGGAGGCGTGTTTTCAGGGCTCGGGATCGGGATTGTCCTGCGTTCCGGAGCCACAACCGGGGGCCTGGATATTTTTGCCCGTTTTTTCCATGAGCGCCACGGTATCAGTATGGGCAAGTTCTTTTTTTCCTTTGACGTGGCTGTGCTCTTTTTATTTGCCGTTTTTTTCGGCCCGGAAAAAGCGCTGTACACTCTGGTTGCCCTCTATGTCTTCAGCCAGGTGGTAGACCGGATTATTGAAGGCCTCAACGAGGCCAAAGCGGTCATAATCATCTCCCAGGCTACGGCGGCCCTTACCCAGACCATTATTAACGAGCTGGACAGGGGCGCCACCATCCTTAAAGGTTATGGCGCTTACACCGGCCGGGACAGGGATGTCCTCTATGTGGTAGTGGGGAAACAAGAGCTGCTGCGCCTGAAAAAAATAGTGCAGGATTTGGACCCGCACGCTTTTGTAATAGTGAATGAGGTTTATGAAGTTCTGGGTGAAGGCTTCAGGAGACCTTTCTAGCGCATTATTTTGCCGGAGGTATTACTCTTATCTCAAAAGAACGGGGCCAGGGGAAAACCGCGCCGTACCCTTCATAAGACAGTTCCGACAGCGCCGGTGTCATCAATTCCAGCAGTTTACAGTTAGCTTCGTCCCATCTTGGGCCGAAGTCAGCCGTATCAATCCCCTCTTCTTGTGCCCATATATTAAAACTTTCCCGGATCATTCCCTGGTACAAATAGTCTTCAATAATCCTAACCGCCTGAAATTGCCGGTGTACAGCCAGGCCTTTTTTATTTCCCGGAAACCTCCGGTTTAAAGCATCAAATATGATGCTGTGGGCCAGCACCGTACCGAAACTGTTACCCGCCGTGTTCCAACCGGCAAAAGTATCCACCAGCCGGTATACCTTATTGGCGCCCACTGCTGCCAGCAACTCGGAATCCGCCCTGTTGGTGTACGCAATATCAGCCAGTCCGAGGATACTGTCCTTTTTACTGTTAGCGCCTATTTGTTCCAAAAGCCGTCCGGCAACATTTTCTCCGTCTCCCGGCCGGCTGTGGATAAATACTTTGAACTTGCCGTCCTCTCCTCTTCTACCTCCAAGGTAATCAATTTTTTCTTCAATCATTTGCCCGGCAGGTACACCTTCATAAGGAAATACTTCTCGTTCATCTTGCTCATATAACCAGATTAGGTCAAAGACCAAGCTTTTCTTTAAACCGCCCAGTTTTTTTGCCAGGACCAGCATAGTAAGGTCATCAGCGCCGTGAAGCAGTTTGATTTTTTCCTCCGGATAAGTACTTATCTCATCTTTCAGTTCATTGTACAGCTTAATGTTCAGACCATACGGCGCGGCATCATCAAGTCCTATCACCAGTTCGTCAATCAGGCTGTCCCCGGTGAACTTGACCAGCCTTTTGACCAGCAGTCCCGATTCAGCGTAGACTTGAGTGTATCTTTTTAAAACCTCAGGGGGTATCTCTTTTTGCAACAAGGTAAGTTTGGCCTGCAGTTTTGTTTTTTCTTCCCGTCCCAATGGGCCCGTTTCCGCCCTGTGACTTATTTCAGCCCAACGGGTCAGGCTGTCCCTGTAATCCCAGAGCTTAGTAAACTGGCTCGGCAGGTGCCGGGGCAGCACAAAAAGCACAGTCATGTCTTTATTCTTATTTTTTCCGAGGTATTCCTCAAAGCGATCAAGCTGCTTTTCCATATCCCCGTATGAAGCGGCATCACGGGATGCAATCAAGCTTCCGTTTATCAGCTCGTTGGTAAAGATTATTATTTTGTCGGCGCCGGCAGAGTTCCTTTCCAGCCAATCCATCAGCTCTTCTGTCGGGGCTGGTTTTAAGTAGTTGTCCCAAAGCTCGGCGGGAGGTAATATTACAGCGGCATTTCCCAGTTCGCCCAGCATTTGCGCATACTGCGTATTAGCAGGCCGGCTGTCCAGGGGGATAAGGAGAATATCCTGCCTTGGCGTTATGTAAAAAAGAAAGACGCTGACCAGGAACGCAAAGACCATTACTCCGGAAATAACCAGGCTGCGTTTCAAAAAGCCGCCCCCCTTCTCCTAAGCTTACAGACAATCTTCACTTCTTTTCTTAATATATTTTATCAGTTTTATTTCCCTGTGAAAAATTTTCTGCCGCTTATTCTTATGCCAGGTCGGCAAAAGACCCCATTTCATTGATTATTTTGCAGGCCCCGTCAATCAGATTAAAAGCCAGGGCTGCGCCAGTCCCTTCTCCCAGGCGCATATTCATCAACAGCATGGGTTCGAGACCCAGTTGCTCAAAGATTACCTGCCCTCCCGGTTCCGCAGAAAGATGGGAAGGTATAAGATATTCTTTGACCAGCGGATTCAGTTTGACTGCTGCCAGTGCGGCTGCTCCGGCAATAAACCCATCGATCACAACGGGTATGCTGCGCGCGGCCCCGGCCAGGTAGCACCCCACCAGCCCCGCTATATCCAGTCCGCCTACTTTGGCCAGGACATCAACGGGGTCACTGGAATCCGGCTTGTTCACGGCCAGGGCGTCTTTTACCGCTTTTACCTTCATGTTGTAAGACTTTTCGTCAGCGCCTGTCCCTTTCCCTACTACCCTTTCGACTGCCACACCGGTGAGTCCCGCCAATACGGCAGCGCTGGTGGTAGTGTTGCAGATCCCTACCTCGCCCGTACCGAGTATGCCTGTCCCTTCATCAATCAAACCGCAGGTTATTTCAATACCCGCTTCGATTGCCTTTACAGCCTCTTCCCGGGTCATGGCAGGACCTTTGGCAATATTGGCCGTGCCCGGTCTGATTTTCTTTTGGACGATATGGCTGCCCGCAGTTTCATCTTTGACCCCGATGTCCACAACAACAAGCCGGCAGCCGGCAAGCCTGGAAAGGACCGATACTCCGATGATTCCCGGACCGGCCAGTTCTGCCACAGCCTTTGTGATTTCCTGGGGATAGGCGTTAAATCCTTCTTCATACACGCCGTTGTCAGCGGCCATCATTATAATGGCTTTCGGTTTCGACTGCGGCAGCGGCTCCCCGTAAATCCCGGCCAGCCGGACCGCAATGTCTTCCAGTTTACCCAGGCTTCCCGGGGGCTTCAAGAGACCGTCCAGTCTTTCTTGCGCTCTTGTCATGGCTGATTTGTCAAGGGGTTTGATTCTTTTCAGGGTCTCTTGCAGGTTCATTCACATCACTTCTCCTTTTTTTTGTAAAAATAAAAAGTCCACGGCGTATATAATACCGTGGACTTTACCATCATCCGGCTTGGACAGTCCTGTCAGGCAGGTCTCCTGGCTTCGATTCTTCACCTCTTATGGACCTTCCCGGACCTGGGAACAGATGTTTAAATTTGTCCGGTGGTTTTTCGCGCTAATCCGGCGCGCCATAGAGGCTCCTCAGTTACAGTGGCGGGTCCGCTGGGGATTCGCACCCCATTCCCTATTCTCCCATAAAGGGCACCTGAAGGAGTTCATTTATGAAGTTGTCAAACAAATCCGTTAATAATTATACACTCGATATAAAAATATGACAACCGCAATTTTATGTTGATTTTATGTGAAAAGTTTGTCTGTGAAAAGTCCTTATTAGAGAAGTTTGTCTTATCAGGAGCAAATTTCTTTCACGAGGGCGATTTCACGGGCGTAACCCTCATAGTCGTTGGGAGTCTCCAGGATAAGAGGAAGTTTGTTTACATCATCATCACAGACTATCCCCTTAATAACACCAAGACCCAGATGCCCCTCGCCCAGTTTGGCGTGCCGGTCGCGCCTCGAACCCAGTGGGAAAAGGGAATCATTAAGATGAACGGCCTTAAGTCTCTCCAAGCCCACTTCTTTGTCCAGTTCGGCTTTGACCTCATCCAGCCGCGAAAGGTCATAACCGGCGCCTGTCAAATGACAGCTGTCCAGGCAGAGGCCAAGCCCCGGGTGTTTGTCGCATGCCTCCAGCAAAAATTTTAAATGTCCGAAAGTATACCCCAGTTCCGTACCTTCCCCGGCCATCATTTCCATCAGCAGCCAGACACCATCCGGTATTATGGCAAGCGCTTCCTTCAATCCCTCCGCCACCAGTTCAAGCCCCTTTTCTTCCCCCTGTCCCCCATGGGTGCCGACATGCAGCACGAGGTAAGGCACTTTCATGGTCTTAACCCTCATCATATCATCCTTAAGCGTATCAATGGTGAATTTTCTAATTCCCGGCTTGGATGAGGCCAGGTTATACGTATAGGGAACATGAGCCACTACGGGACCAAAACCGTATTCAGCCATGAGATCGTGGGCTTTTTTTATATCCTGCAAGTCAAGCGCTTTAGCGCTGCCGCCCCGCGGGTTTCTCGTAAAAAACTGAAAGGTGTTGCCGCCTATTCCAGCGGCCGTTTTTACCGCTGCGGCAAATCCTTTGGAAATAGAAACATGGGCCCCTATAAACATTGGAACCGACCTTTCTTTATACATTTATATATATATTAATATCAGGTTATTTTGTTTTGTTCAAAATCCAAAAGCCAGGCCTTCTTGTCCAGCCCGGCTCCATAACCTACCAGGCTGCCGTCTTTTCCAATCACACGGTGACAGGGTATGATGATAGCCAGGGGGTTTTTATTATTGGCCTGTCCCACGGCACGACAAGCCCGGGGCCGGTCTATCCGCACAGCCAGTTCCCCGTAGCTTACCGTTTGGCCATAAGGTATCCGGGCCAGTTGTTGCCATACTTCCTTCTGAAAAGGCGTACCGCTTAGAAGATACGGCACGGTGAAGGTTTTGCGATTGCCGGAAAAATATTCAGCCAGTTCCTTCCCGGCAAGATCCAGAACCGCATCGGCCCTGTTGACCAGGGGCTGCCCCCAATATGTGCCCGGCATTTTAGAACTGCTAAACTCCACGGAAAGCAAGTGTTCCCCATCGGATACCAAGGTCAGTTCCCCCGCCCGGGTCTTCATCTGCTGGCAGTTTAAAGACATAAAAACCCCTCCCATCAGGATAAAGTACGATACAGTAAGAACAAGACAGCCCAAACTAAGACTGCGGCCAGAAGCTTGTAGCCCTGTATTCTTTTTTTGGCCGGACGCATTATCAGTTGATATGCTGCTCCCGCCCCCATGACTGCTACCACTACAGTAGCAAGAGCAAAAAAGTATCCCCACATACTGGGTTCGGTAAACCCCCACTGCACGTCCATGCTCTTGGCAATAAAGAAGGCAAAAATGACAGCAATCGGCACAAGGACTATTTTTCTTTTTCTTTCTTTCAGTTGGTAACAGCCCTCACAGATCCAGCTGGCATGAAAAGCGTTATGCCAGCGGTTAACCGCATGTTTATGTTCGTCACATATCGGGACAAAGCATAATCCACAGTTTAAAGTTGCAGTTTCTTCGCAATAAAAGCATTTTGCCATGTGCAAGCTCCCTTCTTGTGTCTGATTATTATTATAAACAAAAGGAGTCCTCTAGTCACTCTCCTGCTGCATATTTCATATTATTAATGACATTATATTATAAAAAACACTCCCATGGGGAGTGTTTTTTCAGTCCTCCTTAACCTGTTCCGGTTCATTCGCAGGTGTATCCTTTGTGGGGAATTCATATACTTTACATTCTTTCTTATCATGATTATTGGGTTCCTGTTTTTGAACGACCTGTTCAAAAACATCACCGCTTATAAGGTTGATAATCCGGGTTATTTCATTAATCCCGTCAACCTCACTTTCAACTACGAATTCACCGGCAGGGGATCTAAGGTCGGCCAGATTGGATATCAGGGCCTGCAGCATTTCTTTGGATAAAGTAATACGAACATGCGCCATTATTAATTCCCCCAAAAAGGTGTTTCTAAATTCATTATAGAAAACATTGGATTAATTGCTACACAAAGGACAGGCAAAAAACAAAAAGATTTAACAAATGCAATAAAAATAAACATAAAATAATTTTTAAAATATAATTATTAAACTGGATTACTCCGGTTTTATTTTTTCATATGAACCCTCATTCCCAGTGTTACATATACATAGGTAACGGAGGTGTTAGCATGATTCTGACAACCCAAAAATGTTATACTGTGCCCTTATCTGAAAAAGTTCAGATTTCAGGTATGCGTGTGGAGCCCGGCAGAAAGCTAGAGCAAGAGATTGCTGCGGGGAAACTCCGGTTAAAAGATAACTGGAATATCCAGATTATCTATACCCCTCTGGTCAGCCCTACGCAGGCGGAACCTTCATTCCTGGAATTTCCGGTCTTATGGGAAGATGAGTTTGAATGGAATCAGGATTTGCCATGCCATGTCATCTTTTCTTATGAGAAAATACCTCACAGTATATCATCTCATATTTGGGAAAAAAACCGCAGCGTAATGCTTGATTTAACACTGGAAGCCACGATAAGAGCAGAACTGAACGCGGCGCCACAAGACAGCTCACCTGAGAAGAAAAAATGCACGCAGCCGGATGGTAATAGTTTGAATCTTAACACCCAAAATGACAACAAATTAGCGCTGCAGAAAATTTCCGCCCTGGAAGACCGGGTTAAATCATTGTCCCAGTTGATAAATAACCTGGAATTCAAGGTAGGGACCCTGGAAGAAAAATGGTCAATAACCCCGGCGTTAAAAAGCAGGCTGGCAGGAACCGTGCTGGATGAGTTCCGCATGATTCCCATTACAAAATGTATTATTGAGCTTTTTCAAAACGGCAGCGAAGAAGCCTGCGCCAAAATCGCCACCGATACACATGGCCATTACGCCTGTGACCAGCTGTTCCCGGGGGTTTACGAGATTCGGGTAAAACACCCCCGCTTTTTACCCCTTGTCATTAAAGATTACCCTATTTACGAAGGTGAAAACAAATATCAGGATTTCATCTTACGAAGGGCTTGAAAGGAGGTCTGATATGGGTACAAACGAGATGCTGCAACGCGCCATTACGTATGAACAGGCTATCCTGAGAAACTATAAGCACTACGCAGCCCAGGCCGAAGCTACCGAAATCGGCGAGCTCTTCTCCCAGTTGGCCCAGGAAAAAGCCATTCAGATAGAAAAACTCAAATCCATGCTGAAACGGTACTGTAAGCCCTGAGGTTCACATCGTATACGTCCCAAGTTGTGGGAAAAAGAAAATTTTAAGACGCCCTGATGCAGGGGTGTCTTTTTGTTTTCTATATCTTATATCTCAGTCTTATATCACAATCTTATATCACTCGGCGGATTAAATTGAGAACAGTTTTGCGGTACCTCTTCATTATCACATATCCCAGCCACCATAAGACGATAACGCTTATCATACTGTTTATTACCGAACCAACGATAAAGGCTTTGCCAAGAAGAAGGATATCGCGCCACCGAAAGTGTTCCAGCCCGCTTACTGCAAGATGTACATTACTTGTCGCCGGCTGGACCAGATGGTCGCCGACCACGAAGTTCAGATAAAAAAAGAAAGGAAAGAGCGGCATGGTAACTGCCCAGGCCAGGGTTGCAGCCACCATGTTTGTCCTGAAAACGCCGGCGAGGGCCATAGTGAACAAAGCCCCAAACCCACAGGTGGGGTAGAAATGAATAATAGTACCCCAGGCAAAACCTCCTGCTACAGACTTTGGTGAATCGTGCAGCCGGCAAAGCTTAATCAAATAATACTTCAACCTTCGCCTGTAGGTCATCCGCCAACCCTCCTTTATATCTGAAATTGTATTCGTTAAGTTATTAACTAAATCCTGTAAAAAAATAAAAATAATTTGGTAATTGGGGTAAATATCTCCTTATAGGGCAAAAATATAGTGAAACTCTCCAAATATCAACAAATATCCGAGAAAAAAATAAGCAACCTGATCAAATCGGAGGAGGAAATAAATCTTATGTTAATCTGCCCTCTCTGCAATTCGTTATACCAGGTTTACCTCAAATGCCCCGTCTGTGAAGAGACACTAGTGGATACCGGCATACTGGAAAACTACTTTGAACCGTACAGCCCTTACCTGGGGGAAGAACTGCTTGACCGGGTTGACGGTGTGGGTCCGGGTAAATGCATCCATTTGTTCAGCTGCCCGCAGTGCGGCTACGACAAGAGATATGTAGTAAAAGCGGTCGTATCACGTGATTAGTTAATAAATTTATAAGGGCCTTGCAGTGTTCCGCTTCACCGCAGGCCCTTTTTTCACCTGATTATACGCGGGATTTCCACCAATCCGGCTCCCTGCTGGACCGGGTTTAGTTTCTGCAAGGTAACGGCGCCTCCCACCATCAGCTCTCTTATTTGATAAGGCGACATCGGTCCGTAATAGTTGATCAAGTCGGCTATTGTACCGGTTATATGGGGGGCAGCAAAAGAAGTGCCGCTTTTCACCGCATAGCCATTACTCAGCCAGGTGGACTTTATATCAACACCGGGCGCACAGAAGTTTATTTCCGGCCCGGACGAAGAAAAGCCGGCAATTTCATCATTTTTGTCAATCGCAGATACGGCTATGACCTCCGGGAGACGGGCCGGGTAATTTACATCACCGCCGTCATTTCCCGCTGCGGCTACCATGACAATACCCCTCCGGTGAATTCCCTGAATAGCGCGTAAAAAGGTGGTATTAGTCTCATTTGTCGAAAAGCTCATGTTAATTACGTCTACCTGCCAGCGTGTCAGCCAATCCATCCCTTCGATAATATCGGACAGGTTGGCGCTGCCTTTCTTATCAAAAGCTTTTACGATATAAAAGTCAACATAAGGGTTTATCCCTAAGGCGCCGTAATTGCCGTTTGCCCCGATTATTCCCGCCACATGGGTACCGTGTCCGTAATCATCCATAAAACTGGGATGACCATCAAGGGTGCTGATACCTTGCCGGACATTACCGCTTAAATCCGGGTGCAAGTAATTTATTCCCGTATCAATAATACCCACCCGAACCCTGCTGTCTTTTAGTTTCTCCCAGACCTGGGGCGCACCGATTCTTGCAAGTCCCCAGTCAACCGGCTTCCCCGTTTTAATCGGAGCCTGAGGCGTCTTGGGAACTTGGGGAGGGATTTGAGGTTTGGTTCCGTAAGGAAAAAAGGGAGGAAAGAAAAAACCGGGAAGATAACAGAGCTTAAATTTTATATCATCTTCTACCTTTACTTTCTCGGAGACATCCCTTACTGCTGAAATTGCAGCCTTCTCCTCTGGAAATTCGCAGAGGAAACCGTTGACCAGGGGCAATTCCTTAATAATACGTCCGCCTGATGATTTAAGGATATCACGAAGAGAATGGTACTGGCTCTGATCTTCTACAGTGACAATCTTTCTAACCCGGGATGATCCATTTCCGTGAGCTGCCATTTAATAAATCCCCTTTCTTTAAAACACTTGAGTGAATACTTCTCATTTACCTTATGCCGGAGATTCTTAAATGGCTACTTATTTATGAGGACAAGGCCGCTGATTGTTTGATATAATTAGAAACACGGAGCGTGATTCCAATGAAAAAAGCTGAGTTTATACTCGTGCTTATACTTTTAATATTTGCACAGGCTCTTTTGGGCTGCGCCACCTCTTCCGTCGCTGTTATCGATAATGTCAACCAACCCCCTGCGGCGGCAGAGGATGAAACGCTGGTCATTACAGCCGTGGGCGATATCATGATGCACGACACCCAGATTACCGCGGGATACCGTCCTTCTACGGGTGATTATGACTTTTTACCGTTTTTTGCTTATGTCACCCCGCTTTTTAAGGCCTCCAACCTTGTCATCGGCAATTTGGAAACCACTTTCTCCGGTAAAAAAGAAGGCTACAGCGGCTATCCCCGCTTTAACACCCCGGAAATACTGGCCTCCAACTTAAAAGATGCCGGTTTCGACATCCTGAGCACTGCCAATAACCACTGCCTCGACAAAGGGCAGGCCGGTCTTGTCAGCACCCTGGACTATTTGGACAAGGCGGGACTTCTGCATACCGGAACGGCCCGCAGCAAGGAAGAACATGACAGCATTCTGATTACGGAAAGAAAAGGCGTCAAACTGGCTGTACTCGCCTATACTTTTGGTACAAACGGGATTAATCCTGCACAGGACCGGGGGTACTCGGTGAATTACCTGGATGTAGACAAAATCACGTCGGATATAAAAAAAGCCAGGGACAATCAGGCCCAGCTTGTCATCATCTCTTTACATTTTGGTGAGGAATACCGGCCTCATCCCGGTCCCCTGCAGCAAGAGGCAGTCAAAAGCCTTCTCGACGCGGGGGCTGATATTATCCTGGGACATCATCCTCACGTATTGCAGCCGGCTTCTGTCTTCAATCAGCAATTTGTTATCTACTCGCTTGGGAACTTCATTTCTGCCCAGCAAGGACTGGAACGAAGGAGCAGCGTTATCCTGAACCTGTTTTTTGGTATAGATGGGCAGACAAAACAACCCTACTTCAAAAAGGCGGCCTACATACCTATCTACACCCGCAGCTTCCGGGATAAAGGGAAGCTCTGCTATGAAGTGCTGCCTGTCGAACCGGCCTTGACCAGCATCAGGAGCGGACAAATACATAACTTTAGCCGTGATGACATCAGGAACCTGGAAGATTCCTGGAAACATATAACCGGAATCTTTTCAGCCGCTCCCGCCTTGGTCGAGCTGCAGCCTCTCAACATCCCCCTGGAAGGTTTAAACTATATCCAAACCTGGCATTGAAATTATTCTGTACTGATAATCTCATACAAGGATAAGAATTCGTAACCTTCCTCCCTAAGGTAACGGATAATGTCGCGCAGAGCCTCGGCATTATCCCGGGAAACGGCGTGCAGCAGCAGAACAGCGCCGGGGTGGCAGTGTTTTGTCACCTGTTGAAAGGCATATTCTTTACCTTTTTGTTTATCCACCTCCCAGTCGCGGTAGGCAAAAGACCAGAAAACCGAATAGTATCCGTGCTTCGCAGCAGTATACAAGCTAAAACCGCTGAATTCTCCCATGGGCGGCCTGAAAAAAGGGGCCATTTCCCGGCCGGTCACCTTTTTGAAGGCGCTGTCCAGGTCAAGGATTTCAGCTTTCATTTTATCCAAATCAAGTCCCGGCATGGAGTAATGGTGAACAGAATGGTTGCAGACCAGGTGCCCTTCCTCCAGCATGCGCCTGATGAGGTCTGTATTTTTTTGCAGGTAGGAGCCTGTTATGAAAAAAGCAGCCGGTACTCGCTCCTCGCTGAGCACATCCAGAATACTGTCCGTGTAGCCGTTTTCATAGCCTTCATCAAAGGTAAGGTAAAGTGCCTTCCGCCCGGTATTTCCCTGATAAATACCCCGGTAATCCTGCAGGAGGCGCATAAAGACCGGGTCTATTTCGACCGGACGGTGTTCGCTGTTGCCGCGATACCACCAGCTGTATTTTTTTTCGTCCTTTTTTTGCGGTACCGGCAGGATTTGGTCCTGTACATGGTCCTTCAGATCATCACGAGGGGGTGTTTCAGCCGTCTCTTCCGGGAGAAAAATCATTATTGCGTTCATCTCGTCATCAATCAAAAAAACAATCAGGCCATAGGAAGATACATAAAATGCCAGGATCAGGACAGCCATGATCTTAGTCAAATACCCCAAACACCCCATAATAAAACCCCCCGCCCTCCTATCATAGATATGGAGAAGCAGGGGGAATATTCCGCCCTTCAATAAGTTAATATTTTGGTGCCAGGCACCAGTAAATTAACTTATTGAATATTGTGACGTTTTTACTGGGGTTTGACGTATTGACGGGGGTCCTGGGGTTCCCCTTTTACCCGGACGATGAAGTCCAGGTGAGGTCCGGTGCTCCAGCCTGTGGTATCGACATAGGCGATCGTCTGCCCCCGGTTGACCATGGAGCCGGCAGCGATACCCGGCGCATATTTCCAGAGGTGAGAATACTGGGTGGAGGTATTACCTCCGTGGTCAAGGATAATGGCTTTTCCGTAACCGCCTTTGATCCCCATGAAAATAACCCTGCCTTTTTCAGCTGCCACAACGGGCGTTCCCGTAGGGGCCGGGATATCAATAGCCGGATGAAAACTCCTCACCTTGAAGATGGGATGGATACGGTAGCCAAACCCCGAAGAGATCCGGGAATAGCCGGGTACCGGCCACTGCATCCACTTGCCAAAACCCATATAGGCTTCCTGGTGTTTCTCCTGCCATTCACGGATAAACTGGTCGAGAACTTTTCTAACCTCATCCAGCTCGTCGATGGTCTTGATATATTCTTCCTTTTGTTCCTGAACAGTTTTTAAATACGCGCCTTTTTGCCTGGACTGGATTTCCAACTGCTGCTGTTTTTGTTCGTTCTGGCTTTTCAGGTTATTAAAATGCTCGGCTTTATCCTGAAGCTGGATTTTTTTTACAACAAGGCTCTTTCTGCAGTTGTCCAGTTCATCCAGGAGGGCGGTGTCATTCTCGGCAATTTTTTGCAGGAAGTCAAAACGGGTCAAAAAGTCGGTCGGGCTGGTCGATTTTACAAGTATCTCCAGGTAGCTTACATTGCCTTCCTGGTACATTTGTCTTAACCGGCGTTTAAAATAAGCAGTCCGTTCATCAATGAGCTTAACAGTATTTTCTATTTCACGGTTGGCGGCTTCAATCTCATTTTCCGTTACTAATAGATTTTTCATGAGTACTTCAATATCTGCTTCCAGCCCATCTATACTCTTCTCCAAGATTTTAATCTGGTTTAAGACCTGTCGTTCTTCCTTCTGTTTCTGCTCAAAGAGTTTTTCATATTTTTCTATGAGGGCATTAATTTCGTCAAGTTCCTGCATTTTCTTTTCAAAATCTGTCTGCGCGCCAAGAGGACCGGCAAAAAAGATTAACACCAGTCCTGTAATTATGAAAACAGCTAACCGTTTTTTGTGGTGTAAAAGCGTCATGCTTTACCCCCCGCCTTAAAAAAACAACTCTTTGTTTGATACTCCTGATTATTCAGACCTTGAGGAAGCGGCGCAGACTGATAGCGCTGCCGATCGCGCCCAGCAAGGTGCCCATCACCAGCAGGTTTCTGTAAATAGTAAAAAGGATGCCCTTGTCGGTCAGCACGGGCAGGAAACTTACGGTAAGAGCAATATTGTTAACGAGCTGGCCGTAAAATAAATACAGGAAACCGACCGTAATCAACGCTCCGGTAAAACCAATTATCATGCCTTCCAGGAAAAAGGGCCACCTGATATACCAGTTCGTTGCTCCCACCAGCTTCATAATTACTATTTCACGACGGCGTGAAAAAACGGTCAGCCTGATGGTTGTGGCTATTAAAAATACGGCGGCCAGTCCCACGGCAAAGATTACGACAATTCCCACGGTCCGAAGCCAGTGTGTCAGAGAAAGGAGTTTCTCCACCATACCCTGTCCGTAGCGGACATTTTCCACTCCCTCTATAATTAACGCATCTTGTGCTATACGGGGAACATCTTCAGCTTCTTTCGCTTTAATCCGGTACATGTCGGGGAGAGGATTGTTCCCGCCCATGGCTTCCAAAAGACCGGTTTCCTGACCGAACCGTTCCTCCAGCCCTTTTAGTCCTTCTTCCTTGGAGACGAATGTAATCTCGGACACCCCGGGAATGGCTTCGAACCGCGACTTCATACCAAGGGCCTGCTCGCGGTTCACTTCATCTAACAGATAAACGTTTATTTCCAGTTCGGATTCCATAACGGAAGCCAGGTAATGGGTATTAAGGACGAGAATCCAGGCTGCCCCCAGTATGATCAGGGAGATGGCCACGGTCGCTATGGAAGCCATACTCATAAATTTGTTGCGCCATAAGGAACGGAAGGCGTCCCGGAAGGCATAACTCATGCTGCTGAGCCTCATGTTAGTACAGCCCCCTTTCTTCGTCCCTGATGACACGGCCGTTGGAAAGAGCAATAACGCGCCTTTTCATGCGGTCGACCATCTCACGGTCATGGGTAGCAATTACAATTGTAGTGCCGCGTTTATTGATGGCGGAAAGAATGCTCATAATTTCCCAGGAGGTATCGGGGTCCAGGTTTCCGGTAGGTTCATCGGCTATGATGATCAAAGGGTCGTTGACAACCGCCCTGGCTATACAGACCCGCTGCTGCTGACCGCCTGAAAGCTGGCTGGGGTAGCTGTTTATTTTATCTTTGAGCCCCACCATCTCCAAAACGGCGGGGACACGTTCCCGGACCTCTCTTCTTGGCATCTCGATGGCTTCGAGGGCGAAAGCGACGTTTTCATAGACCGTCCTGTCCGTTAAAAGGCGGAAGTCCTGAAAAATAAAACCGATCTTACGGCGCAAATGAGGAACTTCCCGTTCCCTCATCCGCAGCAGGCTTTTCCCGTCAACCATGATCTGCCCCTTGCTCGGGAGGTCTTCCCTGATGATGAGACGGGTAAGAGTAGACTTGCCGGCGCCGCTGGGACCCACGATAAAGGCAAACTCTCCTTTTCTGATTTGGAGATTAATATCATACAGGGCATCTACCCTGACTTCCCCGTCGTAGCTTTTGGAAACGTTGAACATCTGGATCATTGCATCACCTCGTTAATTAGCAGAATCTCCACTATATTTAGACGAAAAAATAAAAAGTATGGTTCCTGTTCCCTAACTATCTCTTTGTTCGACAGTGTATACCGAAATCCTGCTGGAAAGGCCTGTTAGTTTTCGACAAATGCTAATATAAATGGTGTCTCGACAAAACACTAAGGGCCTTCAACCTATAACACTGGCTGAAGGCCTTTTATTTATGCTTTTCGTTACGGGTTTTTTAAGGTCTTATCATGTTCTCCAATATTGCGTAGTAAAATGCCGTCTTCTGTATATTCCCATGTCATGCGGATGTCCTTGTTAATACTTGCCTCAAATATACGTTCCTGGCTCTTAATCTTCTTGGTGCGAAGCGAAGGATGGCGGGGATCTTCCAACAGCAGCTCAAGTTTCTTTTTCAATACTCCTTTTATTTCTGGCGAAAGCTGCTTAACCTTATCGGCAAAAAGCTCGGAATAGTAAAGATTCATAGTTCATCCAATCCCAGTCCTTTTAATAGTTCATCTTTACTCCTAGCCATTTTTATCCGGCCTTCCCTTATTTGTTCTTCAACTTTTAGTTCATCCGCCTGCCAATCCTTAGAAAAAAACCACATCTGGTCGCGCGGAATAACAGCAACGGGAGTAATAATCAGACAACCGTCCTTCTCTTCTATTTCCAGCTTATCTCCAGGCTTGAGCTTAAGTTTTTTTACAAGTTCACTGGGAATCGTTACCTGGGATTTCTGTTTTATTTCTACCAGCAAATTTATCATCCCCATATAATAAAGTTTAACTTTCTAACTTTATTATATTCCAACTTAGCCGAAATATCCACTGCTATCTATAATCAAATATTAAATATTTTTAATTTATTACTACGCCTTCCTCTTCATCACGCGGTAAACCGCTGCCTTGACGTCTTTGGCCGTCAGGCCGTATTTTTCCAGCAGTTCCTGGGGTTTACCCGATTCACCGAAAACGTCTTTTACGCCTACCCGCTCCAGCGGAACAGGCTGGTTTTCCACCAGGACCTCAGCCACAGCGCTGCCCAGCCCGCCGATGATATTGTGCTCCTCGGCAGTAACGAGGGCTCCTGTCTCCCGGGCGGCCTGGATGATCATTTCCCTGTCGATGGGTTTGATGGTCGACATGTTGATGACCCGGGCGGAGACGCCTTCTTTCTGCAGGTCTTCGGCAGCTTCCAGCGCTGCAAACAGCATGTAGCCGCAGGCGAGGACGGAGACGTCCGTACCGGGGCGAAGCAGAGCGGCTTTACCGATGGCAAACCGGTAATCCGGGGAAAAGAGGACAGGCACCGCAGGTCTGCCCAGCCTTATGTAAACAGGTCCTTCCAGGGCAGCCGCGGCAAAGACCGCTTTTTCCGTTTCCACGGCGTCGGCCGGAACGAGCACAGTCATATTGGGCAGGGAACGCATCACCGAAATATCGGCAATAGCCTGGTGGGAGGCCCCGTCTTCGCCGACAGTCAATCCGGCATGGCTGGCCGCAATCTTAACATTCAGCCCGGTATAGGCAATGGAATTGCGTATCTGTTCAAAAGCCCGCCCGGTGGCGAAAATAGCAAATGTACTGGCAAAAGGTATCTTCCCGGCAGCGGCCAGTCCGGCTGCCGTACCCATCAGGTTCTGTTCGGCAATCCCCATGTTGAAAAATCTTTCCGGGTACTCTTTCATGAAATCAGCGGTCTTGGTCGACTTGGCCAAATCGGCATCCAGGACGACAACCCCGGGAATGCTTGCACCCAACTTGACCAGCGCTTTGCCGTAGGCGTCACGGGTTGCTATCTTTTCCATTTTCTGTTCCTCCTTCACGCCAGTTCGGCCAGGGCGAGTCCGGCCTGCTCCTTGGTTGGCGGCGTCCCGTGCCATCCAACCTGGTTTTCCATAAAGGATACGCCCTTACCCTTTACCGTCTCGGCAATTATCATGGTCGGTTTCCCTTGGGTCGACCTTGCTTCCGCCACAGCGCCGGTTATTTCTGCAAAAGAATGCCCGTCTATTTTGATGACATGCCAGCCAAAAGCTTTGTACTTTTGATCCAGCGGTTCGGGGGACATGATCTCTGCAACAGGTCCGTCTATTTGCAGGCGGTTATGGTCCAAAAAAGCGGTAAGGTTGTCCAGTTTGTAATGAGCTGCAGCCATCGAAGCTTCCCAAACCTGGCCTTCCTCAACCTCTCCGTCGCCCAGCAGGACAAAAACCCGGTAATCTTTTTTATCAAGCTTCCCAGCCAGGGCCATGCCCACAGCAGCCGACAGACCCTGCCCCAAGGACCCGGTCGACATTTCCACGCCCGGGGCCTTTTTCATGTCGGGGTGGCCCTGCAGCCTGCTGTTGATTTTCCTGAATGTCAAGAGTTCCTCCCTGGGGAGAAATCCTCTTTCGGCCAAGACTGAAAAGAGAACGGGAGCCGCATGTCCTTTGCTCAGGACAAACCTGTCCCGATCCGGCCATTTCGGATTGGCCGGGTCTATCCTCATCTCCTTAAAATACAGGGCGGTCACAATCTCTACGGCAGATAATGAACCTCCCGGGTGCCCGGAACCTGCCTCGGCCAGCATAGTGACAATATCGCGGCGGATCTGCCTGGCTGTTTCCTTAAGCTTAAGTTCATCCATCACTTTGTTCCTCCTAAGTCTCAGTATCATATCGATTTGCTTGCCTTGGCCGCCGCCATGCGAAGATAGGCGTCAATGAACTGGTCAATATCCCCGTCCATTACCCCGTGAACGTTACCCGCCTCCACGTTGGTACGGTGGTCCTTCACCAGACTGTACGGATGAAAGACGTAGGAACGTATCTGGCTGCCCCAGCCGATTTCCTGCAAATCACCCCTGAGACTGGCCAGTTCTTTTTCTTGTTCCTCCCGTTTGAGTTCAAGCAGTTTGGCTTTAAGTATCTTCTCACATGCCAGGCGGTTGGAGATCTGGGACCGCTCGTTCTGGCACTGCACTACGATTCCGGTAGGCAAGTGTGTCATCCGCACGGCCGAATCGGTCTTGTTGACGTGCTGACCCCCCGCTCCCCCGGAACGATAGGTGTCAACCTTGATATCCGCCGAATCCAGGACTATCTCTTCAGCCGTGTCATCATTTACTTCAGGCAGGACATCCACAGCCGCAAAAGAGGTGTGCCTGCGTCCGGAAGCATCGAACGGCGAGATGCGGACAAGACGGTGCACTCCTTTTTCCGCTTTGAGATAACCGTAGGCATTCTCTCCTTTAACCAGCAAGGTAACACTTTTAACGCCGGCCTCATCGCCGGGAAGATAATCGAGCATCTCCACGGCGAAGCCCCTTTTCTCGGCCCAGCGACTGTACATCCGAAGGAGCATCTCCGTCCAGTCCTGTGATTCAGTGCCGCCCGCGCCGGGGTGAAGGGAGATGATAGCGCTGCCGGTATCATACTTATCCCGAAACAGCAGCGAAAGTTCGGCTTCATCCAGTTCCTTGCCCAGCTTGTCCAGGGTCTCTTCCGCTTCTTTGAGGTATTCCTCTTCTTCCTGTCCCAGTTCGTAGAGTACTTCCGCTTCCTCGTATACCTTCTGCAGTTTTTTCCAGTTATCTATCTTATTTTTTATTACGTTACCTTCCTGCGCAACTTTCTGGGCCTCTTGGGGGTCGTCCCAGAAGTCGGGCCGGGCCATCTTCTCTTCCAGTTCTTTTAACTCTTTCTCCTTGCCGGCGAGGTCAAAGAGACCCCCTTAAATCATCTATTCTTTTTCTGGCCTTTTCCAGCTCACGTTTGATTTCTACAGACATGGTCTATCCCTCCTTGGTCTTTCCGCAGCATTTCTTGTATTTCCTGCCGCTCCCACAGGGGCAGGGTTCATTCCGCCCGATCTTGCTGCTGTGGGCAGGGCCTTTCCTTTCTTCCGCATCGCCCCGGTTTTCCACCAGGTCGTGCCTTTCTTCGGGTCTCTCCACAATATTGACATGGTAGATATAGCGCACAATTTCTTCCTGGATCTCATCTATCATCTGGCTGAACATGTCGAAGGCTTCGTATTTGTACTCCACCAGGGGGTCTCTCTGTCCGTATGCCCTTAATCCAATGCCGTGACGAAGCTGGTCCATGGCATCCAGGTGTCCCATCCACTTGGTGTCGACTACCCTCAGGGTAACGAGGCGCTCCAGTTCCCGCATGTTTTCGGGCCCAATCTCGTTCTCGCGCATCTCGTAGCCCTGTAAAGCGTACTGCAGCAAGAGTTCTCTTACTTCGTCACCTTCCAATTTGATCAGCTTGTCGGGTGTTACTGCCTGGCTGGGTAAAAAGAGCCTCCTGGCCTGTTCGAGCAGCCCCTTCAAATCCCATTCCTCGGGATACTTGCTCTCGCCGGCAAACCGGTCCACTGTTCTGCCGACTACTTTTTCGATCATCTCCAGGATGCTTTCTTTCATGTCTTCGCCCATCAGGACCTTGCGGCGCTGACCGTAGATAACTTCACGCTGCTGGTTCATGACATCGTCATATTCCAGAACGTGTTTTCTGATATCGAAGTTGCGGCTTTCCACGCGGCGCTGGGCATTTTCGATGGCCCGTGTTATCAATGCGTTTTCGATGGGAATGGTATCGTCCATCCCCAGTTTATCCATCAGGCCCATAATATTCTCCGCGCCAAACAGGCGCATGAGGTCATCTTCCAGTGAAATAAAGAACTGGCTGGAACCCGGGTCTCCCTGACGTCCCGACCGGCCGCGCAGCTGGTTGTCGATACGCCTGCTCTCGTGGCGCTCCGTACCGATAATATGCAGACCGCCCAGGCTGACGACTTCATCATGTTCCCGGTCAGTCTCCTGTTTTTTGGCATTATATAATCTTTGATAGTGTTCCCGCGCCCCTAAAATTCCGGAGTCTTCCGCCGGGCTGTGGCTGGCAGCCTCTTCAATGACGTGATATTCAAAGCCCTGCTCCAGCATCTCCTGGCGTGCCAAATAACCGGGGTTGCCGCCCAGGATGATGTCGGTGCCGCGTCCGGCCATGTTGGTCGATACGGTCACGGCGCCCTTACGTCCTGCCTGCGCCACAATATGGGCTTCCATTTCATGATATTTGGCGTTAAGAACCTGATGGGGAATGTTTTTCTTATCCAATAATGTACTCAATACTTCAGATTTTTCAATGGAAATGGTGCCAACCAGAACAGGCTGACCCCTTTCATGGCAGCGGACAATTTCATCCACCACAGCATTAAATTTGCCAAGTTCGGTCCGGTAAACAACATCCGGCCGGTCCTGGCGGATCATCGGCATATTGGTGGGGATAACGATCACGTCCAGTTTGTATATCTTTCTGAATTCTTCTTCCTCAGTCACGGCCGTCCCTGTCATCCCCGCAAGCTTGCCGTACATCCTGAAGTAGTTCTGGAACGTGATGGTAGCCAGGGTCTGGGATTCCTTTTCAATGACAACCCCTTCCTTGGCCTCAATGGCCTGATGCAGGCCCTCGCTGTAGCGGCGGCCAAACATCAGCCGGCCTGTAAATTCATCGACTATAATGATCTGGCCGTCTTTGACAACATAGTCAACGTCCCGTCTCATCAGGGCATGGGCATGCAGGGCCTGGTTGACGTGATGGCTCAGTTCAATGTTGATATCATCATAAAGGTTATCCACACCGAGCAATTTTTCAACCTTATCCACTCCCTGCTCTGTAAGGGTAACAACCCTGGCCTTTTCATCGACATTAAAATCCTCCTCTTTTTTCAGGCGGGGGATAATTTTGGCCACTCTCTTATAGAGGTCTTTAGGCTTGTCGCCGGCGCCGGAAATAATAAGCGGGGTACGGGCTTCGTCAATCAGGATGCTGTCTACCTCGTCGACAATGGCATAATTCAATTCCCTTTGCACCATGTGTTCGGGATGAAAGACCATGTTGTCGCGCAGGTAGTCAAAACCGAATTCGTTATTGGTGCCGTAAGTAATGTCGGCATTATAGGCTTCTTTTCGTTGTTCAAAATCCAGCCCGTGCACAATCAAACCCACGGACAGCCCCAGGAATTTATAGATCTGCCCCATCCATTCACTGTCGCGTTTGGCCAGGTAATCATTGACCGTCACAATATGAACGCCCTGTCCGGCCAGGGCGTTGAGGTAGGCGGGTAGTGTCGCCACCAGGGTCTTGCCTTCACCGGTCTTCATTTCGGCAATGTTGCCCTCATGTAAAACCATGCCCCCGATCAACTGAACATCAAAGTGCCTTAAGCCCAGCACCCGGCGGGAGGCTTCACGCACCACGGCAAAGGCCTCGGGCAGGAGTTCATCCAGGGTTTGGCCCCTTCCCAGGCGTTCCTTAAACTCCTCTGTTTTGGCCCGCAGTCCGGCATCGCTCAATAACTCCATCTGGGGTTCCAGTTTATTAATAATATCTACTTTTTTACTCAGACGATTAATCTCTTTGACGTTGTCATTGAGTAGGTTTTTTAAAAATCCCAATACCATTTTATGGCACCTGCTTTCTGTAAAAAAATGCTGCCCCCAACAGGTCTTTTCGCCTGTACACTGCAACAGAATATCTTCCTATATTAAGTCGTCTATTAAGTCCTCATCCATTTTAGCATTTTGGCGCTCTACTATCAACACCCCGGCTCCTTCACCCCCGTATTCTGCCCGTGTAACTTTAACAGCGCCATAAGGAAAGGGGGGCTTTCGCCCCCCTTTATTAATATTCCGGTTCAATCAGGCCATAGTTACCGTCTTTGCGGCGGTAAATCACATTTACTTCCTCCGTTTCGGCATTAGAGAAGACAAAAAAGTTGTGGCCCAAAAGGTTCATTTGCATAACCGCTTCTTCCAACGGCATCGGTTTTATAGCAAATCGCTTTGTCCGCACAATAGCCGGCGGCTCATCCTCCACCGGGATTTCAGTGCCCGGCGCCATGTCTCTTATGCTCTGTCCCTTGGATTTTTTACTGATACGGGTCCTGTATTTGCTAATCTGCTTTTCAAGCTTATCAACAACCAGGTCAATACAGGCGTACATATCAGGTGACTCTTCCTCACCACGGAGAATAAAACCGTTAACAGGCATAGTGACCTCCACACGGTGGCGGTCTCTTTCTACAACGAGGGTGACGATAGCTTCCGGGTTATTGTCAAAATACTTATCGAGTTTTCCCAGCCGCTTTTCCACATATTCTTTTAAAGCATCTGTTACTTGAATATTCTTGCCCCTATACTGAAATTTCATGCCGTCCACTCCTCTCGAGATATAGTGTTATATATAATTATTCCCCCAAGTGCAAAAAAATCCTGCAGTTTTATATAATATTCTTTTGCACAAGCTGATTTACGGCATGTCAGGGAAACAAGCGAAAAACGGCGGCATTGTTGGGGATCAGCGAAAGAGGGCTTCATTATAAGATTCTGGAGTATAAAATTAATACTTAAATACTAAAACCCCGGTATCAAAAAATACCGGGGTTTTTGGTCCACTTTTATATTGATACTCGCTGTTATTCGGCCTTCATTACATTCGACGCCTGCAGACCTTTTGGCCCTTCAACGATCTCAAATTCTACTGTCTCACCTTCTTGCAGGGTTTTAAATCCTTCCTCCTGAATAGCTGAAAAATGAACGAACACATCGCCTCCATCTTCCCTCTCAATGAAACCGTAACCTTTTTCTTTGTTGAACCACTTAACTTTGCCTTGCATCAAAAACATTCCTCCTAAAAATAAATGCAGTGGAAACCCACCCCGATGATTATAGCATCGTATAATTATTAAGTCAAATTTTTCTATTATCTTTAAACTTCAAATTGCTTATTGACAAGCAATTTGTCCTTCCCCCAGATACACTGTTCTCTGACAATTCAACAGAAAACTGTTTTATGACAAATTCTCTTCCTTCCTCTTATCTGTGGATAATGTGGGTAAAACTGTTGATAACTATCATAATGAATGGTACAAATGTGGATAAAATAAATTATTGATTTCCATAATTTTACAATTTTTGTAAGTATTCCTTGTCTGTATTCTTTAGGTATACACTGTCGAAATACATAGTTTTCAGACGTTTTTTTGTATATCAATTGCGACAAAATAATATAAATTTCTAAATTATATTTGACAATATTACCCAAATGTTTTCCTTTCTTGTTCATGACACAGCTTTATTTGTCACAAAAAAAGATGCCGCAAAACGCAAAGCATCCTTCTTTTAATGGATTTATCATTTGGAATAGTCAATAAAAGCTCCGTCTTTTGTAACAAGTTTCGGCTGGTACGCTTTTTTAGCCTTTTTTGCTTTCTGTATCCGGCTTAAGCTCTCGGAAGTTTCCTGAATACGCAGTCTTAAGCTTTCTTCATTACTTTTATCAATTTCCTTGATTTTACCAAGCAATACGGATAGTTCCTCTATTGACTCAGCTAATTTTTCTACACCGGGTCCTTCTATCCTGTTTTTCAATTTGGCAATTGTGAACTCATTAATGCCCAGAGCAGTAGTGACTTCGTCCTTCAACCCGGCTATTTCGAGGCTGATATTCTCGAGAATATTAATCAGTTCCTGGCGCTGTGTTATCAACTCCATAAGCAGGTCAGTATCTATTTCCTCCGCTTGCAGGCATTTATCCTGCCGGACCGCCAGCTCGTACATCTTTTCGTAATAGGGGAACTGCTGCTCATAGCTCTCCGCCATCCGCCTGAGAACTAAGTTCAAGATATTTTCCTTCAAAACCAACCATTCCTTCGCTTTTCGCTTTTAACGCCGCCTCAGCCCAGGTTTTACGCAGCTCGGAAAGAAATTGCAGTACTTCCTCGATAATAGCATCATCTTTTTTTATATTGGCATCAACCAGGCGCCTATATAAATAATCATACAAGGAATAGAGGTTTTGCGCAATCTCAAAATCCATATTTAAGGAAGATATTAACTCGATTATGATATTCTGAGCTTTTACTAAACTGGCATGCGCCATTTCGTAGTTATGTTCCAGCATGGATTTTTGAGCCTGAAGGCAAAATCTGATAGCCCCGTCAAATAACATAATCAACAGTTTGTCCTGTGAAGAAGTATTAACCTGCTGCTGGCGGTACTGCTGGTATGGATTGGGTATAGCCATTTATACGTCTCCTTTCCTCCTATACGTACTTGTCAAACATGATTCCCACCATCTCCTGTATCTTGGCTGAAAGCTCCAACATCTCCTGGGGTGGAATCTGTTTTATTACTTCCTGCGTTTCCCTGTCTATAATCTGGACGTAAAGCCGGTCGGTTTCTTCAAATAATTTGAAGTGCAAAGAATGGTTGAACAGTTCCGATACCCGGTTCATTACTTCAGCTAAATTCTCAGCGTCTTCCCGTGTAACCTTTATTTCTTTGTCATCTTTCGGCAAAGTTTCCTGTTTTTTTATATTATTTTTTGTTGAATCATATACGGCCTGTTCGGTTGTGGACAGTTTCGCAATAGTATTGATGGGACTCACTGGCCTGAAGCTCATATGCCTTAACACCTCCTTCTATTTGCCCAGCATACCCATAAGCTGGGCGGACAGCCAGCTGCTCTGCTGGTTCATACCGGAAATAGCTTTCTCCATGGCTGTAAACTGACGCCAGTAGCGTTCCTCCAGTTTGGCCAGACGTTCTTCAATGACGCTTATCTGTTCATCGATACCTCGTATCGTCCTGCTGATATAGGAATTGTCGTACAGGGCTGAACCGGAGCCGGCTTCGGCCGTTATCCTACTTATACCCGAATTGATGATATCATAAAGCTTTACCGCGATACCCTGCTCGCTAGTTGTTTCACTCTCGCTGTTAAACAGCCGGGCCACACCCTCCGGGTCGTTTTCAATTGACGAGCGAAGTTTGCTTTCATCGATTACAAGCTTTCCGCTGCTATCGTTCCAGTAGCTGCCCGTGGTAATACCTATTTGCGCCAGAGTTATCGGCCCGCTGGCCCCGCCGAGGATAGTGCTCATGGTCATTCTCATTTCGCTTATGATTCCGCTGAGCATAAAATTATTCTTCAGCAGCCCGCTTTTCGCTTTTTCTTCCCATCTCTGGATCTCTGTATCGGACATAGCCGCTTTTTCTTCTTCAGTTAAAGGATAAAAATCCTTGTAGTATTCTTCTTTCAGTTTTGTATTAAAAGTCTCAATAATTTCATTGTATTTATCTACAAAATCTTTGATCGTATTGTAGATGCCGTCGGTATCGGTTCTTACTTCCACCTGGGTGGCCACAGCCCCGCTCAGCCCTTTCAGATTAAAGGTAAGACCGTTGATTGTGAAGGTGTTTTCGGAACGCTCGGTCACCAGCCCGTTCAGTTCAAATACTGAATTTTTCCCGTCTGTTTTTGCTCCGTTGTCTACCCTGAGAACATTTGTAAAAAATTCTCCCGTCACTTCAAGCTGCGCATCAGCTCCCGTAATGGTGGAAGTTAAGGCTATCTTATCCGTAAAACTGTCATAAAAGATGGAAATATTCGCTGCCTGATCGGCATTTATCATTCCTATGATGTTATCGAGACTGTCGCCATAAGTGAAAGTATATTCCTGTCCGTTGGCGGTTACGGTAAAAGTGTCTTCCTCCGTTTTACCGTCAAAAAAGGTTCCGGGGCTGGCAAACAAGGCGGCCTGGGAAAGAAGGGACCGGCTTGAATCGATCTTGTTACCCGGGTCGGTGGAAATTGCGCCCGAACTCTGGTTAGTGGCCGCTGCGGCAAGCTGGGTCACCCTGAGGGAATATGTGCCCGCAGCCGCTGACGATGTTGCTGAAACCGTTACAACGTTCGGATCTGCGGAAATAGCCTTTTTTGTCAGATATGGGGTCTGGAGTTTCATGTTAAAAACGGTATTTTGGAAACTGAGAAGACTTAGGTTGACGCTGCGATAGCCTTCCTGCTTCCAGGTCCAGGTTTGTTTGTCCCTGATCTTCCGGTCCAGGGGCATCCGGGCAATTTTCATCAGGTCCCGCACAATCGACTCCGTATCCATACCCGTAGCCAGTCCGTTAATGCGCAGGTTGGTATTAACCATTGTATTCACCCCTCTTTATGTGCCTTTATCCGGTGGCTGGTGTCTGGCGACAAAAAGCGCTTACGCAAGCGGTTTCCCATCGCCACACACCAGTCACCAAATAACGTCGCAGTCCGGAAGAAAAAGGCCGGCCGGAAAACCGACCGGCCTTTGCTCCACAAGGACTGTTGACTTATTTTATACTTTAATTTCTGATTACTGCAGCAATTGCAGGACCGACTGCGGCCTCATATTGGCCTGGGCCATCATGGCGGTACCGGCCTGGGCCAGGATGTTGAGTTTGGTGAATTCCATCATCTCGGCGGCCATGTCAACGTCACGAATCCGCGATTCGGCTGCCGTCAGGTTCTCGGCTGCTGTGTTGAGGTTGACGATGGTATGCTCTAGGCGGTTCTGCCAGGCCCCAAGCTTGGACCGTTCCGAAGAGACGGTGGATATGGCCTCGTCTATTGCGGTCAGCTGATCATTGAAGGAATTGGTAACAAAGTCGGTAGCATCGATATCATTCATCTTGATGGCAACCGAACCCAACTGGTCTGCGCTCATATCATTGATTGATACGGACAGGACCTGGTTGGTGTTGGCGCCTATCTGGAAACTGATCCCGTTGGCGGTAACATCAAAGGTATTGTTTGCTGCAAGACTAGAGACATCTGTAGCTGTGGTCTCCAGGGTCACTCCGATCTTGTCGAAATAGATATTTGTGCCCACAGTCATGGATGTGACATCGGCCACGGTAACCGTCTGCTGCAGCGAGCCGTCCGCGTTGGTAAGCGTGATGGTGTCATTGGTCCCGTCGTCTGTTGTCACTGTATAGCCGGCGCCGATTTTGGCTCCGGTGACGTCGAGTATTTTGAATACCGATGTTACATCTCCGTCGAGAGCAGTACCAACGTTAGCAGTGGCAGCGCCGAGCGTGCCGTCCAAAAGGTTCTGCTTGTTGAACTGGGTCCTTTCGGCAATGCCGGTGATCTCGTTGGACAGCTGGGTGATCTCTTCCTGGATTTTTTCAACGTCTTCTGCCTTGTAGGTGCCGTTGTTGGCCTGGATCAGCAGTTCGCGCATGCGGTTTAAGATGCTGTGGGTTTCGGCCAGGGCGCCTTCAGATGTCTGGATAAGAGAGATGCCGTCCTGGGAGTTCCTTACCGCCTGGTTCAAGCCCCTGATCTGACCTCTCATCTTTTCCGAGATGGCCAGACCTGCGGCATCGTCTCCGGCGCGGTTGATCCGCAAGCCCGAAGACAGTTTTTCCAGGGACTTACCAAGGTATGTATCGGTCTGGGTCAGTCCCCGCCAAGCGTTAAGCGCGGAAATATTGTGGTTGATCCTCATTGTTTTTCTCCTCCTTGAATTCTTTTTCTTCCTTGAATTTAAGAAAATCATATTGGGCCCTAATATGATTATCCTCGCAATTATTATATCGGGATTATGCTCCTAAAAGTTTAGACATTTTTTTAAAATTTTTTTTATTATTTAATAAAACCTTTTAATTCACTTTTCAATTTTTCCAGATCGGGAATGGCCGCCGCGGCTTGTCTGTTCTCTCTTTTTATCATTTCAAAGATCTCTTGGCGGTAGATTTCCATACTTTTCGGCGCCCTGATGCCAAGACGCACCTGGCTGGGGTTTATGTCCAGCACGACGATCTCAATTTCGTCCCCGATCAGAATGCTTTCATCTTTCTTTCTTGTCAGAACTAGCATCGCTGCACCCCTTTCGGTACGTCTTTTGCATTTCTTCCAAAATTAAGTGCCTGGTGGAATAGTGTTTATCTGGTAAAACAATTTGTTTACCCTGTTTTGTCCTGGTATTTATAATTAATGGCGCCAGAAGGTTGACAGTCATCTTTTTGATGTCTTCCGGGATAACCACAATGGAAAAAACAGCCGCTTCCTCAGCTCCCCGGACGTCCAGTTCTTTCATGTCCTCATCAGAGATCTCAAAATCATAGTCTTTCTTAAACAGAAAAGGATTGATTATAACAAAGACCAAATCTGGTTTATCAACAGATTGAAGCCAGCAGAAAGGCAGCCCCTTGTCCTGGTTTTCAAGGATACAATATCTTTTCTCTTCGTTAAAAGCGATCAGCCCTTTATTAAAATGGATTATCTTATCTTCATTGATTTCCACCGGGCCAAAATGTTTGGTATCAAGCCTCATTGTCAGTATTCTCCCTCCTGTGTGCTTTCACGCCTTTTTGTCGTAAACCAGACCGTGTACGGACCAGTCTATCTTAAGATATCCTTCCTCAATTTTTACCTGCGGCCTGCTTTTAGGAATGCATTCTACATTTACTTCTACTGGCGAATAGCTTTTTTCCCGGGCTATTTGCGCTAAAACCTTGCGGGTCGGGCCGCTTTTCCCTATTTTCGCCAGCCTGTCCCCTTCCTGAACTGTTCTCGCGACCGACTCTGTAAATACTCCTTTGCTCCGGCGGGTAATCTCTTTTCCAAAGTCAGTGTTGTTCTTTAAACCCGCTTCCGCAAAGCATTTATACTGGTTAATACTGACTCTGGGCAATTTTTTATCAATAGATAGTTCCGGACAATATTTTCCGATGTTTAAGATTTGCTTCATTTTAACACCTCAATATTTTAAAGGACCCCCTTAGATATGGAGATCCTTGTTGAAACCATATTACTAACGGAGAAAATCCATCAGGGTGGGCATAATTATCCTCGCGCCCACGGCAAGAGCGGAACTGTAGACGTTTTCCTGGTTTTTCAGGTCCATAATGACCTGAGCCGGGTCAATATCGCCCTTTTCCGACAGTACGGCCGTATAGTTTTCCTGCTGCTCCAGCAGGCGCTGCTTGGTAAATTCGAGGTGATTCATTCTTGCCCCCACTTCGGCTCTGCAGGCCAGTACCTTGTCAAGATTGTATTTAATGTCGTCCAGGTCCCCATTCAAAGCAGAGGCATCGTTTTCCAGGTGCAGGATAATATTATCCAGCATCCCCAGCATATCATTCTCTTTAAATACCTCCTGTGCGGTCAGGTTGATCTCCATCTTAACGTTCATACTGATCTCATAGTTAATAACATCTGTGTTGTCATTCCAGGAAGCACCGTCATAGGGTTCCTGTCTGGTATTGGTGCCCCCGAAAATATAGCGGTCTCCATGAGTGGAATTGATAATATCTATTACCTGTGCACGTATTCGTTTGATCTCGGCGGACAGTGCATTCCGGTCGTCATCAGTCAGGGTGCCGGTTGCGCCGTAAACCGCCAGCTCATAAACACGGTTCAGGTTTGAAGTAAGGACATCCAGGGAACTATCTGTAGTGGTAAGCCAGCTTAAAGCGTCATCTACGTTAGACTTGTACTGCTCATTGTCACGAAGACGCGAGGAAAGCCGCAAGACATCGATCAGGCCCACAGGGTCGTCGGAAGGTTTATTGATGCGCAGGCCTGTGGCAAGCTGCGTCTGGTATTTTTCCAGATTCCTGATATTGGTCCGCATGTTGCTTTTTAAGTTGTTAATCAAAATATTATTGGTAATGCGCATATCCTTTTACCTCCCTAACGGCCGACAACACCCAGCCGGTTGACAATCAAATCCAGCATTTCGTCCATGGCGTTGATGACCCTGGCACAGGCCGTGTAAGAATGCTGGTACTTTATCATATTGGCCATTTCCTCATCGAGGGATACGCTGGAGATAGAATCTTTACGGTTGATCAGATTTTCTGTGAGAAGCGTCTGGTTATCTCTCATCCATTCAGCCTCCTGGGCCATAATGCCCAGTTCCGCCATCGCCGAACGGAAATAATCGTCAAATGTTACTTTATAAGAGCTTTCCAGTCCCAGGGTGGAAGCGGCAGGTCCCGAGATATCGTAAACCCCCCGGTCAGGTCCGGTCAGGCTTGTAATAACGAGTTCATTAGAGCCTGAAAGTGATGCCGAGACAACCCCCGCCCCAAAAGCGGCGTCAAGTTTGTTTTGCAGTTCCGCAACCAGGTCGGGCACTCCAGGCGGAAGGGGATAGGAGCCTGCGCCGATCGTTATGATCTTGGTCACCCCGTTGATAGTCAGGGCTAACTTGTCGTTGTCGCCGGCAACAATATCAACCGGGGTCGAAAGAGCCGCGCCTGTTACCGATACGGGAGGAGTAAAAATTTTAGGGTTCATCAGGGACATGTTTCTCAACTGCGCTATTGCCAGGGCATTGCTGCCGTCCCCCTGCATCACCGGGGTTGCCTGTCCCGCCGCCAGCTTATTCAGGTCATCTATCAACTGCCTGTTGATCTGGATATTGTTTATGCTGAAGCGTTCCCCGTCTTCGATCTTAACAAAGAATTCCAGGCCCGGATTGTCATCGAGGTCATATCCCGACTGGTGAAGAATGTTTACTTCCGTGGCAATTCTTTCAGCCAAATCGGATAGTTTGCTTTCCAGGTCCACGATATCCTCGTCCCTGGCAATCAAGTATGCTTTCAGTTCCCCGCTTTTTATTACTGCATTGCCCTGCACCAATTGTGTATAGGGGTCAATCCATTCAATGGTTGCAGCGGTGGGTTCGAGCAGGTCGTCGGTAAATTTCAGCTCCCAGTGGTAACTCCCCATCACCAGGCTTCTACCTCCCACAGTTACGTTAACACTGCCGGAACTGTCCTCCACACAATCTATATCAACCATTTTGGATAACTGTTCAACAAGGAGATCTCTCTTGTCCCTGAGGTCATTGGCCTTTGGACCGCCGTTCTCGGCTTTTACTATCTGGATATTGAGGTCTTTTAGCTGCCGGGCGATGGAATTTATTTGATCAACCTTTATTTCTATGGTCTTATTTATATCCTGCTGCAAAGAGCTCAACTGGCTTCCGATATGGTTGAATGTCTCCGTCAGGACGATGCCCTTCTGGACAACAACCTGCCGGATGGCAGCGCTTTCGGGATTTTTGGACAACTCCTGCCACTCATTCCAGTATTCACTAAGCACACTGCCCAGGCCGTATTCCGTGGGCTCATTCATAATCCCTTCCAGGCGGCTTAAAATATCAGACCGGACTTCCCACTGGCCCAGGGCCTTGTTTTCCGAGCGTATCTGCATATCAATAAACTGGTCGCGGATACGCCTGATTTCGGCAATTTCGACTCCCGTGCCGATGAACCCGTCAGCAGTTCTGACAGGCAGCGCCGCCTTCGTAATGACATCCTGGCGGCTATAGCCCGGCGTATTGGCATTGGCGACATTATGGCTGGTGACATCAAGGGCCCTTTGCTGAGCCAAGAGCCCTTTTAACCCTATATTTAAACCAAAAAAAGTAGAACGCATGGTATCACTCCTATACCTTCTTATCCAGCAGTCTGCTTAAGTTTTCAGCCTTAACGTCATGACCGGCCGTATATGTGGCCTGCGTCTCCTGGCTGACGGACTCAATAGTAACCTGTATAAAATCCAATGACTGTTGGATCAAATTCATATTTTCCCGGTTCAGTTTATCCATTTGAGTCAGTAAGTCAACCATATCGCCGTGAACCTGTTCCAGCTTCTCTTTAATTTGTTGCGGCGCAACATCAATGATCTCCCTTAAGGGGGTATCCTTATTAAGCCCATTGTTTTCCAGCAGCTGGCAGGTGCACCGGTACCGCTCTTCCTCCAGGCGTCCGGCCTGAAAGATAAGAGCTTCCTCTCGTCTTGTCATGGCGTCCAATTCCTCAATGGAACCTTTAACCAGCTCAACTTGCTTGGTCTTACCCAGACTCACCAGGTCCCGGTATATTTCTTTTTGTCCCTCTAATATGGTTACGAGACTGTCAAAAGTGGGTTCCATAAAAAGCACCCCTTTAATCCTTATCTCTCAAAGCTTCCTGCCAGATTTTATCTGCAACCTCTTCGTCACTGACCTGATAGGTCCCATTCTTTATGGCGGCTTTTAGCTCCTCTATTTTCTGAGCCCCGCTGTCCGGGAGGCTGCGGGCAGCCTGCATGGCAGCGCTCCATAATTTAGCCTCGGAAGACAGCTTGATGTCGTCATCTTTTTGCTGTTGTTCCGATCTTTTGATTTCATCCAGTTTTTTCTGCAGATTGTATGCCTTCTGGACACCGATAATATGCTGGTTGTTAACCCGCATTTTAATCACCCCGTCTGATTCATTGACCGTTAAATTGATATAACGGCAATATTATATCTATTTATGTGTCGAATTTGCGCAATGATTTATTTAGCGCAATATAAGGTGATATTGCCGTCATTTTGTAAATTATGTCTTTTTTTCTTTTGTTTTCGGCCAATACTAACTATTTTCTTCTCATCCAATGTTCCGCGGTGTACATACGGGGTCCTTTTTTCTCAACTTCCTCCTCAACCTTCTTGTTCTCTTCAAGGATACTTCTCTTTAAGCCAGCCGTCAGTTTGTCGCTGCAGGCCGGACAAAGCCTGCCGCTGGCAATAAGTACCCCGCAAACTTCACATTCAAATTTGATCTCGCTGTTAAACCCCCGGTTGATGCGTCCTTCCCGGATATACCTCATAATCTTTTCTTCACTTACTCCTGTTTCTTCGCAAACAGTAACTATATCAGCAGACGGATTCCTGGAAATAAAGTTGCGAACAATCCTGAACGTGTCTTCATCTTTCTTTTGGCAGGCAGGACACAAATTTGTCCGAATGTATGTAAATACCTTCCCGCACTCCGGACAATTTCGCAATTCCATTTAAATCACCCCACAACATATACTGTTACTGGCTTTATTCGTTATATTATCCGTTCCTTCCTGCCGGGGTCGACAAATATTTTCCTTTTTTACATCATCTGACCGCCGTTAAAACTCCACCTGAAGCCAAGAATCCTGTTGATAGTCGGAGCCTGCCGCCCAGGTCAGCCCGTAAACCTGCCCGGCGCCCGCCTGTCTCAGGCAGTGTGCTGCTGCCGACAGAGTGGCCCCTGTAGTAACAATGTCATCCACGAGAAGAATAATCCTACCGTTAATGTCCCCGGTAAAGTTTAGGGAAAAGCATCCATTCAAATTAGATTTTCTTTCCCGGCGTCCCAAGCCGGTCTGAGTCTTTTCAAAATAGACCCGGCTCAAAACGTTATCACAGTTTATCCCCAGCTCACAGCTAATCTCCCGGGCCAGCAAACCGCTCTGGTTATAGCCTCGTTCCATCTCTTTTGCCGGATAAAGAGGAATGGGAACAATCAGCCCGATTTTTTTGTCAAGACCCGTTAATCTTAGTTTACTTGCCATCAGGTAACCGAGCGGTGTTGCCAGATCTTTCTTGCCACCGTATTTAAGGCAGTACACCATCTCCCTGTATATCCCATCATAGGGAGCCACGCTCAAAACCCCAGTTAAGTCACTACCCTGTTCAAAGCAATTAGGGCAGGGCTCTACGACGGTAAAATACCCACAGCGCGGGCAGGCTCTTAATTTTGCACTCAGCTCCATAACCGTTTTGCTGCATGTGTCACAGATACCGCAGCTTTTATCCCCTTCAATCTCTTGCCAGCAGAAACTGCATAATTTTACACCCGGGAAAACGAGTTCGCAAATGGCTTCCCACCAGCTGCGCCATTTCATCGGCGACACCCTTATCCAAAAACATTTATTTACATATTTCTCCATATGTTTACAAAATACCTTTTTTTGATACCCCGGCTGTGCTGAAAAAAAGCAAAGAACTGCAGCACGCACCGCAGTTCTTCCTGTATCTGTTTTTTTTGTATTGTCACATTTGTTAACTTGAATAGATAAGTTTAAATCTGTTCCAGCTGTTCATAAAGGTAATCATTCAATATCTTGATGTACGTTCCTTTCATCCCCAAAGACCGGGCATCAATGACCCCCGCGCTTTCCAGTTTGCGCAGGGCATTGACGATCACGGAGCGGGTCAGCTTATACTCTTCGGCCAGCTTGCTGGCTACCAGGAAGCCCTCGCTGCCTTCTATCTCGCTGAAGATATATTTTACGGCTTCCAGTTCAGAATAGGAGAGTACTTCCAGAGCAAGCTGCACCACTGTTTTCTTGCGGGCTTCATTTTCCAGGCGTTCACTGGCATTACGCAATATCTGCATACCCGCCACACTGGCCCCGTATTCGGCCAAAATGGTTTCGGCCGGCGTATAGGGACGGTCTTCCCGGGCATATACCACAGTGCCCATTCTTTCGCCGCTCCCGAAAACCGGGACCAGGATGCAATAGAAGTTGGTGTCCTTCGGGACCATATTTACTTCGGTGTGGGTAAATCCGAACATCCACTGCAGGCTGTATTCGCAAAACTGCCCGTCTTTGAGCTCATCAGGATGGAACAGTCCTCCTCTGACTGAACTTACTTCACCTTTCCCCAGCAGTTTCCCTTTTTTCCCTACGATATAGACGTTAGACTCGATCATGCGGGAAAGTTCATCGGTGATCATGCTGAAGTCGAGGGCCTGTCCTGCTGACTTCTGCAGCAATTGGTGCAGGATTCTGGTTTTTTCTAACAACAACTGCATTTCCACTAAATAATTCCTCCTTATAAAATTTTTAAGTTGTTGTTAGTAGTATTGCCATCATTTAGTATAATATACGTAAATTGTAAATTTTTGTAATAGATTTATGTCAGCACAATCTCAACGGTATCTCCTTTTTGCAGGGAAAATTTTTGTATCGTACCTGCAGGCAGCTCCAGGACCTGATAACCTTCCCTTATAAAAGGGCTTTTTTTTCCGGGTTTTAGCTCGGGTATTAATTCGACAATCTTTCCCTTTTTATCAAGGAACAGCACATCGATAGGAATAGACATAAACCAGGTATGGATTTGCCGGCAGGGTTTCAATAGCAAACCTTCCCCGTAGACCAGTTTCTTTTTGCCCATCAAACCCCTAAAGCGGCTCCAAAAAGAATCCGCCACCACAATGTTCCAGCCTATAACATCCTCTTTTTTCATTACGACAGCTTCTATGATAACACTCCCTCCTTTTACTTTTTTTCCAACATAAGCCTGATTTTTTATGAGAATTATGACTTAAGTACAGAACCTACAAAGATGCCCATTATAATCAACATCAGGCCTATGGACTGATTTAAGTTAATCGCTTCGCCCAGGATGGTCCGGGCAAGTATGATCACAAAAACGAAACTGAGGCTGGTCAATGGGTAGACCCGCGATAAACTATACTTGCTAAGCGCATAAATCCAGAGGACAGCGCTAAAACAGTAACAGCCCAATCCGAACAGGATTTGCCAGTCTGAGAGGACTGTACTAACAAACTTAAGGTTCAGGCCGACATCTTCTACGTCCAGGTTATTCAGCGAACTTTTTAGAATGAACTGTCCGAAGGAAGCAACAGCGATACTAATAATTGCATAAATCATGTTTCATACTCCCTTAAATTTTTAAGTTGTATTAAATTCATATAAAGTAATGTTTTTACCAGTCATAACAGGTTCTAAAAAGGTATAACGGGTCTCGGCCTTGTTGTTCTTAATCACATATTTTATCCTGTTTATTTCCAGGAAGTTGATGGCCTCCTCATCTATAAAATTATTATTCAGTAACTTCTCAACCTGCTCTTCTTTATTTTTATAATCCAGGGTCTCATGATGGTGTCCTATGAATGTGTAACTATTAGTGACAAAGGGGATTAAGCTGCCGATCCCGGTTTCCGCAAGGATGATATCATTATTTTCCGCATTGGATTTTAACCATTCATAGCATTGCATGTCCTCAGACGGAATAAAGGTACTGTTGTATTTGTCCTTGTCCGCAATCATACGTACAGCCCGGTAATCCAGCAAAAACAGGATATTTGCCGAAGGAAGTACCAATAGAATCAAAAGAAGCCATGTTATAACACTTTTTCCTTTAATCCTGACCCTAAATCCAACCTGGTTTTCCAGGTAACTTATAAACTTGTAAGCCAGGTATGCAACAGGCAGGCAGGCAAAGAAAAACCATTGATGGTTACTGGTTATCAGGTTGGTAAGTGATAAGAACAGGGCTGTATAAAACCAGACAAGAAACAGTGTGGACGAAGCAGTCATTTTTATTTTACCTTTAGCCCAGAATATTGTTGTGAAATATGCTGACAGTGACCCCAAACCATACAGAAAAAAAACGAAATTGGGAGCAATATCAGAAACTGCCTGAGCTCGCCATCCGATTAAAACGGGGTTGGATGAAAAAATATAGAAAAAATAGAACATTAAAGGAGTACTGCTTATAGCGGAAACCGCCAGGAGGGGAAAAGTCACAGTGATTTTTTTTGTTATCAAAACCGTCCCGGTGATAACCAGTCCGGCCAGTACAACCATAAAAGGATGAATCACGGCCAGAATATTAAGGAAAATAACTGCTTTTAATATCTGCCCTTTTCCTTTGTTTTCAGCATAATCAAGCACGCTCTCGAAGAATTTAAGAAGACAAACGAAGGTGAGCATGTAATGGGTAAATCCCATCATTCCTGAATAAAGATGGTACTGCGGGGCTGCGTCTATTGAGTTAAAATATGATCCGGAAATAAAGACGGCTAAGAATAAAATGGTGAGGGGTTTCTTTTCATCTGAAAACTTACCTATAAAGTCATAAAGAACCTTAAGAGCAATAAAAGCCAGGATAAAGCGGGCAGCATGATAGGTCAGATGCAGATTAAGCTCTAATACTCTGGCCATGTGACCTAACAGGATATAAAAGAGGAAAATATAGGTCGGCTGATGAGGTTCGGTGGTATACCTGTTGATATACTGCCAGCCGCCGTCATAGCCGATTTTCATTTTTGCGAGATATGTAGGATAATCAGCACCGCCGGCTATAACCTTTCCCAGGTATTCTCCCTCTGATAAACCTGACACCAGTATCAATAGGTTGCTGTTCACCACAATAATTATCAGGATGAATAATAACCATAGCTTTGCTGACCTGAACACGACTGCCTCCCCACTTTAAGACATAGTAGATTCAAAAGCATTTGCAGAGCCTGGCGCCAGCCAATACGGCTGTGCTTTTTCACCTTGGAAAGCTGTACCGGTATTTCCTTTATGGTCAGGTTTTTTTCTTTGCAGGCAATAATCAGCTCAAGGTCAAAAAGAAAACCATCATTCATAATAGACAGGCTTTTAATCTTATTGTTAAACATTTTGATTCCGGTCTGAGTGTCAATAATAATACCGAATAAAACCAGGCATGCTATCTTAAAGCCTACCGAATAAATTTTTCTGATAAGGCTTTTCTTAAGGTTTTGCTTTCTACCAATTACAACATCAGCGCTTCCATTTTTAATCTCTGTGTAGAATTTTGAAATGAACTGCGGGGATATTTCTCCATCTCCGTCGATAAAGCCAATAATTTGTCCCCTTGCATGCATTATTCCTTTTCTAAGAGCAAACCCCTTACCTCTGTTTTCAGAATATGAAATAATTTTTATTCCTTCGATTTCTGACAGGACATCTAAAGTGGCATCAGTACTGCCATCATTTACCACTATTATTTGAAAGTCTGATAATTTTTGCAGCTGTATTTTTAGCTCTTTCAGGGTATTTTTAATATTTTCTTCTTCATTGTAAACAGGAACAATCATGGAAATCATTTTTTCACCCCCTGTTGAATCCCACCCCGTAATAAAAGATGAAGATTATACGCTAATTTGTCAAAACCTGGTCACAAACGCCGTATATATCTGGATGGCGGCAGGCCCCAGTAAAACTATAAAGATGCTGGGAAAGATGAAAAAGACCAGCGGTATCAACATCTTGATCGGAGCCTTCATGGCTTTTTCTTCGACTCTCTGGCGTCTCTTTGTACGAACCTGCTCGGTCTGGGTCCTGAGGATCCTGGTGATGGGCACTCCCAGTTGATCGGCCTGAATCATGGAACCTACAAAGGTAAGGATATCCTCGACATCTGTCCGTTGTCCCATGTCCCGCAAAGCTTCCCGGCGCGACTTGCCCATCTGCAGTTCTTTAAAAGTGATCCTGAACTCATCCGCCAGCGCCCCTTTGGATTTTTCAACCACATGCGCCAGCGCGGAATCAAAACCCAGCCCCGCCTCCACACTTACTGTCAAAAGGTCAAGCGCATCAGGCAGCTGCTTTAAAAGCTCTTTTTTCCTTTTTTTGATTTTACTGTTTAGGTATACTTTCCCAAAGAGGTTGGCAGCAATACCGGTTACAAGCAGCAGGACGACCTGTCCGGTAATGTCCATTCGCGCAAGCCAGGTAAGACCCCATACCACCAGCATTGAAAGGATTACAAACAATAGCTTGATAGACTGATATTCGTGGGCCTTAAGATTTCCGGGATTGCCCGCCAGCTGCAGGGACTGCTGCAATTTTTGCCTGCTTTTGGTAGGAGTAAACCGGGAAATAAAGGCCGAAAGACTGGAAATCAGGGGTCTTGCCACCCGTTCGGAAAACGGCTTGTTCAAAACATCCTCTTCCTGTTTTTTGGTCTGTACCGGTGTAGCGGAAACTTTTTTCAAACGGTTATCCAGGTGAGTCTTTTCCCTGTATATAGCCCGGAAAAAAAGAACAGACAGTGTAAACGCAAAGAGGGAAGCACAAATGATTATTTGAATCATAATTACCCCTCCTTAAAAATCAATGGAAATAATCTTTTTGATCAGCATGATCCCGATCATCTCGGTAAAAGCGCCGACGGCCAGCATAATCCAGCCTGCCTGGGTCTGAAACAGGGTCTTCATATACTCCGCATTTATTAATAGAAGCAAAACTGCCAGAATCGGCGGGATCAACCCGATAATGAGCCCCGAAATACGGCCCTGTGCAGTCAGCGTCTTGATTTCCCCCTTAATCCGGATGCGCTCCCTGATCGTACCGGAGATATTGTCCAGGATTTCTGCCAGGTTGCCTCCGACCTGACGCTGGATAAGCACCGCCGTAACCAGGAGGTCCAGGTCGTCACTGCCCACTCGTTTGACCATTTTCTGCAGGGCTTCCTCTGTCGGGGTTCCCAGGTTTATCTCGCGGTAAGTCCGGGCAAATTCCTTGGCAATAGGGTCCGGCATTTCCCTGCTTACCGTCTCCATGGCCTGCATGAAACTGAAACCTGCCCGCAGGGCATTGGACATAATGGAGAGTGAGTCGCTGATCTGCTGGTTAAATTTTTTCAGTCTTTTTTGCTGGGCTGAACTCACCATAAAAGGAGGTATTAGAACCCCCATTAAATAAACCAGCATAACGAGCACCATATTGCGGGTCAGCAAATAAATCAGGGAAACAGGGGCCAACGCGGCTACCATCCAGATAACCAGGAACTCTTCACCCCGCAAAGGGAAACCGGCCTTTGACAGCTGTTCTTCGATCTGTTTGGTCATATTTTTTCTAAAAAAGATTTTTCCGACTTTGCGAAGGACACTCTCCTTAACCTTTTTTTGCCCTTTTTCGCTTTCGCTTTCACTCTCGGGCTTTAGTTTCAAAGAAAGGTCTGTTACTTTTTCCAGGCGATTATGGAGGTTCCTTTTAGTACGTGTTGCAAGCAGGTAAATGCCGGCAATCCCAAAAACAATGGATACAAAACCGAAAAGACTTATGATAAACGCATTCATATGAGTAACCTCTCTCAGCTAAATTAAATAATCCTGGCAAGAACGCAGAGATTCGTGATTTTTCAGCAGTCTCAACTCAGATAAAAACGTCATCGGGGATAACAACCCCGGCCATCAGAAGCTTATCCATGCATTTTGGCCGCACGCCGGTAGCCTTGAAGAGGCCTTTTAACCTGCCGCGGTCATCAAGCCCTTCACTGTCATAGCGGAAAATATCCTGGAGTGTAATGACATCGCCTTCCATCCCCATTACTTCCGTAATATTGATGATTTTGCGGCTGCCATCACGCATACGGGTCTGCTGGACAATAAGGTCAATCGCGGAAGCCATCTGCTCCCTGATAGCGCGCACGGGCAGATCCATACCCGCCATCAGCACCATTGTCTCCAGACGGGAAAGCATATCCCGCGGAGAGTTGGCATGTCCGGTGGTCAGCGACCCGTCATGTCCGGTATTCATAGCCTGGAGCATATCCAGAGCCTCGCCTGAACGAACCTCGCCGATAACGATTCGATCGGGCCTCATCCTCAGGGCATTGCGCACCAGGTCCCTTATGGTTATGGCGCCTTTTCCCTCGATATTGGGCGAGCGGCTTTCCAGGGTAATAACATGCTCCTGCCTAAGCTGCAGTTCAGCGGCGTCCTCAATCGTAACGATACGTTCATTTTCGGGAATATAGGAAGACAGCACGTTAAGGGTGCTGGTTTTACCGCTGCTTGTACCCCCGGAGATAACAATATTCAGGCGCGCCTTGACACAGGCCTCCAGGAAGGTGGCCATTTTTGGCGTCAGGGTGCCAAAACGGATCAGGTCGTGTATGGTCAGGGGGTCGCGGGAAAATTTACGGATGGTAATTACCGGCCCCACCAGGGACAGCGGCGGTATGATGGCATTGACCCGTGAACCGTCGGGAAGACGGGCGTCAACCATAGGCATCGACTCATCGATACGCCGTCCGATGGGAGATACTATCTTTTCGATGATATGCAGGACATGGTCATTGTCACGGAAAGCAAACCCTACCTGTTCCATTTTTCCGCGGCGCTCGACAAAAATCTGATTGGGTCCGTTCACCATTATTTCCGAAACATCCGGGTCTTTTATCAACTGCTCAATGGGCCCCAGTCCTACCACTTCATCCAGGATCTCCGTTGTTATCCGCTGACGTTCAAACCTGGTCAGGTTTGTGGCGTCCCTGTCCACTATCCCGTTAACAAGTTGTTCGACCTTTACGCTTAGTTCATCCGGCGAAATAATATATGACGACTTGTCCTTTTTTTCTTTGAACTCGCTGTCTATCTGGTCTATTACTTCCTGGTGAACTTTTTCCTTGAACTCCTGATGGGGGTCCTGTGTCTTAGCCACTTGTAGTTTAGTCTCACTGGCGCCAATAATGATTTTGGTTCCTCTTTCCTTCTCAAGTCGCTTTAACAGTGACACTTTTCAATCCCTCACTTTATATGTTAGTCACACACCGAATTTGCCATATCAAAGTCATTATCTGACCCGCCTTTGAAGAGACGACCCAGGAAATATCCCTTCCTTTTTTCTTTGAGGTCTGCCTGGTGGCCTTTATCCTGTAAAATCAGTTCGGAAACATGGCGGACAGCCTGGCTGACCTTGGCTTTTGGCTCTGACAGGACAAAAGGTATTCCTTTATTCAGGGCTGAAACACACAATTTTCCATCACTGGGTATCTGGGAAGCAATCAGGAATTCCAGTGTTTCTTCGGCATGGTTTATCTTGATGCCCATATCCTCCGAAGCCCTGTTTAAGATCAACTTGGTCTTGCCGATGTGATGCAGGGACTGCAGGAGTTCCAGACTCAGTTTGACATTTTTGATTGTGGCCAAATCCAGCGACAGGACAAGAAATACCTGCGAAGAAAGGTCCAGCGCGCTAAGGTTTGAATCGTTAAAAAGCGGGGGTGTATCGATCACTACATAATCATAGTGGTCCTTCAGCACGGTGATAATTTTCTCTATCTGCGTTGATGTGATAAGTTCGGCATATTCAGGCCTGCCCGGAGCCGGCAGGATTTTAATTCCCGAAAGATGAGGTATCATATATGACTCAATCAGGTCGATATCGGGATCACTCCCTTCCTGGGCAAGTTCGGCAATGGTCCTCTTGGGCGCAAGATTCAGAAAAACTGAAATATCGCCAAACTGCAGGTCCAAATCGACCATAGCTACCTTCTTCTTGGACTGAGCCAAAAGAACAGCCGTATTGACGGCAATTGTCGTCTTTCCGACCCCGCCTTTCGTTCCGAAAATGGTAACCACCTGAGGCCTGGCGCTCTTAACGGTCTTTTCTTTTCCGGGTATTGCCCGCTTGCTCTCCAGTTGGTAAACGCGCTTGATTGTGTCAATCAGTTCATCCCCGCTAAAAGGTTTGATCAGGTAATCACGGGCGCCCGCCAGCATGGCCTTACGCAAATACTCCGCTTCTCCCTGGACGCTCAAAAATATTACCGCCGTACCCGGGTGTTCAAGCATGATTTTTTCCGTGGCCGCTATTCCGTTCAATTTGGGCATATTGACGTCCATCAGTACAATATCGGGATTAAGAGCTTTTACTTTTTGGACAGCCTCAAAACCGTCCCGGGCTTCGCCAATGATAGCGATGTCCTTGTCAAAAGAGAGGATCCTCCGTATGTTACTCCTGGTGTCATCTACATCATCAACCAGCAGGATACGTATGGCTTCCATATTAAATCACCGCCTTAAGTTTTTTTAGATAATGGTCGTGGTCAAGGGAGAAAGTAGGCCGGCTTTATAGGCACAGTATGGAAAGTACTGTTATCGACAGGCGAACGGAGCATCAGGCGTATACTGCCTTTTTGACTGGCCAGTATAAGGGGCCGCGACTCCTCTAGTGTTACAGCCAAAGTGACGGTTTTATACTCTATAGGATTTTTACCGTCAGTCCTGTCTTCCAGAATTTTTCCCACCGCCAGAACCTGGATGTTCTGGAGTACTACCAAAGAGTGAGGTATTTCCCGCTGCCCTTCCGGCAGATTTATAACAGCAGCCACATCAACCCGGTCATCAGGTTTAATAAATCCGGATATGCCGCTTACCTCATCCACTGCAACCGTAACAGCGCGTTTGCCTTCCGGAACGGCATAGGCCAAGCCGTTTTTGACTTCTCCCGGCGCAACTATTAACTTTTTAAGAACCTGCTCACCCTGAAACAATGGAACAGTGGTTATGCTTCCGGCAGCTTCCTCCTTTTTCCTTGCAGCCAGGGGATGGATATATTCAACCGGAATTTTTTTGACCTGCAGCATTTCGTGTGTGACTCGGGTTTTGGCAGACACATCGGCTGCAGCCACTACCACCTCGCCGTACTGCACGTTGTTCATGGACTGTTCAACCCTGATCAGGTAATCATAAATCAGGTAAGCCGTAATAAGTCCAAAAATTATTGAGATGAAAATAACATATTTGTTCTTCAAAGGTTTTCCCTCCACCCAAGATTTATTTTAAATAAATATTAAAATCTAGTAGGTCAGCCGGGGGACGTATATCCCGTTATCCGGTCCTGCGGGATCGCTCAGTCCGGGAACTGTATGCTGGATAAAATGTCCCGTGATATAATTTTCTACTCCCATCCCTTCCACCGAATCCACCAGGAAGGCTGAAAACCCTTTAACGTGCACCTGTTTATCGGCATAAGGCTCAATGACGGGGACAAACAAGACCCTGGGACAGCCGGGGTGGTAATGTTCATATGTACAGTAGGGAACATGGTCGCACTGATCGATACGGTACTGAATGCCGTCATAAGTGTTTCCGGAGATATTACCTGTCTGAATATTGAGAATATCATCTATTTTTACCTGCTGGTCAAAGCCGTACATCAGGTCTTCCAGGTAAAGATTGGCCCCTGGCCCCTGCAGGGCCAGAATTCCCAGCCAACCCGAGTGGTAATCGTCATCAGGCAGGGTATCACCTCCTGCATATTTAAGTACATAAGTCTCCCCAAAGATGAAATCCTGTTCGGGAACACCCAGTGGCACTATCCCGGTAACCCCTGCGCATGGTTGGATCGCAGCTTTGGCCCGGGCTGAAGCCGTGCTCTGCTCATACCCCAAAGGCCGGGCAAAAAACAAGCCTATGGTGCGCTCGGCCACAACCTCAATCTCACGATTATCCGCGCTGACAGTTACCGTAAGGTTGTCCACATTGTTACGGCCTGCATATTCACGGGCCAGAGCTTCCGCCTGTATCGCATCATACGGCAAGGCCTGCACACCGGCCAGAGCGGCGGCGTCTGCGGCATTGGCGACCCGGACTTTATTGCTGAACATTAGCCCGGCATCAACCACCAGCGCGGTACAGGCCAGGATAACGGTCATTCCCAGAGCAATCAGGATCAGGGCAGAGCCCTTTTCACTGTGTATCAGTTTTTTAGCTGTTATTTTACCAAAATGCATAATACCCCCCCTATTCAACCCGCATAACACTATCAGACTGAACCGTGACAGTATCCCCCGTTATTGCCGAAATAAACGGCAGCATAACAGTGACAGGGTATCCCACATGAACGCAAACCGGGGCGCCTCTTTCTCTTTCCCCCTGAGCAGGGGAAATATTTATTGTTAAAAGATCGGTATCCAAAACGGCCGCTGACTCCTGCACCCTTAAAATAATTGCGCTGTCGACAGCGCCTACGGCGCCTGCCCTCGCGCCTTCCCGGGCGCTGTGGGTAACTATAAGTCCGGCGCTGAAAATCCGTCCGAACTCGATAATACCAAAAAGCAGGGTCAACAGGATCGGGAGAACAAAGGCAAATTCAACAATAGCCTGGCCTCTTTGAGACTTAATTACTTTTTTTAACATATTCACACCACCATTAAGGCTGATATTGAGCCCAAGACAATCGCCACACCGTAAGGGAAACTGGCCCTGTTTTCGTCATCCAGCTTTGGAAAATTCCATACGGTCAGCCTGGACATAAGCGCTGTTTTAAGGGCCAGCCCCATCTGGCGCAGGGTTGCCAGCAGTTTTTTTCTATAAATCAGAACAAGCAGGGAAATCACTCCCCCTGCAATGGCTGCAAATAAGAAGCTGCAAAATACAAAATAGGTTCCTTTACATGCCCCGACAACTGCCAGGAGTTTAACATCCCCCGCTCCAATACCTCCTAACAGGTAAGGCAGGAAAAACAAAGCCAGTCCCAACCCGGCGCCCTTAAGAGCAAAGACGGTTCCGTTCAAACCCACTGTGCCTGTATGAAATCCTAACGCGAGCAGGGCCGTGGGAAACAGCACGGCATTATAGATCTTTTGGAACCTGAGGTCGGTGTAACAGGAAATCAGCAGCGCTAGAACCATAAGACTATCTATAATCAACAAGAAAACACTCCTTTTCTTGGTATTTGATGAAGAGACCCTACCTAAGGAAACTTAAGTAGGGCCCGTTTGCCTTGTTCCGCAATTTAAATTAGGATGTAGGAGTAGTTTGGGCCATTGCGTCGTTGAGCTTGCCGTTAACATATGTAAAAATGTTGTTCAGGCCGCCCCCCAGTAAACCGAGTGCGGCGGTTACAGCCAGGGCTACCAGGGCTAGAATAAGACCGTATTCGGCAAGACCTTGCCCCTTTTCATCATGAATGAGATTTCTTAAAATTGCTGTCATCAAAAACCTCTCCTTTCTTTTGTTTTGAATTTAGTTTAATGGAGGATAATTCACCATCTTGTTTTAAATTGTACAACCCCTTGAAGGAAAAGACATCCAGCCCCAAACCTATTTTTTCCAGAAATAGGTCCTAAATTGTTAAATAATTTTAGGCCCAAAAAAATAAGACCCAAGTCATAAACTTGAGCCGACGGTCAGGACGACCTAGTGCCGCGATGCCATGGAGGGCAAGGAGCGGCCGACGGTCAGGACGACCTAGTGCCGCGATGCCATGGAGGGCAAGGAGCGGCCGACGGTCAGGACGACCTAGTGCCGCGACGGAACAGGACGTTCCTAGTGCAGAGCTTGCCACGGACGGCAATGGCTCTGCCGGTGCCACATTTCCAATGCAAGAAATCTATTTATCAATACATTAATTTCCTTGACGTCCCTTCTTCCGCGAAGGTCCAGGAAACTATCGTTCCAATCTTTTGTATTTTTTATTTCCCGGACAATAAACGACATCTGCGCTGACATTTTTCTCACAATCAGGCCTGTCTTATCCTGCGAGTCTCCGACCAGTACCACTAAGCGGTAAGGGAGCGCCTTACGCCTCATTTTCTTTAGCAAAAACCTAAGAATAAATTCCACAACCTCTTCCTGGTCCTGCACAGCAATAAAGAACGCCGGTTGATCCGGTACCTCCGTTTCCCGTTTAATCCGAAAAATGCCGTAGCAAAACAGGCAAACATTAAGTATTCCCGGCAGCCATACGTTCACCGTTTCTCCCCCATTTACAGCCCGCAATCTTTTTTTCAGTTGATAATAAGATTATATGCGGCATACGGGGGTTAATTGCCTACTGCAGTTCGACCAGACGATGCTTGATAGCGAAAAGAACAGCCTGCGTCCTGTCATCCACCTGCAATTTTCTGAAAATGTTGGTGATATGGTTTTTTACCGTCTTTTCACTGATGGTCAATATCCGGGCAATCTCTTTATTACTCCTGCCCTGGGCTATCAGTTTAAGAACATCCATTTCCCTCTCAGTCAGGGTTTCCCAGTCTTCCCTGGCCCGGCGGTTCCGGCTCAGACGGGTTATCTCACCAAATATTTTGTTCGTGATACTGGGATCAATAACAGAATGTCCCCTGGCCACCGTTTTAATGGTCTCAACCAGCTTAGCCGGAGCAATATCCTTCAGGACATAACCTGATACCCCTGCTCTGACCAGTTCGAGGACATATTCCTCTTCCTCATGAATGGTCAGGGCAATCACGCCGATCAAGGGGAATTCTCTTTTTATCACCCTGGTGGCTTCAATGCCGTTTGTGCCCGGCATATTGATATCCATCAGGACGACATCGGGTTTGACTTTCCGGGCTACATTAATTGCGCCCTGACCATCCCCTGCTTCATCTATAACTACGATATCCTTATCCATTTCCAGTATCTTGCGCAAACCTTCTCTCACCAAGGGATGATCGTCAACAATGACGACTTTTATGTTTTCTAACATGCTCAACATCTCTCCTTATCAGTCTAACGGGAGAATAGCCAGTATTTCTGTACCACCGCCAATATATGATTTTATGGAAAGCTGTCCGCCTAAAATATCCAGCCTTTCTTTCATTCCCAACAGACCATAACTGTCAGGCCTGGGCTCCTTTAAGCATTTTTCCGCTTCGAAACCCACCCCGTCATCAACTACTGCAACAACGATACGCTGTGCATCTATTTCTAATTTTACCTCAATTTTAGTAGCGTTAGCATGTTTAATCGTATTTTGAACCGCTTCCTGAACGACCCTGAATATAGCTACTTCAACTATGGAATTCAATCTTTTTTTATGACCCGTACATTGGATTTCTATATCAATGTTATACCGTTCCTTCAATGTCTCCAGGTAGCGGGTAAGCGCGGGCACCAGGCCCAGGTCATCCAGCGCCATGGGCCGCAGGTCAAAAATAATACGCCGCACATCCTGAAGACTTGTTTTAACCGTATCCCTCAGGTCCTGCAGTTCCCGTCTGGCTCCAGTCTGGTCGGTTTCAATCAATTTTTCACAGACCTCGGTCCGTAAGACCACATTGGCCATAGACTGGGCAGGTCCGTCATGTATTTCACGAGCTACGCGCTTTCTTTCTTCCTCCTGCGCCTGAATAATTTTGGGGGCCAGCAGCCTTCTCTGGTTGACAACCTCCAGTTCATTATTAATCAATTTCAGGTTTCCACCCAGGTAATCCAAAACAACTCCCACCTGAGTCATCAACCCTTCAGCCTTTTCAACTGTGCCCATTAGCTTACGCAGGCTTCTTTCCAGGTCGTTTCTCCTTAGTTTCAGCTGGTGCTCTCTTTCACGCAAAGACCCCAGTTCGACCTGGAGTTCCCTGGCCTTTTCATAGGCCATCCGCACCTCTTCTTCTGTATACTTATGGAAGTTTTTGCTTACTTCCATCAACCTGAACCTGGCTGCTTTTTCCAAGCGCTCAAGGTTGTCCACCTGCTCAATCGTGTACATGACCTGACGCTGCAGCTCCTGGAGTTCATTTTTTACCCTATCGCTTTCGGTACGGGCATTCTCGGCAATCTCATAGATCTGGTCTTTGCTTTTCTCAATTGCCGTCAGGGTTTCCGTTACAATTTTCTCCAAACTGGGCATTCGCATTCCCAACCCCACCATATTATGTATTTTGTTCTAGGAACCCATCTCCCACCCGGATAGCTGCTGTATATATTGTATTATATTAATTCTTTAATTACCTGCATAACTCCTGCCTCGGGAGAAAAGAATAATATTATGGCTTATCATGGGGAGGGATATTATGCAGGAAACCAACTGCTGCGCACGCTGCGGTCAGCCGCTTGAACTGGTTGATGAGTACTGTGCGGAAGACAAGAGCGTCAGCTGGCTTAATAATAGCGAGTACTGCCCGCGCTGTTATACGGACCTGGTAGAAATGGGCCGGTCATAGCATCATTATAAAATTCGAAAAAGAAAGTCGTTTTTTGTCGGTTAAAGGGAAAAATCCGGAAAATATTTTCCGGATTTTTAGTCTTTCAGAAAGCCGTGGGTCACCTGTTTTTTTGATCTGACCCTTTTATTACAGCGGATATATTTTGGCGCCCATATCAGCCTCGTTCTGCTGAGCAAGGTTATAATCGACGCTGGTTTTTGCGGCATACCGTTCTTCCAGGAACTGCCTGGCTACCTGCGGGAAGATCGCGTAGGAGATGACGTCTTCTTCCTTCTGGAGGTAGATGCCTATTTCTTTTCTGGCCTGTTCCATCTGGGCTTCGATGTAGTCGGCCGGCCGGCCGGTAATGGGTTCCTCATCCTTAATAATCATTTTCTTTATTTCTTCATTAACCGGCCCGGGCGTCGCCCCGTACAGGCCTTTCATATAGGCCCGTACTTCATTGGTCACCATCTTGTAACGTTCACCCAGCAGAACATTCATTACAGCCTGGGTCCCGACTATCTGGCTGGTCGGGGTAACCAGCGGAGGAAAGCCCAGGTCTTCCCGGACCCGCGGAACTTCAGCCAGTACTTCGGGCAGCTTGCCAAGCGCATTTTGCTGCTGCAGCTGTGTTATAAAGTTGGATAGCATGCCGCCTGGGATCTGGTAAAGCAGCACGTTTGTATCTACCCCGGCTTTGTATACATCAAATTCTTTATATTTTTTCCGAACTTCTTTGAAGTATTCGGCTATTTCGGTCAGGAGCTCCAGGTTAAGTCCGGTGTCATAAGGTGTACCGGCCAGCGCTGCCACCATTGTTTCCGTGGGAGGCTGAGAAGTCCCCAGCGCCATGGTGGAAATAGCGGTGTCAATGACATCGGTTCCCGCCTCTATGGCTTTTAAATACATCATGGATGCCATCCCGCTGGTGTAATGGGTGTGCAGCTGGACGGGAGTATTTTTAAATTTTTTCTTTAGTTCCTTCACAAGTTCATAAGCGGGGTATGGTTTAAGGATACCCGCCATATCCTTGATACAGAAAGAGTCAGCCCCCATATCCTTTAAGTCCTGCGCCATTTTAAGGAAGTATTCCAGGCTATGCACCGGACTGATGGTGTAGCACATGGTAGCCTGGATGTGGGCGCCCTCTTTTCGGGCTACTTCCATGGCCTTCTTCAGGTTGCGCACATCATTCATAGCATCAAATATCCGGAAAATGTCGATCCCGTAGGCAGCGGCTTTCTTGACAAACTCCTCGACCACATCGTCCGCATAATGCTTATAGCCAATCAGGTTTTGCCCACGCAGCAGCATCTGAATTTTTGTTTTCTTCATGGCTTTCCTAATCTTGTCCAGACGCTCCCAGGGGTCTTCATTCAGAAAACGCATACAGCTGTCAAAAGTGGCGCCTCCCCATACTTCCATGGAATGAAAGCCTGCTTCATCCATCTTCTCGGCAATGGGCAGCATATCCTCTGTTTTCATCCGGGTTGCCAGCAGAGATTGATGTGCATCCCGCCAAGTAGTGTCGGTGATACCTATCTGCCTTGTCATAAATCTTACCTCCATCTTTTACAAAGTTATTTAAATATAATTAGGAATAATTTTTATTAACCTTTAGGTGGCGATTACTTTTCACCATCCATGGCTAATTGTATTATATTATACAAAAATACCGCAAACCCTTGTCGCACAATATTAATACAAAAGAATTATACTTCATTATAGTTATTCTGTTCAAGTAAATAGTGAAACTTGTCATCATGTATATAGTATTCTTTTCGCCGCATTACATATTATCAATCATGGCCGCGGCAAATTCTGACGTTTTTACTTCGCGGGCGCCCTCCATCCGGCGGGCCAGGTCATAAGTAACAACTTTTTGCAGGACGGTTTTATCCAGGGCCTCGTTAATGATGGCGGCTGCTTCTTTCCAACCCATATATTCCAGCATCATGACAGCAGACAGGACCAGTGAACCGGGATTTACCTTGTCAAGTCCGGCATACTTGGGAGCTGTCCCGTGGGTAGCTTCAAACAGGGCAACGTAGTCGGAAATATTGCCTCCCGGGGCCATGCCCAGCCCACCCACCAGGGCCGCAGCAGCATCGGAGATGTAATCGCCATTTAGATTGGGACAAACCAGCACATCATATTCATTGCTCCTAAGGATAAGCTGTTGAAACATATTGTCGGCTATCCTGTCATTAACGAGTATTTTTCCTTCCGGCGCGACGCCGCCGCAACAAGCAAGTTCCGCTTCCGTAACGATATGCTGACCAAATTCTTTTTGGGCCAGGTCATAACACCAGGTTTTGAAAGAGCCCTCAGTAAACTTCATGATATTGCCTTTATGTACAATGGTAACTGACCTGCGCTTATTCTCCAGCGCATACTCCATGGCTTTACGCATAATACGTTCGGAACCGCGCCGGCTCATGTATTTGATGCCGATTCCCGCTTCGTCCGGGATGTCGCAGGACATTTCCTCAGTAAGAAAACGGCGTACTTTCCCGACGCCTTCGCTCCCGCTTTTCCATTCGATACCTGCGTAAATATCTTCATTGTTTTCCCGGAAGATAATAACATCTACCCATTCCGGGTGGACAACAGGGCTGGGAACTCCTTTTATCCATTTGACCGGCCTGACGCAGGCATATAAATCAAGTTCCTGCCTCAGAGTCACGTTAAGGCTGCGAAACCCTTCTCCCACAGGGGTGGTAAGCGGCCCTTTGATTGCAACGATGTATTCCCGGACAGCATCAAGGGTCTGCCGCGGCAGCCATTCTCCCGTCTGTTTAAAAGCCTTTTCCCCGGCCAGGAGCTCCATCCACTCGATACGTTTTTTCCCGCCGTAAGCTTTCGCCACGGCGGCGTCAACTGTTTTCCGGGCAGCCCGCCAAATATCAGGGCCCGTACCATCGCCCTCAATATATGGAATTACCGGCTGGTCCGGCACATACAGTTTCCCGTCCTTTACGGTTATTTTTTCAGCCATTCGATTTCTCCTCCTTAATTTAACCTGAATAATGTGGCGTCAATTTCCCCCTGAATTAGGAACTTGCATCAACATATTTCAGCAAGCCGCCGGCCAGCATTATTTCAACCTGCCTTGGCGTTAAGGAATGTTTGACCTCAAAGGAACTGTCCCTGTTTACATTCCGTACTGTTATGCTGTTGTTCTTCACACACTCCCTGAGGTTATCAATGACCAGCAGGTCGCCCTGGTCAATCCTTTCATAATCCTCTTCCCGGACAAAGGTCAGAGGCAGTATTCCAAAGTTGATAAGATTTTGCAGATGAATGCGGGCAAAAGACTTGGTAATGACAGCTTTGATCCCCAGGTGTTTGGGCGCCAGCGCCGCATGTTCACGGCTGGACCCCTGACCGTAGTTATGCCCGCCGATAATGATCCCGCCGTTCTTCTCCATGACCCTCTTATAAAAAGTGGGATCTACCCGGACAAAAACGTGCTTGGAGATTTCCGGTATATTCGACCTCAGCGGGAGAATCCGGGCTCCGGCCGGCATGATGTGGTCGGTTGTGATGTTATCTCCCACTTTCAGCACCGCTTCTGTTGAGATCTTATCCGGCAGGGGCTTAAAATCAGGCAGGGGTTTTATATTGGGCCCCCTGGAGATTTCGACATTGCTCCCGTCAGCCGGGGGTGTTATCACCATGCGGTCGTCAATGGCAAATCTATCCGGCAACGCAACTTCCACCGGCTGTCCCAGGGTCCGGGGATCCGTCAAATACCCGGTTAAAGCCGATGCCGCGGCAGTTTCGGCGCTGACCAGGTACACACCGGCATCATTTGTCCCGCTGCGTCCTTCAAAGTTACGGTTAGAGGTCCTTAACGACACGGCCTTGCTGGCAGGCGCCTGGCCTATGCCAATGCAGGGCCCGCAAGCGCACTCGAGTATCCTTGCCCCTGCCGCAATCAGGTCAGCCAGCGCTCCTTCTTGTGCCAGCATGTAGAAGACCTGTTTCGACCCGGGAGCAATACAGAGGCTAACCTTGGGGTGCACAGTTTTGCCTTTAAGTATTCGGGCTACTCTAACCAGGTCCATGTAGGAAGAATTGGTGCAGCTGCCGATAAACACCTGCTCTACCTTCAGCCCCCGCACATCTTTTACCGCAGCCACGTTATCGGGGCTGTGCGGTTTCGCTGTCAGCGGCTCCAGCCCGGAAAGGTTTATTACTATGGTTTCGTCATAACAGGCGTCTTTATCTGCGGCAAGTTCAACATAGTCATCAGCCCTGCCCTGGGCTTGCAAAAAGGACAAAGTCCGGGCATCGCTCGGAAAGATGGAAGTTGTTGCGCCCAGTTCAGCCCCCATGTTGGCAATGGTCGCCCGCTCCGGAACAGAAAGAGTGGCAACACCTTTCCCGCCGTATTCAAATACTTTGCCAATACCTCCTTTTACAGTAAGCCGCCGCAGTAGTTCGAGTATAATATCTTTGGCTGAGACCCAGGGCCGGAGCTTACCCACAAGCTGAACATTCACCACCCGGGGCATAGTAAGATAGAAGGGTTCTCCCGCCATGGCCAGGGCAACATCAAGTCCTCCGGCCCCAATAGCCAGCATTCCGAGCCCCCCGCCGGTCGGCGTATGACTGTCCGAGCCCAACAGTGTCTTGCCGGGCTTGCCGAATCTCTCCAGGTGGACCTGGTGGCAGATGCCGTTCCCTGCCCTGGAATAGTAAACTCCATACTTCGCCGCTGTGGTCTGCAGAAATTTATGGTCATCGGCATTCTCAAAACCGGTCTGCAGGGTGTTGTGGTCCACGCAGCTGACGGACAGTTCCGTCTTCACCCGGGGAATGCCAATAGCTTCAAATTCCAGATAGGCCATGGTTCCGGTCGCATCCTGGGTCAGGGTCTGGTCGATTTTTATGGCTATTTCCTTGCCGGGGATAGGTTCTCCCTGAATAAGATGGAGCCCGATTAATTTTTCGGTCATATTCAAAGCTCGCTTCATTCTAAATCAACTCCTGTCCTACAAAGATTCTGTCTTCTCTTTTCCAATCGCTTTCAGCACTGTTTCTTCCGATTTTTTCAGGTGTCCTGTTATCAATGTTTCCGCTTTTTTCAAATCTTTTTCTTTTATCGTTTGAAGGATCGCCTTGTGTTCTTTGACAGCACCCGTTCTGCGCTCCTCGTGGGACATCGAGATCCTTCTGATCCTTTCATTGGATTCCTGGAGCGAATTGATCAATGCGGTAAGCCTGGGCATCCGGCCTGCCTTTAACAATCGTTTATTAAACTCTTTGCTTAATTGAAAGACGCTGTCAATATCGCCCTTTTGTTCGGCTTCTTCTGTTTCAAAAATGATATCCTCCAGTTCCCTGATTTGGGCCGGCGTGATGTTTTGAATGACATATTTAATGGCAAGGCTCTCCAGGTTCCGGCGTATCAGGTATATTTCCATTATATCCATGGCGTCGATCTCTTTTGCCACGACCCCCTTCCTGGGGATGTACTCAACCAGCCCTTCTATTTCCAGTTTTCTTATGGCTTCGCGGACCGGTGTACGGCTAATCTCAAACCTGTCTGCATACTCTTTTTCGACTATCCTTTCGCCGGGTCTGATTTTCCCGTCCAGTATGGCATTCCTAAGAGTTTCATGGATAATATCCCGTATGGGTTTAACGTCGGAAATGAGCTTTTTAATTGTCATAACAACCCCTCCATTATTATCTCTCTAAATACTATTTAATTCGGGGATACGGGATACCGTATCCCAATTTATTTATATAATAACATCTGACGCCAAAAAAAAATATCCTCCCGGATAAAATTTTTTTAAATAAGAATATTTATTTAACTGGCTCTATGCTGATATGCCCATGCACCAACTACCCTCTTGCTACATAACATGATTCCGACCTGAGGAAGAAAGGAGGTGCATCGTATGAATATCGGATTGGAGCTGGTGACGGAAACGACCGTTTATTTTACCCCTAATCACAGCTTCCGTATGGAACTTTACGCCGGGGATGTCCTGCTGCCCCTGTCGGTAGGTACCGATACTTACAATTATAACGGCAGTGTTTGGCCCCGGAAGGTCATTGCGGCTACAGGGAGGAGAGCAACCCATGAACTGAAAATTGCCCTGGGAAGTTTTCAGGCCGACCCTGCCAGGCCAATACCTGTGAGGGAAGAAGACTTGCATGAACTGAAACTCAAACTGATAAACAATAAAATACTGGACCAGGCCGAATTAAAACATGGTTTCAGCCTCCGTATGAACGTAGGCGGCCGAATCCATGACATTCTTCTGGCCCGTCCTGACGTGCCTGTTTTCTGGGAAGGACGGGGAGAATTTGTAATTCCTCTGGGCGGGCTGGTGGCCTAAAATACCCAAATAAAAGAGGAGGCGCGAAGGCCTCCCCATTCTCCTTGCTCCCTCCGGGCCCGGCCGCGACCTAGACCAGGAGTGGAGTCAAAAAGAGTGCAACCAGACCCGCAGTAATAAGCCTCATCACAGCGCCCAGAACGGCAGCGCCCATGGCTTCCTTATGGCTTAAGTCTGTGCAGCCGGACCAGATGACCGGAATCTGGCCGAAAATAACTGAGAAGGGGAATCCCGATGCTGCCAGGACAAAAGAACCGATAACAAGATTCTTGGGCATGGTAGCGGCAACTTCCTTCAACTGGGACATGGCCAGGGTAGGTGAAGCCAGGATGCTGGTCATGCCGGTTTTGGGATCAATAGACAGGGCTGACAGCAAAGCAGTTAAACCGTCTGAAATTGGTTTCCATATACCTAAATATTCCAGGGCGCCGATAAGAGAAAAGATAACGGCAAACGCAGGTATTATCAACAAGAAAACAATCTCAGCGCCTTCCCTGGTTGCGCCAAAGAGGGTCGGCAGCGCTCCGGTAGTGGGTGTAAAACTCGGCATTTCGCTCAGCGAAACAGCCTTGGTGTCCCTCCAAATGGTGATACGCATCAGCCAGGGTACAATGACAAGGGGAGTAAAGACCGCAATAAGCACAACGAGGAAAGCTTTAGCGCCTATGGCTGTCAGGGCAATTAAGCCAAACATAAAGGTAGAGAATGATTGCTGGGACTGGACCATAGTGCAAATGGCTATCTTCTGCTCGTCTTTGGTGGCGCCGGCTTTAACCAGGATGGGACCTCCAATCCTTCCGGCAGCGTTGATATCTCCAAGGATATTGTAAATTGAAGGGATCAAGACAGCAGAGTTGATCTTTAATATCCTGGTAAGAGGCAGGAAAATCCTCATCAAGGCATCGGTAAAACCAAGGCGTTCCAAAACCCGGCCAACCATAACGCTGATAATGACGGCGACACCCAGGGTACCGGTCAGGGTCACGTTAACAATGGTGGGGACGGCCTTATTCACCATGGCGTCGAATATCCCGGCTATAAAGGCCGGTGCGAAAATAAGACCAACCAGGGATAATAAAACCAGAATTAAACCAACGATTTCAATATTCTTCATTTTTCTTTCAACCGTTTTGGCTTGAGTACTCATTTAATATTCTCCTTTCATAAAATGATCCTTAACTCTTTTTCACAAGGAACCTGTCGGCTATATCACGGGCGTAATCCTGAATTGCCTGTGAGCCAAAAGATTCCAGCGGTATACTGGTCATCCTCTCTTTAAAAAGGACAACCTCCACCTGGGGAAGGTGCATCTGGACAGCCCTGGCCAGCGGCAGCCCGTTTTCCATAATTTCCAGGGCATGAGAATTTCCGCAGATAAAGTTGAGGCCCAACTCCTCAGCCTTATCAATCAACGGATTGCCCGGATTCACCCTGCTGATTGTAGCCAGCAGCGTATCAGCTCCGGGGTGTTCACGGACAACTTTCTCCAGGTGTTCCGGGGTAAAACCGGTGTGCGGAAAAATATGGATCACCTTACTGACTGTGTTTTCCGGTTTTCCCACAATAATTTTTCCTTTTGCACAGATGCTTGTCTCCTGCACCTCCGGACAACCCCTTATTTCCCGCTCATTTTGCAGGATGTTCTCTTCGATGCCTGTACACATATACGTATCCAGGCGGGACAGCATATCTCCCACTGTCTTTACTTCCGGAAGGGCGTCCCCCACATACAGGATATTGCCGGGAATTCCTCCGTATCTGATGTCCACATGGTAGGCCTTATGCCCGTGAAGGTAGGCAATGCCGGGATGAAGGCCGTGGAAAGCCTCATGAAGCTCTAAAACCGCCAGTTTATAGAGGTCCAGGTAGGTCCTCAGCAGGACACCGCCGGAATTGGCCGCATCGGCTATGGGGTGGTGGGCTATAATCGCATCCACGCCGGTTGCCCCAGCGAGCTCGATCGCGCTTTCCGTCAGCGTCATTATCACCGCGATCTTACCGACCTCCTGCTCCATACTGCCGCACACAAGTCCCGGCATCTCTGTTACGGCTTTACCGGGGATATTCGACGACTTTGTTACAACAAACGGGTTTTTCCCGCTGGTCAAATCCTCCGGTGATTTTATTACCCTACCCCCGGTAATCTTGTTTAATACTTCTACGATTTCTTTGACCAGCACCTTTTTGTTCAATGATGTCTCAGTCCTTTCCACAAAATAATTTTGCAGTGTGTTTTCTGCTCTTCACCTCCCCTGCAGCGATTATTAGATGCCTGCCAAACCGGATTTAAGCAAAAAACCGCTGCCATTCTTTCCCAAGTCAAAAGGCGGACCTTCTTCCTCAAAAAGAATCCTGACAGCGGTCATCTCGGGCTTTCCCCGTATTTTAGAGAGTAAAACCTGCCACAGAAAAAAATCGCCAGCCACGGTAATAAAAGCTTCTCGCCTGCTTTATTACACCAGACTAGCGGTCATTTCGGGCTCTCTTAGGGGAGCTCCCTCAGCCAGCTATGGATATTCAGTTATAACCGGCATTTCCTTTATATTTTTACGTAATATTCTGATTCAACATTAATTTAAAAATTCCTGCAAGTTTTAAAAAAATTTTTAGAGTTCTTTTATCAGGTCATCAATATTCTTCTCAAATATAGTAACGCTGAATGATATCTCCGTAAAAGGGTCATAGTCTTTTAAATGCGCCAGGACCTTTATTCCCAAGGCTTCCTGGACTGTTTTAATAAAATGCTCTTTGAATTTAAGAATAAGTGCCAGGTCCATAAGTTTAGTAGTCAACCGGTCGACCGGGTCAACAGCATCCAAGCCCCGGACTCTCCTGTTATTGGCGATAATAAAGACCTTATCGTCAATAATTTCAAGCTTCTGCCAGCGCAGGCCCTGGCTGAAGATTTCCATGTTGACCTTGTTGTTCAAACGCATTAGCTCCTGTTTGAACTCACCTAATAACATGGCAACACCCCGCGCTATAATATTTATTGCTATTATTTTATCATATAAAACTGACAAACTCCATTATCATTGTCATTCATTTGTGTTCATTTGTGTTCATTGTCATTCAACTGCAGATTAAGGCGCCTCAACTGAGCGCCTTAATCCTCGCCACGATTTCGTCAATACTTAGCGCCGCCGCATCCAGCATCAGGATATATCCATTGTTGGAACCGGCGCCGGAATACACGCCGGCCTCCAGCATGCTTTGAGCTTCATATTCGTGAGGCTCAATCCCACCGGAATATACCATGGCGGACAGGTATCCCCCGGTATCGCTTATATCCACTACCTTGAAGCCTTCTTGCTCCAGTTTTCCTTTTACTTCTTCCAGTCCCGGCTGAACCCCCACGGTTAAGTTAGGCAACAAAACCACCTCCGTCATTAGAGTGTGCCGGAAGCGGTTTTGTTATACTACTTACTCGTCCTTTACCAGGGCTTTCTTCATTTTATTGACCGCATCTATCAAAGCATCGGCAGTTTTTACGACCACCTCATCTTTTTTCTCAATTCCCCGTGAGTATTTCTCCTGAACAGTGTATTGGACTTTTAGCGCTTTGTGTTCCAATTCTTTGATGGTGTCGTTCAGGTTCTCCTGCACCTTTTCGGATACATCGCCGATTTTGTCCCTGGACTGTTCTTCAAGCCCCTGCCACTTTTCTTCCAATGTCTGCTTAAGGTCGTTGACAGTTTTAAGGATATCGGTCTTCACTTCTTGGCTCTGTTCCGCTGTCTCTTCCTTGATTACGGTCATTAATTCCTGGATTTTAGCTTTAATCCTGCTCATCCCGTCTTGAGTCATCGAACATACCTCCCTTGTCGGTTTTACTTATTTCTTCAGTTATAAAAGGATTTTCTGGTCTTTTAAGGTCCGGATTGCCCTTTGGCCCATCACCTCGTAGCCCTGGACACGCGGGTGGCAGCCGTCCAGCAGCAGCTCCTCCCTGATCCGGCCTTCCTCATCAATGAAATCCCGGTAGAAGTCAATAACAGGCAGCCGGTTCTCTTCACTGTAATCAAGCAGCCAGTTTCTCCACAACCGGAGAGCCCCTTCCGTAGAATCATCGACCGGCAGGGGCAGGCCGACCAGAACCTCTATCCTCTCCCGTTTCAATACTTCCATGATGGAAAGGAAACCCTGCCGGACCTGGAGCTGGCTCATCCCCATGTAAAAATCATTGGTGCCGCCCATCAGGGTAACCAGATCGGGCCGGTATGCCAGCACATCCCTCTGCAGCCTCATAAACATATCGTCGATAGTATCCCCCGAGATGCCGGAGTTGATAACGTGCCAGCCCGTAGTTCTTTTTATCTCTTCTACCCAGGACTGTTGGGGAGTATAGGGGAAACCATACGTTATCGAGTCCCCGAGCGCAACCATCGTCCTTTTTTTCATGTCGAACTGCCTATTCCCTTCAGGTAATACTCTACAATTTCTGCGGCAAATTTTTCAATTTCATCTTCGTTTATCTCCAGGTCCATGAAAGGGCTGACCGTAAAACTCATCCCGCCGTAAAACATGCGCGCAAAGACTGAAACGTCAACCGGGCGTAATTCTCCCCGTTCTATTCCTTCCCTGACTATCTGCTCTATTGACTTGAGGCGCCGCATGTGTATCTCCAGCAGCCAGGAGCGGAATTCATCGTCAACGGGGATTGTCTCCCACAGCGCGCTCCTGGCTAAAGGACGAAAACGGTAGCCAAACTTGAAATTATTCCGGATCAAGGCCGCCAGTTTCCCCGCAGCCGTAACCTCCCGGTCAATCTCCCGTATGACCAGGGCAGTATAAAGGTTTAAATACTCTTTGAGCATTTCCCGGAAAAGCTGGTCTTTGCTTTTAAAGTATTCATAGACCGTGCCTTTCCCTACTCCTGCCTGCTGTGCAATATCTTCTATCTTAGTGCTGTAAAATCCTTTTACTGAGAAAACTTCCAATGCAGCCCCAAGAATCAGTTCACGCTTGGAGGGGCCGGGATTATCCATCACTCTCACTCACCCCCCGTTACCGGGGCTTCGGACAACGTTTTCGCCTGCCGTTTCCTTCTAAACCTGCCGACAAGCTTTTCCTTCATATCCTCAAGTATGATATACATACATGGTACAAGCACAAGGGTGATAAGAGCGGAAAAACTCAATCCCCCGAAAACAGCGGTAGCCATGGGGGCCGACATCTCGGCTCCCTCTCCCACACCTAAGGCCAGCGGGAACATCGCCAGTATGGTTGTCAGGGTAGTCATGAGGATTGGTCTTAGCCGGGTAGGCCCTGCCTTTAGGATAGCCTCCTTGCGGGGCATCCCGTCCCGCCTGCGCAGCGTATTGATATAGTCGACCATAACTATGGCGTTGTTGACGACAATGCCTGCCAGCATAATAACCCCGATCAACACCGGAACGTTCAGGGTGCGCCCTGTCACCAGCAGGGACATAACCACCCCGATGATTGTGGGCGGCATCGCAAACATAATGACAAAAGGATACAGCAGTGACTCAAACTGGGATGCCAGGATCATAAAGACCAGGATGATTGCCATAATCAGCGCCAGACCAAGATCGCGGAAGGATTCCATCATATCCTGGTTTGCTCCTCCGAATTCCAGTTGTATCCCGGGCGGCAGGTTCATATCTTTGATGGCTGTCTGGATATCCATTGTCACGCTTCTTAAGTCCCGCCCGGATATATCCCCGGTAACCGATACTCTTCTCGTCTGGTTAATCCTGTTAATCTGCGTCGGCCCGGTTGTAATTTCAAAATCTGCCACCTCGCCCAGGGGGATAAGCGCTCCTCCGGGTGAGGCAATGGTCAGCATCTTTAAGTCATTGACATTTTGACGGTACTGCTCATCCAGAATAACGGTAACATCAATTTCTTCGCCTCCTGAACGGAACTTGGTGGCCGAAGAACCGTTAACCGCGGTAGAAACCAGGCTGGAGAGCTGGGAAGCGGTGATCCCGTAAAGGTCGGCTTTCTGCCTGTTTAAATTGATGTGCAGTTCGGGACGCCCACTTTGAAAACTGCTCTTGACTTCCCTCACTCCATCAATCGTTTTAATGTTTTGCACCACAGCATCGGCGAACATACGCAGCACTTCCAGGTTGTCGCCCGTTATCCCGATATCTATCGGGGCGCCGGAACCGCCCATGCTGCCTTCTTCTGCGCTGATATTTATTACAGCCCCCGGTATGGAAGCGCACTTATTCCTTATTTCATCCAGGACCTGGTCAATATTGCGCTGACGCTCGCTTTTATCCTTGAGCTTTCCCCGGATAACGGCCCGTTCCGAACTGGACCCGGTACCAAACATGTTCCCGCCGGATCCTACGGCGTAAAAGGTCCATTCGTGCTCGGGGAGCTCCTGAATAAAGCTCTCCACCAGCTGGGTCACACGCTCTGTTTCACGGAGAGCCGTACCGTCAGGCAGTCTGATATTGACAATATATTCCCCCGTGTCCTGTTTGGGAAGAAACTCCATGCCCACCAGGGGGACTAAGGCTGCGCTGATAACTACAAGCACTGCAGTTAATAACAGCACTTTTTTCTTGTTATTGATGGACCAGTGCAGTATCGTACGGTATTTGCCGTCGAGTCTGCCAACGACCCCGTACCAAGAATTGGCCATCCTGGCAAGAAATCCCCGGCCGTTGCCGCCGTTGCCGTTGTCATTGTCATTCCCGTCCCCGTTAGTTCTTATGCTCCGGTCTACTTTAAGTATTTTGGAAGACAGCATCGGGACCAGGGTCAAGGCTACAAACAAGGAAGAGAGCAGCGAAAAAGACACGGTCAGCGCCATAGGCCGGAAGATCTGAGAAGCAAGCCCCTGCACAAAGACGATGGGTAAAAAAACCACTATCGAGGTGAGGGTTGAGGCTATAATAGCCACGCCCACTTCCCCCGCGCCTTTGGTAGCGGCCTCGACCCGCGAAGAACCTTCCTGGCGGAAGCGGTAAATGTTTTCCAGGATAACAATGGCGTTGTCCACCATCATCCCTATCCCCAGGGCCAGCCCCCCCATGGATATCAGGTTGAGGGTCAGCCCGCCGAAATACATCAGGCAAAAAGTCGCAATTACCGAAATAGGGATAGCTGTACCGATAATGAGGGTGCTTCTGACGTTGCGTAAAAAGAGAAGCAGCACTAAAACAGCCAGGGCAGCGCCTATCAAGGCATTCCGAATTACGCTGTTGAGGGACAGCCTGATATATTCAGCCTGGTCAAACCCCACTTTCAGGCTGCATTCTTTGGGCAGGATCGTTTTGATATTCTCCAGTTCTTTATTTACGGCATCTGAAACCTTAACCGTATTGGCATCGGTCTGCTTCTGAATGGAAATCTGCACACTGGGCATACCATCCATATAGACGTACTGTCTCTTTTCCTTCAGAGTGTCTTCCACCCCGGCAAGCTCGCCCAGGCGAATATAGCCGCCGCTGGGCAGTGGGATCTGAAGGTTCTCAATTTCCTGCACATCCTTGAATTCCCCGGTAATGCGAACGACGTGTTCCCTCAGGCCTTCTTCCACCGTACCCGCGGAAGTGTTCCGGTTTTCTGCCCGGAGGTAAGAGACAATGCTTCCCAGACTCAGACCGTAAGCCTGCAGCCGCTGGGGAGAAGCAGAAATGCGGATCTCTCTTTGTACGCCGCCCTCCACAATGACATAGGCAACGCCATTGATCCTTTCCAGGCGCGGCTGCACTATATCCTTGGCGAGCTTATCCAGCACAGCCAGGTCAACGTCTCCTCCGAACCCAAGCAGCATGATCGGCATCAGGTTGGGGTCCATTTTAAAAAGGGTGGTTTTACCGGCATCAGCCGGGAAATAGGGAGAAATTATATCGATCTTTTCCCTCATCTGGTTGACGGCAAAGTTCATGTCCGTTCCCCAGGCATACTCTACAAAAACCATGGAGTTTCCCATGCTGGAAGTAGAGTTGATGTTTTTTATCCCGTTTACTGTTCCCAGCATGCTTTCAATCGGTTTTGTAACCAGGTTCTCGACTTCCTCAGGACCCGCTCCCGCGTAGTCGGTCATGGCCACAGCCATGGGCAGGTCAAGCTGGGGCAGCAGGTCCATGTTCAACTTGCTCATGGACACCATGCCCAACAGGATAATAATCAAAAATATCATGGTAACGGCAACAGGCCGTCTTACCGCGACATCGGATATTTTCATTTCTGTTCACCTCTTGTCGTGACAGAAACAGGAGTATCATCCTTGACCCCGTACTGCCCTTCTACGATCAGCAGGTCGCCTTCCTTAATCCCGGCGATGATTTCTGCCCTGTCACCCAGGGTAAGGCCCACCTGGACTTCTTTCATTTTGGCAGTTCCGTTTTCAACTACGTAAACAACTTTCTTTTGCTCATAATCTAAAATAGCGTACTGGGGCACAACAATCACATCTTCTTTGCTGTCGACCACCAGCTCCACCTCTCCGTACATCCCGCCTTTAATGGCACCGTTTTCATTTATTACTTCCAGTGTTACGGGATAGGCTTTGGTCCTTGCATCAATCTGGGGCGCAACGGAAGTAATCACCCCGGTATAAAAATCTTCCGAAGCGGCAGGTACACGCACTGCCATTTGTTCGCCTTTTTTCAGCCTGGCAATGTTTGCTTCACCCACCTGGACCATGAGTTTTAGCCTGTCGATATTTACTACCGAAACAAGAGGCGCCGCTCCGGCCAGCTGGCCTTCCACCGCCGTCACCGAGGAAACAGCCCCCCTGATCGGGCTGGTTATTACTGCAGCTTCTTTTTGCAGTTTCAGGTTATCCAGAGCATTTTCCAACTGTTCCAACTGGGACTTGGATACGGCTCCCGCATCATACAACTGCTTGCTGCGTTCATAATTAAGGCGGGCCTGTTCCAATTGCAGGTCAAGTTCCCGCGAATCAAAAACGACCAGCGGCATCCCTGCAAAAACGGGATCGCCCACCAGCACCGGTACGCTCATAATTTTATAAGAAGGCATTTTTGCCGACAGGACGACCTCGTCCTGAGGCTGCAAAAGCCCGCCCAGCAGAATGCTCTTCTCCAGTTTTTCCCTCTTTACGCTTTCTACCGTCACGGGGATTTTTTTCACTTCCGTGCTCGTCTGGGCGGCCTTATCATTGCCGCAGCCGCCAAATACCACACAACAAACCAGGATAAGTACAAAAACAATCTTAACTGTCCTACACTGCATCTCTTTTCCCCCCTATACTCTGCCGACCGAACAGTCAGTCAACATACTAATTTTATGACCCGGAAAACCTGTTGTCAATCCATTTTTTAAGGCATTTTTAAGGCTATTGTGTCTATTGTGTGTGTCTATTGTGTGTGTTTAATTGAGGTATTTTTACCGCGCGTTCACAGTACCTCTTTTAGAGTAAATCAAAAAAGATTAAAATATAGGTAAGCAGACAAAATGGGAGCGTGAATATGAAGAAAACCGGGTTTTCCCTGATTTTTTTGTTTTTTCTAGTTCTTCTTGTCATCAATATATTGATAATCAGTACAGCATATACATCTATATTCAATTTTTTTAGACATATCTCTCCTGCGGCCGGTTACCTGAGAATAATGGTTAATGTTTTCTCTGTCCTGCTGGCCTCACTTGTTGTGTTTACCTCTGTCGTTATTATCCTGGAAAGGCGCGACCCCGCCAAGACATTGGCCTGGCTGTTGATTCTGATCTTCCTGCCGGTCCTGGGCTTTATTCTCTACCTCACAATCGGGCGTCAGTTCCGCAAGCGGCGGATGACAGCCAAAAAAAGGGTGCTTAACAACTATATTTATCCCCTGGATGAGACCATTGCCGAAAACAGGTTTGACCTTACCGGCATACCCCGCTCCAAAGAAAGGCTGATTCACCTTATCTTAAACAACGCCGAATACCCCGTTACTCTTTATAATGATGTGCAGGTCCTTACCGACGGCAGCCGGATCTTTCCCGCCATGATTGAGGCCCTGGAGTCCGCCCGCGAACACATTCACCTGGAAACTTACATCCTGCGTGATGACAACATCGGCGGCAGGATTGCGGAAATACTGATGCGCAAGGCTAAAGAAGGCGTAAAGGTAAGGATAATCTACGACGCGCTGGGATCAAGGGGTTTGAAAGAAGCCTTCCTCTCCAAACTGAGATCGGCAGGCGTCCGGATTGAACCCTTCTTTCCGGTACGGCTCCCTTTTCTTCACAACCGCATCAATTACCGCAACCACCGTAAAATCCTGGTCGTAGACGGCGCCGTGGGATTCGTCGGCGGTATCAATATCGGTGACGAGTACCTGGGGCTTGACCCTGAGTTTGGCTACTGGCGCGACACACACCTGCAGATAAAAGGCAACTCTGTCTACTTTCTCCAGCGGATTTTCCTGCAGGACTGGTACTTTATCACCAAAGAATCACTGGAAAAGAACTTCCCCTGTCTTTTCCCCGTAAAGGAACGACCGGGCGACAAGGTTGTCCAGATTACCTCCAGCGGACCCGACACCCACTGGGAAGCAATCATGCAGGTCTATTACTATGCGATCGCCACCGCCCAGAAGTCTATCTACCTCACTTCTCCCTATTTCGTGCCAAATGAAAGCATCCTGACAGCTTTGAAAACCGCTGCTTTGAGCGGGGTAGACGTCAAGCTCCTGCTGCCCGCCAGGTCAGACCATAAAATAGTCGCCCTGGCCGCCACGTCCTATCTGGATGAGTTGATGGAAACAGGTGTCGAAGTATATCTTTATCAAAAAGGTTTTATCCATGCCAAGGTTCTGACCATCGACGGGATAGTATCCGTTATCGGTTCGGCCAACATGGACCAGCGCAGCTTCAAACTGAATTTTGAAGTAAACGCCCTCATCTACGACGAAGAAACCACTCGCCGGTTAGAAAGCGATTTCTGGAACGACCTTGCGGTTTCGCAGATGCTTTCGCTGGAAACATTCAGGGAACGCCCCCTGCTGCAGAAAATGGCGGAGTCGGCCACGCGTTTGCTGTCCCCGCTGCTGTAATGTCTAAATGCCTTGTCAGTATTCAAACCTGACAATGTCATCCTCTTTCAAATATTCTCCCAACTGGACTTCAATCACTTCCAGGACGACCCGGCCCGGATTGGCCAGCCTGTGCCTGTGCCCGGATTTGACAAAGGTGCTTTCTCCGGTCAGTATCAGTTTTTCTTGGCCTTCTATGGTGACATGTGCTGTCCCTTTCACCACTATCCAGTGTTCACTGCGGTGATGGTGCAGCTGGCAGCTTATTTTTTTGCCGGGCAGAACGGAGATGCGCCTTATTTTGTAAAACTTGCTCTCTTCCAGTAAGGTATATGACCCCCAGGGCCTGTATATTGTCATGTGATAATCGGCCCTGGGGTCTTTCGCTTCTTTTAAAAGGTTGACCACATCTTTGACTTTTTGCGACCGGTCCTTTCTGCAGATCAAAAGAGCATCTTTCTCCTCAACGACAATTAAATCCTCCACACCGATCAGGGCTACAGCTTTGCCGCTTTCGGAGTACAGCATATTATTGGAAGAGTCTATCAGGATATCCCTTTCAAATTTGATATTGCCTTGCTCGTCGGCGGTATATTCCTCGTAAAAGGCATCGAAGCTCCCCAGATCGGACCACTTGACGTCCAACGGGATCACCGCCGCCCGGTCCGACTTTTCCATAATACCGTAGTCAATGGAGATCGCGGGGGTCTTCGCAAAACACTCTTCAATACTGCCGGAATCAAAAGCCTCATAAACTTCCCGGCAATATTTCTTCAGTTCCTCTACAAAAAGGTCGGTTCGAAAAATAAACATACCGCTGTTCCAGTAACAGCCCTGCTCTATATAGATTTGAGCCGTCTTTTCATCAGGTTTTTCTTTGAATTCAGCAACCTTGTATCCTGCTGACAACGGTTTTGCAGGTTTAATATAGCCGTAACCGGTATGGGGTTGAGTGGGGCAGATGCCGAAAACGACGAGATATTCGCCGGCCATAGTCTGTCCCAGTCTGACGGTGTCAATACACCTTGGTTCATCAGTAATCAGGTGGTCGGAGGGAAATACGGCCACAATATCTTCACCATGCCGCCGGATCTCCTTAACTGCGTAATAAATGGCAGGCAGTGTATCGCGGCCTACCGGCTCGATAAGGATTTGATCCTCTTTTAGCCGGTATCCCAGTTCCTCGATCTGACCATGGACCAGGAATTTATAATCAACATTAGTCACTATATAAATATCGCTCGCTTCAGCCAGTTTGAGGCAGCGCTCAAAAGCCATCTGAAAGACAGATTTGACTGTGTTTTTTAGTTTCAGGAATTGTTTGGGGTAATAAGTGCGGCTAAGCGGCCACAGTCTCGTTCCGGCGCCGCCTGCCAGGATAATGATCCTCATAGGCCAATCGACCTGTCCTTTCGCTTCTGTTCCCTTTTTTTCATTAGATAGTCTATTATATTTTTATGTTCATCAACCCGGAACCGGCCGCAATAAAACTATATAAAAAGAGGCATCTGCTCCCCGGCATTTGCCTCTCTTATGCGATATTCTATGTTTAATATACTTTACCCCTGTTGGGGCTTTTATTCAACCTCCACCAGCCATGCGGCAATCCAACCGGTTGTATTATCGTCAAGTGTGACCCGGTACCAGGTTTCATTTGCTGCTTTTTTAACTTCCAGTATCTTCATGGCTTCGCCTTTGAGGACTTTCCTGATGATGCTGGTATCAGTACCGGCCCCGCTCCTGAGGTTTACAAATGTGTTGGTCGCTATGATATAAGCCGTCTTGCCGACGGGCGAGTTGTCAGGCGCAGAAGGGGTCGTGGGTGTTGTCGGGGTCGTTGGCGTAGTCGGCGTGGTGGGTGTGGTGGGCGTGCTTGGAGTGGTCGGTGCAGTCGTTTTTCCTCCGTTTTTATTTACCCTGTCCTGCAGTTCGTTGATCGTGTTCTGCAAGGCCTGGGCCTGAACGGTAAGCTCGGCCACGGATTTTTCCAGTTCCTGGACCCTATCCTGCAGCGCCTTGTCCACATAACTTTTGGACACTAAGGGATCGGCGCTGGAACCCGGCGCGGGCGCGTCCGCAGTGACGGTCTTTCCGATTATAAACCCTGCAAGAATAGACAAAATAGCTCCACCGATAATTATGGCGCGAAGCCTCATAATGACCTTCACCTCATTTTGCTATATGATGATAGGCTTCTTTTTTCTCCCGTCCTTTGAGCTGTTCTTTGTCACGTATGCTCCTGAGAATTCCGGCCTTCTCTGCGGCGATATATACTCCCAGTGTAACGGCAATCAAAATGAGCATGCTCTGGGGAGTGGTAACCCGGGTCATAACGATTGCTGAAGTTCCCAGCAAAGCGCTGACGCCATAAATGGTCAGCACCGTCTTTTTGTGTGTCAAACCCAGGGCCAGCAGGCGATGGTGGAGGTGTTCCTTATCAGGACTGAAGATAGGTTTGCCGTTGAAATACCTGCGAACAATAGCAAAGACCGTATCGATAATGGGGATACCCAGGATGATCACGGGTAAAAAGAGGGAGATCATAACTGTCGTAGTCTTGGTAAGACCTAAGATAGCAAGTATTGACAAGTTAAATCCCAAAAAGAGCGAACCTGTGTCGCCCATAAATATTTTTGCGGGGTAAAAATTGTGTTTTAAAAAGCCAAATACTCCGGCCGCCAGGATAAAAGCAAGTATGCCGGCCTGGGTAAACCCTTCCAGTATGGAAACAACCCCGATCGTGACGGCGGCAATAGCGGAAACACCAGCTGCCAGCCCGTCAAGCCCGTCAATAAGATTGACCGCATTCGTGATCCCGATGATCCACAGGATGGTTACGGGATAGCTGAGATAAAGCAGGGGAATCTCACCTGCAATAATATTGGTTATAAACTCGACACGTATGCCTGCGGATATGGCAATACAGGCTGCGAGTATCTGAACGAGCAGCTTGGTCCGGGCGGATACGCCCCGGATATCGTCCCACAATCCCACGAGGCAAATCAACACTCCGCCGCCGAGCAGCCCGTACATTTCTCTTGTCATTTCCTGGGTAGAGACTACCACTGCCCAAAATGCCAGGCAGATAGCCAGTCCGCCCAGGCGAGGCATGGCGTTGTGGTGAACTTTGCGTTCTCCGGGCTTATCCATGGCTTTTATTTTGATGGCTAGCCTTCTAATGTACGGCGTTCCCACCAGCGTTATCAAAAAGGCTGCCGCTAAGGAGCCAACTGTTGTCGTCACTGATACTGCCTCCTTAATTCACCTGGTCAAATCTAATCACTTCAAAATAAGATTATAGCACTCTTGGCATAATTTGTCTATCCGGCTATTTTCCCAGCATAAACATGAGCTCCGCTTCACAGGCCAGTTCGCCGTCCACCGTGGCCCGGGCCTGGCATTTACCCACGATCCCCTTCATTTTCGTCACTTCAACTTCCAGTCTCAACCGGTCTCCGGGCGCCACCTGCCGCTTAAAACGGCAGTTGTCGATACCGGCAAACAGGGCAATTCTCCCTTTGTTCTCCGGTTTGCGCAGGACCATTACGGCGCCTACCTGGGCAAGCGCTTCCAGGATGAGGACCCCCGGCATGACGGGATGACCGGGAAAATGCCCCTGGAAAAAGGGTTCATTACCGGTTACATTTTTAATACCTACAATCCTGGCGGGTTCATCGATCTCGATTATCCTGTCCACCAGTAAAAACGGGTAGCGGTGAGGCAGGATCTCCTGTATCTGACGAAAGTCCAGCATAGTTATCCTCCTTTTGGTGTTTCGACGCTTCTTGTCAAAACCCTTTATACATTTTCTTACATTGAATTCCGGTAGTTATAAGCGCATCCTGTCCTTTATACTCCGTAAAACTACGAGGGTCTCTTTTTCCCGCAGGAGCAAAAGGCTTATCCCATAAGCCATAACACCCAGAAGGATAGCCGCCGTTACCTGCAGCAGCAGAAACTTGCTGTTCTGTACTGTAAAGACTGACCCGGCGAGATAGCGGTAAGAGCCGAAGGCAGTTATACCCGTAAGGACAGAGGCAATAAGCGATTTAACGGTTGAACCGAGCAGATCGCCCAAATACAGTTTGGGCAGGTGACGCTTTAGCAAGGCGTACATAACAACCGAACTGAAGATGACGGCGGCCGTGTTGGCCAGAGCCAGACCGCTGTGTCCCATCTGATCAACCAGGGCGACGCTGGCAAGCAGGTTTACCGCAATGGACAATAGTCCGATGTATAAAGGCGTCCTGACATCGCGCAGGGCATAGTAGGCCCGGGTGATTACCATATTGGCCGAGGCGGCAAACATGCCGACTGCAAAATAGAAAAGGGCGTCTGCCGTCATCCAGGTAGCCCTGGCGTCAAAAGCTCCTCTTTCAAACAGGAGTTTGACGATCGGAGTATTAAGGACCATCAGTCCCGCCGCCGCCGGCAGTGTGATCAGCAGAACCATCTTCAGGCCCCTGTTGAGGGTCGCTCCCAGCAGCTGCCTGTCCCCCTTGACGGCGTGTTCCGAAAGGGTAGGGAAAATGGCTGAGGAAACAGCCAGGACAAAAATCCCCAGGGGCAGGTTCATCAGCTTTCCGGCATAGTTAAGGGCGGAAATACTCCCCTCAGCCAGGCCTGAAGCAAAGTACCTGTTGATGGCAAGGTAAATCTGGTTTACGGCTGTACCCAGAAAAATGGGCAGCAGGTTGGAGAATATCTCCCTCACTTCCGGGTGGTTGATATTCCAGGACCAGGTGTATCTGAACTTTGCCTGCCTTAACACAGGGAGCTGGATCAGCATGGCTCCCACCATGCTCACCAGGGTACCCCAGGCCAGGTATTGGATACCGTACCTGCCCAGAAACAAAACGAAGAAGATGATGACCAGATTGGAAAACCCGGGAGCAAACGCGGCAACAGCAAAGCGCCTCCTGGCATTCAGGATGCCCGTTATGAGCATGCCTGCCCCCATAAAGACAACCGACGGGAACATTACTGTCGTAAGATAAGTTGTTAACTCAGCGGTTTCCCTGGAAAAACCGGGCGTAATCAAATTTACGATACTGCCGGCGCCCAGCATGCCCAACAAGGCAAAGACCGTCATAAAAAGAATCGTCCAGTTGAGCGTTATGCTGGCTATCCTCCAGGCCTCCTTCTCCTCTTGGCGTATCAGGTACTTGGTGACAACAGGGACGATGGAGGTAACCAAGGCCATTCCCAGCACCATTTGCAAAAAGTAGGGGATGGTATAGGCGGCATTATAGGCGTCTGTCAGATAAGTAGCGCCGTATTCCCTGGCTATCACAGTTTCCCTGACAAAACCCAGGAGTTTGCCGGCCAGGTTCATTGCCATAATGATCAGGGCGGCTTTGGCTACGCTTTTGCTCACGATGTTATCCCCTTCAAAGTTGTTTGCCCAGCAGTTCTACGGCAAGAAAGGCGTTTTTCCGGGCCCGTTCACGCAGCGCCTGCATCCTGATCTCCATCTCCTGGCAGATCTGCTTACGCCTGGTATAAGCCCAGTTGACAACCTCAATCAGGGTTTGGGCTTTCAGGTCCTTAACTGTAATTAAGGATTGGTGCCCGATCTGGTTCAAAAAACGATCAATCTTGGGGTCATAAGAAAGTCCTACAACAGGCACGCCCGCCACTACCCCGTTGATAAGGGCATGAAGCCTCATCCCCACTATGAGGTCAAAGCTTTTGGCAATTGCCAGTATTTCCTCCGGATCATACATTTCTTTGAGATAATAGGCTTCCTGGTCCATGAGCTTTACAGCCTGCTTGCATATCCCGATGTCACCGGGAAAATGCATAGGGACAAAAACAACCCTCCAGCCCTGTTCAGCCAGCCAGTCGCAGGCCGCAGCCAGTTCCGGCAGAAAACTGTTGTCTTTCCAGGAACGTATAAAGACTCCCAGAAGCCGCACATCTTTTTCAAGTTCGACCCCGTTGCGTTCGATTATCTGTTTGCCCAAAGCGGCATCAATATTATCCGGCAGCAATCCCAGGACAGGGTCTGCCGTTACGCTGACAGGCCTGGTCACACCCATAGCCGCCAGTTCTTCTTTGGAACCCTGGTCGCGGACGGTAACCCGGTTAACCCTGTTTAACAGCAGGGCGGCCAGTTTTCTATTATGGGTCCGGCCTAAAGGTCCGATCCCCTGGGCATAGATCATTGTTTGTTTGCCCAGCAGTTTGGCCAGAAAAATGATTCCCAGGTAATAAAGAGGGTTGCCGGCGCTGGTAACATCCTGGAGGAGGGAACCCCCCCCGCTGATCAGCAGGTCGCAAGAAGACAGCGCTTTAAGAATACTGAACAGCCTCCACCTGTTGACAGAACGGACGTTGTACTGTTTACCCGTATGGGAAGGTTTATGGGAAAGGACGGTTATCTCAATATCAGGTTGAATTTCTCTGAGTGTGCGGATGATGGCATAAAGAATGGTCTCGTCACCGGCATTGTTGAATCCATAGTACCCCGACAGGACTATTCTATTCACCGGCCAGCCTCCTCCCTAGCAGTCTGGTACTGCTGTTTACCGCCAGGATAATAATCACACCTGCCAGTATGCCTATCCAGAGCCCGTGAAACGAGCGGGTCAATGATACCAGCAGCGGTGTGTGGATATGGGCATATGTATTCACCAGGGACACCTGCCCAATGATACCGAACAGCAAAAGCCCTATTTTCCTGAGGTCATACCCGTAATAAAGGAGAACCAGCATGGCAGGGTGCCCCAGCAGGAACTCCTTGGTCCGCGGGCGTACCCCCAGCCAGCGGTCAAGCAGGGAGCGCAGGGTGGTCTCCCAGGAGGTGACCAGCTGGGGGGCTTCGTTGCCGGTCCGGATTATATAAACCACGAGAGCCGCCGCGATAACGATGCCCGCAGCAACATGCTTGTTAAGGACGGGATAATCCAAGATTTCTTTTACCCTCTCAACCGGCTTGGCGCCTTTTACGATAAAATAAAGCGGTATCAGAACAAGGGGCGCCAGATGGGCCAGTTTGACCCCGCTGAAGATATCGAGAGTGAGCATAAAGGATTTATCGGCCAAAAGACCGGTCATAATGACAGCCCCGGCCAGACTTACCGCCGACATCTGCAAAAGCGCCGCAATCGCTTCTTTCAAACTCCGGCTTTCTTCCCGCAGCAGGGCAGTGATCCCGATAACCGGGAATATGATTACGGCCAGAAGGGCAAAGCCCTTGCGGGCCAGCAGGGGTTCAAGAAGTAAGCCTGCGGCCCAGCCGAACACCCCCAAAGCAGATAACAGCAAGGTCCAGCGGACCGCCAGCAAAGCATTGAGGATAAGGACGCCTCCCGCAATGACTCCCAGGCCGACAGCAAACACTATCAGCCGGGAATAGGGAATGCCAAGAAGAGGAGCAGCCTGACCCGTAACAAGACCTTCCTTTTCCAGGTTAGCTTTAATATCGCTCACATACTGCAAAGCTCTGTCCAGGACATGGGCCGGGTGGTCCATTCCGAAAAAGCGGACATAGAGGGTACGGATGTTCCTTTCCGCTGCCGCCAGGTTAAATCTCTCTATGGCCAGGGCCTCATTGTAGCGGGTCATGTCATTTTCACTGATGGCATGGATGCGGACAACATTTTTCTCCAGCAGCCTGGCCAGGGTATTCAATCCGGCCTGTGGAAAAAATTCAAACATCCCTACCGGCACATCAAGTTTTTTCAGTTCTTGGGCCAAAAGCGGGATGTTGCCGCTTCCGGGGATCACGGGGTCATGGAAGCTGATCATTGATAAACCCGGCATGGCCCGCAATGATTGGGCCAATAAAGCTATTTCCTGCTCGGATGCCCTGGAACCGTCCCTGATGCGCGGGACAATGCTCAATCCTCCCCGGTGGACGGCGCTTAGGTCTTTCGGCAAAAATCCCATGCCCAGTTTCTCAAGTTCCTTTTGGGTCAAGGATACGCCGATAAGATAGACTTCTTTGCTTTGCCATACGCCAAGTCGTTTATTTATCATTTCAAGTCCTGTTTTAACGGTTTCATAAACTGATTTATCGTAAGTAAGGATATAGGTATCCTGGTTGACCGGCTGTATGCCGGGAAAGAGATCTCCCGCAGCCTGCTGATAAAGGATAAGTTCGCTGCCTTTTAATATTACGATGTACCCGTCGGTTTTTAATTCGTCCAGGGTCCTTTCCTTCATCAAGACCCCGGTGGCTCCGGCTTCCTTAAACCGCGCCGACAATGTGTCCAGCGGCACGTCATTGGCTGTGGCCAGAGCGTTCAGTTCATTAAAATCAATAAGCACTTCGACAGACCTATAGTTATTCTCGGCCTCCAGGCGGTGATAATTAAGAAAAAAGGAGGCCAGCAAACTTACAACGATCAGCGCCAGGGCAATCTTATCGATATGTTTTTTCATCGGGCATCACCTCCGGCCTCATTTTCGAACGGGACTCATTACTAATTTTAACAGCAGCCAATTAACGGGACAAGTCAAAATATTATCTCAATATAGTTGATATTATTGCCAACTTGCGCCCGGCCTAAATATATAAACTTTATTTTCCTTCCATCTTTGACATACTTGTGTTTTTTTTCATATTTCTCAATACTTACAGTCCCAGAAGATATTCGTAAAGATTGGCCGACAAGACCAGCATTTCGGCAAACTGCGGAACCGCATCCCAGTCTTTGATATGCCCTTCCAGGTCCGCTGTGAAGATATTTTTCTCCCGCAGCAGGTCTAGAGCCTGCCCAAAAGGCAGTTTTTTGCCCGTTACGCCTTCGGCCACTCCTATGATCAAGTCCTTTTGGGTAAGTTCCAGCGGTATCTCCACCCGGCGCAGTTCGACGACCGGGTTTCTTTCGTGAGCCACGCGAATGACTTTATTCAACTTGTTTTCAATGCTCCATTTGGTGGCCTCGCGCTCGAGCCTGTAGTCATTGTTGTAGCCGCCTTCGATCAGTCCCAGCTCCCGCGTCACAACAACGGCGGGATAAGCCCAGTGATCCATTATGTCCGGTCTGGGCGGGACGTATTCAACCAGGTAAGCCCCCTGTTTTTTCAATTTGTCCTGGACCCAGCTGATGGCCTCCCGCGAAGCGGTCATAGCCCGGAAGGAAACATCGTTCCTTAGGGAATAAACGCTCGCCACCCCGGCCGCTTCCCCTGTGGCCATACCAACCGGAATGACGCGCGCGCTGCCGTGGGGCAGGGAATCATAGGACGCGCTTCTGCCCACCACCAGCAGGTTATCAATCTTTAAAGGCACCAGGCAGCGAAAGGGTATGCTGTAAATATCCGGCACCCCGATCACGTTGCCGAAATTGGAAGGACCGGTGGGCTGCACATCTACCGGGTAGCTGCCGTGAGCGATCCTGTCCCAGTGGTCGCGGTTTTCCAGGACATCGGTAATCGTAAGCCGGTATTCTCCTTCGATATGCCGGGTTTCCCTGACATAAAGCTGTTGGGCCGTCCCCGCAAACTCAGCCTGTTCAAAGCCCGGAAAGCGTTTGCGCATGAACTCGATGATATGGGGTATCTCCTGCCTGCCGCGTGCTATTCCTAATTCTTTGGATGCGGGATCAAGGCTGTCCACTCCGAAAATGAGGAGAGCGTTGATCAGTATGTTCCCGTTTTTCTGGCAGGCCATGTTGGGTCCCCTGAAACGCATCATTTCATCCCGCGGCTTGTATTCCTGGGCTTCTTTCCCATAGCCCCAGGCGGCCACACTCCCGGCTCCGGAATGGGGGTCAGTGTCTTCATGCTTCAGGTACCTGACGATGCGGTCCCAGTCAACCCCGGATACCTCAAAAACCAGGGTCACTCCCATTAAAAGGCCCTTTTCGCCATAGTCCTCACCGCCGATGGTATAGGGGACGCCGCAAGCGGCGGCCACATCGGCGTCCACTGTGGCATCAATAACACGCAGCGCCAGATACTCCACCTCTTGACCGTTTTCCAGCGCCCGGATGCCGGCAATCCTGTTCTCTTTTATAATAGGTTCGATAAAACCGGTATTTAGCTTCAGGGTGATATTGCGTTCCCGAGTGATTTTTTGCAGGAAATATGCTTTGGCCTCTTCGATATCAAAGGCGTTGCCCAAGTCCTTGTATATTTCCTGGAAAATACCCCTGGTCAGGAGCTCATTTCCGGGACCATAGTTCATATCAAGAAAGTTCAACTGCCCCAGGGTCATCAGGCCGCCCAGGGCCTCGTCATCTTCGATCAGCAGTGTTTTCAACCCATTGCGCGCTGCGGAAAGAGCGGCGGCAATACCTTCCGGTTCTCCGCCCACGACAATGACGTCGTAGCCCGGTTTCCCCTCGATCATGGGTGCGGGGGCAATCGGGTCCTCCCGCAGGTACAGGTATAGCCCGGCGCAGACAGATACCGCTAAAACAAGTATTATTATCAGATTGCGTGGTTTCAAATCTTAATGCTCCTTTCAGCCGGAAAATAAGAAAATAGCAAAAGCCGGTTAGCCTGTGTCCCTGCTAACTGGCCATTTATTAACTATAAGTATTTAAGAAGATTTCAGAGGGAAGCTGTCTTCTTTTCAACGGCAGTGATACGCCTTTCGTGATCATTGATCCCGTCATCAATGGCAGCAACATATGATTTAATTATCTTAACATCTTTTTCCATCCTATCCATCCGGCCTTCCATCCTGTCCATCCTGCCATCAAGTATATCGACCCGTCCTTCGAGCCTGTCCATGCGTCCTTCAAGCCTATTCTGCCCTTCCTCCAGTCTGTTTATCTTATTCTCAATTATATCTTGTCCTTCGGCCAGGGCTTTAAACATATCTCTAACTTCTTCCAGTATTACTCCAACCTGGTTTTCGTTCACCTTAATCAACTCCCGCTTTTTATTATACCATTGGGAAGCAGATTGTTCATGCATTTTATTCTTTATTTCATTAACACCTCATACACCCGGGCAAGGAGCGTGTACAGCTCTCCAAAGGTGGGAGCAGCCTGCATATCCTGCATACGATCCTCTGTCTCCGGCATGAGAACACCTTTTTGCCGCAACAGCGCTGCGGACTTCTCCGGCGAAGTCTTTTCCCCGGTTAAGGCTTCGCACAATCCTGACAGCAGGTCGGCCCGTGTCAGGTTTTCGGGGAATTGTATTTCTCTCACAACAACTGTGTTGTTGAAGCGGTGGGCTTGTTTTAAGACCTCTGCCAGCATGTAATTGGCATCCCAGTATTTAATGGGTTCCTCCAGCCGGTAGTTGTTCCCGTACCCTCCGGCCGCCAGTCCCAGTTCCCGCATCACCCTGACCCCGGGATAAGCCCAGTGGTCCATCACGGCAGGCTGAGGGGGGTCATATTCAACCAGGTAGGCGCCCTGTTTCTTCAGCCTTTCCTGGATCTGTTCGACAGCTTCCCGGGATTTGCTCATTTCGCGGAACCCAAGATCGTTCTCAACAGAATAAGCTGCAGCCACCCCAGCCGCCTCCCCCACAGCCATGCCGATGGGAACTACCCGGGCGCTGCCGTGAGGCAGTGAATCATAGGAGGCGCCCCGTCCTACCACCAGCAGGTTGTCAATCTTCAAAGGCACCAGCGACCCAAACGGTATGCTGTAGATAGCGGGATTGCCTATGACATTGCCAAGGTCGTCGGGACCGGCGGGCTGGATATCAACGGGATAACTGCCGTGGGCAATCCTGTCCCACTGGTCCCGGTTCTCCAAGACATCCGTAATAGTCAGCCGGTACTCGCCTTCGATATGGCGCGTCTCCCGCACATAGAGCCTTTTTGCCGTATCCACCAATTCCACCCTGGCGAAACCGGGGAATTTTTCGCGCATGAACTCCAGGATATGCGGCAGTTCTTTCTTGCCCCTTTCAATACCCAGCGCCCTTGATTCCGGATCAAGCGCGTCCACGCCGAAAATGAGCAGGGCGTTGATCAGGACACTGCCGCCCTTTTGCCGGGCCAGATTGGGCCCGCGAAACCGCATCAGCTTATCTTGCGGCTGATATTCCAGGGCCTGTTCGCCGTAACCCCAGGCTGTTTTCCAACCGGCTCCGGCATAGGGGTCCCCCCACCCGGGCTTAAGCTTGCTGATCAGCCTCTGCCAGTTATTGTATAGGAAGACGTACGGCCAGTTGACGCCTTTGACCGCAAAGACCAGGGTCACCCCCATCTGTTTGTCCGGGTATCCGTAATCCTCAGCGCCTACCGTATAAGGGACGCCGGAGGCAGCGACAACATCGGCATCCGCCGTAGCGTCAATAACACGCAACCCGTAATATTCCCTGATTGCGCCTTTTTCCTGGACCTTTACCCCAATGATCCTGTTTTCTTCCAGCAGGGGTTCCAGAAAGACTGCGTCAAGTCGTAAAGCGATGCTTTTTTCCTTTTGAACAAGGTCAAGAAAATACCTTTTGGCCTCCTCAATATCAAAAGCATTTCCCTGTGATTTATAAAACTCTTCAAAAATACCCCGGGTAAGCAGTTCCTTGCCGGGCCCGTAGTTCATGTCCAAAAAATTTAAACGGCCCAGGGTAAACAAACCTCCCAGCGCTTGGCCTTCTTCAAGCAGTAAAACATTCAGGCCGTTACGGGCGGCGGAAACTGCCGCGGCAACGCCTTCCGGCTCCCCACCCACTACGATCAAATCATAAGTTTGAGCAGCAGGAAGGCCATTATCCCCGGGAACTGACTCCGGTCCGGATTTATGATTATTACTACATGCACTAATAAGGACAAAGGCGAGTACCAGCATGCCCGCAAGCATCACCCTAAAGAGCCTCAATAGATTCACTCCTCCTTGGAAAATCGCACAAAAGCCTGTAGGGTTATTTTCTCAGATATTTAATGGTTTAACAAGCTTTTTGCCTGTCCATGTTTTGTCTGCCCAGCCACCGGTCGGATCTCTGCGGCGGACGCCCCTGACAAAAACGGGCCCCCATAGGCCCGTCAGAATATATTTGTTTAACTGTGCGTTAACATCACCTGGTAATTGAGACTTCCTGGGTATCGGGGTTCCAGCCGACCATCGCTCCGTAAGACTGGCTGACAAAACGCGCCGGGATCATGACCCGGTTGTTGATCAGGGTAGCCGGTACATCCGCCATTACCCACTGGTCATCTACCTTCACTACCTGCGAGTCGATATAAAAGATCAGAGTCTTGTTATTGTATTTTACCGTAACAGACCTGTTCTGATTGTCATAATCCGTTTCGGCCCCCAGGGCATCGCCCAGCGCTCTTAAAGGTACTACGGTAAAGTTATTGATGATAGTGGGCGCGGTGTCAAGGTTGATCAGCGCTCCACTGCTGGAAGCAAGTTTACTCCCGATCCTGAAGATGATCACCTGACCCCCTGCGGGCCCACCGCCTGTACCGATTTGATAAGGCTTTGATTCATAGGGGTCGTCATTTTCCGGCGTTACCACCTCAAGTTTGTAACTGCCGGAGGTGGTAGGATTCTGGATGCCCGCGGATGAGGTGATATCCACTACAACTTTATCGCCTTCATCTATCACCGTATCCTCAGGCAAGCCAATAGTCATCGTCCTGCTACTAACAGACACTGAGTCAGCAATTTCATCATTAATTTTTATATATGATCCGGAAATACTCGACGGTAATGTTGTGTCGTTCGGGAATGTAATTATGATGCTGTCCCATTCCTCTAAATCCCAATCCTCCGAAGCAAAAATAGAGATTAAGTATTGGGAGACCTGTCCGGGTGTGCTGCTGCTCAGTTCAACCTGGGGCTGCTCAGCCGGAGAAGCGGAACCGATGCTGAAACTCTTGCTTTCTACCTTGGTGGAGTCCTGCGATGTATAGATTTTCAGCTTATAACTGCCCTCAGCGGTTGGATTCTTGATCCCGGCCGAGCTTTTTATGACAACTTCTACATTATCGCCGCCGTACAGATCCTCGGGAACGGTTAATACCAGCTCGTTGCCAGAGATGTCATATCCTGCGACTCTCACTCCGTCGATAGTTATGTCGGACCTGCTCAAACTGCCAGGCAGCGAGAATCCGTCGGGGAAAATGATCGCGATTTCGTCATAGCCCCCTTCCAGGTCACCCCCCGAACCCAGCTCAAATTCAATGGTAATATCAGGGTATTGACCCGCTTTCTTAGTGGAGAGGTCCACCTCAGGCTTGCTCGCGCTGCTAGCAGTCCCCGTGATCGTATACTCCGTAGATTTTACCTTACCGGTATCAGCGCTGGTGCACGCTTCCAAACGGTATTTCCCTCCTGAACTGGGGTTTTTGACACCGGCGCTGCTCTTGATGACAACCTGAACATAAGAATTTTTCAGGATATTGATATCGGACGGTATCCGGACAGCTATTTTCCTTTCACTCTTAGTACAGGTAACAGACCTGGCTGTATATCCGTTTACTGTAACATATGAACTGCTGATACTGCCGGGCACGGTTGTCCCGCTGGGAAAATACAGGTAGATATAGCCTTCGCCAGCAGACAGAGTCCCATTAGAACTGGTTGTAAACCCAATGGAATATTGACTGTTTTTCCCTCCGTCGGCTGGGCTGATTACAACCACCGGAGTACTGATCGACAAGCCCACGCTGTATATTTCCTCAACCAGCAGCGAGTCCCTGGATGTATATACTCCAAGCTCGTATTTCCCAGCTTCGTCAGGGTTGCGGATATTAGCGCCGCTGGCAATTGTCACGGTCACTTTACTGCCGCTCCTGATGTTTAGATCAGACGGCACCTTGACAGCAACAGTATTGGTGTCCCTGTTTACCTCGATCCCGCTGGAACCGGATTTTTTATCATTAATTTCAATATAGCTGTTGGATATTGTTCTTGGTAAATCCGCCTCTTCCGGGAATTCGATATATATATAGTCCTCGCCGCCCGTTAGGGCCCCTTTTGAACTGGTCTTAAAGGATATTTCGTATTCCGCGTATTCATCCGCCGTTGCAGGTGAAACAGCAACTTCCAAGCTGCTGATCTTGGTGCCTTCCACCGAAAAGCTGTTTGATTTAGCCGCGCTGTCATTGGTAGTGCTAACCAGTATGTAATAGGTGCCTCCCCGGAGAGGCGTTTTGATGCCTGCGGTTTGAGAGATAATTATCCCCGCATAGCTCTCTGCGTCAATATCAACACTACTGGGAAGCTTGAGGGTCAATACGTTGTCTGAGACATAAATATAAGATGAACTCACGCCTTTTCCATTGATAAGAATTTTGTCACTACTAATGTTGGACGGGATCACGGTCCCCTCCGGAAATTCAATTATAATCCTGTCCCGTCCGCCTTCGAGAGCGCCGGAACCCGATGTATAAAAACCGATGTTATATTGGCTGGCAGTTCCCGGAGTAAGAGGATAAACGGATAAAGTCACCTTTTGTACCGTAGCCATGGCAGCACCCGGTAACAACAGGAGAAAAACAGATAACATAATCAAAACAACCGCTTTTTTTCGCAAGACACAACCCCCTTCAAACAAATAATCCCAAATAAAATTGACGGATTATGCGGCAAAATGTTCCAAGTATATTGTAACTGATATAACAAAAAAAAGAACCCCCTATTTTTAAGGGGGCTCGCGATTCCTAATCAGTGCACTTTGATACTGTCAATGGTTGCTTTAAAGGTGCCCGTTTCTTTCAAATCCTCATTGGCATCTACCTGAAAGGCCCGGAATTCCTTGGTTTCCAATTCATCAGCAACAACGTGGACATGTCCCAAATAGACTTCGTTTCTCCCATAGCAGTTAATGGTAGCTCTCACGTCTACATCTGCGGCATTTTCATTGGTTATCACCCCAATAATCCTGGTCCTGCTGGTGTTGAATGTTATATCTTTTATTTTTATCAAATCCGCTGATACTGCAGGTTGAGTGTCCACCGGTACTGGCACGCTCTCCTCCTTTGTGATCACAACAGTCCTGGTCTGTTCATCCCATTCCACCTCGGCTTTCAACGCTTCAGCTACCATCCGGATAGGGACCATTGTTCTTCCGTCAATTTGAAAAGCAGGCACATCCCCTTCAGCAGGGATGACCTCTGTCCCATTCACCACAATGTTTACAACAGGGTAAATTTTATAGTACAAAGGTTTTGCGACGCCGGAAACCCCCAATATAAACACTAAGGATACCATTAACACGGTAACCAGCAACACTTTCTTACGCATAATGTCACGCCCTTTCCCGGTTATATTTATATTCTACAACAGAACCTCCTGTTTAGAACAGTAATTTTTACCGCGAAAATCTGGGATAAATTTTTTTATTAATCCCACTGTTTCATGGCCATTGTTCGGCAAATTGCCGTTATCCAGATCTATAAATAATTTCTCGATACTCAATGCGTTCAGGTCATTGGGTTTCGCAACAAAAATCCTTTCGTGATTGGTTGTATTAACGCCTTCTTCTGTGGTCAAGAGTTCCTCAAACAACTTTTCTCCAGGTCTTATTCCCGTAAAGACAATTTCGATGTCCTTATCCGGCTCGAACCCCGAGAGCTTGATCAGGGTCCTGGCCAGATCCAAAATCCTAACAGGCTCGCCCATATCCAAAACGAAGACTTCCCCTCCCTGGGCTAATGCCCCCGCCTGAATAACCAGTTCAACGGCTTCGGGAATGGTCATAAAATACCGGGCCATCTCGGGGTGAGTAACAGTGACAGGACCACCCGCCGCGATTTGTTTCTTAAAAAGCGGGATTACACTCCCCCTGCTCTCCAGGACATTACCGAAACGAACTGCCACAAAACTAGTTTTACTGGTCTTATCCATATACTGAATTATAATCTCAGCCAATCTTTTGGAAGCTCCCATAATGCTGGTAGGGTTAACAGCCTTATCAGTGGAAATAAGCACAAATTTCTTAGCCCCCCACATGTCGGCAGCCTGGGCTGCGTTATAAGTACCCAGCACATTATTCTTAATCGCTTCCTCGGAATTTGCTTCCATCAAGGGTACATGCTTATGAGCGGCTGCATGAAAAACTACCTTCGGTCTATGCTCTTTAAAAATCCGATCCATAGCCGCCCTGTCCCGGACATCCTTCACTAAAGGCATCACATCAATATTGGCATTAAGATTGGTAATCTCCATTTCTATGTCATACATATTATTCTCGCACACATCAAGCAGCAGGAGTTTGGAAGGAGAAAAACGTATTATCTGCCTGCAGAGCTCAGAACCGATAGAACCACCGGCTCCTGTGACAAGTACTACCTGGCCGTTTAAATAGCCGCTCATACTCTCGATGTCTACATTTACTGGATCCCTTCCCAGCAAATCTTCGACCTGGACTTCCCTGATGTGGTTTACTGTTACGTTTTCTTCAATAAGGTCGTATACACCGGGAAGTATTTTAGTTTTGGCTTTTGTTTTATGACAGTAAGCTACAATTTTTCTGATTACTTTGCCATCGGCCGATGGTATGGCAAGAATTATCTCCTCAACACCATATTTTTCAACCAATTCCGGAATCGCCTGCCGGTTGCCGAGCACAGGCAATCCCAACACACGCAAATCCTGTTTGTTGGGGTCATCATCTATAAATCCAACAATGTTTATTTCGCTATAGTAATGCCTTTTCAATTCCTTTGCCACCATGACCCCCGTATCCCCTGCGCCAACTATCAGCACGGGTCGTGTGCCTTGTCCATTATTATGTCCCAAGGCATTTTCCCGGATTAATCTCCAGACCAGGCGTGATCCCCCGATAAAAAAAATATTCAACAACCAGCTAATAAGAAAAACACTGCGCGGTAAAGGCAACTGACCACCCTTCATAACGAAATAAACCAAGCCAATATTTAACAGCGATCCTAAAGAAACAGAATAGACTACTGCAAGCAGTTCTCCAACACTGGCATACTGCCATACCCTGTTATACAGCCCAAAAACATAGAAAGATATTATACGCATTAAAGTAAAAACTGTGGCAAAATCCAGATATGATCTTAAAAATTGAACAGGGATAATCCCGTCAAAACGAAGAAGTAAAGCTACATACATAGCAAGATTGACTATGATAATATCAATTAAGACTAGTACAGCAATTCTTACTAATTTGTACATATCGGTAAACACCTACTTAGTAAAAAATGATTTTAGCATTTTATAAATACTAAAGCTATATTCTAACTGAAATTAATATGCACATCTCATCATAGATTATCTCTTCTACATTGTTCTATATAGGTTTTTAGCATACAGACTATTATTTACTAAGGAAAACTAAAAACAGCGTTAATAATCACAACATATAGACCATAATCGCATTACAAATAGTATTAATATCCTTTTCACTCAAGTAGGGATGCATAGGTAGTGAAAGTACTATATCACAAAGCTTATTGGTCACATCAAATTCATTATCATCAAACACCAAATCTGCAAAAGCATCCTGCTTGTGCATCGGCTTGGTGTAATAAATCATGCTAGGTATGCCCTGCTCCTTTAATGCAGCTTGCAGACCGTCACGCTGGTCTTTATTCTTTAGCTTGATTGTGTACTGCGCAAAACTGGAATAAAACCCATCCGGTATTACAGGTATATCAACTATGCCTGTTAACCTTTCATTATAGAGCTGGTACACTCTGTTTACGTCTTGAAGCTCATGCTTGATAAATGCCCGCAGCTTTACTTTTAATACTGCCGCTTGAATCGTATCTAATCTAGAATTAACCCCAATTCTCACATTTTCATACTTATTGTTTCCCATGCCATGAACCTTGAGGGATTTGATAAGCAGCGCCAAATCGTTATCATTTGTAAAAATAGCTCCGCCGTCTCCATAGCATCCAAGCGGTTTTGCAGGGAAAAATGAAGTGGTCGCTGCGTCACCGAAGCTGCAGGATCTTTTTCCATTAATATTACCGCCAAAGCCCTGTGCGCCGTCTTCTAGCACTAAAAGATTATGTTTTCTTGCTATTTTCTCTATTTCAGGATGATTTGCAGGCATGCCAAATAAATCCACAGGAATAATAACTTTAGGGGATACTTTCCCTTCCGCTGTTGTCTTCTGAATTGCTTTTTCCAGTTTTGCCGTATCTAAGTTGAAAGTATCTTTGTCTACATCAACGAATATAGGAGTCGCCCCTTTAAAAGAAACAATCTCACCCGTGGAAAAGAACGTAAAGTCGGGTACAAACACCGCATCTCCTTCTTTAATTCCCCATGCCATTACCACAAGCGTCATGGCCTCGGTTCCATTTGCGCAGGAGATGCAGTGCTTAACGCCAACATATTCTGCCAACTGCGTTTCCAATTCAACGATTTCTTTGCCTCCGATGAAATTCGCACTATACAGTACTTCTTGTATTGCATTATCAATCTCATTTTTATATTTTTGGTATTGTGCCTTTAAATCTCTGAATTGCATTTGATATCTCCCTATCTCATTTGATACTATTTTCCAACCATCGCTATAAGATTACTCTTCCCCTTGGTTTAATTTTTCCAAAAGCTTTCCATCAAATAAAATATACTCTCTACTACACTCCCTACACTTAAGTCCATGTCTAAGTGGCATTCCACATTCGCACACCCAACCAATTTGTTCAGCTGGCACGCCTGCCATCAAAGCATAGTCCGGCACATCTTTAGTCACAACTGCACCGGAAGCAATCATTGCCCACCTTCCGACGGTAAGACCACATATTATAGTGGCGTTGGCTCCAATGGAAGCTCCATATTTGATAAGTGTCTTCTTATAACCGATCCTGCCTTTGGGATACTTGCTTCTCGGCGTCAGGTCATTAGTAAACACACAGGCCGGTCCGCAAAATACGTAGTCTTCCAGTTCTACCCCCTCATATACAGATACGTTATTCTGGATTTTTACCCCATTGCCTATCTTTACGTTATTCGCGATATTAACATTTTGACCGAGAGCGCATTTTTCTCCAATCCGCGAGCCTTTTTGAACATGGCAAAAATGCCAGATTTTCGTGCCGCTGCCTATAAAGACATCTTCATCTACGTAACTGCTTTCGTGTACAAAATAGTCTGACATTATCGTCACTCCAATTTCATTACTCTTTGCTTATTAGATCTTGCACTTTCTCCAGCACTTTGACCACTTCATGCCCGGTTTTTCCGCTCGAAACCTCTATTGTTTTATCAAGGTTATTTATGAAATAATTTAATTCTTCAGTCAGAGGCAGAGCATTCTCATAAGCTATTATTTCATCAGGTTCCTCTACTATGAACGGTCTTCCTTCCACCCAATCTATGTGCTTATTGTAGTAAAGAATATTCTTATTTAACGATGAATCGTCATAAGAAACCATTCCTTGGCTTCCTATTACAACTAATCTTTGTTCTTTAAAAGGATGGAGCCAGGAGACAAATATATGGGCGTGTACATTATGTGGGTAAGTAAACTGAGTAATTGTAACATCATAGATTTTATCTTGAAGAAACTTTGCTCCCTTTGCTTCTATCTTGGTGACAGGATGCCCGATTAAATAATCCAGTACGGAAATATCGTGAGGCGCAAATGACCAGAAAACATTTTCCTCTGTTCTAACTGTGCCCAAATTTAATCTGGTCGAATATATATAATAAAGCTTACCAATTTTTCCGTTCTCGATTACTTGCTTAATTTTTTTAATAGCCGGGTGAAATAGTAAAAGGTGTCCTACCATAAGTCTGGCCTTCGTTTTTTCTGCTGTCTCAACAAGTTCTTTTGAATGTGCAGAGGAAAGAGTCATGGGTTTTTCTATAAGTACGTTAAATCCCTGCTCTAACAATTTCTTTCCTATTGGATAATGGGTTTCAGCAGGAGTTGCTAATATATATCCGTCAAATCCCTGTTTGGTTGCATAATCAAGTTCAGTAAAACCATTTACCGGATATTGCTCTAACAGCTTATCCAGTCTCTGCAGGTTTGCTTCTACAATACCCGCCAGATTCCCCATCTGGAAGAGAGTCCTGATGTGGTTTTCACCCCATCTCCCACCTCCAACAACACAAATCCTTTTGTCCATACAAAGTTTCTCCTTTTGGAATTCATTATTAATAACTATTGTTCGTTTGGCACCTACTTTATTTTATAGAACCACAATATTGCCTCTATTGGTAATATTCTTCATGGCGTTTTTTGTATCAAATATTACCTTTGCATTCTGCTGTACAAAACCATAATCAATACAGGAATGTGCGGTAGTAATTACTACCAAATCTACACTTGCAAGAAGTTCTGCTGTCAATTCCGTTTCTCCTTGCACAACTTTCTCATGAGCATGATACTCCGGAATAAGTGGGTCAAAGTATACCACATTTGAGCCTTCTTTTTCCAACTCGTTAATCACTCTGATAGCGGGACTCTCTCTATAGTCATCGATGTCTTGTTTATAAGCGACACCAAGAACTAATATCTTAGAACCGTTCATCGCTTTCTTAAAACGATTAAGTATTTTTGCTGCTCTTTCCACACAGTATTCCGGCATACGGTCATTAACTATCATGGAGGCCTCAATCATCGAGGTATGGAACCCGTATTCCCGTGCCTTCCAGGACAAATAATAAGGGTCAAGAGGAATACAATGCCCACCTAAACCAGGACCAGGATAGAAAGCCTGAAACCCGTACGGTTTAGTCTTAGCGGCTTCGATAACCTCCCAGATGTCAATGCCCATTTTATCACATAAAATAGCTAGTTCATTAATTAAACCAATATTAATATTTCGATATGTATTCTCCAGTATTTTCTCCATTTCTGCAATGGCTGGAGATGAAGCACGGAAAACCGGTGCCTCCAGTACACTTTCATACATTGCTGCAGCCACGTCGGTACAGGCAGGTGTAATACCCCCTACCACCTTAGGCGTATTCTTTGTTTTATATAGCAAATTGCCTGGGTCTACTCGTTCGGGCGAAAAAGCCAGATAGAAGTCCTTACCGCATTGCAAGCCCGTTGCTTCCAGGATCGATTTAATCAGCTCTTCCGTAGTTCCCGGGTATGTAGTAGACTCCAATACTACCAGCATGTCTTTGTGTAAGTACTTGGCCACAGTCTCGGCAGAACTCTTCACATAGCTGATATCAGGCTGCTGATGCTTGTCCAGTGGTGTGGGCACACAAATACAAACACAATCTACTTTTCCTATCTGTGCAAAATCACCGGTAGCTGAAAGCAGCCCTGATTTTACGATAGCCTCTAAGTCTTCATTTACAACATCGCCAATATAATTTTTACCGGCGTTAATCATTTCTACCCTAGCTTTTTGTATATCAAATCCTATTGTCTTAAAGCCCGCTTTAGCTTTCTCTACTGCCAAAGGGAGACCAACATAACCCATACCTATAACACCGAGTTTAGCTGTTTTATTAAGGATCTTTTGTTTTAACACAATGACATTTCTCCTATTTAATTAAATTTATTGGTATCTCTATACTAATTAATTATAACTCATCTATGGCCTTTTTTTTAACTATATAATTTCTGAGTAGGTCAGCTACAATATATATCTCTTCACATTTTAGCAAATAAAGTGATAGAGCATAAATCCCCATTCCTACGATGGCAGCCAATGAAAACCGCAACAAAACAGAAATATTGAGAACTTTCATTAGCAGTATTATTAAGATCATACCTCCACAGGAGATTAGAACTTTACTACAAACCTTTTTAATCCTTTGCATAGGTATGTTTGGAAGCTTGCGTTTAACTTCAAACGCAAACATTCCACCTGCTAATATTGTTGCAATGGATGTACCAAGCGCAATTCCGCTTACCCCCATATATCTGGACAGGACAATGCTAAGAGTTATATTTAAAAAAACTGATAAAAAGCTGTTTATCATAGGGGTTTTAGTATCCTTATACGCATAGAAAACTCTTATTAGCACCTCTCTAATTCCTATGGACAGATAACCTATACTATAAAACAATAATGCTTCGGATGTTAATCCTACTGCCATTTGATCGAACTCTCCCCGACCAAAAACAATTGTCACTATATCATACGAATAAATAATAGTAATAATAGTAATTGGAGTTAGTACAATAATTAACGTATTTAAAGCATTGGAAATATGTAAAACTAACGTATCAGTTTCATTAATTGCGATTTTCTCGGCAATAAATGGATATAAAACTGTTGTAAGCCCCACAATTATAATTGAGACTACAAATTGGTTAAGCACGTTTGAATAGGAAAGTGCTGAAAGTGAACCTTGTATTAAACCTGAGGCAATTATTTTATCTGCTATATGGTTTATTTGGATCACACATATTCCCAAAAAGATAGGTACTGCAAGACTTAACAAATCTATTGTGTTGGCAATAACATTTCTTGGGCACTTAATTTTTATGTGATTTTTTACGCACAGCAATAATACCGTAATCTGGACAAGATTTCCCACTACAACCGTTACAGTTAGACCAAAAACACCGTAAGTACTCCCTATGATTATAGTTATAACTATAATCGTTATATTAAGCGCCAAACCCGCTAATTGCGAACCAATAAAATACTTCTTTGCATTCAGTACCGCAGTTAAAATATATTGTGTCATGATTAAAACAAATGTGGGCATCGTTATTCTTGTTAAACGAATGGCAAGCTCTAATGTTCCCCGTGCAAATCCTGGTGCAAATATTCTCACTAGTAACGGCGCAGCAAAATATCCCAACGATGCTAAAATACCAGATAGAAATAACATTGAAAAAATAACTGATACGGAGTAATTGTCAGCAGTTTCCTCTGTTTCACAGGTTAGCTTCCCGGTGTAAGTTGTTATAAAGGCAATGGATATTGCTGTACAAACTGATGGGAATACTAATGAGGGCATATTTTGGGCTAAGAAATATGCATCTGTTTGCGCATTTGCGCCAAAATATAATGCTATTAATGCTTCACGAACAAACCCAACAAACTTGCTTAATATTGTTATTATGGTAATTAAAATTGTAACTTTTATGATTGAGTATTTCATCTCATACCTAATTCCTTATTATTTATACCACAACTGTAGGTACAGTCATTTCTTACAATTCATTATTAGCATTCTTCGATGATGCTTCAATAAGATTTACATACACTTTATTAAACCATTCTTCCCACTCACGAAAAACACTGCTGTTGTGCCACAAAATAACAAAATTCCCCTCAACACTCAAGCATTTTTTATATAATTTATGAACGATTGCTTGCGCTTGGTTAATTGACAATTTGCGATATTCCTTTAATGTGGCATCCATAACTATCAGCGGTTGTTCTATAACATCGAGCTCACAGTCTTTTCCAAGATCATAAAGCGGGTAACTATGGCAAGTACCGCATCTAAAACCCTCATGATCGTAGAATCCCAAGGTTAGATCCCTTTTCATACCACATACTTGCCACACAACTGGGCTTGTTTTTGCATCAAAGCATAAGTAATGCTGCCGTCCATCCTCAACTGTATCATTATTAGCTTTCTCCACATTTTTCTTGTGCATAGAAAATACATCTACATTGTCGCATGAACCTATTCCACCATGAAAACCTACTGTCATACCTTTTTTTTTAATTATTTTCATAAGGTTTCTAATAGTAGGTGACGATGCGTTATATCTATAATCCTTTTCGCTTTTTTCGTATCCCATAAAATAAAACTCTGCTTTAAGCCCCTGAACCATTGACAATTCAAGTAATATGATAGCTCCAAGTAATTCTGGGTCATTGAGTGGATCATTTGCACATTTTAGATACTGCCTTAGAGATTTAATAAAAAGTTTAGGGCTTTTACGAATTAGTAAATCCCCTGCTAGCAGAGATTTCAAGGAGGGGTATACCCCCTCAAACCTTCTTATGGAATCAATATCATGGGTGGGAATAATGTGTCCTTTATTATTGCCCAAGTCGATATTGGGCAATAATTCCTTGATATACACTCGTAAAAGCAAGGCATATTCGTCAACTATAGGTAAATGAACAAAGGAATACTTATATGATAACGAAGAATAATAAGAAAACCTACCGAATTCATCTCTATCTGCTTGGAAAGTTTCTTCCATGCGGGATAGAAGATAAAAGGATAAAGTTAATATGTCCGCATATACAAATAATATATTCTCATGTGTCTCTGCAAATGGAGTATCATTTTTTAACATTATTGGCACATTATTTTGACCGTCAACACTTCTAATGCTATTCATTTTATATAAGCCATCAATAAGTGCTCTATTTTCCTCTTCACTACAAAGAGAAAACATTATCTTTTTGTCATTAAATATTGCCTCACATCCATTGACAGTAAAATTAGCCGATATAGCTGGACAGGCTATATTCAACAATCTTCTTACTACATACTCTATTTGACTTTGAGTCATATAATTTACCTCAGCATCTTTCTAATTACATATCTAACAAAAGGATTTTTCGAATATATCTTATTTATAAAAAAATATGGAGTTTGAGTTGAACCAAACTGGCGGAATGAATTCTCGACTCCTTCAATCATACTGCCCTCAAAATCAAAACTCTTGACTTTATTCGATAAAAATTTAATTATCTCATATATCAGTAAGGATGCACTACCGCTATTCCTATAAGTTGGATCAATCGTACTTATCAAATTATATCCGCTTTGTTTATCCCAAGTTACCAATAACGCCCCATGTAGATTTCCATTCATATCTCTTGCGTAAATAACCCTGCCCGCATCATTTTGATATATGGCATTATATATATTTTCAAGAAGCTTGAATGAATATCCTATTCTTTGATTTTGTAAATTTAATGTATAAGAATGATTTTCGTAAAATTCCTCTGCCGATAAATCAAAGCCTATTATTACTTTTTCAGCTAACGCTTTATTTATATTTTTCCGTTTTGCATGAGAAAAGTTTTTGAATACACGATCTGTATCACCAATATCTTCAATCCTGTATGTATATTTGGTTGTCTGATGAAAACCTTTCCAAAAAAAGGGTAACCAGTTAGTAACGGTGTAACTAAACGACTGTTGGTAAAAGCAAATTGGCAGTTTTTCAAGTTGCTCAATTAATGCTGTCATCACCACTTTTTCATAGGATAACTTTTTCTCATACTTTTGATTGGGCGGGTATTTAATCCAAACCCCCATTGTTTGGGTGAATTGAGGTTGAGTTATATATGACAAGCCACACCGCTTTTTAATAAAGTAGGGAAGTGCGCCAATAATTTGATTTTCATTTTCATAAAGCAAGACATCCCAATTATTCATACCACATATAGCATCAAGCCAAAAGGCTTGGGAGAATATTGGTATGCTTTCTTCACTCTTACATAATAACCGGTACTTATCTTGATTTTTCATTTTACGCGTTTACATCTCCTGATTACTTTTTTAACAGGTTCTGGTAAGTAAGAAAGCCATCGTCTCAATTTAGGCGGAACATAAACATAGGTTGCCAAGGCTTTAATTACACCTAATTCCATATAAATTCTAAAAAAATCGTTCCGCCTGTCATTAGCCTTTGCAGGACCCTGTAGCACACGATTTCCCTCTATTGCCAATTCAATATTCAGTTTATTCATTACCATAAAATCCTTCATTTTTTCAATTACATTGTTTGCTTTATTAGTAATTGGTATTATTAACGAAACCCCTTTATTAGTAAATAAATCAGGGCGATTATTTTTAAGACCCCAAAAATCAGCGACCACCACATCACCCACCCTATCTTCTTTCGCATATGCACAGCTTTCACAGCATTTTCGTAAGAATAGCCTTTGCAAAAAACCCTGTGTAAACAAATCAAAGCGATCCGAAATTATTATTCCATCCTTAAAGTAAAAGGTTGTAAGAAAGTCCTCCCACATGCCTTTACCCTGCTTCTTGTTGCGAAAAGTTACTTTCAATATTTTTTGCCCTTGTTTTTCCTCTAAGGCATTTAGATACTCTGAAAAAACTTTAGGACTTGCCACTCCATGGCATAAAATCTCAACGCAAAACAGGTTTTCAAAATCTGTCCGTAAAAAAGCTTTAAGGCCGGCAATCTGACAGGGTGTCCCGGAGAATACTACTTGTTTATTCTGTGTTAGAGAAGCCCAAACATCTATAAAAGTACTTCTAATATCACTCTGTACATATTTAGATTGACGTAAGAGAGGCAACATTGCTTCACTGTATCCTCCCTGATGACACACCCTGTTATATGTGTCATACACTGCCCCAAATATAATCGTGTCTCTATTATTAAAAGATTGAACAATTGCAGAAAATGCACCTCCTGAAGCACTTTGCATAAGTATTTTTTCATCACTATGTGTTGCTGCGTAACAGTATTCTGGTCTCTTGGTGGTAGCTACCAGGTTAATCTCGGGACAATAGATATAGCAAAGACCACATTTATTACATACGGTTTTATTTATAACAGGATATAAAAAGCCCTCATGGTCGAACTCCATAGTAATAGCTTTAACAGGACATATATTAAAGCATACAGTACATCCTGTACATTTCTCTTTATTTGTAACAGATATACAAAACATTAAATCTCATCCTAACTTACTTTTCGATAGAATCCTTTAAATATTTTAAAGATTGTTGCCTTCGCTTTTTTAAATAGTTGTTTGCATTTGAAAAATCTACTGGCATTGTGTTAATTTTTCCTTGTGGTGCATCCGTATAGATACGTTCAACAAGATTTGTAGCAGTTAAAAAATCCGTAATTCGTGAATTTGTTGCACTATACTTATCACCCTTGACGAAGGAAAAAAAACTTTTATTAAAATTAGTAGAAAAGGCCGTCCCATGGAAAGAGTCTGTTACGACATAACTAGCATTAGCAAAAAGACTAACAAATTCTTGCGGCGAAGCAATAGTATAAGCGTTTTCTTTTAGCATGGGAATAATGCCCCGAGCAATTCCAATTACTTTTAAACCAGTTTGACGACTTAGTCTAGTTATAAAATTTTGCATTTCTCTATTATTACTTAAACAATAAGTGAGAATATACTTTTTAGAATCTTGTTTACTAGGTATAAGCTTACTCCACTCATCTGGTGTTAGTAAAAGCGTTGGGTCCAGGACTAATTCTGGAATTCTTCCAATACATTCTTTTACTATGTCCTGGCCACTTTTTTCCCGAACAGAAATTTTATCGATATTTTTTAACTGTTCCCTATAAAATGTATAATCTTTTGTTGTTAATTCAACTCTGCCAAAGCTTGCGGCATAAGATAATTTTTTATTTCTTTCTTTTACAAATGATAAATAATAGGCGCTATCATAGCGAACCATTTCGCCATTCCAAACTTGGTCACTACCACAAATATAGCGGTCATATTTATCACCATCAGCCTGTAAATCGGCATGGGTTAAGTATTTCTTTGCAGATAAGCATAAGTAATTATCAGAAAACGCAATAAACTTCGCTTTTTTTATATAGTTAAACGGTATTGATACAAGTTTATACATGTAATGAAAGGTGCTTAACTCTTTATTTCGACCAATCAAACTGTCATGCTTTAATTTTTCACTATTTGAATAATCTAAGATTGTATAATTATGCCCCATCGACCTAACTACCTGCTGCAAAGCGTAGGTCTGTAGTACAGCTCCGTAATTCGAGGAGTTATGAAAAGTTATACACGCAATATTCATAAATTGACTCCTTCCGTTTTAACCACCCTTCTTTTAACGATAGGGAATAATCCTAAAAAAAAGTTAATATTTATCTCACTTTCCACTTCAAAGCCTGCACTTAATGCCGCCTTCAATGATGGTATATTATTTTTTTTAATAACTATATAATGGTCATCTTTCGGGTAATCCTCTGCAATTTTAGTTAGTACTTTTGTAAATATCCCCTTTCCCCTACAGTGCTCCGCAGTTTTACAATAATCTACAATAATTGATTGTTGCGGTGCATTAAATTTAAATACATTAAATATACTTACAATTAATGTATCCTTTTTAACCCTTGCTCTATGAATACATTCTCCATTGATATATACGAGATATATTCTATCCCCTGCAAAAACAAATGTAATTAATCGCCTTATCAATGTTATACTGTCCATATTCTTTTTTAAATCTAATAAGTTTTCTTCAGTTCCATATCTAATATCAATATCATAATTGGTTAATCTCCTGTCAGTACCGCACCTTTTTAGTATATAAAGTTCTCGTGGAAAGAGATATATACTTTTAAACCGTTTTATAATATCCATTTACTTTATCCTCTCCCACAATATTACAGTTCTGACTTTTAAACAAAATGCACAGTATATTATAATATTAAGGATTTGTGGAATTTTTTGATGTATACCCAAGAAAAAACCAAAATGGCGGTGATAAAATAAAACTACCACTTACCAGTAAAGGTAAGTTCAAACATACTAGTAAAGTTAACATTATATTTAAGTGTATTTCATTTCTAGCGGCATTTATCAATCGTAGCAACTTGTAGATCAGAACACCAAATAAAAATAAAGCACAAATAACTCCATAGTCAGAGAGCACTTCCAAGACGATATTGTGTACATACCTATTGTACTTTAAATAAAAGCTCAATGGGCCATTTCCAAAAATAGGACTTTTGAAGAATTCTCCTAACGCTGCATAATATAACTGCTCTCTATTCATTACTATTGTCGATGGTATTGGTTCAATTATTGATTTTTCTATTATTTTATTCAAATCAGATTTGCTGACTGCCTGAGTACTTGAAGTCTGAAACTCACCTTGCGTTATTTTATCAACAAAAAAGTTAATTCTAGATACTGCCCCTTTAGTATAATTAGATTTAATAGACATAAATAACGAAAATACCAGTAAAAACATTATAAAAATAGCAACTAAACGCCGAAAGCTCGTTTTACCCCCTCTATAAGCTATTAAAGTTAAAAGAAAAGCAAATAATCCAAACACGCATATTATTGCGCCCCTTGTTCCCGTTGCTAATATTACAGACCAAAAAAATAGTGCAAGCCCAAAATAAATTACCATTGATAATAAACCAATATACTTTTTACCAAGTAGTTTTATCTCAGGTAAAAATATAGGTTTTATTACTAAAAATAACATGGGCATTAGCAAAGCATAGGCCATGCTCATATAGTTGAGTTCTCCAATACCACTAACCATACCTATCTTATTGTTCGAATTGAATAATAAGTAAATTCCGTTGATAGCAAAAGGAATATAGAAAAACGAAGCGATTTTGAGTGATTTAAACAATATTTGTTCTCTGCGATTCAATGTAGTGTCTAATCCAAAAACAAAAGCGGGTATACAAAATACTCCAAATTGCAAACAATATTCCAACGCTTGGAATGCTTTCTTGCCGAACATCACATAGGATACAAAAAAAATTAAGATTCCGCCAATCGGATATACCAATATTAGGATACTGCGTCCCTGAAAAACAGTTGTTGTTAAATACATCTGCAGAAATCTGATACAGGCTATACAAAATATTATTATTGAAATGGCAATAAAAACTATTGACCTAAAAGCAGTATTATGCATCTCAAGGTAATATAGTAATACATTCGATATATCTCCCCCAGCAAGTCCGAATATTAAAAAATACCCAGAGAATTGCTCAAATGTAGTCAATATACTATCTTTATTAAAGTTCATAATATACTGTAACCTCCAGATATTTTCATTTAGAATATGTTAAATGTCACTTTATTATTTTACTGTTTTCTGAACAACTAGTTCCTCATATAAGGCAATTAGTTTCTTTTCTTCTATGCCCCAATTAAACTCTTCTAGTACCGCACGGCGACCGTTCTGTCCCATATTATAGGCTTCTTGCGGATGTTCAAACAGGTAGTTGATAGCATCAGCTATTTTTTCTGGATCTGAAGGGTCAACTGCTATTCCAAATTTATATTTTTCTATCATTTTTACTGCATAAGGAGTATTTGAAATAATCACAGGCAACCCCATGGCCATATATTCATATACCTTCGTAGCTAAGGTATCAATTTTATTATACTGCCCAATGTGAAGCAGTGTAGCAACTCCGCATAAACATTTATCTAATATTTGTATAACTTGCTTTTGCGATAGAAAGCCGCAATATTGCACGCACGAGTATTCATGCATGAGTTGTAATTTCTCGTGGTATCCTATGGGATCGAAACAACCGCCCAGAATTAAAGTTGCTTTTGTTTTTGCTGTTCCTTTAATTAGATGGGTAATACCCCTTGCATGATTTAAGCCACCTATATGAGCTATTGTTTTACGTTGCTCAAATGGAAGATTATTTGTGGGCATAAACTCGTCCAACATAGATGTATTTTTTATAAAAATGCATCTGTTACATCTATTATGGAAATAATCTTCACCTAAAATTGTGCATACCTCAATAGTAGCATCAATTTGTTTATTAATATATGCTTCGTATATCATATAAATGTTCGCTATTAGATTTCTAAATATCTTTGGAATATAGTGCTTTTCTCTAATTTGCATACCATAAAATTCATGGCTGTCAAATATCACTATTTTCCCTTTTTTCTTTAGTGTCAGAGCATAAAGAAGTAATTCCGGATCATGAAGTTGATAAATGTCGGCATCTATTTCTAATGCTTTATTTATCATTTTCTTTGAAGTTTTTGTCATACGTTCGAGCCTACTTTTGGCAGGTTCTATTCCTATGTAATTAATACCATCCTCAACGAAAGTATCTCCTTGTGAGACAATATAAGGAATGAGCCCAATTTTTAATGCACTTTTACTCTGTTTGATCAGTCGTGGGATATGGTTTTGAGAAGTGGACGTAATATGACATATTTTTTTCATAAATAATTGTAAACCTTTCTATGAGTTAATCTGCCAGATACCTGCGATATTTTCTTGCAATATCAGCAAAATTATTTAATATTGACACTTTGTAGTCTCTATGCATTTTAGGAGGTGCTGCCATTATTTTATTAAATTCTTCCCTTGTAAATTTTAAATATGTTAAGAGAAAATCAATATCTTTATTCATTTCATATTCATCATAAAGAGGTTGTTCTAACTCTAATAAAGCATCTTTTCTTGTAATCTGACCAGTTATAATAAGACTCGAAAGATGTGATGTTCTCTTGTCTATATTAAATTTTTTAGGAAGATAATAGCTTTGTACAAATTTTGTAAAAATCGATTCATAATGTTTACCTCCATAATAGTTAAAACCACAAAAATCATTAAGTTCTTGTATTGCTCTTTTTTTGTTATACTCCATATAATCTAGAGGACGTATTAATTTAATTCGATTAAAATACTTATAAAATATATAATTTTCCGTTATTGAAATTAAATTAAGTCGATCAATGCCTTTAGTACCAAATTCTTTTGCAATTGCCTTAATGTGTATCTTGTCAGCTGCATTATGTGAATTACCTCTCTGAAGAATCGATTCCAGAGAAAAGTTTGCACCTGACAAAAAAAATTTTATTCCATACTGTTTTGCATATTTATATAAAGTTGCTTGTAGAACATTATCTTGCGGGATAGGAATACCAGGTACGCCCGCTAATATAAACGCTCGAATTAAATCAACATACTGCTCTTTATCTGGTTTCTCAACAATAAGTTTAATATTACACGAATCGCAAATCTTTCTAATATTCTCATCAGCTACCACTGTATTAAGACCATCATCAAGTGTAATTGCAAGTATACGTAGGTTATACTTGGAAAACACGTAAGCAAGATAAGAGGAATCTAGCCCCCCAGACAAACCCATCATGCAATCATATTTTTTCCCTTTTCCATTTAATATCAATTTTTCAATTAAATCGTCTAATTTTCTTTTGCCCTCAATATTTGGGAAATAGGTTGTATTCATTCTCGATAATGCTTGATTACAATAATTACAATTACCTTGATCGTCAAATTTTATTGTATTATCAGACCTATTATCCATTACACATCTATTACATACTTTTAATGACATAAATCCTCCTGTTTTTATATTCAATTCCCCTTTTAATTGACTAATTCCATAACTTTTTCATAATATCTTTGAAAAATACTTTCATAACTATGATTGTCTTCAACCCATTTTCTTCCTCTTAATCCATATTTATTTCTCTCATCAGCGATCATATTCTTAAAAAAGAGTACTGCTTCAATTGTTGCATCCACATCGTCCGTAGGAATAAATAAGCCGGAATTAGCTTCATTTAGCATTGACTGGTATCCAGAATAGGCTGCTATAACTGGTTTAGCTGCCATCATATAATCAATTATTTTATTCATTGATTGTCCATATCTCCAAATTTTAGAGTCTCGTGTTGCTAAGTATAGTACGTCGCACTTACTTAAGAAATATGGAACTTCGCTCTGTTTAATCTTAGGTCCGATAGTAACATTGTTTAATCCTGTTAGTTTTTCAATATATATTTGTTTTAAGTCTCCATCACCAACTAGTACAAAATGAATATCCTCATACTTTACCATGCTCTGGATAGCATTTATAAAACAGTCCAGGGCATTAGATATCCCCATACTTCCTGAATATCCTACTATAAACTTCTTAGCGCTTGCGAATAAAGCATCTACTTCTTCACTTTTTTCTGCCTGATTTGACCAGATAGAATGGATCCCAATAGGTGAGTAGAAAACAGGTTTTTCATAACCTAATATTTCTTGAACATGTTCTTTTAAATTTGGCATCGTCCCAATTATTAATTCTGATTTTTTATAACCGATTTTTTCAATATAACGCAAAAATAATATTGCGGGATTCCATTTGCTAAACCCAAATTCTTCGGTTAACGTTAATGGGTATATATCTCTTATTTCAAAGACTAACTTACTGCCATACTTTTTCTTGAAGTATATTCCATTAAGAATAGTTAGTAGTGACAGTGAGGAAATAATTACTATATCCGGTTTTCCTAAGTTCTCTTTATTTAATTTGAATAATTTAAACTCAAAATCAAGCCAACTTAATATTCGTTTTATCGAAGCGCTAGTATTGTATTTATATGTTTTTATCCACAAGTGTAATAATTTTCCATACTTCTCATAATTATATTCATCTTTCACTTGCGGATACTTTGCAAGGTGGTTTGAATCTGAGCTAATTAAGACTGTATCAATATTCATTTCACTAAACTTCTTTGCAATTACAAAAAGCTTTGCACCTACTCCATAATTTGGCGGGGATGCATATTTGGAAATACACCATATGCATGTTTTTTTTTTCATAGCTTAACCTGCCCTTATCTGTACAATTTAGGAATATTATTTATAATAGAAATAACCCGTTCAAAATCTAAACCTACAGTATCCAAATACCACTTTATTGTTGCATATCTGGGTCTATTTTCATCAACTACGAGTTTAAGCGCATCATCACGTGAAATAGCGCCTTCTCTGATTTGATTACTTCTAAAGGAATCATGTTCAGAAAAACCTGCTACGGTAAAATAGACATAATTATAAAAAGCTGCTGTACCGTCACCAATCCGCCATGTTGTTGTTGTGTCAATTGATTTTTCCCAATTGTACTCACTACTTATTAGATCGTCAATTTCCTTCTCATCCCATTTATAATAATCGAACAGATGATAATAATCCCTATGAGGCATTATTGACCGTGAAAAAAAAGAACCTAAAGTATCAAAGACTGAACTATTAATATAATAATGGTTAGCTGCAATTATTGCAGCCATACTTGAAATTAATTTAAATTTACGTTTTAAAGAAAGTGAGTATATATATTTTTTATTGAAATCTGGGGATACTCCAACAAAGCCAACTTTGAAGTCTGTATTTTCCAGTGGATTAACACCCCAGATATTAAGTTTGATTCCTGTTTGTCTTTTAACCTTTTCAATATAATAATAAAAATATTTATCGCCCGCCATAAGAATAGGCAGCATGCCTAAGTGAGGCTTTTGAAGCCAAGCATTTAGGTTCTTTTTAATATTTAATCTTTTCTTTCTAATGTCGGCAGCAACAATAATATTTTCAACACCCAATTTACCGCAAACTCTGGCAATATTCCTTCTCCCTAAATCTGTAACCATACCCCAGTCATATGTGTAGGCTATTGGATTAAGTTTAAGTTTATTCTTAATTAAATGTAAAGCATATGTACTATCCCTGCCCCCGCTAAAAGGGACAATACAGTCAGGTTCTCCTGCTTTGCTTCTATATGGTTCTACTAGCTCAACTAGCTCATCAAAATTCTTTGGATGATTCTTAACCTTATAATTGTGGCAATAATTACAAACCCCATGCTCATCAAATTCAATAAATGGGAATGTGTCCGGCAATAAACAATTGCTGCATCTTTTTATTAATTTAGCTATATCCTCGTTGTATTCCAGCATGCCGGATAACTTTACAGCTTCGCTCTTGCTTGCTATCAAAGATACATCCAAGACAAGATCTAATTCATTTTTATTTTTATGATCAATTTTATTTACGTCAATTTTGTAATCACTATAATAGGATATCGGGTTATTTTTTAATACATTTATATCTTCGGGAACGGAAATAACCATATTTCCGTAATCACATATACAATAGGAACCTTTATTCAAATTAATAATCTTCATCTGACCGGTGACAATACTATTAAATTTCATTCCAATTTTCTTTAATATATGATATTCAGATGCAAATACCAGGACATTATTATTATCTGTCATTATATATAATGAACCGTTATTGGAATGAAGCAATAGTAGTTTATTCCTTGCTAATACAGTAGCTATCGAGACTGTTCCCTCTATTTCAGAATTTACTTTATCAATAATACTAGCCATATCATAATTACACTTAAGGTATTTATTTATTAAAGCTAAATATACTTCTGTATCAATTTCGTAGAGTCTATTAAGCTCAGTATGCCTACTCCAGATTTCCCCGTCATTGACAATTATTCCATTATGAACAGCTATCATATCATCTCTTATTATTGGCTGGTTGTTATGTTGAGATATTTGAGTTCCGTTTGTAGCAAGTCGAGAATGACCCACTGCAAAAAATATTGAATCGCCGTTATAAGAATCTTTTACACTTTGCTTGATAGAATCTTTGACTATAGTTGTTTTTATTAATTCTTTTATAGGTGATGCTCCTTTGAAAACATTATATACGTCCAATACTTCATTATAAATCATAATCCCTGATGAATCCCTACCACGTGTTTGTGATAATCTTGCAAGATAATTAAAAATCTCTTCTCGGTTATTTATATTATTTGAAGTTTTACCGATAACTACCCCGAATATTCCGCACATTAACTACTACCCTCCTTCCTATTTACTTCGAACTTTTCGTATAAAAATATCTCTAAACGTATACCAGAAATATTCAATATCTGTTTTTATGGGGTTCCCCAGATATCGTTCAAGATATCTGTTTTCAATCTCAACAATTTGATCGAATCCGGTAGTCTTTTCATCAAATATTGGAGGGATTAAACCTGGTTTTACCTGCATATACTTTCTGATAACATCTTTTGGATACAGACTTAGATAATGTGGGCTCGTAGCTCTCATCCCAACCAGCTTTATGTCGCCTCTCAGCCAGTCAATAATTCCTGGAATTTCATCGATCCAATATTTTCTGATAAAGGGACCATAATCTGTTAATCGAAAATCGTTTTTAAACTTTCCAGTATTCGTTAATCCATTCTTTTTATATAAGTCTTTTTGGAGAAATTCACTAAATGGATACATGCTCCGAATCTTATGAAGCCTAATAATTGAACCGAAGAGACCCACTTTTTCTAAAGTAACTACTGTATGGTAAGTTGGTATTTTATTCTTCGAGGGTTCGGTTATTTTTTTCGCAATAACATAAGCTGTACCATCATCCGTCGTTTCCTCAATGATTTCCAGGCCAAAATAAACAAGTCTTCCCCATATTTCTGCCCTTGAAAGATACCTCCTTTTACCACTGGTGTATTTTTCTCTAAATGAGTCAATAAAAGCGAATGGCTTGGAAAAATACAGCTTTGATAACCAAGTAATCTTCAATAACCAACGATATATAATACAATTAAGCGTATACTTAAATGGATAAGAGATTTTTGAAGATTCTTTTTTAAGTTTTTCCAGCTCAATCTCCATTGGAGTGTAGTTTACAATTAAGTATCCACCCAGAATAAGGTTTTCAACCATACTACGAAGTGTATTATTCAATCTCACCACGTTATTTAGCCTTGAATTACATATTACCAGATGGTTACCTAATAAAAGATCGTTTGGATTTTCTTTTATCTTCTTTTCAAATACTAATACTTTATCATTATTAGTAATATTATCATTATTGATATTATTTCTAATTAAATCTAAAGCTGCGGTTGAAACCTTATTTTTGTAATCATCAATGAATTTAAGAATATTTATTGTTACTCCTGATACAAACTTGTTAATATCATTAGTACTTTTTGAGTTTTGATTAAAAAGCAAAGTTTCTACCTGCGCATTTATATCTTTATTGATGTCTGCAACTTTAATCATATCGAGTAAAAAATCAAATCCAGAAAAGACAATGAATATCCTGATAATTTCCTTAAAGATTTCTTTACCAATAATTCCGGTTAAATATATTATTAATGAGATTACTACAACTATTGTAAGCGCTTTTAAATCCTTGGCCAGAGAATATGTTAGATATCTCTGGGGGTATTTATGTGTATACTTATTAGTAGCATAGACCGAAATAATCCACAAAAAGTTTGTTAAACAAACAAGGATAAATAGGTTGTCTATTTGCATATAAGCGTTAAACTTATTGATTTGTAAATAATTTATTGTATTTAATATTAATAAGCCAAGCATTATACGTTGATTTTCGCTGATTAAACTTTTATATAGAATCATAGTGCTAGACCTCTCAGAGATAATTATTCTCAATTCTCCTTGCCGGAACTCCTACATATGTGCCTTCTTCACTTATATTTCTAATCACCACTGCACCTGCACCGATAATGCAACCACCGGTTATTTTAACATTATTACTCACTGTTGCTCCAATACCAATCCATGTGTGTTTACCAACCCTAACTGTACCAGCAAGATGCGCACCAGGTGATATATGAACATAATCCTCAATAATACTATCATGGTCTACGGTAGATCCGGTATTTACGATACATCCTTTATATATTATACTACCGCTATTTATAACCGCTCCGGCCATTACAACCGAACCTATCCCCACTTCAACCTCTTCTCCGATAATCGCCCGGGGGTGAATTAATGTGGGTATGTTGGCTGCAGCCGTTTCAAGCTGACTTTGTATTTTTTCTCTTGTTTTATTGTTGCCTATTGCCACAAAAATGTCGTACTCATTGATGTATTTCAAGAAGTCGCCTGATTTTCCAATAACCTCTTTTCCCATTGAATAATTCATGTTTTTGTCATCATCAAGAAATAAAATCTGCTTCCAACGATCCATTTTTATGGCTATATCTGCAACGACTCTACCATGACCTCTGGCGCCGATTATGAGGAGTTTACTTTTATTCTTCATAGTTCACTCTCTCTTCTTCACTAATAGTCCCCGTAAACACTTCCATCGTTGCAGTAAGTTCGCTGTTAATACCTTCACGCTTAAATGCTTTAATAAGAGTAAATAAGATAATCTTACAGTCTCCGAAAAAACTAATACTTTCCACGTATTGAACATCAAGACTAAATTTTTCTTCCCAGCTGATAGCATTCCTACCACTGACCTGAGCCAATCCCGACAACCCTGGCCTCACATCATGGCGACGCTTTTGGTAGTCATTGTAAAGCGGCAGGTATTGTATTAATAATGGTCTTGGTCCTACTATGCTCATGTCACCCTTTAAAACATTGATAAGTTCGGGCAGTTCATCCAATGATGTAGAGCGCAGAAACTTTCCAAACCCAGTTAATCTAATATCGTCCGGTAATAGTATACCATTCTCACCGCGCTTATCGGTCATCGTCCTAAATTTATACATCGTAAATATCTTCTCATTTAGGCCGGGTCGTTTCTGTTTAAAAATGACCGGACTCCCCAGATTGACTTTTACTAATACAGCCACAATTAACATAACAGGTGATAACACAATAATTGCGCATAACGACAAAAAAAAGTCCATAGTCCTTTTAATATGTTTTCTGTACATACCTTTTTCTGACTTTTGCCCCGGTGGCATAGTCAGCTTTAAACCTTGTCTAACTTCAGTCTCCATAGCTATTCCCACAACCCCGTAATTATCCTTACAATTCTATCCATGTCTGCATCACTCATCTTCGTATCACTTGGTAAACATATACCGTTCTCAAATATCTTCTCTGATACATCATTGCCAATAAAATCATACTTTGCAAAAAATGGCTGCATATGCATCGGCTTCCAGATTGGCCTGCTTTCAATATTCTCTTCCTCAAGCCTATCCATAATATCCGAAGGTCTAACTTTATCACTTAACAATATACAACTCAACCAATAATTCGGCTTGTTCCAATCGTTGACAGGCATCATATTAACACCCTTAAGCCCCCCCAGTTCTCTCTTATAAAAATTAAATATCTTGCGTTTTTTTTGAATCCTTTGTTCTAACACCTTAAGCTGCCCTCTGCCGATACCGGCAGCAATGTTACTCATTCTGTAATTATAACCTAACTCACTATGCTGGTAATGCCTTGCAGGCTCTCTAGCTTGAGTGGCCCAGTATTTTACTTTAGCTGTTTTCTCTTCATTATCACTTACAAGCATTCCACCGCCTGAAGTAGTGATAATTTTATTGCCATTAAACGAGAAAATGCCGTAATCTCCAATTGTGCCTGTATGTCTGCCCTTATATAATGTACCCAAACTCTCAGCAGCGTCCTCAATCAACTGAACATTATGATTCTTACAAATCTCAACAATTTTATCCATGCTTGCAGATAGCCCATATAGATGAACGACTATAACTGCCTTTGGCCTATACTTTTTAAAAGCCTTCTCTAGAGCTAAAGGACACATATTCCAAGTCTCAAAATCACTATCTATAAAGACCGGTATAGCATTTTGATAGATGATAGGGTTTGCCGAAGCAGAAAAAGTAAGACTTTGACAAAACACAACATCTCCGGCACCAACACCAGCCGCCTTTAATGCTAAATGAATTGCTGCTGTTCCTGACGATAGTGCTGCAGCTGATCTAACACCTACCTTAACGGCAAGCTCTTTTTCAAACTCATCTACATTCTTCCCAAGCGGGGCTATCCAATTTGTGTCAAAGGCTTCTTTAATATACTGCTGTTCAAACCCTTCGTCACTCATATGGGGCGATGAAAGGTATATCTTATTCTTATCAGGTGTATGCACTGTTTCTCGCTCCCTTAAGTATTAACCCTGAATAATTTTTTCCTTAAGTAGTAAAGCCTTTCCTAAAGCTAATACTACCGATGGTAACATTTATAAATGTAGTACTCTACACACTTCACAAAAGAATACGTTGATCTTAAGCTGGCTGCATCTGTCATATGTTTATGGCAAAATGAAAATGTTGCACTTTGGAAGTAGAAAACTATAGCAGAAAAATGGAAAAACCATTGCAGCACCCCGGACAATACAATACCCTTTGAGTTGCGAG
>Ga0228535_1000494_pt1 | contig 106993 bp, 99 predicted proteins | sample SJ1metagenome_FD_168457 | JGI IMG/M metagenome (GOLD analysis project Ga0228535, IMG submission 168457) | Enriched culture of PCE-dechlorinating microbial communities from Ithaca, New York, USA - SJ1 | ecosystem: Engineered > Modeled > Simulated communities (microbial... > Unclassified | place... | reverse complement strand
ACGGACAGATTGCTTCTTCCCTCGCCATCTTCGCGTGTAACTCTATTCTGTTCTCGTGAATCACTGTTTCGGTCAGTACTAAATCCCGGTCAAGTGTCTTCAGCATCTCTTCCAAGTTCTTCATCCACCCTCTACAACTTATTTCTCTCCTTATCCTAATCTTACACCGTTTTCTCTATTTCCTCATACATAATGAGGAAGAACCAACCGGTAACATCACTTTCGGGTTCACTTTCTGTGTCTTACCAGACCGATAATCTTTGCCAGTTCAAGGACCGGCAGCGGGACAAAAGCCAGTAAAACGGCGATTAGATACTGACCGTTGCTAAGAGTCGTCATATCGAAAACGGTCGCAAGGGGCGGCACAAGTGAAACAAGCGCTATCATCACGAACGATGCAACCGCGGCCAGGTTGAGGGTTCTATTGGTGAACGGCCCGATTTTGAACAGGGAACGACTGGAGCGCATGTTGAATGAATGTATCACCTGGGTCAGCGAAAGCACAAGGAAAGCCATGGTACGTCCAGTCACTAAATTGCCAGTAGTCCGCCCAATCATGAATCCGGCAAGAGTAAGGGTTGAAAACAATAATCCCTGGAGTAAGACCTGTAAGCCCAGCCCGTTCGCGAATATGCTTTCTCCTTTTCGTCTGGGTTTTCGATTCATCACGTCGCTCTCCACGGGTTCCATACCCAGTGCTATGGCCGGAAGACTGTCGGTTACCAGGTTGATCCAGAGAAGTTGCATAGATTGTAGAGGCGCTTCTCTCCACAACAACATGGCGAAGAAGACGGTGAGTATCTCCCCGATATTCGTTCCAAGAAGAAAGCCGACCACTTTTCTGATATTGTCGTAAATACCCCGCCCTTCTTTCACCGCTTCGACTATTGTTGCAAAGTTATCGTCCGTCAGGATCATATCGGCCGCCCCCTTGGCCACATCTGTACCGGTGATCCCCATGGCGCAACCTATATCGGCGGCTTTCAGAGCCGGAGCGTCGTTCACTCCGTCGCCGGTCATTGCGACAATCTCTCCTCGCTCTTGCCAGGCTCGAACTATACGAATTTTATCGTAAGGTGAAACTCTGGAATACACCGAGATCTTCCCGATTCTCTCTTTCAGGTCACTTTCACTCATCGCTGACAGCTCCCTTCCGGTTACTGTCTCATCGCCTTCGCCGAGAATTCCCAGTTCCCTGGCTATGGCAGATGCCGTGAGCGAGTAGTCACCGGTAATCATAATCGGTTTTATACTGGCCTTTCTGCAAAGCGCGACGGCTTCTTTCGCTTCGGGTCTAACGGGGTCGATCATACCCACCAGTCCCATGAAGGTCAAATTGCTCTCAAAAATTTCGGGAGCCGGTTCGGCCGGTAAAGTATCGATCTCTTTGAAGGCCACTGCAAGAACCCTTAGGGCATCGCGGCCCATCCGATCTACATATTCACGTGCCTGCCTCATGTTATCTTCTATGCAGTAACTTGAGAGAACATCGAAGGCACCCTTGACTATCACGATCTTTTTTCCGTCTATGAGATTCACCGTGGTCATCATTTTCCGCTCGGAATCGAACGGGATTTCTGCCAACCTCGGATAACTTGCGTCCAGTTCTTCCTTCATCATTCCATTCTTGTGTGCTGCAAGTATTATGGCCGTTTCGGTGGGATCGCCTATATGTTTTTCAACCCCATCCTCGAACATAATTTTGCCATCGCAGCAGAGCGTGGCGTAACACAAAAGCTTCTTTATAGAAGGAGAGTTGTCGCTTCCGATGTCTTCCAGTATCGACGTCGATCCATCAAAGGCTTTAACGAGAGTCATTCGATTCTGTGTGAGCGTACCGGTCTTATCGGAGCAGATCACCGATGCGCTTCCAAGAGTCTCTACGGCCGGCAATTTGCGGATGATTGCGTTGCGCTTCACCATTCTCTGCACACCTATGGCAAGCACTATTGTTACAATGGCAGGGAGGCCCTCGGGAATGGCCGAAACCGCTAGCGATACGGAAATCATAAAGATTTCCATCAATGGAATTTTATCGATCAGCCCGATAATGAAAATTACCGCGCAGACCAGAAGTGCGGCTATTCCTAGGTACTTGCCGAGAGTCGCCAGCTTTCTCTGAAGTGGAGTAGAACGCTCTTCTTCACCGGCCAGAAGACCGGCGATCTTTCCCATCTCCGTGTCCATGCCTGTGGCCGTTACCACAGCCTTCGCACGACCGTAAGAGATGCCACAACCGGAGAAGATCATGTTATGACGATCTCCGAGGGGAGCATCTTCAGATACGGGCGTCTCTGCGTTTTTTTCCGACGGGACGGATTCACCGGTGAGTGCCGATTCATCTACTTTCAAGCTCGCGCAAGATATGATTCGACAATCGGCCGGTACGAAATCTCCGGCCTCTACGATTACTATATCTCCCGGAACGAGGCCGGCGGACTCTATAATGCTTTCTTCGCCGTTTCGCAAAACTCTGGCGCGCGTTACTGAGAGGCGTTTTAGAGCTTCCAGTGCTTTCTCAGCCTTGCTTTCCTGAATCACCCCGATTATCGCGTTCAAAACAACTATGAGAATTATCAACACAGGTTCTATACAGCTTTCTCCTTCGTAGAATGAGACGGAGAAAGATACAACGGCCGCCACCATCAGTATGATTATCATGATATCTTTGAACTGCCCGAGAAAACGTCGAAAGTTCCCTTTCTTTTTTTCTCCCCTCAATCTGTTTTCGCCGTGGCTTTTTAGACGAAGCGCCGCTTCTTCGGATGAGAGTCCCACTTCCGGATCGACTTCAAGCTGTTTCAATACCTCTGTCAGACTATCATGATGCGGTATCATATTCTCTTACTCCTTCCTCTCGTGCGAAATTAACTCGGTGTCGATCGTAATTGACTGAACGTTCAGTCAAAATTAAAACTCACAAACATCAGGCGATGGTTCAGATCTAGCTCTAAATCTCTCTGGTTTTGTCGTTGCGCAAGAGTATCTCGCTTCCCGATATGAGCGAGGCGAAGATTATCTTGAAAGAGCGTATAAAAGAGTCTTTCAATTCACTATCGCTCATCGAGCTAATGGCTTTGTACTCTTCGTAATGAGCGGCAAAATTGATCAGCGGTATTATAGAGAAGAAAAATTTGAACACCGACATATCTCCCGAATATGTGAAATCCCTGTCGGCCTCGTAGATAGTTTTGAATACGGGGTTGTCTTCCCCGTCGCCCGTAAGTTCCATAAATCTGAAAAGATCGTTGTGGTGCTTGCTGTCCTTGAGAGATTCAAGCATGAGTATGCGTATGACGGCTCTTTTTTCCAGCACGAAATCCAGCGCGCGCTCGTAGTAATTCATGACCTTTCTGAAGAAATCACGGACCGCTCCGCCGTCGATGAAACGGAGCCTGTCGGTTTCGATGTCTAGTTTCCCGTCTCTGATCATCTGAACTATGCCAGTGTGAACGAAATCCATTGCGATGGTAGTTGCGTCCTTCATAAGCGAATCGACCAGGAAGTTGAGGATTTCCTCTTTGCTCGTGAAATAGTAGTAGATAAGACCTTTGGTCACTCCGGCCATCGAGGCGATCTCTCCGGTTGTGGTAGCATCGAATCCTTTCTGTGAAAAAAGCTGTATTGAGGCGTTTATAATTCTTTCTCTAGCTTCCTGACTGTCTTCATTTCTCAAGCGAAATCCCCCTGTTGACCGGTCATTTAATTCAATTATATATACTTCACGCTATTTGTCAAGTTGCCACTATCGACTCGCAACGTGCGGCTTGTTTTATATGAGCAGTAGTTTGTGATTGGCTGCTAAAAAGACAGGGGGGGCAAATCGACTTGTCTGTTCACTATGAAAAGGCGAAAAACGAGAGGTGGCTATAATGATTTTTTATCACGCTGATTGCAAAAATTCACCGATAGACCTCACGATGATATTTAGTGACCTCCGATATGAAAAATTGCAGCTCCTGAGAAATTGAAGCTTTTGAACGCATTCTGCATCATAAATATGAACTCTTTGAATAGCGTGAAAAACAATGGTTCACTCTTTCCGGAAATCGGACGAACGGCGGGTAATACCGCCGTCCGCTCATTGGAATCGAGTTTTCCGCCACCCGGACCGTCCCCCTGACCGTTTCCCGGAGAACCATAGCCAGCACCATCGTCCGGTCCATCGGAAATGCCATCGCCCGGACCGTTTCCGTTGTTAGCAAACACCAAACCAAAAGCCACCAATAGAAGAAGGGTAAGAGTGATTATTCGCTTCATGTTATCGACCTCCTGAGATATATGAAATCAGTATAGAAGAACGTCGATTAAAGAGAGATTAAAACCCTTATTCTGTCGTACAATTGCGTTCAGGGTGCTCTGTGAGCTCCATATGAATTTCAAACCCGGTACCCTATCTATGCGGATGTCCAAATCTCTGTCGTCCCTGCGGTTTCCCTTCGTGAACGAGTCAAAGATCTCTATCTATCTTAGAAACGAAAAACGATCTTTCAATTCGGGAAGGTTTTTTTACGCAGTACCTGGATAACACTTTCCAGAACTCGTGCAATACCACCTCGCCGGAATTCTACTAAATCTGCCGATAACGTTGGGCGCGAGGCGCTCAGTGGCATCGGCGATAAAGACAGATAGGAGACCACAAACCCGAGAAAAAACCGATCCAGTGTCGGGTAAGGGATTGTAATCCCTTCGTGCTATCCCCGTATATGTCAAATTTAGAAGTAGCTTTGTATTCGACAGTCGAGATGGTATAATATCATGTCTAAATATACAGTCGTTAGTTTGAATACTTTATATTTTCGAGAACCAGAAATGTCTTTCTAGCCGTTCATTTTCGCAGCTATAAGCATCGCCGAATTGGAATCTCCGCTTCTGAAAGATTGTTGAGTGGAGGGAAAATAGATGCGAAAAATACTGATTGCGATCTTATTGCTGTATGTCTTATTCTTGCTGACTTCCTGCTTAATAAAGCCAGTTGTGTTGTCGTTATCGATTATCCCTCAGAGCAGCGGAACAGTTTCGGGGACGGGTGTATATCTGAAGGGTGAATATGTAACAATAACGGCGGATGCAACTGAATGCTTCATGTTTATCGGCTGGTATGACAGAGAGAATGATTCTCTAGTCAGCGCAGATCGGGAGTATACTTTTGCCATTCAGAAAAGCCAGAACCTGGTGGCGAAATTTGAAAAGGCCTTCCTAGAAGTCAATTTTCTTTTGCTGGGCTCAAATATAGCCGGCTGCAAATACGATGTGAGAATCAAAGTGAATGAAAGGGTAACAAAAATAGACTTCAAAGATAGAGACGAAATCTCTTTCCCAAAGAACGAAGTCTTTCCAGATGAAACCGGATGGATACAATTCTCCGAGTTCTACACTAATCCTGGCGTCAAGAAGACGACAATTCTCGCCTATACGGGGAACACCAGGGTCTCATATTGCACTTTTAGCATTGAACAAAAACATCAGGATTTTTGGCAGTTCTCTTCATTGTACTCGAGAAAACACTTTTAGATGAACAAAAGATATTTATGGATATTGAGTAGATTTGGGATCGTACCGAGAGTGTAATGATCTATAAACGGGGAGGTAGGTATGCCATGAAGAAAAGAACGCTCACTCTGGCTTTCTTCGTGTCTGTTGTTTTTGGATTGTTTTTGCTATCCGGTTGTCTAAAGCTCCGGGGAGAGGTTGAGATAGATGCCAGATTCACTCCGGTCACGGAATGGCCGCTGTTGAGTCAGAATGAATTCAAGGCGGAGTTGTCTGTCTCGAAGACAGGCGCTGCGGTCAGCCTGGAGATCATCGCTGATGGCTTCGTATCTCAAAGTGATTTTAAGCTTGAAAAGGGGCAGGCAGTTATCGAGGATCTCGTAGTCGAGAGTGGTGTAAAAGAGCTGACGATCATTGCAAGAGATTTGAAGGGCAAAGAGCTCGCTAGAAAGACGTTCTCTATTTCCGCTGAAGAAGATGAATTTGTAGCAGGTTCTGTCGATAGCCGCACGGGCATCTATATAACCGCGAGCTCATTCCCGGTAGATGAAGGTTTCTTTCTCGTCTATCCTTATGCTGAATGGTTCGGCCCGGCAGATATCGGTGGAGAAAGGCTTTTTGTCTTTTACTCCGCGGATTACCTGGAAGGGCTATCGCCCATGGATAGATACAAGATAAGCAGGGTGATACTCAGGGCGGAAGATCCGACAAATGTTGAAGAGGCGGCCTTTCTTTTAAGAGTAGAGGACATCTGGAAGTATTTCGAATTTCCCGAGGCCGCCAAAAAGATGGACTATGAAGTCGCAATCGGAGGTGGTCTCATAAGCCCGACCGCGGTCGATGTTCAGTCTCGCAGAAGATTCGATATTAAGGACCGCGTTTATTTATACGCGGTTATTTTTCACGCTGTTCAAGAGGGCTGCGGAAATCCCGAGATCAACGCCGGTTCGGTTATCTATCATGGAAGCTTTTGCGCAGAAGGAGTGGCTGACAACCTTGTCGCAGACGCCTTTCCCGGCGTAGATTGCGTCTTTCTCGCCTGGTACGACGACCCGGGATTGGAAGAAGCACACAAGCTGGGAGAGGCCGATCCGTTGCTCTATCATCTGACAGCCGGCGAGGTCCCGCAGTTCCCCCGTAAGTTCGACATCTACGCCAATTACGGGCCGGCTTATTTCGAGATAGCTGTCGATATCGATCCAACCGATTCGGGGACGATAACCGTTGACAATCATGAAGTGACAATACCTTATGCGGGAGACCACCGTTACGCAGAAGAAGTCAGGTTGGAAGCCTTCCCGGCAAACTGCTACGACTTTGTCGGCTGGTATGAAAACGGGACGGAAGTCAGTATAAGCAACCCTTATGCTTTCGTGGTCTACCAGTCTCGAACTTTGACTGCCAGATTCACTACAAGCCAGCATACGGTCAAGATCGATCCCGATCCTCAAGACGCCGGAAAGATCAAAGTCGACGGCGCAGCGGCCGTTGAAACATACGAAGCGACTCACCTATGCGGAAGCCTTCTGGAGGCAGAAGCGGTGCCGGGAGAGTGCCACTACTTTCGCAACTGGACCGAGAATGGTCAGGAACTAAGCACGGAGAGGACATATGAGATTTTAGTGGCTGGCGGCAGAACAATAAAGGCGAACTTTCTCAACTGGAACGACCTCTTCGATTCGCTGGATACCGTCATTGTGTATCACGGATTGGGTATGGCTTCTTACAACATAGTTTTGAGCGGCAACGCATCGGAACTGCCGCCAGAGGTAGAGAAACTCGAAATCTGGTCCGACACGGGAGTCATGTTCGTCGGAGGTTATGGAGGAGAAGAAGGCCCTTTCTCATCGGGAAACCCATATGCGCTGACCGGCGCAGAGCTCGCTTCCGCCGATTGGCCCCATGAGATAACCCTAACCTATGGCGAAGGCGAGACGCTGAACGATTATCCTGAAAAGCTATATATAAGGGTTAATGAAGCGCTGAGCTGTGTTGTCGAGTTGGATGTACCTCAACCGGCCTGGGAGGGCTGGGGTTCAAGTCACCATCTGTTTACGCAGTCCAACCCGGATACAGGTGGAACGGTCGAGGGAGCTGGTACTTACGAAGCGGGTCAGAAGGTTTACCTGACGGCTCTTCCGGCCGAGAACTTCGAATTCGTAAACTGGACGGCGACGGCCGGCACTCTTGAATCTCCAGACGAAGCGGAAACCAACTACACCATGCCCTCCGAAGACGCGACCGTTACCGCGAACTTCGCGCGTACCGGTTACAGGGTCCTCTTCAAAGAGAAAAACAACCTTGCGGGTGTATCGATACAGCTCTATAAGAACTCGGGCGAGCCATCTTACGATTACGTTCCAATGGGCGATCCACTGGTTACGGATATCAATGGCGAAGCGTCCATCAATCTTGAGAGTGGCTACTACAAATTCGAAGCTTCAAAGCAGGGATATGAAGTCTGGGCAGTTAATTTTGATGTTATTGATAAAAACCTTGAACAGGATATCGTCATGGAAGCGAAGAAGTATGCGGTTAATTTCAAAACTACCGCGAAGGTTCTTACGGGGCTGTTCGAGATCAAAATATATTCGAAAGCGAACATGGAAGAAGGAGATCTAGTGGCGACACTGAACCACGGTAACGCCGAGACGGGGACGGCAAACCTTCTATCAGGAAGATACTGGTTCAGGTTGAAGCACCGTTCGGCCTATACAGGAAGAAACGTAGATTTTTCCTTCTCGGGCACTTTCGAAGTGAAAGACGACACCAATCTCGAATATTATCTGGAGAACGATCTTGCCTTACCGGACGATATCTACAAGTACAGAATCAACTTCATGTACGACTACTTTGGTACGGCCGTAACCATCTCATCTGAAGGCAGATTCAAAGTCGAAGATGGACTCGAGATCAATATGCAGATGAAGACAGATATATACGACTCTCCCGGAACATACTTCTTCCGCAATAAAGGTCAAACAAAGGTCTTCATTGAAACCTGGGGCGGCGGAGGCGGTGGAGGCGGAAGATCGTCCGGAAGGACAACGACCATATCTAGAGGCGGGGGTGGTGGAGCCTACGCCAGAAGCGTTGTGACCATTACAGATCCATCCTATAACATCGTAGTCGGTGGCGGTGGAAACGGTGGTATCGGAAACAATGATGGAAACGATGGTCAACCCAGTATCTTTGGAGAAAACCTCGTAGTCGCCGCGGGCGGAAAGGGTGGCTCCTATATTCCCAAAGGTAATGAAGGCTCCTATCCGGGTGCCGGTGGATCGATAGATGACTCCGTTGGTGATATAAAGTATTCGGGCGGAAATGGCGATAACGGCGGAGGCGGAGGCGCAGGCTCAACTGCCAGCGGAGGAGACTCTAACGGTAACGCTAAGGGAGCCGGAGGATACGAAAGCGGAGGCGACGGCGGCTGGGTACCGGTTTATAACGGTTCAAACAGCGGACAAATAACTGGCGGAGGAGGAAGCGGAGCTAATAGAACCAGTAATGGAGGAACTCAAAATGGTGGTAACGGTGCCGATGGAAAAGTGAAGATGACCTATATAGAAATCCCCTCGGCGATTCTGATGAAGATAAACTATATAGATTATGACAGAGCGTATAGATGGTTTCCCGGCACCGGTTGGCAGCATCAGCTTATTGTGAGAATGAGTGTCCAGGATTACGATGGCTATCCCGTACCCGGAGCATACGTAACGGCCACTATTTACCGTGATAACAGCTATTACAGGGATCTGCTTGGGTATGTCGGACTCTCAACCGAATTCTATATCTCTCCCCCGCTTGAAGAGGGGTTCTACAAAACAGTCGTCCATACTCTCGAAGCGGCCGGATACCTATGGGATGGCGTTACTCCCAATAATGGGAGGAGCTTCGATTTCTAGACTATCAATATAACATAAGTTCCGAAAAGACAGCTCGATCACACGATACTCTCGGAGAGCAACTTCCGAGAGTATCTTTCTGAGCCTTTGACGGAAGGTCTATCGTTACTGTCTTTATTCTAACCTTCATAATTCGCAGTTGTCCAGCTCCTGACGGACAGCCCAAAAAAGGCCATTTCATTCATCCGATCTGATGTTTGATCCTCTCCCGCAAGTATCCTCAAAAAAACGATCTCGTTGAGTGAGAACCATAGTGGGATGATAAGAGCAGTTGTGAGTGGTGTGTGATGGGTAATGAGTGGTAAAGAGCAACAGTGCGAAAATCGTCGGTAAGAGCGAGATCCCGTATATAAAGAGCGGGGTCCCGTATAAGAGCATTACGGGATGACAGTCCCTTCGGGTCATCCTGACAAGCTCCCAGTCAGGATCCCGGTCTTCGCGAAAAACGGGACAGATGTCAGGATCCCGGTCTTCGCGAAAAACGGGACAGATGTCAGGATCCCTTCAGTCCCCATTTTCGCGGTCTTTCCTCCCTTCCCGTCATGCCTGACCTGATCCGGCATCCTGGTCTTTCCTCTGTCTTGAACCAAGAACGAGGAACCTGGACGCGCAGCGTCGGAACGAGAAACTGCTCTTTCACTCTTCCAAGGACGGTTTTTGCTCTTGCGAACGAAGAACAAAGCTCCTAGCTCCGTAACGAAAAACCGCTCTTCCGAAGGACTGATTTTTCTACTCTTTCCAACGACGACTCTTCCCACTCTTTCCTCTTCTCTTCAGAGATATGTAGAGATTTTGCATTGTTATAAACTTAATAACTGCTAGAATCGTTCTATCCACTCCTGTGAAGGGTTCTTTCGAAACAGTCGCTCTGTGAGTCTTGTCATAACCCACTCTTTGTCTCAGCCCAGAGTTTTTTGTCAGCACAGGTGAATGCAGGAACGGGCATTTTATGCTGAAGGAGGGCTATTGAATGAAGAAGGTTATTCCGTTGTTGATAGCATTGGCGTTGATCGTTGTTTTTGGAGCATGTGAGTATTTGAGCAAACCTGCAAGTTATGTACTCACTGTGTTGCACGAGGGCAACGGCTCGGTCGTCGTTACTCCCGAAAAGGACAAGTACAAATTCAACGAGACGGTTTCTCTGGAAGCAGTTCCCGACGAGGGGTGGAAATTCACTCAATGGACGGGAGACCATTCTGGAACCAATGAGCACGCCACCATAAAAATGAATCAGTCCAAGGAAATCGTGGCTCACTTTGAAAAGCAAAAGGTCGTCGTCGCGGTTAACATTGTCCCACCCGAAGGCGGAACCGTAATGGGAGAGGGGATCTACGATTACGACGAGCTCGTTACGTTGACCGCCATGCCCAATCTCCCGTTCAATCTCGGAGGCTGGTACAGAAACGATGCACTGGTGGCGTCCACTCCAGTCTTTTCCTTCAACACGAAAGATTACTTCGAGACTCAGGAAGCTTTCGATCTGGATTTCAAGGTGGAATTCGATCCCAAGACTCTCGAAGTCACTGTTGTCGCCACACCTACCGGCAGCGGAGAGGTTACGGGCGGTGGTAAGTACTACTGGGACGATCCGGTGGAGCTGGGGGCAGTTCCATACACGGGTTACGGTAACGGCGGCTGGTACAACCAGGGAGAGCTGATCAGTCCGAATCCGGTGTACAATTTCAACGCCACCGATTTCCTGACACTGGGTGTCACGGACACCACATGGATGCACAAATTCTCGCCTCTCCCCTTCGATGTCACGCTCGCGGTAACGCCGACTGACGCCGGAATCACGACCGGTGGAGGCACCTATCTCTACGGAGACGAAGTGACGATAGGCGTGACCCCCACCGACGGCCTGAGCTACGAAGGCTGGTTTGTGGGCGAGCAGCTTCTGACGGGCGAACACTGGTACACTTTCAGCAACGAGGAGATCGCCCAGTACGCTTTCTCCGGTCCTCAGGCGGGGTTCACGGCTCTGGCCCGGTTCGGTCTGCCGACCTACCAGGTTACTCTTTCGGCCTCTCCGACGGAAGGAGGAATGGTTTCGGGCTGCGGACAGTACAAGAAGGGTGACATAGTGACGATAGTCGCCACAGCTAACGAGCCTTACACTTTTACCGGCTGGTACACGGTTGAAGAATACGGCGTTTATCTCTTCAGTCCGGAATGGAAATACTCATTTCCGGCCATGAGTATCGCGCTGGTGGCTTTTTTCGTTAAGTGAACCGCTTTTCCGATCCTTCGGGTTCGGCTAGCTTTCATGATCTATAAAAGGAAGGGCGGACAATTTCCGCCCTTCCCTCACTGTTCATTTGTGGTGTTTCTTCGGCTTTTTTGACCGGGTTTTCTGTTCGTGACTGACTTTTTTGACGGGCTTTTTCTCTTTTTCCACTATGCTGAAATCTATCTCCATAGTCGTTTTATCAGCCCTGACCGCCTGAACTTTAAGATCGTCGCCGATCCTGAAGATCCTCTTGTTCTTTCTGCCGACCAGTATGTTCTGGTTTTCTATGAAGTCGTAATAGTCGTCCAAAGTGGATATGTGCACCAGGCCTGATATCATCTTTTCGGTTATTTCCACGAAGATTCCGAATTTTGCGAGACCGGTTATAACACCCTGGAAAACTTCACCTATGTGGTTGGAGATATATTCGACTTTCTTCATGTCCAGCAGATCCCATTCGGCCTCGTTGGCGACGCGCTCCCTTTTCGAAGCCCATGAGGCTATTGAGGGGAGCTTTTCCTCGTACTCTCTCTGTTCGTCGGTGAGCTCGCCGTTTCCACGGGAGGAGAAAGCCTTCAGCAGTCTGTGGACGACCAGGTCGGGATACCTCCTTATAGGCGAGGTGAAATGGGTGTAGGCCTGTGAGGCCAGACCGAAGTGTCCGATATTGTTTTCGGAGTAGACGGCGCGTTTCATGCCTCTTACCAGTACTCTCTCTATCGAGGTGTGGAGCGGGTGGTCTTTCGTCTTCTCCAGTATCTGCTGCAACGCTTTGGGCTGTACGTTGCGCGGGATTTTCACGTTCATGCCCAGGGCTTCGAGGTAGTTCTTCAGCTGCATCATCGACTCGGCGTCCGGTTCCTCGTGGATTCTATATACGAATGGCAGGCCCCGGTTGTTGAAGAGTTCGGCCACCGTTTCGTTGGCCAGTATCATGAACTCCTCAATGATCCATTCGGAAATCCCACGCGACTGGGGCACGATATCTAGCACCCGGCCTTTGTCGTTGAAGATAATCTTAACCTCGCGCGAGGATATGTCCATCACCGAACCGCGCTTCTTGCGGTTGTCACGCAGCTTGCTGGCCAGTTCGTGCGAGAGAAGGAGGCTCTTGCTAACCGGTTCAAGTTTTTCAAGAGAATCTCTAGAGGCTTTGCCCTCGAGAAACTCGTTCACCTCAGTATATGTGAGCCGTCTTGTGGAACGGATAACACCCTGTTCAACCTTCGAGGAAAGTAGCTTTCCACGTTGATCGAGCTCCATGATCAGAGAAAGCGTCAATCTGTCTTCGTCGGGTTTGAGCGAGCAAATGTTGTTCGAGAGTTCGAAGGGGAGCATCGGAATTACTGTGTCGAGTAGATAGACTGAAGTTCCCCGCGAGAAGGCCTCCTTGTCTATCGCCGAACCTTCAAAGACATAATGCGAGACGTCGGCAATGTGCACTCCTAGCAGGTAGTTCCCGTTTTCCAGACGGATCAGTGAGATAGCGTCGTCAAAGTCCTTGGCGTCTTCGCCGTCGATCGTGTACACGACCTCTCCTCTGAAATCCTTCCGACCCTTCAGATCTCTTTCCGGGATCGTCGGGGAGATCTTCTTCGCCTGTGCGCTCACTTCCTGAGGGAATTCATCGGGTTCGGGAAGATCGTGCCGGTATATCACCGTCATGAGATCGACCTCAGGAGCGCTAGAATCGCCGAGAACCCTTTCGACCGACCCTTCGGGGTTTCTGCCCGGCGTGGGGTATCTGGTGATTTTTATCAGTACCTTGTCATCGGGTTTGGCGCCGTTGAATTCCTCCGGAGGGATGTAAAAGTCATTCTTTAACTTCACATCGTCCGGTACGACGAAGGCGAAGATCCCCCTGGTCTTGAAAGTTCCCACGACTCTTGTTTTGTTTCGCTTGAGAACCTTGATAACCCTTCCCCTGTGGATGTCTTTGTAATCGCCCGTAATCTCCACCATCACTGTATCTCCATGAATGGCGAAGCCAGTCTCTTCAGGTGGAATGAAGATCTCCTCCCCTCCAGACTCGATCACGAAGGCGCCAAGGCCGCGCCTTGTGAACTCGATGATACCGGTCAGGTTGTTGGTTCCGGGAACGATGTACCTGCCCCTGGAATCGCGCACTATCTCACCTGTACCAGTCATCTCTTCGAGCAGGGTTTTTAATTCGTTCTTCGAAGTTTTGTCATTTGCTCCCAGCTGCAGAGCAAGGCTCTTCAGCGTCACGGGAGTGTATTCGGGTGAGTTGAAGTGTGTTCGCAGTGATTTCAAAGTTAGCTTCATTAGCCTCTTTCCTTTCGTTTTTACCTGAATTTCGTACCCATTTATGTTATAATTATACAGTGTCTTTCGTTATATATATTCAAACAGGAGGTTCGCAATGCGAATTGGAATTTTGACCGGTGGCGGGGACTGCCCTGGCCTGAACGCGGTTATCAGAGGAATAGTGAAATCTGCACCCGAAAACGTAGAAATCATAGGAATCATGCATGGATGGAAGGGGCTTGTTCAGGGAGAGTACATGAAACTGACCGGAGACGATGTGGAGGGCATACACATCCTCGGCGGAACTATTCTGGGCACATCGAGAATCAATCCCTTCAGGTCGGAGGAAATGAGAACCAAACTCGAAGAAAATATTAAGAAGCTGGGGCTGGACGTCATAATCGGCATCGGTGGCGACGATACGCTCAGTGTCACGGCCAAGCTGGCCTCCATGGGCTACAGGACGGTCGGCGTACCCAAAACGATAGACAACGACGTTTCCAACACCGACTACACCTTCGGCTACCATACGGCCGTCAACGTCGGGGCCGATGCGATCGACAGACTGCATTCAACCGCCAAATCCCACGGAAGGGTCATATTCGTCGAGCTTATGGGACGCGAAGCCGGCTGGATAACTCTCGAAGCGGGACTGGCCGCTGGAGCTCACCTGATCCTGATCCCCGAATATCCCATGACTATCGAAGAAATAATAGGATATATCAACAGGAGGATGAAGGATAAGGGTTACATGATAATCGCCACGGCCGAGGGTTTCAAACCCACAGAGCTGGAGAATGTCGTAGGCGACAAAAACCATATAGATGCCTTCGGCCACATAAAGCTCGGCGGAATAGCCCACTATATGGCCGAAGTGGTAGGAGAGAGGACTGGATACGATACACGATCGATGGCTTTGGGATACCTTCTCAGAGGCGGAACACCGACGGCCTTCGACAGGTTACTCGGTACCAGATACGGCGTTCACGCCATGGAGCTGGTTCTCAAGGGCGATTTCGGTAGAATGGTAGCCCTGAGGGGAAACGAAATAGTGTCGATACCTCTGGAATATGGAATAGCCACCAAGAAACTCGTTCCTTACGAATATTACAAACTGGCGCAAATATTCTTTGGTTGAGGAGCATATATGGAAAACTCTGAACCGGTAAGGCTCGCCAGATACGCGATTGAAGAGCGCATCAGGAATGGACGAGTTCCCTCCATACCCGAATGGGTTTCCCGGGAACTCAGAACGATGATGGCCGGGTGCTTCGTATCGATTCACAAGAGTGACGGAGCCCTGAGGGGCTGCATAGGTACGCTCTCGCCCGTAACAGGTAACCTGGCGAGCGAGATACTCCAGAACGCTGTGTCCTCGGCGACCCGGGACCCTAGATTCCCGCCAATCGAGCCAGAAGAGCTCGACGAACTCGTGATAACCGTTGACGTACTGGGAGAGGCCGAAGCGACAACCACCGAAGAACTCGATCCAAAGCGATACGGAGTAATCGTTCAGCACGGCTGGAAGAAGGGCGTGCTTCTTCCCGATCTGGAGGGGGTAGATACAGTCGACGAACAACTCAGAATCGCTCTCATGAAGGCGGGAATAAGCAAGGGCGAGAGTTACCGAATATATCGATTCACCGTAAAAAGGTATCACTAGATAACCTGAGAGGTGATTTTTGTGAAACCGGCCGTATATTTCGACGAGTACGACGAAGGGAGTACTCTCCAATGTCTTCTGTGTCCACGCCACTGCGTAATAAAGCAGGGAGAAGTCGGCTTCTGCAAGACCAGAAGAAACGTGGACGGAATGCTGTACTCCTTGAACTACGGGCAGTTGACCTCGATCGCCATAGACCCGATAGAAAAGAAGCCGCTCTTTCACTTCTTTCCGGGAGAGACGATCCTCTCCGTCGGTTCCTGGGGCTGTAATTTGAGCTGCGAATTCTGCCAAAACTGGGAGATTTCCAAGGATAGACCGAAGGTGATCAAGCATGTCATGCCCCAGCAGCTGATCCAGATAGCTACTGAAAGAAAATCCAAAGGGATCGCTTTCACCTACAACGAGCCTGTGGTCTCTTTCGAATTCATTCTCGACACATCACGTGCCGCATCCAAAGAGGGAATATACAGTGTACTCGTCACCAACGGCGTTATCGAGAGAGAGCCCATGGAGCTCCTTTCCCAATCGATGAGAGCGATGAATATAGATATAAAAGGCTGGAACGACGATTTCTACAGAAAGGAAATAGGAACCGAGAAGGCAAACGTGCTGCGGTCCATCGAGATTGCCCTAAAATCCGGTGTGCATATCGAACTCACCACCCTTATCATACCGGGGAAGAACGACAATCTCGAAGAGATGGAAGAAGAGGCGCTGTGGATAAAGAGCCTGTCGCCGGACATACCGCTCCATATAAACAGATACTTTCCCAATTACCACTACACAGTCCCCGCAACGCAGATCGAATCGCTGATAGAACTGGCTTCGAAAGCGAAGAAACACCTGAACTACGTTTACGTGGGCAACGTTGTGCTCGAAGGATATAGCGATACATTTTGTCCCGACTGCGGAAACCTGCTCATAGAGAGAAGGGGCTATAATGTTATCGTGAGTGGAGTGGATGAAAAAGGCAGGTGCACCAGTTGTCAAAAAGAAATATCGCTAGTTTTTTAAAGGGCAGAATCTTCTTCTATGGAATCCTTCTGATCGCGGCAGCCGCGATCCTGACTTACCTCTTCCTCAGGGAAAAGCCGGTCGAGTACTACGACAGGACCGGTTACTATCTTGGAACCTACGTAACGGTGAGAGTCGGCTCGAAAACAATCTCACCGGTGGTGCTGGCCGATGCGGCCATGAAAGAAATAGCCAGGATCGACGAAAAGTTCGGCAGCAGGGGCTCGGGTACGATCGCCCGACTGAATGCGACCGGCCAGGCCGATGATCTCGACCAGGAGACGGTGTTTCTCATCAAGTCGGCGCTGGAAGTTGCGGAAAACACCGGTGGTGCCTTCGATCCGACGCTATTCACGTTGACCACCCTCTGGGGTTTCGACGACGCCGACTCCGAAAAGAGAGTTCCCCTCGACAGTGAAATAGCCTCGGCGCTCGCGAAGACCGGTTACCGGAGAGTGGAGCTTGACGAAAACGAGATGGCCGTCAGGCTACCCGAAGGGCTCACACTGGATTTGGGCGGTATCGCCAAAGGTTACGCAGTGGATCTGGCGATTGCCAGAATAAAATCGCTCGATCCTCAAGCCACAGGCTTCATAGACGCCGGTGGCGATATCGGCGTGATCGGGCCCAAATACGGAGACAGGCCCTGGATAGTCGGAATACGCGATCCGAGAGGAAAGAGCGTACAGGACGTGATAGAGTACATATATCTCTACGATGGCGCCGTTGCCACTTCTGGTGACTACGAGAGGTTTTTTATTGTCGATGGCATAAGGTATCACCACATACTCGACCCGAAAACGGGCAACCCTTCTAGGAGCGGGGTGATAAGCGCCACGGTGATAAACAAAAGCGCGATGCTCGCCGACGCCTACGCGACAGCGGCCTTCGTGATGGGTAAAGATCCTGGGATAACCTTTCTTCCCAGATACGGCACGCTCGTCTTTCTGGTGATGGAGGACAGAAGCACCTTCAAATCACCGGGATTCGAGGTATATCAGCAGAAATGAGGTTTTTAGGCAAGTTGGACTGGCTGATTATCGTCATACTGATCCTGACGTCGATCATACTCTTCATTCCCCGCAGACAATCGGCCACGATAGCTGAGATCTACCACGATGGGCGGCTGGTGATGACGGTTGATCTTCGCGTGGATTCGCAGTTCAACCTGGAGGGCATGAAAATCGCCGTGAGCGGCGGCAGAATCTCGGTTGTCGATTCCGACTGCCCCGACAGGATCTGCGTGAACCAGGGAGCCATAGACAGACCTGGAATGCCGATTGTCTGCGTTCCCAACAGAATCTTGATAAAGATTCCGGCCGGCTACACACAGCTCGATGCGATAACTCAGTGAAGAGAAAGGACAGAGGCAGGCCAGTGCACGGTGCGACTGGATAATCTGAACGGTGGACGGGCTATGGTAAATCGTGATTCAGACGCTCAAACCGCAAAGAGAATAACGACGCTTTCCATGCTGGTAGCTATTGGTTCGGTGATGTACCTTCTTGAAAGTTTAATACCCTTTCCACTGCCTGTCCCAGGCGGGAGATGGGGCTTCTCGAACTTCGTGCTTCTGCTGGCCGTCAATGGTCTCTCTCTGCGCGATACCCTATACCTTGCCATAGGAAAGACGGTTGTCGGTGGACTTCTCACAGGTCGTCTGGGTACGCCGGGTTTCATAATGGGGATATCCGGAATAGTCGCCTCGGCTCTCCTGATGTGGCTCCTCTCCAGAAGCCGACTCTTCGGCATGGCCGGTGTCAGTCTTGCCGGGGCCGCGGTGAGCAACCTCGTGCAGCTCTTCGTCGCCGCCTGGCTTATAGTGAGGAGCGGGGAGATACTCTACCTCTATCCTTATATGCTTCTGTTGGGCTCGATCTCGGCTCTCATAAACGCTTACATTGCGCACGAAGTGATTAGAAGAATAGGTGATACCATATGGTTCGACTGATACTGGCCTCCTCTTCGCCCCGCCGAAAAGAATTGCTGCAACTCCTCAGAGTCACATTCGAGACCATCCCGCCCATCGGAGTGAAGGAAGAGCTTTCCACCTATTTCGACCCGGAGGAACTGGCGGACCTCTCTTTCAGAAAGGCGCGGAACGTTTACGAAAGATATCCAGATGCGGTGATCATAGGGGCCGACACGGTCGTGGTGCTCGAGAACACCGTCATGGGAAAACCCTCGTCGAAGGATGAGGCTTTTGAGATGCTGGTGCGGCTCTCCGAAAAGATGCATTATGTCTTCACGTCAGTGTCTGTGCTCGAGCGTCGATGGAACTTCAGTTTTATAGAAAGAACCGCAGTCAAATTTCGCCGAATACCGTTAACGCTGATAGGGGAATACGTTCAGACAGGAATCCCCCTGGACAAGGCAGGTGCATATGGCATACAGGACTACGGCGCTCTTTTCACCGAAAGCATAAACGGGGATTATTACAATGTAATGGGGTTGCCCATCGGTAGATTGTGGCAGGAACTACATACCAGAGGGGTGATCTAGTTGGAAGACACGGTACTGATGCCCAGAGAGAAACTTCTCGAGCTCGGGGCAGAAAGACTCACGAACGAAGAACTCGTGGCCATCCTTTTGAGAACTGGGGTAAAAGGAAAGGGTGTAATGGAATTCAGCAAAGAACTCCTGAACCGCTACGGATCGCTCACGGCTCTGCTCTGCGCCGACGTGAGGGAAGTTATGAACGTGAAGGGAATGGGTCTGGCCAAGGCCGTTCTCTTCAAGGCCTCCCTGGAGTTGGGGCACAGGGTTTTCAGAGAGATGTCAAAAAAGACCCGGATGAAACTCGACGAACCGGAAAGCGTCTATTATCTCTGCCACGATATGACACTGCTGGACAGAGAAACGGTCAGGGTGATCTCGCTAGATACCAGGTTGAATTATTGTGGTCTAAACACAGTCAGCGTGGGAATACTCGACTCTTCGCTCCTGCATCCACGCGAAGTTTTCAAACCTGCCATCAGCAGAACGGCGGCCGCGATCATTCTCGTGCATAATCATCCGTCGGGAGATCCCAGTCCCAGTAAGGAAGATGGTAATATAACAGATAGAATAAAAGAAGCGGGAGAAACTTTGGGCATAAAGCTCCTGGATCATATAATTATAGGGAAAGGCAGCTTTTTCAGCTTTACGGCGGGAAGGGTATTTTACACGGAGGTGGGCGATGATTTCCAGAGAAAGAGCTTATAGTCTGGTAGAGGAACATTTGAAATCTAAAAACCTGGTTAAACACGTGATAGCCACCGAGGCGGTGATGCGCGCGCTGGCCGTAAAGCTGGGTCAGGACACGGACAGTTGGGGAATAGCCGGTCTGCTCCACGATCTCGACTACGAATTCACCAAAGACCGCTTTGAAGAACATGCTTTGAAGACCGTCGAGATGCTCGCCAACGAGGATGTTTCAACCGAGATAAAGGATGCCATCCTCGCCCACTGCGAGAGAAAAGAAAGGCAGTCACTAATCGAGAAGGCCATCTACGCGGCCGATCCTGTAACGGGCTTCATCGTGGCTGCCGTCCTCATACGGAAAGGGGCAAAATTGGCCGATATCGATGTGGAGTTCTTGCTAAATAGATTTAAAGAGAAGTCTTTCGCCAGAGGAGCCAGTAGAGAACAGATGGCCAGCTGCGAAGAGCTCGGTCTGTCGCTCGAGGATTTTCTTGCCATATCTCTCGGCGCGATGCAAAATATTTCCGCAGAACTGGGATTGTAGTTGCAGGGTATAGAAATGGCATAATATAGTGAAAGGGAGTGTTTCCAGTGATCGAGAAGATCATAGAATCTGAAATGACAAGATATAGAGAGAGCTATGCTCCGATCGTGAGAGAAGTGAACGAGGACATAGAACTGGCCGGTTACATAGACCATACTCTCCTGAAGGCCGACGCCACACCGGAGATGATCGTCAGGCTCTGTCAGGAGGCCAGGGAGTTCAATTTCTGGAGTGTCTGCGTCAACACCGGTTATCTCTCGCTCGTCAGTAAGGCGCTCGAAGGGTCGCCCGTGAAAAAGACGGTCGTTATAGGCTTTCCGCTGGGACAGATGGCCACGATGACCAAAGGCGCCGAAACGGTGTGGGCTCTGGAAAATGGAGCCGACGAGTTCGATATGGTAATCAACGTGGGGTTGCTTAAGGCCAGAGAGTATCAGAAGGTTTATGATGATATATCCGAAGTGGTAGAATCGGCAGAAGGCAAAATAGTCAAAGTCATTCTCGAGAACTGCCTTTTAACTGAAGAGGAAAAGATTGCCGCCTGCGTTATTTCGAGAGAGGCAGGTGCTGCTTTTGTCAAAACATCGACCGGTTTTTCCACAGGCGGTGCGACGGTAGAAGACGTTTCGCTGATGAAATTCGTCATCGGCGACCATTGCAGAGTGAAGGCTTCGGGTGGAATTAGAACCAGAGAAGACACGATAGCCATGATCAAGTCAGGAGCCGACAGAATAGGCACCAGTTCAGGCATAAAAATAGTGACTGGCGGAATTGCCAGAGATAAAGGGGGATATTGAGATGGATTTTTGCGCTCTTTCTGTAAAGGATTTTCTTAAGAAGGTGGCGGAGAAAAGTCCGACACCGGGCGGTGGAGCGGTCGGAGCAGTGGTGGCAGCGCTGGCTGCGTCCCTGGGTTCTATGGTGGCCAATCTCACTATAGGTAAAAAGGGATACGAAGATGTGGAAGGCCATATGGAATCAGTTCTGGAAACCTGCGAAGCCGAGTCTGTTTATCTTTGCGAACTGGTGAACAAGGACATTCAGGCATTCGATCAGGTGATGTCCGCTTACAAACTTCCCAAAGCCACCGAGGAAGAAAAGAATGCTAGGGAAATGAAGATACAGCAAGCCTTAAAGACCGCAATAGAGGTGCCTTTTGATCTGGCAAGAAGATGCAAGAATATAATAATCAGCATAGAAAGACTGGCCAAATGGGGCAACCTAAACGTCCTCTCGGACGCCGAAAGCGCCGCTTATCTGCTTATAGCCGTTTATAAGATCGCCTACGCAAATGTCATGATAAACATGAAATCCCTGAAGGACGCAGAGTACAGTGCCTGGATCTCCGATGAGATGAGCCAGCTAGACAGGCAAATGACTTCAACCTATGACAGGATAATGGACGTACTCGGAAAACGTAATGGTTGAACTGAAGATATTAAAGAAAAGCAACGAGTGCAAGGCCCGACTTGGAAGATTGTTCACCGATCACGGTGAGATAGACACACCCGTCTTCATGCCGGTGGGAACGAACGGAACCGTCAAGGGACTTTGGCAGAACCAACTGGAATCCCTCCAGGCTAGCATCATACTTGGAAATGCCTTTCACCTGTATCTGAGACCGGGCCTGGATGTTTTGAGAGAGTTCGGTGGGCTTCACCGGTTCATGTCCTGGCAACATTCGATCCTGACCGACAGTGGTGGCTTCCAGGTCTTTTCACTAAGCGATAAGAAGATTCTGGAAGAGGGTGTGAAATTTCGTTCACCGCTCGATGGCAGCAAGATATTCATGACTCCCGAACTCTCGATGGAAATCCAACGGGCGATAGGCTCGGACATCGCGATGGCCTTTGACGAGTGCGTCGAGCCAGATGCATCGAGAGAGTATGTAGAAGGCTCAGTGGGAAGAACCACCCGATGGGCCCGCCGATGCATAGAAGCGCACAGGGGAAGCGGGCAGGCGCTTTTCGGTATCGTTCAGGGCGGTTTCTTCGAAGATCTGAGGGAGAGGAGCGCTGCCGAGATCACGTCGATGGATTTTAACGGATTCGCGCTCGGCGGGCTGAGCGTGGGAGAGGAGTTTTCCGTTACTACTAGGATACTCGCTCATTCGGTCGATCTTCTTCCCTCAGATAGAGCCAGGTATCTAATGGGGATCGGCTCGCCGGATATAATTCTTGCTGCCGTTGAAAACGGCATAGATATGTTCGATTGCGTACTGCCGACGAGAATGGGCAGGCATGGCACGGCCCTGACCTGGACGGGAAGGGTAAACCTGAAGGCCGCGAGGAACAGGTTTGACCGGTCTCCAGTGGATGAAAACTGTTCATGCGCCGTTTGCTCGACTTACAGCAGGGCTTACATACATCATCTCCTCTCCAGAGATGAGATGCTTGGCAAGATCCTGTTGAGTTATCACAACATAAGTTTTCTGATGAATTTCGTCAGGGAACTGCGAGAAGCGATAGCCGAAGAAAGATATATGGATTTCAAAACCGAGTGCTTAAGGAATGGACTGATCGGGAGTAATAGTCTCGAAAGTTTTTCCAGCGAGCGGATGGGGTGATGTGATGAAGAGGTCTCTTGTCTTTTTCTTTGTGCTTTTCGGTGTTATTTCTCTGGCATTGAATACTTTCAATCTCCAAACCGGCGGAAACGGCGTCATATCAACGGGATTCAACTCCGGCTATGGCAGTCCTTCCGATCTGTACGGAATAGTGAACTCGGCCTTTTCCACAAGTTTTATGGAGATCACCAGGAGCGCTTCGCCACTCGTCAACGAGCGGCATCTCTTCGTTCAGTTATTCGAAGATTCCGATGACAATATGGCCGGTGCCTTGCAGTACTACATGGATATCGGTCCCGTTTCCAGTCTGCGTTCCCTGAGCTACACGATTTCCGGCAATTTGGGCGCTCTGACCACTTACGGTGCCGACTTGAAAGTCAATATGCACGTGGCGACTGCAACGGACTACGATTTCGTTTTGAAAGGGGGTATATCGGGAAAGGCCTTCATATTACTGGATTATGTGGCGGCCTTCGAAAGCACCCTCTGGTCGAGCGGCTCGAACAAAAACACCGTTGATGTGCTGGCCGGTGTCAGGTTCGTTCCCGATCCCTTCGTCATAGGTCTGGAACTGGGAACGAGAAATGGAATGGAGATCAGGTATTTCGGTCTATCTACCCAATACACCTACAACAAGATGTTCTCGGTGAGGGGTGGCGTCTCCATGAACATAGATCTCGAGAATAATATGGATTTCATAATCGGTGGCGGCATCGATGTCGTAATCGGCAATATGCTCATAACGGGCGGCGTAGGAACCAATCTGAACAGGAAGATCCCTTCCATAGCCTTCGAGAAGACCTGGAACGTGGCCGTGATGGGCAAATGGTGATGTAGCCGTCCTTAGAAAGAGCGAGAAGAGCTGTCTTTGGTCCTTCGTCCCGGAGCGTGAACCCGTCCTTGGAGAGAGCGGAACCAGAGGTGAGAGGGTAGAGGTGTGAGGCGAGAAGAGCAGGATTTTGATCTTCTTACCTCTGATCTCATTCTTCTTACCTCTGTTTAGAGACGGACGAAAAGAACGAGATCCCGTATAGGAACATTACGGGATGACATGAGTGGCGCACTACGGGATGACACGGGATGACAGTCTTACTCCCTTCCCGTCATGCCGGACCCCGATCCGGCATCTCGCTCTTACGCACAACGCACAACCTATAACGGTTCTTAGTAGGAGCATTATGGGATGACCCTGAATAGGAGCATTTCAGGGCAGGCTTTCCCTTCAGGTCATCCTAGCATGCTCTCAGTAAGGATCCCGGTCTTCGCGAAAAACGGGACAGACGTCAGGAGCCCGTCAGTCCCTATTTTCGCGGTCTTTCCTCTTTCCCGTCATGCCGGACTTGATCCGGGATCTACATCCTTCGAAAGGGGGGAGAACGGGATCACATATAGGAGGAGCAACACTGGATGACAGTCCTTATGGCTCTTGAATCCCGCCGTGACAGGTCTTACGGCTCGACTATATTGAAGGTTTTATCCAGTGTCACCATCGCCTGAGTCAATTTCATCGGAATATCGCTGTCACCATCAATTTTGATTATCAACTTCTGCTGCGCTTCGTTCCTGCTTATAAGGGTTAAGAGACCGATCTTCGGGCATGTCAGAGTCGCATCCACAAACTCCCGTGTCTGATCTGGGTAATATAGCAGTACGCCGTGGAAGAGGTGAACGAAGTACCTCTCGTTTGAATCGGTCAAAATCAGGTTAAAGGTGATATCTATATCTTGCGCCGCATTCGAATCGATAAGTATTCCCATGTAATCGAGTATCATTTCAACGGTCGTGTTGAGGAGAATATCGGCGCTTCCCTTCGCGAGTTTGGATTCGTCCTTCAAATTTCCCACGCGCAACTCAAGGGCGGCGGTAAGGTAAGCATTTCTCCACGTTCCCGATTCCGATTGGTAACCCAATTGCTCGAGTGCGTCGGCGCATAGATAACGAGCGGCCGTGTTCTGTGGATCTGCGAAAACTAGAATATTGGTGATCTCGGCCACCCACTGGTACTCTCCGGCCAGGAAATCGTTGTAGGCCATCTCCAGAACCCTGTCTGTATCTCCCAGATATTCGACGAATTTTCTGGCTCTTTCCGACGGATCCAGCGGATTCAAATGCACAGGATTGGCGTCGTACCAGCCCATATACTTTTGGTAAACGGCCTTGGAGTTGTGTGCGACGGTGCCGTAATATTGTCTCGTGTACCAGACTTTTTCGAAGTATTCCGGCAGGTGTATCATATTTGAGATTTCATCGGAAGTGTAGCCAAGATTTATATACATGAGCGTCTGATCGTGTATGAACTTGTAAACGGCGGCTGTGTCTTCCATGTATCTTATAATGACATCATTTCCCCAGTGAGGCCAGTTGTGTGATTGAAAGGTAACTTCCGCTTCAGAACCGAATAGAGCTATTGCCTCCAGTATATACTTGGCCCAGGCATTGCCGTCGCGCACCTGTGCGCCGCGAAGTGTATAGAGGTTATGAAGAGTTCCGGTGCAGTTTTCAGCCATCCAAAGAGCTTTGAACTGCGGAAAATACGTGTTCATCTCCGCCGGGGCTTCCGTTCCAGGAGTCATCTGGAATATCATCTCGACGCCATCGATGACTATCCTCTCACCGGTCTTTTTTATTTCGTGAGTGGGCAGGATGAAGGTCAGCGTTCCCGTTGATTGTGAAAGTCCTATACCCATGGCCAGAGAATCTTTTACACCTTTCTCAAGAAACACACCGTACTGATAAGTGGCTCTTCTCGCCATGGCGGTCCCCGCGTAAATGTTCTCGCTCACGGCGTGTTCGGTGAAACCTTCTGGAACGATAATGGGAACTTTACCCGAGGAGATCTGCTCTTCGATTGAGAGAGATCTATCTGCAACCTGTTCTTCCAGTACGACCCCCCTTATTCCACCGAAATGGTCCACATGGGGATGACTTATCACGACGGCCATTACGGGTCGCTTGCCGAGATTTTCTTCTACAAGTTTCATGGCCGCTTCGGTGCATTCTTGACTCATCAGGGGATCGAAGATTATCCAGCCACCGCTTTCCGTTTCGATCAACGTGAGATTTGTAAGATCGTAACCACGTACCTGGTAGATACCCTCACAGACCTCGAAAAGTCCGTAACTATGGTTCAAAACTGTATCTCTCCAGAGACTGGGATTGACCGTGTCCGGTATAGTCTCGAACTCATCGACAAATTCATAGGTTTTCTGACTCCAGACAACACGTCCGTTGCTGTCTTTCAATTCAAGGGTCTCCGGTGCCGCTATAAGCCCCCTGGTTGCAAATTCGTGCTCGGTTTCGTCATCGAAATCGAGAAGCGAGTAGTAACTCCGATTTACTTCTGCGGTCTTGTCTGTCGCCTCTTTTTGTGAGTTGTTCAAGTTCGACAGACTAGTTACGGCGGAGTTCGCAAACACATACGCGACCAGCAGTATTACAATCAACATCAGCGTTCCGGATCTCTTTCTCATTCCCTGCACCTCCCTGAAATTGCGCTAAATACCTTCGACCACCGACAATAGACACTCAGTTGAAATTGTAGCATTTGGAGAATACTATTCATACGATTATTTGTATTGTTGTATCGGTTCAGCCTTATAATTTTTCAATCCGGTGAATCGAAGGCAGAACAACGAGAATCGATTATAATAATCAAAGAACTCCACCGAAGGAGGTTTTGATAGATGCCGGATAAGCCACTGGCAGAAGTTTTTCACGTGAACTCGAAAAGAGATCGCCAGTTGAATAGATTTATAGAGCTGATCGATGTAGGGCTTTTTGTTAAGGTAGCTAAAGCCGCCGAACGGGAAAGCTCCGTTTCTTCACAGATTGCATCAATGGGAGTGAGATTCCATGGGTGCCACTAAACTGCGTGTCGCGTTTATCGGAGCGGGACAGATCGCGGAAAAAGTCCACCTTCCAGTACTTTCGCAGATGAAAGACAAAGTCGAACTCGTCTCTATTGCCGATACGGCTTTGGAGAAGGCCGAAAGACTCGCTGGCAAATTCTCGATTGAAACTACCTTCCAAGATTACAACGAGATGCTTTCAAGAGTGGGCCCGGATGCCGTATGGGTCTGCACGACCAACAAGTTCCATGCCAGCGCGTCGCTGGCGGCACTCAGATCTAAATGCCATGTCTTCTGCGAAAAGCCTCCAGCTATGAACGAGGTTGAGGCTCGCCAGATATTGACAGCCGCAGAGGAAGAAGGGAGAATCCTCTCTTTCAACTTCAACTACCGTTTCCGCGGAGAAACCCTCGCGATAAAGAAGTTCATCGAGGGGGGAGAACTGGGAGAAATTTACGTTTGCACGGCGCAGGCAATAAGACGGAGAGGGATTCCCGGCTGGGGATCCTTCACGAACAGAGATTTGCAGGGAGGGGGACCCGTGGCCGATATAGGTGTACACATGATAGACCTCGCCCTGCACTTGATGGACTTCCCCGAACCTAAAAGCATTGTCGCCAGCACTTACCGGAAAATAGGCAACAGGAAAGGCATCGGACTCATGGGCAAATGGGATCCTCATGGGTTCACCGTCGAAGATTCGGCATTCGGACTTGTAAAATTCCGCAACGGCGCAACGATGATTATCGAAACGGCTTACGCGCTCAACACTAAAGAGCGGTCGGTGATGAACCTCCATTTGCACGGTGACAGGGCCGGGGCCTCGCTCTTCCCGCCCGAGGTGTACACCGAAATGCACGGCGAGCTGATCGATATAAACTTGCCCTTCATCGAGACCGGAGATGGTCATAAAAGATCGATCGAAGCCTTCGTCGAAAACTGTTTTGGAAACGTCTCACCCATCCCGACGGCCGCGGAGGCCTGCGTGGTTCAGAAGATACTCGATGGCTTCTACGAATCGGCTGACCTCGACAAAACCATAGAACTATGACAATTAGCCGTTTCGATTAAGCCAGCCAATTGAGGTGAAAAGACTCCCGTCGGGGTACGTGTCTGCTATTTGATTCTCCATACGTGGACGATCGTTCTTTCACTTTCTCCCGATGGACCCTCGCGACCGGGTTCGAAGACATAAAAAAGACGATTTGCGCGATCGTAGCAGCAGGCACCCAGATGGTATTTCTCTTGTTTTCCATGTACGTAATAGAGCACATCGTCCACGTTCAAATGGGCATATGGCTGCACCTGATAGGGTTCCAACACTCCCTGGGCCACTTTGGCCAGATCCGACGTATCGTAGAAGAGGAACCAGCCTTCGAATGAGAGGCTCCACCAGCCGCGGAGATAAGGAAACTCACAGTCGTCCATGCATTCTCGCAGAATGTCGCCGTACCATGCTTCGCTCATCCCTTTGGTACCGACGAGGACCACCGCAGATCTGTCGCCTGCAGTGAGCCAGGCCCCTCCGGTCCATTCGTCCGAATGGGCGTAACCGTTCATCTGGTACCACGGGTCGGGTTCTCCCTCGAAGTAGTCGGAGTATTTGATAAGAACAACTGACTGGAGAGTCGTTCCGTCAGGAGGCGGATTACCCTGATTCCATGGGCCGATAGCCGCCAGCGTAGGCCCGAAGCCGGACCATCCGCCATCGCGGTAACGTCCAGTCGCGAGGCGCATCCCGGGTGTGTAGAGGTCTGCCCATTCAGAAGGGATCGCGAAAAGATAGTCGTTCCCGTTATACGGATTAAGCCCTTCTATCCTCCAGACTCCGGCCGGGCGGGGATCATCCAGATCGGTCTCGCACCACATATGCGAGAAGTATTCGTCCTGGAAATGCGCACCCCAGCAGAGATACAGTTTCCTTGAACTCTGCTCTCCTTGCGGCTCCAGTATTTCGAGTCCAACGCGGGGCATCTCCTCGATCCATATGAAGAGCCCATCCCTGACATCGGCAAACGGCTGGATTGTTCGGGCGGTGTTGAGATCAGAAATCCTCTTGGTGGGTGAAATCACCGGAACGGGTATATCTATTTCCGAGACAAGATTCCAGATATCGTGGCCTGTACCGTAAATGGAGCCGGGAAAACCATCATTCTTTCCTCCCGGATCACCAGATGGGTCGTAGGTCATCGACATGCCTCCCCACTCCCAGCTCTCGGCGTCCGGCGTCCCGTCTATCCACTGCGGCACCAGAAAGGCGCCGAGATACTCGAAATCTTCGGGCATTATCCTTCCAGAATTGGCGATAGCAACGTCTGCGAACCACAGAAAGTATGTCGTTGCCAGTAATGCGAAAAGAACTCTCTTGAAATAATTCATACCGTTATCCCTCCTTCGCTTGAACAAGAACTGTGAATGATGGAGTTATCGATAAAAGCGCGGGAGTCCGTCTGGTAGTTTTGATTAACCGTTAGCGGAAAGTTGAATATACAAATTATAGACCACGAAGAGCCGTAACGGGTGTCGAGTGGTGAGTTGTGCTTAGTTATTTGTTAGAGCCGGGAAAGAACGCGAGTATTTCGAAAGTCTGCAAAAACTGATTTGAAAGGCTTTTCATAGTCTTTGCTGTGTATCTTAATAAAAACTTGACTCAATGCTATTTACGGTGTAGAATTCAAATACGTACGTACATTTAAGATGCAGGGGGCGGTCGTCATCACTTCCAAATACGGGATCATCGAGCGCTATTTGCTTGAAGAATTAAAGTCAGGAAAGTATTCGGCCGGCGATAAACTCCCTACTGAAAAAGAGTTGATGACGAAGTTCAATGCCAGTAGAGAGACTGTCAGGAAGGCCCTGGACAGGTTGACTCTGAAGGCCGTCATAGTCCGCAGACCGGGCCTTGGAACCTTTGTCAGTTACGGAAACGACAATCACCTGGTTGGAATACTCGTTCAGCAGATAACCAGTTATATATTTCCTTACGTTGTGCTCGGCGCGGAGGATTGCCTTTTCAGGAACGAGTACAAAATGCTCCTGGGAAACGCTTCTGAAGATCCTGTAAAGGAAAGGCAGATTCTTGGCGAGTGGATGGAAGCAGGCGTCAAGGGTCTGATTATCGACCCTGTTTACAGTGCCACCAAGAGATCTAACAAGGATTTCGTGAAGACTCTTGCGAAATCCGGGGTCAAGATAACCCTGGTTCACACCGATTGGAACATTGATCAGGTGAGTTGCGTCGTTCTCGATGATGCGTATGGAGGTGAAAAAGCTGCCGAGATCTTTTATGATCACGGTCACAGAAGGGTAGCGGTCATCTACAAATCCACCCATCTTCCCGGCGTGGTTAGGGCAAGGAGCTTCAGTGAAAGGTGCCGACAGTTGGGTGTCGACAGAATCTACGATAAGGCTTTCAACGTGTCGGAATTCACCGGAGCACCCATGCAGATAGCCCACGAACTCATGTCTCTTCCCTTGCAAATAAGACCAACTGCGATTTTTTGCTACAACGACGCGACTGCCCTTCAGCTTCAGCTTGTCGCAAAGCGTCTTGCCTTGAGAATACCGGAAGATATCTCCATTATCGGTTTTGACGATGGCCCCATCGGTGACTTCAGAGATGTCTTGACCACCTTCGCCCACCCGAAAGAGGAAGTGGGCAGGAAAGCCGTCGAAATCCTTCTCGATATGCTAAACGGTGGCAAACCTCAGAAAGTAGTATTGGAACCTGAACTCATAGAGAGAAGCTCAATAACTAAGGCAAAATCATAGAGAACTCAGAACTTCAAATCGGGAAAACCTCTTCGATAATTATGCCGCCCACAGAGGGCGGTCTTTTCTCCGTTTTCTTTATCCGCGTGGATTTCTTAAAAAACTTTGATTTACCATATTGTATAGACATTCTGGTATCAGATATCCTACGAAATCTGAAGAAAACTCTACAATCAAGTAAAAGAGAGTACGAATATCGTCGATATTTCCCGCAACTCGCTTCTCACAGGTATCTTTCAAATATAACTGTGTTTGTTGCTGAATTTTTCGTTTGGTAGAATCTAAAGTAGATGGATCACTTCACAGTTTCCTTTTTAATTCTGTTGCTTTGGCGTTTTTTCGGACTATGCTTTTCAAGTAATCGAAACTGGAAAAGAGTTGAACTTAATACAATAAGGTACGTACATATAAGTATTATCTGAGTCCATATCAAAATAACGATCGAAGCCAGCAGATTTCTCCCGGTCATATCCTGTTTTCACAACGATAGAAAAACTGATTTTCGGCAGAGAATTTTTCTTGTTCCATGGGGGGTGATGTGGTAAAGAAAGAATGGATGTTATCGATTTATCCTTTTCTGATCAATGGGTTATTACCTTTTCAAGGAGGTGAAACTGAATGAAAAAGTTCATGTGTTTGGCTCTTGCACTGATCGTTTTTGTAGGCTTTTCTTTCGGAATAACTATTACGATGATGACACCGCTCACCGGAGCGGACGGGGCTTACATGGATGAGATCGTTGCAAAGTTCAACGCCACGCACCCCGGAATCGAGGTTGTTCACGTAGTGGTCGAGTCGTCTCTGGATATGAAGAACAAGCTTTCGATGGGTATCGCGTCGAAAACCGCGCCGGAAATAATGTTCATCCGAAAGTTCGACATGCCTTTGTATTTGCAGCATTTCAAAGGCTTCACTCCCGAGGAATGGCTGAACAATTACGGGATCGACGTGAACGATATCTTCCCCGGTGTTCTCGAGGGACTAGTGATCGACGGTAAAGTCGTGGGAATCCCACTGGATATATGGATTTTCTATATGGCCTACAATAAGGCCAACTTCGCAAAAGTGGGCCTGGACCCGGAGAACCCTCCAAAGACAAGAGACGAGTTCATAGCGGCTATGGAAGCCCTGATTCCAATTACCCCGGCCGGATTGACTCCCTACTACGAAAATCCCGCCTGGACCTGGATATGGTTCCATCTGCTATGGCAGCACGGTGGCGATCTTCTGACCGATGACTTCAAGAAACCAGCCTTTGCCAAGGCGGGAATCGAGGCCTGCAAATTGATGCTCATGATGCAGGAAAAAGGTATTCTCCCGATGCAGGTAGCCGATCCCGGCGTATCGTTCCAGTCGGGTGATAGTTCTGTTTTGATAACGGGTATCTGGACGATCCAGCCCTGGATGCAACAGCTCGGCAAGGACTTCGGTTATGCGGTATCACCTCAACTGGGTACGACCAAGGCAGTCTTCGGAGGCTCGCACGTTCTGGCGATGCCGAAGGTAATGGTTGAAGACCCGAAGGTTCTACAAGCGGCAACGACCTTCATAAAGTACCTCTGGGACAACGCGATTGATTGGTACGCGGCCGGTCAGACACCAGCCAGAATCTCCATCGCGGAGAGTCAGGAGCTGAAGGAGAAACTTCCTCATATTTACGTTGTTTCTCAAGAATCGGAATATGTAAAGCAGTTCCAGATGTTCCCGTTGATATCGGAAATCGAAGCTGAAATCGCCGTATATCTTGACGAAATACTCGTGCTGCACTCCATCTCCCCTGAAGAGGGAATGAAAGAAGCTGAATTCGCGGTGCAGGAGATTCTCGACGATTACTGGTCAAGAGTAAAATGAGCCTTCTGTAGTTGGGTGAAGGGAGGAGGAGCAGTTGAGACAATCACAATCGAAGTCGTGTAAACGTTTCCGCAGGGAGGTTGTGTCGTGGTTGTTCCTCCTCCCTCACCTGGTTTTCTTCGTTCTGTTCGTCGCCGTTCCCCTGGTCTTTGGGATGGTAATCAGTTTCTTCAACTGGAGCCTGCTCAACGACAATGTCTTCGTGGGAGCCAGCAATTACATCCGCACATGGAACGACTCGAGATTCTGGCCCGTTGTTCAGAACACAGTGATATTCGCGATAGTCAGCGTTCCGCTTACGATAATTGTAGCCATACTCTTCGCCCATATTCTCAATAAAAAAAGGTTCGGACAGTTGTGGCTGTTGATCGCTTTTGTCTCACCGGCCTTCTTCGGATCGGTGGGCATTCTCAGCTCGTGGAAATGGATATTCGCTTCCTTTCCCTCAGGTCTGGCGAATTACTACCTGAATAAAGCAGGTTTCATCAATGCTGCCGTTTCTTGGTTTGGAAGCACCGGGGTCGCCTGGGGAGTGATAATATTGGTGACCATTTGGTGGATAGTGGGGTTCAGCATTCTGCTCTATATGGGCGCGTTGCAGAGGATACCTCCCGAGCAGTACGAATCGGCTAAACTGGATGGAGCGGGACCGTGGAAGAGGTTTTTGTATATTACCCTGCCCTGGATAAGGAGCGTGCTTTTCTTCGACGTAGTTCGACAGGTTATTCTCGCTTTCGGGCTTTTCGACCAGGCTTATATATTATCGGCCGGGGGGCCTGCCGGTACCACGAGAACGATGGTCTATTACCTGTACCTGGTGGGGTTCGAGAGACAGGATTTCGGAAGGGCTGCGTCGATATCATGGTATATTTTCGCGATAGTGCTTATCTTTGCGATAATACAGCTCGTGCTCGTGACGAAGTCGATACGCTCGACAGAGGGGTGAGAGGATGACTTCTACAGTTGCCAGAAACAGGAAGAAGCTCAGCAAGCGCATTGCTGCCGTCGTTGTTACGGTACTTCTCTGGGCATTTGCAGCTTTTTGGTTTGCGCCGATTTTCTGGATGCTTTCTACTTCACTGAAGTCTACGGCGGTGGCCGTAATTCAGTCACCTCCCGAATGGATACCAAAAAACCCGACCCTGGAGAATTACAAGATCATTTTCGCGCCTTCAGGAGGTCTTTCGCTCATCCGGGCTACTCTGAACAGTGTGATCGTCGCCGTCGGTTCCACACTGGCAACGCTGGCACTCTCTATCCCGGCTGCTTATGCTCTCTCGCGTTTGCGATTCAGGGGTCGTATGCTGATCTTCTGGATCTATGTGGCCGTGCTTGCTTTCCCCGGAGTGTTGTTCCTGGTGCCTCACTTTTTCATAATTCAGGGAATGGGACTTACAAACTCCTATCTGGCTCTGATTCTGCCGGGGCTTGGAGGGACTTTTGGCGTCTTTCTCTTGAGACAGTACATGCTTGATATTCCCGGCGAACTGGAGGACGCGGCCTGGATGGACGGCTGTTCGAAGTTCAGGTTCCTTATAAGCATCGTGATTCCTTATGTTAAACCGGCGATGCTCGTACTGGGCTTGATGACCTTCCTGGGTTCGTGGAACAGTTTTCTTTGGCCGCTTTTGATTCTTAGCAAGTCCGACAAATTTACGCTTCCGATAGCGCTCATAAGATTCAGTGCCGGCTGGGGAGACCCCTACCGCGGCATAGGTCCGATGATGGCCGGAGCTTTCTTTTCGGTTGCACCATCACTGATAATCTTCATTGTCTTCCACAGATACTTGATGAAAGGGATATCTCTGGGATCTCTAGGAAAGGAGTAGATCTCATGTCATTCGAGTGCTCTTCTTCTAAAAAGGGCTCTGTACATCTCGCAATTGCGGTACAGACCTGTTTCCTGCTTTTTATATCCTTGTTCGTATGTGCTCCTGTTTTTGGAGGTAATCTTTTGTCTGAAGTCGATATAAGCCTTTTCGAGGAAAGGATAGAAAACAATAGAAAGATACCGGTCAGAATAAGTATCGTGGATGGTCAGGGAAGGTCGGTGAGCGATGCTTCTTTGACTGTAAAACAGCTTTCTCACGAGTTTTACTTCGGAAACGCTCCGGAATATCTTCTGTACGCCTACGCTCAGTCGAGTTATAACAGGGGCAGGAGATTTGGAACCAAGCCTCTACCGGAGGAAGACCTCGCGGAGTATATGCGACTCTATTTGGAACTCTTCAACTTCGCCACCCTACCGTCCTTCTACTGGGCCGACTATGAACCCACCCAAGGGCGGCTACGCCTTGTCGATGCTTCAAAAAAGATCGCCGGGTGGCTCAAGGAAAACGGCATTCCCGTTAAAGGCCACACACTCATCTGGGGAAATCCTCCGAGTGTCGGAGTTCCCGGCTGGGTGGAAAGAATGGGGAAGCTGGGACAGTGGTCGGAGGTCGGCGAGCTTCTTTTCAGACGTGTGGCTAGAGAAGTCGAAGAATTCAAAGATCTTGTACAGTACTGGGATGTCGTTAACGAACCGATCGTTCAGAACTGGTTCGACTCCCTGGGCCCGGACTATATCGCTCAATCGTACAGAATAGTTAAGGAAACCGACCCGGATGCAATCACGGTTCTCAACGAATACGGCGTTCTGGTCAACGTCGGTACCAGAAGGGCTTTCATCTCCAGGGCCAGGCAGTTGATAGACGAAGGTGTACAGATAGATGCGATAGGTGCCGAAGCTCACATCTTCACCGCACAGGACCTACAGGAACAGCTTAGATCGCTTGAGAGCATTTATCTTGCGATAGATGAACTGGCCCAACTGGGAAAACCCATACATATCTCAGAGTTTCAGATCCCTCTTCCCGCAGTTATCGATGCCTTCAAAGTGTCTATAAGCGAGGCCGAAGAGATTCAGGCGGAAATAGCGAAGATCTTCTACAAAGTCTTCTTCAGCCATCCGGCCGTAGAAGTCATAACTTACTGGAACTTCTACCGCGCCTGGCAGTCAGGAAGTGGATTCCTTCGCGATGACCTGTCGATCAAACCGATTTTCTACGAACTGAAGGACCTGATTCATGGAGAATGGAAAACATATCTGAAGATCGATGCAGTACCAACTGGAGAAGTCGCTTTCAAAGGTTTCGCCGGTAATTACGAAATCACCGTTGTTGCTGATGATTTTTCTAAGACCTTCTCCCTGGATGTAAGCAGTAAAGGAGAAAACAACTTCGTTCTCGTGATCGGAAAGGAACAGGAGGTGCAATGAATGAAGCCTCGCATCTTGATTTCGATAGTCGTTTTTATGGCTGTGCTGTTCTTTCCCGCATCCATTCTGGCTGACATAGATCATGTGATGACAGTTAACCCCAGTAGTTTTAGCCCAATAAGCCCCATTCTTTACGGCATCTTCTTTGAGGATATTAACCATGCGGTTGACGGCGGTCTTTACGCCGAGCTAGTAAGAAACCGCTCCTTCGAGCATACCGATCACATGGAAGGCTGGTCTGTGATCCTTGATAAAGGCTGCAAGGCGAGCTTTTCGATTAAGTCTGAAAGACCTGTCAATGGTAACAACACGCATTATCTTAGCTTCGATATAGAATCCGACGACGGGTGCGTGATTCTCGCGAACAATGGTTACGATGGAATTCCTCTTGTCTGGGGCGAGAATTATACCTTCTCCTCGTTGATCCGAGGTGATGAATACAACGGAGAAATCGAAGTCCATCTCATTGACGAGCAGGGAAACTCAATTATCGCCGCCGTTCTGGGATCAGACTTCGATGATCTGTGGGAGAAATATTCAGTGATTCTCGAAGTTCCCGAGGACTGTCAATACGGTAGACTGGCGTTGATTGTGAAGGGTTCCGGATTGATTTCTCTGGACATGATCTCGCTCCTGCCAGATAAAAATTGGCACGGTATGAGACCGGACCTGCTGGAAATGCTCGAGGAGTTGAGGCCAGGGTTCTTGAGGTTTCCCGGCGGTTGTCTGGTAGAAGGCGACAGTCTTGAAAACTCATACCGCTGGAAGGACACGATCGGTTCGGCTGAAGAAAGAAGGGCCAATTACAATCTTTGGGGCTATCATCAGTCCTATGGAATAGGATTTTTTGAGTATCTCCTTCTAGCCGAATATCTTGGTGCCGAACCCGTGCCGATATTCAACGCGGGAATTTCTTGCCAGGTACGGGGAGCCGAGTACTGCCCTATGAATACGATGGACGTGTGGATTCAGGATGTTCTGGACTTCATAGAATTCGCCAATGGGTCGGTGGAAAGTCCATGGGGTGCGAAACGCTTTGAGCTCGGTCATCCCGAACCTTTCAACGTTACATATATAGGTATAGGAAACGAGAACTGGGGAAATGAATACCACGAACGTTTCACACTGTTTCAGAAAGCCATAAAGGACAGGTATCCCGAGATAGTCATACTTTTCAGTGGACCACCTTCATACGAAGGCGCATCGTTCAACAGGGCCTGGAGATGGGCCCGTCAAAACGGGGTGGAGATGCTAGACGAGCATATTTATGCCGTGCCAGAATGGATGCTGAGAAATACAGAAAGGTACGATAAGTATGATAGAGAAGGTCCAAAGGTTATGCTCGGAGAATATGCGGCCCATGAAGCTGGAAGGAGAAACACCCTGCAGGCTGCATTGGCAGAAGCGGCACTGATGACAGGATTGGAACGCAATAGCGACGTTGTGATTATGGCGGCCTACGCCCCCCTGTTCAACAGACCGGGCTGGTCGCAGTGGACTCCAGATCTAATCTGGTTCGACAACACCAGGGTTTATGGAACCCCCAGTTATCATGTCCAGAAGGTTTTCAACCGGAACCTCGGAGATATCATTGTCGATTCCAGTCTTACAGACGAGGATATTGAAGTCATAGGCTACTGGTTCAAGTCGCTTTATCACTCCTGTAGCTTTGATTATGAAACCGGAGATTTGATAATAAAGGTTGTCAACCCCTGGCCCGGGGATAAAGAGGTTCTGGTGGAAATAAATGAAACCACTAAATTGACAGGTAAAGGGGAAATGACAGTAATTACTTCCAGTAGTATCTTCGACGAAAACACTTTCGACGATCCCGAAAAGATCATACCTATAACTACGGTTTTATCGGATTTCTCCAATCGATTCACATTCACCTTTGAAGGTAATTCGATCACGGTCTTGAGATTGAATACATGGAGTCTTTGAATATCTCATGGCGATTAGTCAATCAGGGAGGGATTACAGTGCAGACATATGTCAGGGTTAAGCCGGAAAAACTCGGAAAGATAAATGATATGATCTACGGGCATTTCACGGAGCATCTGGGTAGATGTATCTACGACGGAATTTTCAACGAAAAATCCTCAAAATCCGACTCGCGGGGATTCAGGATAGATATCATAGAAGCCGTTAAAAAGATCAAGTGTCCCATCTTGAGATGGCCCGGTGGCAATTTCGCCTCCGCTTATCACTGGCAGGACGGTATCGGACCCGTCGAAAAACGGCCTCAGCTACTGAACTATATATGGGGTGGGGTTGAAAGCAACAGGTTCGGAACGGATGAGTTTATACAGTACTGTCGCGAACTCGGCGCCGAGCCCTATTTGGCAGTGAGTCTGGGGACGGGTACTCTCGATGAGGCCGTCGCCTGGCTCGAATACTGTAACCTCGATACACCGACCAGATACGCGAAAATGAGGAGAGAAAACGGACATTCAGAGCCCTACAGAGTTAAATACTGGGGAATAGGCAACGAAGTATACGGCCCCTGGCAGGTCGGGCACTGCAGCGCGGCCGAATATGCCGAAAAGCTGAGGCAGTACACGCAGTTCATGAAGGGGGTGGACCGTTCGATAAAAGTTATAGCCGTGGGAGCCGACAACCCCGATTGGGATATGACTGTGTTGAAGCACGCCGGACACTTGATCGATTATATCTCGATTCACGAATACCACGGTTCGGACGATTACTTCGGTACCGTGGCTTCGGTGTATTACTGCGAGCAGAGATTGAAGCTTCTCGAGAGCCTTATAAAACATCTTCGCCTGGATCATGTGAAGATCTCGTTCGACGAATGGAATATATGGTACAAAATCAGTGCGGAAAGGGAGGGAAGCGAGAAGGGAACGGTACTCATAGAAGAGCCGTACGCGCTGAAGGATGGACTCTTCGCTGCCGGAATATTCACCGTCATGCACAGGATGAACGATACGGTCCAAATGGCCAATCTGGCGCAGATGGTTAACGCCCTGGGTATGATAAAGACGAAAGGTGACGAGATTGTTCTTACTCCGATCTATCACGCTTTCGATCTCTTCGTGAACCACACGGGCCGGACCAGACTCGCCATGGATATCGATACCCAAAGGTATGACATAAAGGCGAGAACGTTCGTGGAGGGACGCAACAGCTTCCAGTTGAAGGATGTTCCCTACATCGACGGCTCGGCGACTTACGACGAAAGGAGAAGCGTACTCAGCGTGGCGCTGATCAACTATTATCAGAAGGAAGCCGATATACGTCTCGATCTTTCGGGGCTGGAAGTGAAGAAAAAGGCCGATCGGTATGTTCTGACCGGCTCGGCTCCGGATGAGATGAACGATTTCGATAACCCTGACAGGATACATCTTGTGAACGATGAACTGGCCACGGGAACCGGGGAGATGAATCTCAGGCTCGCCCCCATGTCTGCCAGCGTAATCGAGTTCACTCTGGAAAAAACACTCTGAGAGTGTAAAAGCTCAAGGAGTTCGATGGGAGGAAAACTAAGGCAGGTATTCTTTCAAGCCCGGCCGACTGAGTCATCCAGGAGGTTGAAAGGAGGTAAACGATGTATCAAAAGCTAAAACTCGGGTTCGCTCCCACAAGGAGAAACGTTTTCAGCAAGAAAGACGCTCATGAACAAAGAATTCTCATCGAAAAAAAGCTGAAGGCCTGGAATGTGGATTACGTCGGTCTCGACTGGCTGAACGAAGAGGGGCTCATTTACGATCCCAAGGATTCACCAGCGGTGGCGGAACATTTCAAAAAGGCCAAAGTGGACGCCATCTTTGCGCCTCATGTAAATTTTGGAACCGAAGAAGCCGTTGCCAAGCTCTCCAGAGAACTCGATGTGCCCCTTCTCCTCTGGGGGCCACGAGATGATGCCCCGCTGCCCGATGGAAGTCGTACCCGTGACACCCAGTGCGGCCTTTTTGCGACGGGCAAGTTGTTGAGACGCTTCGGTGTTCCCTTCACATACATAGTGAACTCTTCGGTCGATGATCCCCTCTTCGAAAGGGGATTCAAAAACTTCCTCGCCGCTGCTTCGGTGGTCAGGGCTTTTCGCAATATGAAAATCGGAGTTATAAGCAACAGGCCGAGAGACTTCTGGACCGTCATAAACAACGAAGGAGAGCTTCTAGAAAAGTTCGGCATAGAACTCATCCCGACAACTCTGATAGATATTGTGGAAGAGGCGAAAAAATATCTGGACTCTAAAGAGCTCGACCGGGAATTGGCCGGACTAAGGGACAGAGTCGATTACTCCAGTGCGGGTGAAGAGAGTTTCAAGAAGGTGTTGACGCTCAAGATCGTGATGGAGAGGTGGGCGGTCGAAGAGAGATTGAGCGGAATAGCCATTCAATGCTGGAACGCTCTGCAAAAGGCGTATGGCGTAATGCCCTGTTTTGCCCATTCTCTACTATCGGATAATAAAATCCCCGTTGCCTGCGAAACCGACGTTCACGGAGCGATAAGCATGGAACTGGCCCAGGCGGCCACCATGTATCGAAAACCTTCCTTTCTGGCCGATCTTACTATCAGACATCCGACCGACGACAATGCCGAGCTGCTGTGGCATTGCGGGCCTTTCCCGCTTTCGCTCGCGAAGGAAAAACCGTACATCGGAAAACACTTCATACTCGACAGCCACAGTCCCGGGGTATCGGAATGGGAGATAAAGGGGGGTAAACTCAGCGTTCTCAGATTCGACGGAGACTTCTCGAATTACAAGCTTTTCGTATCTCACGCCGAAAGCACTGATGGGCCTTTCAACAAGGGAACGTACGTCTGGGCGAAATTCAGGAACTGGCCAAAGCTCGAAGAGAAACTGGTGTGCGGCCCCTACATTCATCATGTGGCCGGCGTCCACGACAGGATAATGCCTGTAATCTATGAGGCCGTCAAATACATGAAGGGCGTCGAGCTGGATCCTGGCGAGCCTGGAATAGATGAGGTACAATCTTGGTTGAGACATGAAATCGATGAAATCTGAAAGGGTGGTAGGATATGTATTTGATCGGGTGCGATATTGGGACTCAGGGTACGAAAAGCGTTATGGTGGACGAAAGCGGTCGTGTTCTCGTCGAGGCACAGAGAGAGTACGATGTCATCAAACCCGGCTCAAACTGGGCCGAACAGTGGCCGGACGTCTGGGCGAGGGCTGCCTTCGAAACGATGGGGGAAGTGGTAGAAAAATCGGGAGTGGCGAAGGAAGAGATCGCCGCTCTGGCGATCAGCGGTCTCTACGGCGGCTCCGGTGTACCGGTGGACAGGGAGATGAAACCGCTTTATCCCTGTCTCATATGGATGGACAGACGTGCGACGGATCAAACCGGCTGGGTTAAGGATAACATACCTAAAGAAGAGATCTTTTCTATAACCGGCAATTACGTCGATTCCTACTATGGCTTCACCAAAATGATGTGGCTCAGGGACAACAGACCGGAGATCTGGAAGAAGATATACAAGTTCGTGACTCCGAAAGATTACGTTGTCTATCAGCTTACCGGAGAAAACGCCATCGACTACTCATCGGCAGGGAATATAGGCGGTGTTTTCGACATAAGAAAACTGACATGGTCCTCGGATATGTGTAGAGCCCTGGGAATACCAATCGAATACCTTCCCGAGAGAATCGTGAGATCGAGTGATATGGTTGGAAAGATAACTCAGGCCAGCTCAAAACTCTGCGGCCTTCGCGAGGGAACACCCGTCATTTCCGGTGGAATCGACGCGCCCGTGGCACAGCTTTCGGCCGGGGCGCTTGAAGAGGGTGAACACGTCGCCATGGTTGGTACCTCTACCTGCTGGGGAACCGTTCACGACGGCAGTGAGCTACCCTTCGGGCTCGTCAATTTTCCGTATGTGGTTCACGATACCGAGCGGATATACTCCTTCGGTGGATCTGCCACCACTGGGGCGCTCGCCAGATGGTTCAAAGATGAATTTGCCGATAGCGAAGCTTCTGTGGGTTTGAGAACGGGCATTTCCCCGTACCAGCTTCTGGATAGAGAAGTCGAAACTATACCTGCCGGAAGCGACGGAATAATAGTGCTCCCTTACTTCATGGGCGAAAGATCGCCGATCTGGGATCCCTTTGCCAAGGGGGTCTTCTTCGGAGTTACACTCGTGCATACAAAAGCCCATATGTACAAAGCCCTGATGGAGGGAGCGGCGTACGCCCTGCGACATAACATCGAGGAGGGAATCAAGGCTGGACTGAAACTGAACGACGAGTGCTGGATAGTCGGCGGAGTGGCTAAATCCTCGGCCTGGAACAGAATTTTCGCCGATATCACTGGTTACAAGATGAGACAGGTATCCAGCCTTGTGGAGGCTCCCTTCGGAGATGCATTCCTGGCAGGACTGGGTGTGGGGTTGATCGACAGACCTGAGAGGATAAAAGAGTGGGTGAAGTTCAGAGAACCGATCAATCCCGATCCGAACAATCGGGAGATATACGAAAAATCTTACGCACTCTTCCGTCAGCTTTACGAGAGAACGAAAGACTTGATGTGGCAAATCTGATACGGTGGGGGAGACCCCACCTTTTCATTGTGGCTGTCAGAGGGAAAGGCGATAGCGAAGATCTGAATAGTTTACTATTGTCGCGAAACCATTCATTAGTATAGACCAAATCCCGTTTCCTACCATGCTCTCAAACCGGCTAAAATCAAACGTTTGCCGAATGTTCCTCCCGTGATGCCCCTGGTGGAGCTCACAAAAAGGTTGTCCAGATAGTTCATCTCTTCCACGGTGCCGAAACGGTTCCCTGTTATGGATCCAAAAAAGAAAAGTTGGCCCAGCTTGGTTCTTTCGTTTTTGACAACGGTACCCAGATCGGGGAAGGTGAAGGCGCCACCGGTTCCATTCTTCTTGAAGGCAGAAAACTCACCCGCCAGAGCCCTTATGGCGTGGGTACCTTTGCCGGAGTTACCGATCACGTAAGTGTTTATTATATCTCCTCCTATACTTACAAGGGAGAGATGATCCCCAGTCTCGCGTTCGGAAAAGTCGTTAAGCAGCTCCTTGATCTTGCTCCAGGTGTTGATCTCCTGGTTGCTGACCTTGCCTCCCTGTGTTCTGGCATCATCGAATTCGTCGGCGAAATCGCCGTACATCAGCTGGTAATTCACGGTGATCGAGCCATAGACGGTAATGTTGTACTGTCCGTTTATGTAATGCAATTTGAGGGGATCGCTTTCCGCGTCTCCTACTAACAGGTTTCCATGAATGGCGATGTTCACCGGGAAGTCCCCGGCATAAATTTTTGTGGTGAATACTCCGCTATCATTTTTGTACTTTATTGTGAGGTACCTGTGATCGCTCCCCGCGACATCGGGAAAATATATGGTGTAGGGTGAGCCACTACTATCGTTGGGTTTGAAAACGATCAAACCCTCCTCACTGGCTGTGATTACATTGTTGAAAGGAGCCGTGTACGTTGCCACGGGAGAGAGTGACGCCAGCCAGTCTTCGTGGTCGGCAAGGAGATCGGAAAAATACTGCTCGGAATCGGAGGCCGTCTGTGTGTAAGTATATGATCCATCTGGTGTAATGCTTTTTGCAGTCAGGCCGTAAGGGAAGACCAGCTCGAGGTTTATGTTGGAATCGCTCACGGCGACTCCTCCAATTACGATTGCCTGTCCGTTGATCACGTCGCCCCGCCCCGTAAGTATATCGTCTTTGTTCTTCTCGCCCGTGGTGACTTCGTAGAAAACTCTGGAAATATCCCCAAATCTCAAAGCCGCATGCTCCAGAAGCGATTCTGCAAGTACCAGACCGTAGGAATACCTTTTCACGCCAGCCTTCTCCGCCCACGAAACGATCGAATACTTCCCTCCGGTGAGATTAACAGCCGCCCCCATAGAAGTTAGCTCCGAAAAGGAAGCGTCCTCGAGCAGAGAAGCGAAGTCTTCATCTTCGTTGATCAGCCACCATCTTTCGGAATCGAGGGATTGAATTACTTCCGACCACAGATCGCCCTCATATCCACCTCTTGAGGAAACGAACTGTACGAAATCCTCGAATCCGTCCCATGAAGAGTTGAAGTTGTCCTGGTTCCATTTTCTGGCCAGAACCATGGCGGCTCCTTCCACCAGATTGTTAGAAGCCACTCTCAGGTCAGAAAGCAGGGAATACTCGTTGAGTCTTCTGGAGGTACGCTGGATGATTATACTGGCGGCTACTATCATCGTGGTGGCGAAGATCATAATAATTAGCGTTACCGCCAGGACGAAACCTCTATTCCGCGAAGGGGTCGAATCTGAATACATGAAACACCTCCTCTATACCGACTCGTCTGTCCCTGAGGACGATCTCGAAAATCCTTCTCGTGGGGCTACCCGCGATGTTTGTCGCCTCTACCGAAATCACTTCCACGTCTTGAAAACCCGGATAACTAGATAGTTGCTCGATTCGATCGATTATGTTCTCTTCGCTCACACGGTTGGCGCTCCTCACGATACCTTCCACCAGCAGCTTGGCCGAATGAAGATTGGTGGAGATCTCGAGAGTAGCTGACATGGATCTGTACTGAAGAATGAGGGCGATCCCCGAACTGATAAGCATTGCTACCACGGCAAGCACTACAAGAATTTCCGCAGTCGAAAAAGCCTTTCTAATAGATCCTCACCGCCCCTTCGATCTGTTTGGTGGCTCCCCTGTACTCGAATACCGCCCGGTAATACAGATACTGTCCCTCGAGGTCATAAAAAGTGAACTGATCGAGATGCTCGGCAACAACCATTTGGGTCAGAGTGTTTTCACTTTCCTTGTAAATAAATATCAGCTTGCCATCGAGATAAGTGATCGTTGCCACGCTGGCTTCGGGAATCAGTGGAAATCTCGATTCAAGAGTTATTGTATCATCGTTGAGGCCTTCGCTCAAATCGAGCCCGGTCCAGTTCCTTGAGACGATGTACTTAAGGTTACTGTTTAATTTGACGATCTCTTCGTCGATTGTCAATTGGCTGTGGATCTGAAAACCGATCTTGAAAGTTATCGACAGCATGACCATCACGATCGATATAACTATCGCTGTCAGCAACATATTCATAATGGTTTCCATAAGCGAAAAGCCCTTTGCCGCCCTGCGCCATTTCAAAGATAATCACTCGCCAGTCATGAGGTGCCGCTCTCCTGACAGTTCAACAGCTAATCTGAAGTCGGAAATACGGCACACCCGGATGTTACTTATAAAATTTTAACATATTACCCGGTTAACGGATTCTGACATGCAAGGGAAGCCTCGAGATCAAAAGCGGCTTACTGCAAGCAGATGTTCGAGATTACTATCCCCAGAGGTCGGTATGATAATCATCGCGCTTGAGACGGAATTTTATCTGGAAATCGATTATCTCCTGCCACATGAGTGCGCTACTATTGGATTTGAAGATCACCATTTCGTCGGCCGTTCCAAAGACGGGTTCAACGCTTTTCTCGATGCTGGAATTCTTTATGTCGCTGTACCGAAGTGAAAAACCTCCTATCGTCGCCGAATCTTCCATTATCAATCCCTCTACTTCCTCACCCCTGAAAAAGACCCTGTCTCTCACGGGAAAGGAGAGGCCCATATTTCCAGGCTTGATTTTTTCGTGAAGTTCTATCACCTTGTTGACCGACGGCCTGTTCCAGCTCTTTCCGCAGGAGCCGCAGGAGAAACCACTGTGAAAACCCTTGATCGAACCGATCTTGCCGCACGAAGGGCATCTCCAGATTAGTCTTTCGATATGCCTGTAACTTCTGTAAGGTTTTTCGAAAGTGGGGTCCTCTTTTGACAGAAAGTCGCTTATTTTGCGTTCCATTTCGGGATCGTCAGGCTGTACGGGATCACCGAACTCCACTGTGGAGAAACCGGGAGAGAAGATACCGGCCCACCGGGGCCACAGTCTTTGTATTCCGTAGAATTTGACAGGTACGATGGGGGTTTTCAGCATCTTGAAGAGTTTCCATATCTCTTTTTTTACACTCAAGAACTTGCCATCCCAGGAACGAGCCGCCTCGGGCGCTATCCCCAGGGGAATTCCTTCCTTTATTGTTGACAGCATCTGTCTTATCGCCGTGGTATCTATTGTGTAGCGTTTCACGGGAATCGTTCCAAAGTTTCTCAAAAGTCTCATCCTGTCAACATAGATCGCCGTGCCGACGAACCTGAAATACCTCCAGGTCGAGTAAAATATCAGGGGGCCGTCGTAGTGGGTCTGGTGCGCAAGTGCTATTATGAAGGGTTTTCTCTCTCTCAGTACCCGTGCGTTCTTCACTTTCGAGGGAAGCAGAATCAGTATCAGGAATTTCACCACGAGAGAAGTTGCGATGAAGAGCCACGGAACACACCTGGTGAAGTCGAAGGGTATATATTTACCGCGTCTTGGCAGGAGCAACGGCACGGTTTCTCTGTAAGAGGCGTATCGTTCGTCTCTTTCGGCCAGCTTTCTTTCCCTGAAAACCGTGTATAAAAGAAGACAGAAGCTGATAGCTGCCCAGAGCACAAGAAAAAGAAACTCCCCCGATAGCATTACAATACCCAACAGAAAGAAAGTGTATCCTACATAAAGTGGCTGTCTGATGAAACGGTACGGACCGCTGGTGATTGTTCGATCCTGAACAGTCAACAATCCCGGAAGGCTTCCCGCCCAGTAGAAAGCGGCCAGCGAAGAATACAGGGAAAACGCTACCGAGACGACCACCATTGCAAGGCCTACCACGAAAAAAATTCCGATACCGGAAGCGCTTCCCGACAGTATCCACAAAGGGAGAACAACCCAAAGCAATGTCGATTCTGTGATAAAGCACAGAGCCTTCATAATAACCTCCCGATAGAAAAGACAGCCCCTCCGTCTTCGTTGTTTTCCGCAGTAATTGTCAAATCAAGGGCGTCACAGATCTTTCTGACGATCGACAGGCCCAGACCGTGACCTTCTCCGCTTCTTGAGGAATCGCCCCTGTAGAACCTGTCGAAAATTCTATCTATCTTCTCTGCATCGATTCCATCTCCGTGATCCCTAACTTGAAGCAAGCCTTTCGTCCAATAAAAGCCTATGGGTTTTCCTTTCCCATATTTCATCGCATTCTCGAGCAACACCTTCAACGCTATTTTTAGCAAGGCCCTGTCGGTCGTGACATTCACATTCCCAACATCGATTTCGACAGTTATGTTTTCAGGTATGGGTGTGGATTTCACCAGTTCATTAACGAGCTCCCCGAGGTCGAAACTCTCCCTGTTAGTTTCAATTACCGGACGCGCCAGAAAGAGTAGCCCTTCGGTTATTGTAAGCATCTTGCCTGCGGTCGCCGTTATCCTTTCAGCGGCTTCTTTAAGAGCCTCCGGATCTTTAGATCCCCATCTCTGTATCATTCTGGAAAAGCCGAGTATCGACGTCAAAGGCGAGCGTATCTCGTGGGCGATATCTGAAGAGAACTGTTCCTGCCTTTTATAGCCGTCTTCAATCCTATCTAGCGCTGTATTTAGGGTTTTTTTAAGCTCTGCAAGCTCTGAAGTCCTGGGGTCTATCTCAACCCTTTTGGATAAATCTTCCAGTGTTATTTCCTTCAATAGAGACGTTGCCTCTTTCAGCGGCTTTGAAACCCTCTTCCCGAGGAGATAGCCACTCAATATGGACAGCGCTACTCCGATGACCATCGAGAGCACAAGTGTGGTGGAAAGACTCTGCAGGAAGAAGTCAAGATCGTCCATCTGCGCGCCAAGCAGGATCTTTTCGTTTCCGTTGGTGAAGCCGTAGAAAAGGTAAGAACTCCCGTTAATTTTTGTCTTCACGTAACCTTCCACATCGGGTACGTTCGACAGACCTGTCGGGTTTTGCACCACTATTCCTTCTATCCTCACATAGAACTCATTTCCACCACGACCGATAATGCGGCCTATTCCCATCCTCATGCCCCTCCCCATGGGAGAGTCCATGAAGATCTTTCTCATCTCTTCCGAGTAATTGCGAATGAAGACGCTTTCCGACACCCTGTATATAAAGAGCGCTGAAACAGATAGAATCAACACAAGTAAAACCATGGAGTTGAAGGCCACCTGTGTTGAAGTTGAAAAGACCCTCTTATCTGACAACGTAACCAGAACCTCTCACCGTCTTGATTCTCTCGCCCGATTGTCCGAGCTTTTTGCGCAGGTAATTGATATACACCTCCACAACGTTGGGGTTTCCCCATTCTTCGTTGCCCCAGACTTTCTCAAGGAGTCTCTCCTTCGACATCACAATTCCGGCATTCGTTAAAAGAGCGAAAAGGAGCTCGAATTCCGTCTTGCTTAACTGAACGGGTTTGCCACCAACAGTTACCTCCCTGGTGTTATTATCCATCGTTATTTCATGGAAACTCACCCTGTCAAGAATTCCCCTCCGTCTGAATATCGCTTCCATCCTGGCAAGTAGTTCTTCTATTACGAAGGGCTTTGGAATATAATCGTCAGCTCCACCTTTAAGGCCGCGCACACGGTCTTCAACTTCTCCCCTGGCCGTAAGCATGATTATCGGAAGATCAGTAGAGATGTACTCCCTCACTTCGTTCAAAACTTTGAAACCGTTCGCTCCGGGAAGCATCACGTCCAGTATTAGAAGATCGGGTAACTCCTTTTCCAGCCTTTTCAAGGCAGTTACCCCGTCGGTTATAACTTCGACTGAGTAACCTTCGTGTGTTAGTTCCATCTGAAGAAGCTTACCGATATGGACATCGTCCTCCACTACGATCACGTTCCCTTTCACTCTCTAGCCTCCCTCTCTTTTCGGATCAAAGATACAGTTCCACCGGCAACCATTCCCAGAGTCATCAGTGATAGTCCCACTATCTCCATTCTACTAGGTGACTCACCGAGAATTATCATAGCGAAGAGAAGTGCAAAGCCCGGTTCTCCCACGTAGATGAGAGAAGCGCCCACGGATCCAAGGTATCTCTGGTACTTGAGTTGAACAACTACCGCGAATATAGTGGCAAACACAGCTGTGAAGAGTGCAACCAATAGGATTCTGTAATCGATGAATATAGAGCCTTCGACAAAAGGAGTCAGCAGAAGGTTCACCAGAACAACCACCATAAACTGTGGGAGGAGCAGATCCATCTCCTTATCGCCGGATGATTTGGTGAAATGGGATATCAGAACTACGTGTAGTGAGAAGGACAGAGCGCATATAGTCGTAAGAAAGTCGCCGAAGTTGAAACCACCCTCCGGAGAAGTGAGAAAGTAGAGTCCGATTAGAGAAATAGCCAGAGATGAGATCTGTACGGCTGTTGGAATCTTCCTCTCGATCAATGGAGAGAGTATTGCGACGATCGCTACGTAGAGAGCCGTAATAAAAGCGCTTTTAGAAGCGCTGGTGAAGACGAGTCCCCAGGTCTGGAAAACGTAGCCGCCCGAAAGAAAAAGGCCTAGAACCACGCCTTTCTTGAAGCCGCTACCGAAGAAAGAAAGTCCCAGCCTTTTTTTCAGAGGTATCAGCAAAAGTATGGCGAAAGAAAACCGTACAACATTATAGAAAACCGGGGAAAGCCCATGCAGAATATCCTTCTGCATGGGAAAGGTCAGTCCCCAGAAAACAACTACCAGTAAGAGATTGACGTAGGCTTTAGACTCGATCTTCGACATGAAAGCGAGCTTTTCGCCATCAGTTCATGAGAACTATGGCTAGTACAATGCCCACCACCAGTATACCGATGACCGAGAAGAGGATTATGTTGTCAGTTCTCTTCTCCTCTTCGGTCTTCTCCTGAAGCCTGAAATCGACCGATGTGGTCATGTCGCGATTTATATAGACGTTCTGCTTGGAATCCCTGTACCCCCATTTTGAAACCGTTACGGTGTGGCTCCCAACTTTTTCAAAGTCCCTGTAGGGAGTATCGCCTACATATTCACCATCTACGTAAACCTGTGCGTCGGGGATCGACGTGACTTCGAGATAGCCGTATATATAATTGGGCAGCAAGGAGAAATGGAAATCGCTGGAGCCGGGCTGAACGTTGACCACCGATGGCCCGTAAACGAGGTTCCTCTTGGTGTAAATATAGATCGTGTGCGTTCCAACTTCCAGAGTGGTCGTCACCGGCGCGTTGCCCATGTATATTCCGTCCACATAGACACTGGCATCTCTCTTGTCTGCGTTGATAGTGGTTCTCACGGTGAATGGAACATAGCTGTTGTAGAAGTAGGTGTATCCCATACCCCAGTTAGTGCTGAAGACGGGATTTATAGCTATGGAAAGGTTATTTACGGTTTGGCTGAGATACGGGAATGGGTATCTGTCGAAAAGTGAAAAGACATTTCCAAGAAAGCTCAGCGGCGAGGATGAAGCCACTACCAAGATAGTTTCTCTACCCCTTTGAGATTGAATCTGCAGGTTATACTTTGTCGTAGCCTTCTCCGTTGGTAAGGTATAGGTTCTACCACCTATCATGTAGTTGTCCTGATCATAGACGTTTGGAAACAGAACCTGCACCTGACCGGAAGGATCGATGTCCAGAACGGCCACGTACGCGCTTCTATCCACGGAAAAGGAAACTCCCAGGGTTTCGCCACCGTAATAGGTTGCTCCGGTCCCCTTGTTTAGATTGACAGTAACGTTGATACCCGCACCCGGCCTGCTCAGGAACATGAGACCTTGTGGATCATAACTGATCGAAGTTGCGAAGGCTGTTATACCGAGAATAACGATCACAACGAGCATAAGCCTTTTCATTCTCTTCCCTCCTCCTCTATCGCTGCGGCTATTCGCCTGCAGACTTGTTTTACGCGCTAATCGGCAACGTCAGTTTTTCTGCAATCGATCTTCGCCCTTACACAGAGCTTTATCGAGCCAGTATTTGAACCTCTCTTCAAGTTCCCCTCTAGCGGTCTGTTCGACAATTCGACCCTTCATGAAGATCACTCCACCTGTACGGGTTCCGGCGATCCCTATATCGGCTTCCTTTCCTTCTCCTAAGCCGTTGACTACGCAACCCATAATGGCAACGGTAATATCATCGTCGATGCCTTTTAGCCATTGCTTGACTTCTCTTGCCAGCTTTTCGACGTTTATTTCCGTTCTGGCACAGGTTGGACAGGAGATTATATCCGGTCCCGGTCTGAGGTTGAGCGCTTTGAGAATCGAGAAGGCGACTTCTACCTCCTGTATCGGGTCACCCGATATGGACACTCTTATTGTGTCACCTATCCCGCTCAGCAGGAGTGCACCTATACCGATCGAAGATTTCACTATCGAGTCCAGGCCGAATCCAGCTTCCGTAACCCCCAGGTGAAGCGGATAATCTACCTTTTCACTCACATATCTGGTGGCTTCAACTGTCTCACTAACGCTGGAAGCCTTCACGGAGATTATGATATCTTCAAATCCAGCTTTTTCGAGCAACCTCACCTGCGCCAGAGCGCTCTCGGCCAAAGCGGTGACCCGACAGAGATGCGAGAAGTTTTGATCGATTGAACCGGAATTGGCTCCCACTCTTATTGGAACGTTGTGCTCTTTGGCGATCTTTACCGTCTCAACTATCTTCCATTCCTGTCCGAAATTCCCAGGGTTGATCCTAACTTTTGCCGCTCCATTCCTTATGGATTCGATGGCCAGACGGTAATCGAAATGTATGTCAGCCACTACCGGAAGGGGCGATTCCAGGGTGATACTTTTCAGGGCGACGGCGCTTTCGTTGTCTGGAACAGATACTCTCACTATCTCGCAGCCCGCACCGGCCAGCCTTTCGATCTGTTCAAGGGTGGATTGCGTATCCACTGTCTTCGTGTTTGTCATCGACTGCACAGAAACGGGGTTTCCGCCACCTATAGTTACCGTGCCAACTTTAACGGTCTTGCTCATCAGAACCAGCGACCTATATCCACGAAAGTTATGTAGATCATCAGGCCCATAAGAACCATGAACCCGATAACATTTATCAACCCTTCGATTTTGGGATCGAGCCTCCTTCTGGTTACCATCTCAAGAACAGCCAGCAGCATCCTTCCGCCGTCGAGAGCCGGAAAGGGAATCATGTTGACCACGCCCAGGTTTAAAGATATGAAACCCGTGATAAAGATAACTATCCTCAAACCTAGACTTATAGCCTGATCCACGATTGTCACAAGGCCTATCGGCCCGGTGAACTCATTTATATTGGCACCGCCTGTGAAGAGGCTTCCCACGACTCTGACCATGGTTACCAGAATACTGTTGGCCCACTGCAAACCCAGACCGGCAGCCTGTAAGACATTGTCGGGATACCAGTAATCGCTCCCCTGAGAAAAGACTCCGGCCTCACTCACAAGCGAAATCATCTCTTGCTTACTCACGGTGATTTCAAATGACTTCCCATCCCTTTCAAGTTTCACGGGAATCTCTTCGGCGAAACCGTGGTTCTGGTAGGCTACCTCCCTTCCGGTGAACTGGATCAAAAGATCGGAAGGGCCTATGGTGAGCAGTTGACTCATCATGGTCAAATCGTAGCTGGTACTCGTTTTCAAAGAACCCACAGAAATTATAATATCTCCCTTTTTGAAGGGTCCGTAGTCTTTGGCGATTTTCGGCTGGAAGTTGGCGTAATAAATCCCCATGGCATACCTTTCCTCGGCCGGCGAATAATTGAGCAGGGTACCGGACAGGATCTGTCCGTCGGAAAAACCTATTTTAATGAAACTTTCCGGCTGGAGCACTTTCCCGTAGCCCACATAGTCACCGCTGAACGTGGCTCCGTTAATCGAGGTGATTTCTCCGCCTGCGTCCCCCTGGGCACGGGAGATTATCATCACGGCCTCCTGTGGGAGCATTTCCGGCACGAGAGTGATATTAACCTCTCCGCTATCTCTCATTATTACCAGATCTATCGGATCGCCTTTCGCGATTGCCTCTCCAAGGCGCGTGTTGTCTATCAATATCTTCCCGTTCACCGAGACTATTCTGTCCCCGGGTGCTATGCCCGAGATCTCGGCAGGTGATCCCGGTTCTATTTTATCGATTTTTATCTCCTGAAAACCCCACACGACGGCGACGAGAGATAGAATGACGAAACCAAGTATCAACGAGAAAGCAGGTCCGGCCAGATATATTATGAAACGCTGCCAGGCGGGTTTATTCTGTATCTGTTCATTCTCGGGCACCGATGAATCTACGGTATCGAGATCCTCTCCGGCCGGTCTGACATAGCCGCCGATGGGGAAGGCGTTTATCCTGAAAGTGGTTTTCTTGCCCTTCCTGGACCAGATCTTCGGTCCCATACCTATTGCAAACTCGATTACCCTCACACCGAAAAGCCTCGAAAAGAGATAGTGGCCCAGTTCATGGACTACGACGACCCCTGTGAGGATCAAAAGAAAGTAGATTATCGTCAAAAACATTCCTTCACCTCTTCCAGCGCAATAGCTCTTGCAATCTTATCGATCTCCATTGTTTGACGGTAGTCGGCCCGTATTTGATCATCCATTCTGGAGACTGTTCTTTCGATTATATTGTAAATTCCTCCGAACTTTATTTCACCTTTTGAAAAAGCTTCGACGGCTATTTCATCGGCCGCGTTGTAGGCTATCTGTTTCGACTGCTTTCCGCAGATGCTTCTTGCCAGTTCGAGCGCGGGGTACTTTTCGCCGTCGATCTCTTCCAGTAGGAGTGGAATCCCGGTGATCTCACCTCCATCCACCACTCGCTCCCTGAAAGGATAAGTGAGAGAATACGCTATCGGAATCCTCATATCTGGTGTTCCACTGTGCAGTTTCACAACTCCGTCCCGGTACACTACACCGGCATGTATATAACTATTTCTGCATATATAGGTATCTATATCATTTTCATCGTATCCGAACAGATAATGTGCTTCGATCACTTCCAGCCCCTTATTTACCATTGTAGCACTATCGATAGTGATCCTCCGCCCCATAGACCATACCGGATGTTTCAAGACATCTTCAGGAGTGGCGTCTGCCATTCTTTCAGCGTTCCAGTCTCTCAAAGCTCCACCAGAGGCTGTAATGAATATCCGTTCCGGACGGGGTCCTTCACCGAGAAGCTGAAAGAGACCGCTGTGCTCCGAATCGACGGGTATCAATTCTACAGACTTCTTTTTACACGCCTCGATCAGTAGATCTCCGCCACAAACTATCGATTCTTTGTTTGCCAGACAGAGGCGTCTGCATATTTCGGTCGCTTTCAGGCTGAAGCGTAACCCGATAGCGCCGCTGACACCGATAACGACTGTGTCTGGCCTCGATCGTTCAAGCATCTCTTCGATTCCATCTTCACCGTGAAAGAATTTCTTAACTGAAGAGAGAGCGGAGAAATTTTCTTCTGTGGAAAGAGAGGCCGCGAAGGGCGGTCTGTACCTTTCCAGTTGTTTGGTGAAGAGAGAGAAATTGTGGCCACAACTCATGGCCACAATTTCCACTCCTTCAATCTTTGAAATTACATCCAAAGTCTGGATACCAATTGAACCGGTTGAGCCCAATATGGCAAGTCTTCTCAACTTTACACCTCGAATTTCTTTTTTATCTCGGCAGTGTCTCCGGAGGTCTCTTCGAGTACTTTGCTGACTTCCTCATCCTTGAGCGACATGATTTTTGCCACTCTATCGGGAACGTTCTGCCTCTTTCCAGGGACACACTTTTCTGCCTGCTCCTCCTTTGTCGCTACTTTCAATGCGAAGGCCGCACAACCGGGGGAACCACAGATTCCACAATTGATATTGGGCAATACAGAGTATATAAGTGTCGCCCTTTTATCGTCCCTCAGTTTCTCTTTGTATGTATCTATCTCTTCCTGTGAGGGCCTCACCGGTTTAGGAGAAGCTTGCTTTATTTCTTTGCCGGAGCTCTCCAGAAGTTTGGCCAGTGCCTTCTGTGGATCCTCGCCCGCTTCTTCGTAGAGTGCAACGAGTTTTTCCGTTTCGCTGTCCATTATGACTTTCAACTTTTCAGGGACTCCCGATCTTTTTCCGGGCAAGCAGCCATCAAGAACCGCCTTGCCTTCGGCAATCGCTTTCGCGAAGGCCGGACATCCAGGGAAGCCGCACGCTCCGCAGTTGACCCCTGGCAGTGCTGCCTCAATCAGTTTAACTCTTGGATCCTCTTTGACGGCGAATTTTGCGGAGGCGAAAGCGAGGAAGACGCCGGCACCTACTCCAAGAATCGCCATTAAGAGTACCGAATAAACTATCGTCATAGCTCACACCTCACAGCTTCACGAGACCCTGGAAACCCATGAAGGCCATCGATAAAAGTCCCGCAGTTATCAGGGCACTCGCCGTTCCTTTGAAAGGAGCTGGAATATCTGAAAGCTCCATCCTTTCTCTTATTGTAGAAAAAAGGATCAGGGCGAGTGCAAATCCCAGTCCGGCTCCGGCAGAGTTCACTATTGTTTCGATGAGAGTATAATTCTGCTGAACATTAAGTAGTGCCAGTCCAAGAATTGCACAGTTGGTCGTGATTAGTGGAAGAAATATACCCAGAGCCTCGTACAATGCTGGACTCGTCTTTTTCAGCACTATCTCCACGAACTGCACAAGCGTAGCTATTATAAGTATGAAAACGATGGTCGTCAAAAAGGAAAGTCCAAGAGATACCAGCAGGATGTTCAACAACCACGTGATTATAGATGCCAGAATCATCACGAATATAACGGCTATACTCATTCCAACAGCAGTATCGACCTTCTTGGAAACGCCGAGAAAGGGACAGATTCCCAGAAATCTCGAGAGAACGAAATTGTTAATAAGTATCGCGGATAAGAATATGAACAACAATCTGGTCGCCATACTTCAGCCTCCTCACTTAGTCTCTTTCTTCGCTTTTTCGCGCCTTATCCCAAGATAATTGAAGAAGGCGGCAAGCATTCCCAATGCTATGAAGGCACCGGGGGGGAGAATCATGGCGAACATCTTGACGTCCGACAGGTGTGCACCGAAGATAGAGCCATTTCCGAGGAACTCTCTCACCGATCCAAGTAAGACCAACGCACCGGTGAAACCCAACCCCATGCCCAGGCCATCGAGAAGAGAATCGAAGACGTTGTTCTTGGATGCAAAGGCCTCCGCACGACCGAGAATTATACAGTTAACCACAATAAGTGGAATGAAAAGCCCCAGCGTCTTCCATAGATCATATATAAAACCATGCATTAGCATGTCGATAATAGTGACGAACGACGCTATTATGACGATATACGCGGGTATTCTGATCTTGTCGGGAATTAATTTTCGCACCAGCGAAATTGTTATATTGGACAGGGCCAGTACGGCCGTGGTCGCCAACCCCATTCCCAGGCCGTTTTCGGCGCTGGTCGTGGTTGCCAATGTAGGACACATCCCCAGAACCTGCATGAAAGTTGGATTCTGTTTGAGCAGACCGTTTGTAAATACCTTCAATCTCGATCCGGCCATTATTTAACACCTGCCTTCTTCAGGAACTGATACATCGTGTTTATCGATACGGTTACGGCCCTCGGAGTTATCGTCGCACCAGTCATCACATCCGTAACCGTAACTATTCCTTCGGTTTCTCTTTTCAGATCGATCTCCTCGCCGGTCGGGGTCACACCCGCATCTTTATTGACTTTAAGCGCTCTCTCCAGACCGGAAGATTCCACCGGGTAGAATCTCTTTTGAATATCGGAACTGGCTATGTTTGCCCCCAGACCCGGCGTCTCCTGCGAATATTCGAGAACCTTTATTCCGTTCAACTTCAGCCCAGTGTCGGAAGAAATGAATGACGCCATCGTTTTGACATCTCCACCGTACCCCACAGCACTTGCGATGGCTATATAGATTTCCATTCCATCGTCGGATGTGAACCTGTAAACGGGACTATCGACCTTTCCCCTGCCATCTTCACCTTTAAAGATTATCCCGTCTTCAACCTGAAACCCCGAAGGGGACCACTCGAAATTGGCCAGATCGCTGGCGGTTGAGGGGATTTTCTCATCGCTAACCATAGATTTGCCGGTAGATGGATCCTTTAGCACATCTCTTATCGCCTGCAGCCTAGCTCCAAGTTCGGCGTTCGCGATGGGTTCCTTGACGATCGAATAGACCGCGGAAAGGGCGAAAGCAGCTATAACGGTAATTATCATCAGTGTTATTCCCGTTTTGAAATAGTCACGCATTGGACTTCACCTTTACCTTCCCGAAGATTTTCGGCTTGGAAACCATATCTATCAAGGGTACAAAGGCGTTCATGACCAGAATCGCGAAGGAGACCCCCTCTGGATATCCGCCGAAGAGTCTGATCACCATAGTGATGACTCCACATCCCACTCCGAATATCAAGTGTCCCCTGATAGACATAGGGCTTGTCACCATGTCGGTTGCCATGAAGAGTGCTCCAAGCATAAGTCCGCCTCCGAGTATGTGATACAGGGGCGATCCGAAAGCAGGATTGACTCCGTTGAAGATCGCGGCCATAATGGCTACCGTCCCTATATACGCGACTGGTATCACCGGTAAGACTCTTCTGCGAAGCAATAGCCAGCCGAATCCCAGTAGAAGCAGGAGAGCGCTGACCTCGCCAAGAGAGCCGGGAATGGTCCCTAGGAACATCTCCTGGAGCGAAAAGATCCTCGACGAACCTTCTTTTAGTATCGCCATGGGCGTGGCGCTAGTCTGGAGATCGAAGGGGCTGAACCAGGTTGTCATCTGAACGGGGAAGGATATCAAAAGAAAGACTCTGCCTATGAGAGACGGGTTGAAGAAGTTCTTGCCAAGTCCTCCGAAGACCGCCTTGGCGATCGCTATGGACACGAAAACTCCGATTAGGGCCTGCCACCATTCCACAGCCAGAGAGAGGTTCAGGGCCAGAAGGAGACCGGTGACAGAACCACTCAGGTCAGGTCTATAACTCTTTTTGTTCCTCAAAAAGCGTACAATGAAGAAATCGAGTGCTTCGGCTCCCGCTGTACAGACCAGTATCAACACCAGGGCCTTGATTCCGAAAGTAACGACTGCCCAGACTGCGGCGGGAGTGAGCGCTATCAGGACATCGAGCATTATACTTCTTACACTGTTGCCAGACCTCAGGTGAGGTGCGGCCGTCATCGTCAACTTCACTTTTTTGCCCCTCCCTTCAGACTGCGGTATATCTTTTTGTGCAACTTGAAATTCTTCACAAGCTCGATTCTCGCCGGACAGATATAAGAACAGCTTCCACATTCTATACAGTCCATCAAACCGTTATCGACGGCTTTATCATACTGTCTTGCCGATCCATAAAGGTTTAGAAGAAACGGTTGGAGCCCCATGGGGCAGACGAACGTGCAGTTACCGCACCTTATGCAGGGGAACTCTTCTTCAGGCAGCGAATCCTTCATCAAAGTTATTCCCGAGGTGCCCTTGACGACGGGTGTATCGATCTTCGGAACGGTAATTCCCATCATCGGACCGCCGAAGATCATTTTTGAAGTCTCTTCGTCGGCTCCCCCGGCGAAGGCTATCAATTCCTGCGCCATAGTCCCGATTCTGGCTACAAAGTTCGAGGGGGATTTTATGCCTTCACCCGTGACGGTGATTCCTCTCTCGACAAGGGGTCTGCTCTTTTCGACCGCTTCGTAAACCGCGTAAGCCGTTCCCACGTTATCGACGACTGCTCCTACGTCCAGCGGAAGGCCGCCCGAGGGGACCACCCTCTTCTCAAGTGCGAATATCAATTGCTTTTCCGCTCCTTGTGGATATTTGGTTATAAGTTTTCTGACTTCGATTCCCGTTCCTTTTACGACTTCGCTCATCTTCGCTATAGCCTGCGGTTTGTTATCTTCTATCCCTATAAGGGCTCTTCGAACACCCAGAGCTTTCATTATGGCCAGTGTTCCCCTTACAATACCGTCGGCGCGTTCCAGCATGTACCGGTAGTCTATGGTGAGGTAAGGTTCGCACTCGGCGCCATTGATGATAAGAAGATCTATCTTTTTGTCTTTTGGAGGGGAAAGCTTTACGCTGGTCGGAAACATGGCTCCACCGAGACCAACGATTCCTGCCTGCTTTATTCTCTCTGCTATCTCTCCGGGAGAGAGCTTCTCATAAGAAGTTTCCGGTCCGAGGAGTTCCCATTCATCTTCCGAGGTCCTCTCGATAACGATTGCATCATCGGGTTTAGACAGGGTGGGATGGTAGTATTTTCCGATTTCCTTTACCTCGCCCGTGAGTGGAGAATGAAGATTGGCGGAGATGAAACCGTTCGACTGGGCTATCAGCTGACCGGTCTTGACTCTCTCTCCCGGACCAACGACGGGCTTTGCCGGAACACCTGCATGATTTGCAAGAAACACGTAGACTTTTTCTGGAAGCGGAAGGATTCTCAACGCAACATCTTTAGCCAGCTCCTTCCTCTCTGGCGGATGCACGCCCCCTCTGAAGGTTGGCAACTTCATCGTATCACCTCTCAACGGTTTTGGCAATGACTGACTTCGTTTTCGATAATATCCCGCAAAAAAACAACCTTACAGCTCACTGAAGCTGCAGTCACGATTACCCGCAAACATTCTTACAAACAATAGGAGCGGATCGCTCCGCTCCTATTATAGTACAATGTTCAGTCGCTGGGAAACGACTACTTCACGCGATTGATCCTTCCACTCTCCTGGTAAGATGTGATCGGGCTTATCTGGCTCACATACTCGACTACTACATCAGCGAGAACAAATCCCGTATCGTAACCAGGGTGGTTGGCAAGAGTTGTATAGCCATCTCCGCCGGAAGCCAGGTAGTTGTTTGTGGCAACCTTGTAGATCTTATCCATCACGATCGGTTCCCCGTTAACTAAAACATCTTTGACGGTACCGTTTTCAATCGTATAACTGACACCACTGACCTGTGGCATCGCTCCCTGTCCGGCTGATATCGTAGCGGTGAATTCCAGGACTTTCATGAAATCGGCGCCACTTATTTCGATAACGTACAGAGAATTGCCGAACGGAAGAACGGTGAGAATATCACGGTAAGTTATCGGACCGGCCGCTATCGAGGCTCTAATACCCCCTGAATTACTTATCGCGATGTCGGCGCCGGATTTCCAGATCATGGCATCGCAAATCAAGTAGCCGAGGTTTGTGTCCCGTGCCCTGACGACATTTCTGTCACCTTCGAGCTTTATGGTCGTTTCGCCGACCACAACGTTAAGGGCCTCTCCGCCGGCTTTCTTGAAGTAATCGAGTACAGTGGCGACTGCGAAATCCGGAGTGATCGAGTTCTCCACCTTGATCGGTCTGAAGGAGACGAATGTTATAGTTCCATTGACTACGTCCAGATCCAGTTTTCCAAGGTACTTTCCCCATTCACCGGCCGATACTATCAACGTACCGTTTATAACTTCCGGTCTCTCGTAGAAAGTATGGCTGTGACCGTCAACGATCACGTCGATTCCATCGACGGCCGCTGCCAATTCCCAGGAATTCGGTCCAACTATAACCGGATTGCTCCCCATATGTGTCAACGCGACGATTATATCGGCCTGGGCTTCTAGCTGAGGTATCAGTTCTTTGGCCACTTCAACTATTTCTTTCCACTCATAATCCTTTGCATACAGATACTCGAGTATTTCGGATTCCTGAGCGGTAAAGCCGACTATCGCCACTTTGATTCCTCCGACTTCTTTAATTATGTACTGTGTGAAGGCCGGTTTACCGTCTTTGTATATGTTGGCACTCAGGAACGGGAAGGCTGCAATGTTCATCTGCTTGGCCAGAACGTTCACGTCGTTGTCGAACTCGTGGTTTCCCAATGTCACGGCATCGAGCTTCATTAGGTTGAGGACGACTATATCCGGTATGGCATCCTGAAGGTCGGATTCAGGCACGCCGGTGTTTATGTCTCCAGCATGCAAAAAGATAGTGTTCGGATTGGACATCATAGCCTGATTCACTAGAGTCGCGATGGCGGCGAACCCGCCGAACTCTCCCTCGGGCCATATATGGCCGTGGGTGTCGTTGATGTGGAGAATGGTGAGTCTTTGGGCGAGTGCAAAAATCGATAGCGTTACTATCAGAGCGATTAACAGAAACTTCTTCATATCGAACCTCCTTTTAAGAAATGTTGGCAATATTTCCTACTTTTTCGAAGTCAAAGGAATTGTTTCCCTCAGTAATATGGTAATGGATAATCTCGATTTCTGTTTTATCCGAGAAGACACTTCTCGAACTTTTTTCGATTTTCAAGCCGTTCATTTCCGCCTCCTCGAAGTCCGACAGGTAGATCGATTTCAGCGTGATCGCCAGTCTGAACTCCCATAAACACTCTCTGAAAGCGTTGGTTGCGATACTCAAGGGTGTTATCATGGACGTCATCGCTGCCGCCACAAACAGGAGCGCTATCAGCAGACCGAAAGAGAGATAGCCATCATTCTTTCGCAGCGATCGTCTTTCCGCCCGGTACATCGCCCGAAAAATCTCCCTCCCTCACATGATTTGCAATCGCACAGTTCTTCCCGATCTTTATTCCGGCAGAAATGACGGCGTCGTACCCGACAACGACAAGGCCAGAATCGTATATGCCCGGGTGCGTTTCGTGCGGAACTTCCTCTCCATACCCCAATACACAGTCGTCGTTTATCACGGAATTTTCGCCAACTATAGCCTTATCGATAAGCACGCCTTTGCCTATTCTGGTGTTTGTCATTATCACTGAATTGCGAACAACCGAACCCTCGCCTATCTGTACACCCTGAAAGATCACCGAACTATCTACGCGCCCGTATATCTCAGCCCCTTCGTTGATCAGAGAATTCCTGACCCTCGAGCTCCTCCCTACGTAGGCCGGTAGGTATTCCTCGGTCTGTGTATAGAACCTCCAGGTAGGATCGTGGAGGTTAAGAGGCGGAATCGGCCTGGTCAGTTCGATATTGGATTCCCAGAGAGCCTGGAGGGTTCCTACATCTCTCCAATAGCCTTCAAAAACGAAGGCGAAAAGTTTTCCCAGATCTCTATCCACGGTCTCTGGGAGTATGTTTTTACCAAAATCGTTGCTGCTTTCAGGAGTCTGCTCGTCCTCTATCAACCTTTCTTTGAGGAAGCTCCAGTTGAAAACATAGATGCCGAGTGAGGCAAGATCCGATCTCGGCTTTTCCGGCTTTTCCTGGAAATCGACGATTCGGTTTTCAAAATCGGTGACCATCATACCGAATCGATGAGCCTCCGAAAGAGGTACGCGCATGCATGCAACGGTACCATCTGCTCCTTTGGAGAGATGGTAGTCTATCATTTCGTTGTAATCCATCGAGTAAATGTGATCACCGGAAAGGACTACCACTATTTCCGGATTGTAAGCATCTATATAGTCGATGTTTTGATAGACAGCGTTTGCCGTTCCCTTGTACCAGTTCGAATCATCCTGCGCCACGTATGGTGGAAGAATCACCACCCCGCCGTCTTTTCTGTCTAAATCCCAGGGCCTTCCTATACCTATATGCTTTGAAAGAACATGGGGTCTATATTGCGTGAGCACTCCAACGGTGTAGATACCCGAGTTGACGCAGTTGCTGAGCGCAAAATCGATTATTCTGTACTTTCCGCCGAAGGGAACGGCCGGTTTGGCGATCTCGTCCGTTAAAATGCCGAGTCTTGTACCTTGGCCACCGGCCAGTATTAAAGCAACCACCTTTTTCGCCATATTATCACCTCAACCCCTATATAACGCCGTGTTTCTCGATAACTGTGGGATCGGATTGCTCGCCTATAAAACTCTTCCCCGATCTGACGGTACAATATTTGTCGAGTATGACGTTCTCCACGTAAGCCCCTTCTTCGACGATACAGCCCTCCAGAAGTACGGAACCTTTCACCGTGGCACCGGCCAGAACACGTGTATCCCTGAAAAGCACGGAATCTTCTAGCCTTCCACCGACCACGCATCCATCCGCTATAACAGAATTGCTTATGAAGGCCGTACCGGTTATCTTTGGTGGCGGGAGATCCTTCAACTTCGTGAAAACCCTCCCGTGCTCGTAGAAGAGCTCACGTCTGATTTCTGGGTTGAGAATATCGAGATTGGTGCGGTAATAACAGCTTTTGCTCTGCTTTATGTCGCGCCAGTAGCCGTTGTACCTGTATTCTCTCACGTTGAGGGAGGTGAGGTTGGGAATTATAACTCCCTTCACCAGCTCGTTTTCCCCGTTGGGCACGGTCGAGTAGAGGAGTTCTCGAAGAAGGAACTTGTTCATGAAATAGACTCCCAAAGCCACGCAATTGGAGCCCCCGAGGTCCTCGACCGGCCCTTCTCTTTCGATCCACTCGATAACTCTGCCTTCCTTGCATTTCAGAAGAGATACATTTCCAAAATTATAATTATCGATATTGCTTGACGTCAGGACCGTTATATCGGAACCGGTTTCTAGGTGGTAACGGAAGACCTCGCCAAGATCTGTTTTGAAGATATGGTCACCGGAGCCTATCATCACATAATCTTCGTTGCCCCTCCTCAGGATGTTGATGTTCTGGAATATGGCATCGGCCGTTCCTTTGTAACCCATGGACGGGTTGTATGGAGAATAGTAAGGTTGCAGGATAAAGAGACCACCCTGTTTTCTATCAAGATCCCATTCCTTGCCGGAGCCTATGTGATCCATAAGACTCCTTGGGCTGTACTGAGTAATTATTCCAACTTTAGAAATACCTGCATTAACCATGTTGCTGAGAGTGAAGTCGATAGAGCGATATTTACCGAAAACCGGCAGCGCAGCACTCGTTCGAACCTGTGTCAGCGGTCCCAAGTATTCACCCCTGCCGCCTGCTAATATTATTCCGAGTACCTTCATTCTCTCACCACACGCCCTTCTTTAATGCCGGGCTGTGGTTTCCCTCCCTTCAACATTTTTGTTTTCTTTCTATTCCATCAGAGGCAAACCGGTCATCAACGACATCGCGGGAAGCGACCAGTCTTCCTCTCCATCGAGGTATCTGTGAAGAAACCTGACCGCATCGGAAACGGCCTTCCCGTAAAGATCCTTGAAAGTCAACCTGCTTTCCCAGCCCGCTATGCTGTGGAACCAGGGACTCATTCTGGCATTCACGGGATCGTCGTGCGTATCTCTGAAAAAAGCAATTTCGGCGCTCTCGTTCTTCAAAAAAAGGCCTTTCAAAAAGAGAAACAACCTGGATCTACCGTAATAATCGTCAAAAACATCTTTCATAAAGTCAACGGCCCGGGAGAGCGAAGGGCTATCGATGTTATAGACTTCTTCGGCCGCTCTTTGAAAGACCCGCTCGAGCTCCTCGTCGATCGAGGGGGGAAGTTCCGCCAAAGGCCTCAATTTCAGTATATCCACTGTCAGCTTTTCTTTAAGCAGGGTTCTGTCTATCATTATCTCGAGCTGTCCGCTTCTGTACCCCGTGCCGGCCCGCGCCATAATGTACTGGTTAACGGAAAGATCTAGAAAAAAATGACAGAAAACCCCCATAACGTAGAATCTCGAAACTTCCTCGAGCCGCCTGCACAGAACACAGGCAAAAGCATCGCACCCGGTTGTGTGTGATAACTTCCAGAGCGAATACTCAGGAGAGCTTTTTTCACAGTATTTGCCTACATCTGTGAAAAGGCATCCGAAATTGAACTCTCCCTTTCTCTCGCTGTCTGGATCCAGTCCAACCTTCTGGAGAACGTCCTTTCCAAAGATTATATGAGTCCAAAACCCGGGCAAGAACTTCACTCCTTTTCAATCATGCCCCACAAACATTTCAAATAAAGACTCTCTGGAACCTGCATAAGCCAGGGGTGATCCGGAGACTGAAGAGTAACCGCAAGGTGCGAGAACGTGATCCCACTGTTCTCTGTTGACCTCTTCACTGCCTCTACAAGGTGCTCCAGACCTATGTTGTACGCGCACGTGCAAATGCCGAGTACCCCTCTGTCTCTGACGATAGGCAGCAGGCCTTTTATAATGTCCCTGAAGAGGCCGACTCCGGTCGATAGCTCCTTCCTGTGCTTAACGAGAGAGGGTGGATCCAAAACAACTATATCAAATGCATCATCTTTTTCAAACCGACCTATAAAGTCAATAACATCGCTCTGAACGAATTGAACGCTATTATCCAGTCCATTCAACTCCGAGTTCAACTTCGCCAGCTTCAGGTCCTCCATAGACTTGTCTACGCAGATTACCTCCGCGCCCGCAGCCGCCATATTGATTCCGAAAGCCCCCGTAAAGGAAAAGAGGTCGAGACCCTTCTTAAGGGACAACTTTTTCACAAGTGAGAAACAAAAAGCTCTTGAATCTCTCTGATCGAAAAAGAATCCGGTCTTTTGACTCTTTTCAATGTCCACCAGGAACTTCAATCCGTTCTCAACCACCTCTATTCTTTCCGGTACCTCTCCGTAGAGCAGACCTGTATTTCTGTCGATCCTATCTTCGACACCCATTTCGAAATCGCTCCGTTCATAGATACCCGTCGGAGATGTAACATCCACGAGAGTTTCGATTATTGTTTCTTTAAGATTCTGCACGATCCGATTCCTGAATTGAACGACCAGGATTTCGCCGTACCTGTCGACAACCAAACCGGGAAGTTTGTCTCCCTCTCCATGAATCAACCTGTAGTAGGGGAGTTCGTACAGGGTCTCTCTCTTTCTCAGTGCTCTCATTATCCGTCTTTTGAACAGGCTTTTACCGATATCCTCATCCCTGTTCGTGAGGACCATCACGGCTCTGTTAGATTCGGGGTTGTAGAAGCCTCTTCCCAGAAAGCCGTAATCGTACGAAAAGACATTAACCTCTCCTAACCGCTGCGGGCCGTCAATAGAAAGCAGTTCGTCCCTGAAGACCCATGGATAACCATTGAGTATCATTCTTTCCTTTCCCTTTTTCAAGCGAGCAACAATCATCAAAGTTCTCCTTCGAGGGCCAGGGTGTAATCCAGTATTTCTCTTTCTTCGAAAAAAAGCGCTATCTCTCTTGAAGCGCTCTCGGGACTGTCGGAAGCGTGAATAAGGTTCTTTCGGACCGATACACCGTATCTGCCCCTTATGCTTCCAGCGTCGGCCTCCAGCGGGTCGGTCCTTCCCACTGTATGGCGGAGCCTCTTTATAGCGTTCTCACCTTCGAGCACCATCGCCACGACAGGTCCCGATTGAACAAACTTCATAAGCGGTACAAAGAAATCTTTTCCGGTGTGTTCTCTGTAAAGCTCACCGGCCAGGTGTTCGTCCATAACTATCATTTTAAGTGCCACTATCTTAAAACCTTTTTTCTCGAGCGTTGTAATTATCTCGCCGACCAGACCCCTCTGAATAGCGTTCGGTTTTAGATACGCGAATGTTCTTTCCATCTTTTCAACCTCCGGGATAATTGAACCATTCATTGCTATAATTAAAGCATGGACTCTACCAATAGGGATTTAATAATAAGACTTTCCCGTATCCTGGCAGGGGGTGCGGGCTTAAGCATAGCACTGACTGGAAGAGACGGCCGTTATCTCAAGACTTTCTCGGAGGATTTGATTGGCTTAGACTTTTCTTGGGACAGGAAAAGGTTGACAGAAGATTTTCTATTGATTGAGCCAGAGAACGGAAATATCGGTATAGAGAAGGTCCGAGAGATTGAAGCCTATTTTCTCCACAGGCCTCCCGCAGGACGTCGGAAGTTCATCCTTATTACAGAGTGCGAGCGAATGACTCTTGAGAGCGCGAATGCCCTGTTGAAGATACTGGAAGAGCCTCCAGACTTCGGGAGAATCATCCTCAACACCACGTCCTGGAACTCGTTGCTTGCGACGATACGCAGCCGTGCCATTCCCATAAACATCGAAGTGCCGGACACGCTTATGGAGGAAATGAAAAGGAAATACAGGGATAAAATTGTCGATATCTACGCTGGCTCTCTTGAAGATTACTCGATCCTGTCTTATTTTATGGACCTCGATACGGAAGCTTTGACTGTCGATGCTCTTGCGCTCCCGGAAGGCGAAGACGGTGTCGAGTATCTTGAAGACGTGCAAAATGAAGACCCAATCTTCAAAATCAAAAGAAGAAAGTTCTACATGAATTTGATAAAACGCTTCATAACGGAGAGCGATTTCTTCGCGCTCGCAGGAAAGATCGCGCCGTGGTTCGGCGGCGCCGGTTCCTTCGAAAAGTGTCGCCTGCTGGTTTTCTACTCGAGAGGACTCCTACGGGATTTGCTGGTCGTCTCGAAGACTTCGCTCTGGAGTCGAGTTGTCAACATCGATCTGTTAGAATGGCTTATGGAATACAGGGAGGGACCGAATACGCTCGAAGATTTCCTGTGGTGTGACAGATTCCTGAGAAGACGCACTGCCTCTCTGAACCCGACGTTAGTCTTTTTCAGGGCTATGTATTCGGTCAGGAGGAATTTCAATAGAGATTCTGCTGGAGGTAAAATGAATGCCTGAGATATATGGAACAGTATACGGAGTTGAATTTCATTCGGTTGGAAAGATGTACGTGTACTCCTCGAGCGAAGCGGTTTTAAAACCTGGCGACTTCGTTCTGGCAATGAGTGAGTTCGGTCTGGATGTCGGAAGGGTCAGGTTTGGCCCTGTGGAAATGCGTATCGATGAACTTAAAGAAGAGCTTAGGCCAATAGTGCGGACGATGACAGACGAAGACTGGGAGACACATCGCAAGAACAAGGAAGAGGCAGCCTCGGCCATGCAGATCTGTCAGGATTTGATCGAGAAACACTCTCTACCGATGCGTTTGCTGGAGGCGAGGTATATGTTCGATCGCTCACGTATAGTATTCTACTTCGGGGCTGACAGCCGGGTGGATTTTCGGGAGCTAGTCAAGGATCTTGCAAGAGCTTTCAGAACGAGAATAGAGCTTCGCCAGGTCGGTATAAGAGATGAAGTAAAAATGACCGGTAGCCTAGGACTTTGCGGCATGACAGCCTGCTGTGCGAGATTTCTCAGGCAGTTCGAAAGTATAACTCTAAAACACGCGAAGAAGCAGCAGCTCCTGATCAACCCGGCGAAGATATCGGGTCGTTGTGGTAGACTGCTCTGCTGCCTTTCTTACGAGCAGGAGTTGTACGAACACGAACTGATGGATATACCCGACGAGGGTTCTCTGGTTGATTACGAGGGAAAGACCTGCAAGGTGCTGACGGTGAATATATTCATGAAGGTGATAACTCTCGTCGCCGACGACGGACAGATGATAAAGGTTCAGTTCGACGATTTCCGTAAGAGTCAGAAATCCATAATACAGGACGCCAACGCCGAACTACTAATAAAGAACAGAGATGAAGATATTTCGATAGACGATTGAATTGACGGAGGTGCGAAATGACAGCAAACATTGATAGAAGAATTGAAGAACTCAAAGAACTCGGGAGAATCTGCAGGGGAGACATAATAAAGATGACAACGATTGCCAACTCAGGTCACCCCGGGGGATCGATGTCTTCGATAGATATGTATCTATCTATATACAAGCAAGCAAATATAGACCCTTCAAGACCGTTCGATCCGAACCGGGATAGGGTCATCGTAAGTCACGGTCATACTTCTCCGGGAGTTTATGCCGCTCTAGGAAGGTTGGGTTTTTTTAACATCGACGAAGTCATATCTGGCTTCAGACATGCAGGTTCCATATTCGAAGGACACATCACCAGAGGAATTCCCGGCGTAGAATGGACAACCGGCAATCTCGGTCAGGGACTTTCGGTAGGTGTTGGCATGGCCCTGGCCTCGAAGCTGACCGGCAGAAACTTCAGAGTCTTCGTGGCTATGAGCGATGCCGAACAGGCTAAAGGACAGGTGAGCGAGGCCAGAAGAACGGCCGTCAAGTACAAACTGAACAACCTGGTTGTGGTCATTGATTACAACGATGCCCAGATATCCGGCAGGGCACGAGATATTATGTACGTCGATATCAAGGCCGATTATCTTGCCGATGGCTGGGATGTGATCGAAGTCGATGGACACGATTATTACCAGATAACGGAGGCAATTTCGAAATCCTTCGGGGGCAAAAAACCCGTTGCGGTGGTCTGCAATACAGTTATGGGAAAGGGGATATCCTTCATGGAGGGTGATGTCTCTTACCATGGAAAACCTCTCAGTCTCGAAACTGCCGCGAAGGCTCTCGAAGAGCTCGGGCTCGAAAATGATCTCGATGAATATATAGAAATGAGAAAGACTTTACCTTCCTACCACGAACCGGTTAAGCCCATCGATGAGCCCATAAAGCCCATTACCGGCACACCGATCACTTACCCCGTGGATAAAAAAACTGACAACAGGTCGGCCTTCGGGAAGGCTCTGGCAGATATCGGAAGGGCCAACAGGAACGGGACCCCTGTGGTGGTTTTCGACTGCGACTTGAAGCCTTCGACCAAGGTGAATGAATTCGAGAAGGTCTGGCCCGAGAACTTCATACAAATTGGAGTGCAGGAACACAACGCGGCCGTTGTCGCAGGTGCCGCCTCGGTATGCGGAACTCTCAGCTTTTTCGCGGATTTTGGAGTCTTCGGAATCGACGAGACCTACAATCAGCAGAGATTGAACGACATAAACAAGGCCAACGTTAAAGTCGCCGTCACGCACGTGGGAATCGACGTCGGCGAGGATGGAAAGACCCATCACTGCCTGGATTACATAGGGGCTTTGAGGAACTTCTTCGGTTTCGGCCTGATCGTTCCAGCCGACCCCAACCAGACCGATAGAGCCGTGAGGTACATGAGCCAAACGCAGGGTAACTGTGCAATCGCCATGGGAAGATCGACCATGTATCCTATAACCGATGAGAACGGCAATCCCTTCTTTGGAGGCAATTACGAATACGAATACGGCAAGATAGATATAATCAGGAAAGGAAAGGGCATAACGCTCCTTTCGACCGGTCAGGTCACGCACCAGGCAGTTCTGGCCGCCGATCAACTGAAGGAAGACGGTCTGGAAGTAACGGTGTTGAATCTCAGCGCTCCGCTTGCTTCGGATCTCGATAGTGTGAGCGACTACCTTACTGGAATAGTTATGACGCTCGAGGATCACAACATCGACACGGGACTTGGTTCGATAGTTGAAGGGTATTTCGTGAGAAAGGGATTTCTGCCAGAGAAGTTCGTTAAGATCGGTGTAGACAGATATATGTACTCCGGCGACAACGAAAAGCTGTACGATCTGGTGGGGCTTTCAAGAGACAGTATCGTTAAAAAGGTGAGGGAAATTTCGAGTCAATGATGAACCAAGAAGAAGAAAAAAAGGTAATTGAGTTCTGTTCGATCAATTCGATAAACGCCAATCGTGAATTGATCTTCAAAGCTTTGTGTCATTCGTCTTTCGCCAATGAGCTCGCGCAGAACACATCCAGGATACTCGAGTCCAACGAGAGAATGGAGTTTCTGGGAGACGCCGTTCTGGAGTTTTCTCTCGCGACGCTTCTTTACAGAAATTTCGCACTCTCGGAAGGCGAGATGTCGAAAATCAGAGCCATGGTGGGCAGTGAGAAGGTTCTTTCCAAAGTGGCCAGAGAACTCAGGATTGGTGAATATATCTTTCTCGGAAAAGGTGAAAGACATACTGGCGGGGCAGAAAGGGAGTCGATACTCGCAGACGCTTTCGAAGCGCTTCTGGCAGCGATATACCTGAGCAACGGTTTAGAAACGGCCCTGAATTTCGTCAGAGAGCGCTTGTCCCACTATTTGAACAAAGCTGTAGAAGGTGCCCTGGTACTGGACTATAAAACCTCTCTTCAGGAGTTAACGCAGGCCCGTTTCGGTTCACGTCCTTCTTATACGACGATTCGGGAAGATGGACCACCGCAGGACAAGTCATTCAAAGTGGAGGTAGTAGTAGAAGATAGGCTTCTGGGAATCGGGGAAGGCAGAACAAAAAAAGCGGCCGAGCAGTCGGCCGCCAGGAAAGCTCTTGAGGCTATCCTTGAGGGAAAGATGGATCGGGAGGATCTACCATGAAATACAGGCACCTGTTTACCGTCATTAAAGAAGAAGAGCGGGACCTTTTCGAGTCTTGGAGCTGGGAGGAAGGCTTCATGAACCTCTATTTTGAGGAACTGCCCGACAGAACCGTAACACTTCATGTCATACTGGCCGAGGACGAGAACCTGCCGGAGTTTCTCTCAATGGTGGAGCTTGCGGATCTCGGCTTTACGCGCGAAGAGGACTGGTACGAAAAGTGGCGTCAGACACTCCAACCATTTTCACTCTGTGATGGGATCACCGTAATTCCGCTGGAGGAAGAGAGACAGGTCAAAGGCCTGAACGAGATTGGTCTTATACCGGGGATGGCTTTTGGAACTGGGCTTCACGAATCCACAAGACTTGCAGCCTCTCTCACAAAGAAAGCCGTTCGTCCTGGCGATCGTGTTCTCGATGTGGGGTGCGGAACGGGGATACTCTCGGTATTGGCCATGAAATGCGGCGCTTCGGAAGCCATCGCGTTGGATATAGATGATCGCGCGCTGGAGAAAACGCTCGAGACGGCCAGAATAAACGGGGTCTCCGTCGAAGTCGTTAAATCCGATTTCCTTTCGGCGCTTTCAGAAGGCGAGTCTTTCGATTTGATAATAGCCAACATGATCGCTGAGCTTCTGGAACGCTTTGTCGGAGATCTGAAGAGGTTTTTAAGGGAAAATGGTTCGATAGTGATCTCGGGAATTTACGGAGAGAAGATACGATCGATTTCGAAACTCGTCGATGTAGATTTCACGATCGATGATACAAAGGAAGATGGTGATTGGAAAGCTCTTCTCCTGAAAAAAAGGTAGTATCTCTCCAGCTGGCTAGAGAGTTGAAGAACGACTTTTCAACTGTCAGGTCCTGCAAATGGGGATATCCACAGGTGATTCGGTCGAAGTTGATACAGGGTGGGAAACCCTTCCCAACTCTTTTCTGGCTTACCTGTCCACTGTTGAGAAGATTGGTCTCGACTATGGAAAGCAATGGTTTGATTCAAAAATTCGAAGATAGGATCGAGAAAGAGGAATCTTACCGCGAAAGATACCTGAAGGCGCATGAAGAAACAGTGCTCGTAAAGAGGGAGAGTCTGGTGGGTTTGGAGCTTTCTGAGTGGCAGAAAGAGAAGTTGTTCGGAAGCGGAATAGGTGGTATAGCAAATCCTCTCAAGGTCAAATGTCTGCACCTGCAATTGGCCAATTATCTCGGTGGGGTTTCAAACCCCGTCGGAAGGGATGTTTGGGAGTCTCTGAGCGAGAAGGAATGTAGGGGTGAAAGAGTCATCTGTCTGGAGTTGTTGAGGAGAAATGAACGATAGCTTGCTCGAGAGAGTGTCGCAATTACCCGAGGAACCGGGCGTTTATATATTCAAAAGCGACAAAGGTGAAACGATATACGTAGGAAAGGCCAAAAAACTCCGTCGCCGTGTCCAGTCGTACTTCAGGAAATCCACATGGTCGAAAAACGAAAAAGTCAGGAATATAGCCACCGAAGCCTTCGATCTCCAGTTCATTCTGGTAACCTCAGAAAGAGAAGCGCTCTTATTGGAAGCGAATATCATTTTTAAAGAGAAGCCCAAATTCAACGTATTGCTTAAAGACTCGAAGGTCTATCCTTACATCTACCTGTCAGACGACGGATATCCCTACCTAGAAATAACAAGAGTCAAAGCTCGGCCTGGCACCTACTTCGGACCCTATACCAGTACAGGGCTGGTCAGACGTATTCTGGAATTGCTTCAGCGGATTTTTGGCATCAGGAGCTGTACGTTTGATCTTTCGAAAGTCAAGAAGCCCTGCTTTCTGTACCATTTGAAGATGTGTTCAGCTCCTTGCGCTGGGAAGATAACACGGGAAGAGTACGCAAACCGGCTTGAATCCCTCAAGGAATTCCTGGAAGGAGACACTATAAAGGTCCGTCAGGCACTGCTCGAGAGAATGAACATCCTATCTCAGACTCTCCAGTTTGAACGCGCGGCAGAGATAAGGGATATATTGAACTCGATGGACCAACTCTACACCTTTCAGGGTGTGGAGGCCTCTTACGACCTGAAGGCCGATATACTGGTCGTTTCCTCGGGACTGGCGACGCTTCTACAAGTTCGTGGTGGGATGCTTCTTGGAAAGCTAGTTTTCGACTTTCCTGACGGTACACCGGTAGATTTCATATCACAATTCTACTACGCAAAGGGCAATAGACTGCCGAAAAGCCTCATAGTTTATGGATTGAGCAAGTCCGATCTCAAACCTTTCAAGAAGGACTTCTCGTACATCGGAGAACCCAGGGACGATCAGGAGATCAGGTTGCTCCAGATAGCCTATCAAAATATCGATGAAGAACTGAAAATGCGCCTAAATGCCTCGCATTCTCTGAAGCAGGCGCAACAAATACTAGGCTTGGGCAAATTTCCTTCCCGTATCGAAGGTATTGATATCTCGCACACTCAGGGACTATACACGGTGGCGTCGGTTGTGGTTTTTGACAACGGCAAACCTAACAAAACCGAGTACAGAAGGTACAGAATAAGCGGGATCACCGAACCGAACGACTTCGAATCGCTTGCGATTGTCGTGAAGCGTCGGTATTCGAAACATCCTTTGCCAGACCTCCTGTTGATCGATGGCGGCGAGCCACAGGTGAGGGCAGTCGAAAAGGCCTTTTCGGAGATAGGAATAGGCGGGTACGAGATCGTCGGGCTCGCCAAAGAGTTCAACGAGCTGGTCTTCCCCGACAAAAGGGGGAGAATATTGCTTCCGCAGGATCATCCGGTGCTGAGGATGATCATTTCGATTGACGATGAAGCACACAGGTTTGCCGTGAATTATCACAGGGTACTGAGAGAGAAGAGGTATCGAAGCTCCAAACTCGATGATATAAAGGGAATAGGTCCGAAACGAAAAAAGGAACTGCTCAAGGCGTTTGGAGGTATCCCTGGAATAGTAGAAGCCTCGGAGGAAGATCTTTACGCAATTCTAAAAAACAGAAAAGCTGTGGAAGAAGTGCGGAATTGGATAGAAAGAAAAGGTGGAGACTAGCTCCACCTTCTATAACTATTGCACTTTTTCCTTTAGTTCTTTCCCGGCCCTGAACTTTGGAACCTTTGCACCGGGGATCTTTATTGCTTTTTTGGTTCTCGGGTTGACTCCCTTTCGAGGTTTTCTCTCCACCACTTCGAAAGTGCCAAAACCGACCAGTTTTACCTCTTCTCCATCTGCGAGCTTATCACCGACGATATCGACGAAGGTATCGATCAGATCGCTGGAAACCTTCTTCGTGTAACCGGTCCTTGTGGAAAGCTCGTTGATAAGTTCCTTCTTATTCACGTAAACACCCCCTGGCTAGAATTCAGATGTCATCAATATTCTAACATCTTATGGAGAAGTATTGCAAGGGCTGCGCTGCGCAAATCCTCTGAATAAAATACATTCAGAAAACCCATCCTTTTCCGATCAACCCTTGACCCCTTCAAGCTCGAGAAGTCTTTCGTTGCTTTCAATAATATTCGCGTATGACCAGAGATCTAATAAACCGCTCCCGCTAAGGTTGAAGACGATGACTTCTTCCTCTCTTCTCTCTCTGGCACTGATAGCTCTTCTAATCGCTCCGGCAATTGCGTGACATGATTCCGGAGCAGGTATTATGCCCTCGATCGTCGCGAAGAGTATCCCTGCCTTGAAAGTTTCTTCCTGTGGGAAGTTTTCCGGTGTGACTATCTTCTCCTTAACCAATCTGGAGACTAAGGGGGCCGCTCCGTGATACCTAAGTCCTCCGGCGTGGATGGTCGGTGGCACGAAATCCCTGCCCAGTGTGTACATTTTTAACATGGGCGTCAAACCTGCGCTGTCACCATAATCGTACCGGAACTCGCCCTTTGAGAGAGAGGGACAGGACTCCGGTTCACAGGCGACGAATTCGATTTTCTCTCCCTCAAGCTTTCTTTTAATGAATGGAAGAACAAAACCTCCAAAGTTTGAACCCCCACCATGACAGCCAAGCATAATGGTCGGTTTTTCGTTCAAAATCTCTAGTTGCCTTTCAACTTCAAGTCCTATGACGGTCTGATGGAGTAGTACATGATCGAGCACGCTACCCAGCGAGTACTTTTTATTTTTGGAATTCAGTACGATTTCTACGGCTTCGCTTATGGCCATTCCAAGAGAACCGGGATAGTTTTTGTCGTTCTTGAGGAAGTTCCTTCCGCTTTCTGTGTTTTCTCCTGGACTCGGTTCCACTGTTCCGTTGAACATTCTCATCATATGCTGTCTCATAGGCTTGGTCTCATAACTGTTCCTTACCATGAAGACTCTCACGGTTAATCCAAACTTTCTTCCGGCATAAGAGAGAGCGCTGCCCCACTGACCGGCGCCTGTTTCTGTCGTCAGTTCGGTGACCCCCTCGACCCTGTTGAAATAGGCCTGCGCTATGGCGGTGTTGGTTTTGTGGCTTCCAGTGGGGGAGTTGCCCTCGTATTTGTAGTAAATTCTGGCAGGGGTTCTAAGAAACTCCTCTAAAAAAGTTGCCCTTATCAATGGGCTGGGACGGTACACGGCGTATTCATCTAATACAGGTTCCGGTATTTCGATAAACCTCTCTTCACTTATCTCCTGTTCTACGATGGCTTTTGGAAAGATAGCCGTCATATCGGCAGGGTTCATTACCTCCTTCGTCATCGGGTTGAGCGGCGGATCCATTTTGAAAGGCAGATCGGCCTTCACGTTGTACCAGCTCTTTGGAAGTTCCTCGACAGGTAGATTAACCACGATTCTCTTTTTCATGCCTTTACCTCCTAAAAATAAAGGGGCTCTCATCATGAGAGCCCCTTCAATGGGTTTACCTTTATAGCAAAAGGCTAACCCCCATCAAAGGGGCTAACCCACCACCAGAACTTATTCAGTATGTAAGAACTCAAACAATCAGTCACATCGATTCTACTTCGCATGATTAACTATACTATTTTTTACCCTCTTCAGTCAAGCGATGATACGTAAAGATTACATAAAAACGGGGATCTCTTTTCACGAGATCCCCGCCATTGAAATTACGATCGTGTCAATCTGTGGACGTGGCTTCTCCGGTATCAGTTGGCGTTGAATCCTGGGTTTCTAGAGTCTCAAGCTGCGATGTAATACTGTCTATCTCGTACTGAATATCACTGGAAGGCTCTAGAACAAAATAATCCTTGAGATAGACAAGTCTTGCGGCAAGCTTCTCTTTCTGCCATGCGGGATCGTAATTCAGATCTAGAGACAGATCGTTGTTTCTCAGCAAAACATCGAGAGCCGCCTTTCGAGTCTCCGCTTTCATTTCTCCGGCAAGAAGCTGTCCGAGAGATGCATCGATCTGGTCTATGGTGTTGAAAACGTACTGAACGAAACTCTGTCCATACTGGCTAAGTTGCATTTGAAGTAGCTGAGGGTCGGCGAAGATGTTCTCTAGCTCGATTAGCCAGCCGTTGTAATAATCGGTTGCTACCGCCGGGTCATCTCCTTTGAGCTGGAAGATCAATTCCATGATCATTCCGCGCTTTTCGCCGATCTCGTACAGTTTTTCTATCGCCAGTTTGTAATTGGGATTTTCCGTCAGTCCCAGAGAATCGGAGAGCTGAATGAAGATCGCGTATTCAACAGGCAACGGATTCCCTGTCGCTGAAGGCCCGAATAGTTTTGCCGCCAGTTCAACAACCATTGCCGTCGCACCGCTCTCATCGTTCATGACCTTTGTATAATCATCGTAGAGAAGCAGTTCGGGATCGAGTATCTCATAGCCGAAAGCGTTATCGGCTATATACTTTTCGATCCAGGCGTAGTAAGTATCGTTCTGATAGGCGGAAACGAAATCATTGTAATTCTGAGGATCGGAAACTATATCGTTCAACGATTCGATCGACTTGCGTTCTTCGACTATTATGAGATGATAACCGAACTGGCTCTTCACCGGCCCGTACAGTTCACCTATGGGAGCTGTCAGTATAGCCTCTTCAAACTCCGCGACGGTCTGGCCTCTCTGGATTGCGCCGAGTTGGCCTCCGTTGGTGGCCGTACCGGAATCGATTGAAAACTGAAGGGCCGCCTCGGCGAAAGTGATTTCACCGGCGTTGATTTTGTTCTTTAGGCTGGTTGCAGTGGCTTCGTCACTCAAAAGAATATGTCTGGCCCTTATATATTCATAGCTGTTTTTCAGGTTTTCCTTGTTTTGCTCGAAATAAGCCGTGAGTGCCTCATCGTTCAAAGGCGCGATATTATCCTGAACTACACCGGCTTTAAGAGACTGGTAAACGTAGTTTCTTATCTCCTTTCTGAAATTGTCTATCGATCCGTAGATCGCTTCTATCTGCGTAACTATTTCGGGACTCGATGTATACTGGGAAAGCATAGCGTCGGTCTCGCTTTCGACTTCGCTTTCGTCCGGTAGCAACGAGTTTTCCAGAGCATAGATATCGACAATTTTCTCGTCAACGATGTATGAAACCAACATGAACTTCAAAGCGACTTTGCTCGGCAGATACATATTGTCGAAGTAAGGATCAAGCTCGACACCTTGGCTTCGGGCGTTGGCAATTGTTGCATCGAGTGCCTGCTGAAGTTCCTCGGTGGATACCCAGAAGTCCTGAGATAGAACCTCACCTGCTCTGGTAAGCTTTGCAGCATAATCGCTTGCAAAAAGAGTAAATGAGAAAATTGCCAGAAAAACTATCAGTATCGCTTTTTTCAAAATAATTCCCCCTCGTGTATTTGGTATATTCATGATAACATTTCATTGGGTTCTGCGTGTCACAATTAGAGGTGAAAGTTTTGGAAAAGAAGGGTTTGAATCTCGAAAGTTTTCTCTCAACCTCCAGGAAATGGTTGAATAGCGAGGAAGCAGAACTTGCAGGAGGTGAGAGATCCCATCAACCTCAGGCGATATACTTTTTCGCAGACGAAAAAAATCGCTCCTTCTGCAGGAGGTACAACAGAGAGGTAAATTTCAAAAGGGACGTCGAAGATATTAATCTCTGTGATAAATGTGGTATGAGATTCTGGAATTACAGGGCAGCTCAGATCTGCGTTTTCGCTCCCGCGGATGAGTACTACACGATCGACTCCCGCAACGAGGGTAAAGAGACGACCGAGTTTCCAGATAAAGAAGCCGCCCTGTCCGGTATAACCAGTTTTGAGAGTAAAAGTTGGGAATAAAAAAGAGGCCTTGCGGCCTCTTTATATATGAATGCTCTTGCCCTCTACTCCTTCAAGTGCACCCAGAACAGTTTCCGACAAAGTTGGGTGAGGATGGATCGAATTCTCCAGTTGCTCTACGGTCAATCCGTTCTTCACGGCGATCACGGCCTCCATTATCAAATCGGTAGCCGAGGGAGAGACTATACTCATACCCAGAACCTTCCCGGTTTCGTGTTCGGCAAGTATTTTGGCAAAGCCAGAACTCTCTAGTATAGTCCGTGCCCGTCCGTTGGCACTCAGGGGGAATCTGGAGACAACAACATCGGACCTGCCTTTGAGGTCGCTTTCTCTCAAACCCGTAGAAGCAACCTCTGGACTTGAAAAAATTATCGAGGGGACTGCTGAATAATCCATCTCCAGATCCTCACCCGCTATGTTGTGTGCCGCCACTATCCCTTCGTAGCTGGCGACGTGCGCAAGCATAATACCGGCCCTGATATCACCGATCGCGTAAACGCCTGGTACGCTAGTCCTCATATGTCCGTCCGTTACGACACCCCTTCCAATTTCCACGCCCAAATTCTTTATGTCATCGGAGAGAACTGCTCTTCTGCCTACCGCTACCAGAAGCTTTTCAGCCTCGATCGTAGTTTCCTCCTCACCCGCCGTATTGAGAAGATAACCCTTATCGAGCTTCTCGACTGATACGACCTTTGTCTTCTCGAGAACGGTAACAGCTTTTTTCTTCAGGGCCTTCTTTATCTCCTCCGCCACATCTGTATCTTCATAGGGTAGAATATGCTCGGCCAACTCGATGACGGTCGTTTTGACTCCGAAGGTGCTGAAGAAAGTTGCGAACTCAACTCCGATGACTCCGCCGCCCACTATGGCAAGACTCGAAGGCATCTCATTCAGCTTGAACACATCGTTGCTCGTCCATATCCCTTCGACATTGCTGAATGGAGGGAACATTGACGGTTCTGATCCGTTGGCAAGGACTATGTTCTTTGTCTCCAACAAGGAGTTGTCCTTTTCAAGGAGTACACTGTGGGGGTCTTTTACTACGGCTTTATCTTTGAAGAAATCGACACCGTTTTTCTTCAGCAGTAGCTCGATTCCTTTGCGTGAAGTGGTCACAGTCCTGTTCATGTGTGACATGATTCCATCGAGTCGATAGTTGAGATCCGAGACATCGATGCCCAGTCTCTTTGATTTATCCTTTATCTCGGAAAATAGATGGGCCGAGGTCAGCATAGCCTTTGTCGGTATGCAACCCCAGTTTGTGCAGGTGCCCCCCAGATATTCCTTCTCCACAAGAGCCACTTTCCTTCCAAGCTGAGAAAGCCTTATAGCACAGACGTATCCTCCAGGGCCTCCCCCTATAACGATAGCATCGTACATCTCATTTCCTCCTTATATAGATCTTAATGTCGCCGTTATCATCGATGATTTTCTTGAGAAACTCGTGCCCTTCCCTTTGAACGGATACGGGAATCCTCTCGCCGGAAAGTGGGTAATCCACTATGACCAATAGAACCTTTCCCTCTTCCATCTCGGAGAGAGTCACTTTCGTTTGCATATCCGGAACCGGGCAGGACTCACCGCGCATATCGAGTAGAAGATCGGGTTTAACATCGACACCCATTTCTCCAAGATAATGATGGCAAATACCTTTTGAACAGTCCAGGAACCTGTATTCCTTAGTTTCGCTGATGAAGGATATCGCTTCTTCAAACAATCTGTATATCCTAGGAGAACTGAAATCGAATCTCTCGACTCCTTTAGAGAACTTCGAGTTCAATATTCCTCGTTTTTTCATGTGTTGAAGATGTCTGTAGATTGTGGAAAGATCCATCTGAAGTCTTTCAGATATCTCCGAGGCTGTCATACAATTATCGACTATCAGAGTAGCGATTTCTATCCTTGTTTGATTGGCGAAGACTTTGAACAGGTCAGGTAATTTTAGGTTTGCCACGGAAATCCACTATCCCTTTCAATAAAAGGTGCCCTTCTATGAAGAGCACCTCTCGGGTTTCAAAATCATCAATTAACCGATAGTTTTTTCAGATTTTTCGATTATCTCTACAAATTCATCGTAGGTGATCGAGGGAACGGTTAAATCATCGGCGCTGTAACCTCTGGCCTTCACATCGTCGATAATCGCAAAAACCTCGGCCTCGGTATTTAGCTCATCCAGAGCCCAGAAGATTCCGTCCTGAACAAGGACAACACTGTCACCCTTCCTTGTGGCCTTAAACTTCAAGCTCTCAGCAACGTTCTGCTTGCCGTATTTTATTACAATAAGGGCCATACCAAACACCTCACATGAAAATTACGTTATCAAAGCTGTGGAGGAAATCGCCGAGCTCTTTCTCATCGATGAGCCTGACGTTGAAACTCTCTTCAGTTTCCTTTATCTTGAACTTTTCCACGTGTTCTTTGATAGCGTAAACCTCGGTCTCGTACCTCTTGATAAATCTGAAGCAGATCGATATCGGAAGCAGACCGAGACATTCCGGCTGAGCTTTCTTCGATAGGGCGACTGTTGCCTCTTCCACCAGAAGCACCGAAGGTTCGATATCTTCTCCGTACATCCCGAACGCGGTCCTGAAGGCCTCGTTTACCCATATAGAGCCGCCCGGCGCCTGATAAACAACGAATAGTATCTTTTTCATCACCATCACCTCAAGCCATCAGGTTCACGAACCTGTCGCTGCTGTAAATAAGGGTCGCAAGCTCAGGCAGTCCACTGGGGTTGGAGCCGGGAATTATCATGTCCTTGGTAACTCCTCTGTAGTCCATACAGATTCCACAGATCTCTACCTTCAAACCTTTTTCGGCTATCAGGGACTTCAGTTTCTCCGGAATGTTTCTATCTACCCTGATCGGTTTCACAAAACTGTTTGTCGAGAGAATCGAATCGGCGAACAGAAATATGGTAACATCATGGCCCCTGTTAAGGGCCGCTTCAGCTAGTTTGATTGCCGTATCCAGATCTTCGTAAGTGTACGGAGGAACTAGTGTCTGTATTGTTATTTTCAAGACTTCTGCCTCACTTTCTGTACAGTATGTACGCCATCGTCCAGTTACCGAGAATCAAAAAGATACTGGCAACTATGGATGAGATCGCAAGTGTCGGGAGCCCCGTCAGGAAGTGCCCGATGTTACAACCACCAGCCAAATTTGCACCGGCCCCCATCATTATACCCCCAACCATGACCTGAAGATACGTCTTTGGGTTCTTCGGCATTCTCAGCTTGAACTCTTTGGCCAGAAGAGATGCGATCAATGCACCAATTATTATGCCTATTATTTCGTATCCATCCCATCTCAGAGGCTGGTTTGATATGAAGGTATCGAAGATCGATATCCAACCGCCAGTTATCCCTAAACCATAGTTTCTTCCGGCCGCTACGCTCGTTATCCACGCGATAGGCGAAAGTATAGCGAGTGCTATAGCGGCTACTTTCCAGTTGAACTTCGTCGGTCTATCTGTGGTCTTCGTACCAAGAGTGTACCAGAGCAACAAAACCGCAACTATAACCGCAGGTATCCAGGGATTGATGTTGAATATAGTCGCCAGAGTAGGACCGACTTTATCGAAGTATACCGGTGAGTTTCCGGCAACAGTAATGTTGAAACCGGCTGCCCATGTCCTTATGCCGGAGAAAATGCCGCTCCTCATTGCTAGTGCGCCAAGACCATAGAAAACGGCCCCGAACATCGCGGTCGTCATTCCCTCTCCGGCCCTGTACGTGACCCCGGATGCGCATCCGCCAGCCAGAACCATTCCAAGACCGAAAATGTAAGCACCCACTATATTACTGAAAAAGTTCAGAGTCGGGGGAGCTATTCTTATCCAACCCATCTGGGCGACGAACAAAACCGTTATAGCCTGAAGTCCTACCGCGAGAAATCCTAGTTTCCACAGGTAGTTGTCTTTGAACAGCAAAATATCTCTGAAAGCCGAATTAAAACATACTCTTCCCCTTTGAAGAATGATACCGAATATTACCCCTATTAAGAGACCAGTCCAGGCCATAGTCATTCACTCCTGCCTATCACTTGACTTTTATATAGATCTTCCACTCGCTGGTGCCTGTTTCCTCGATTTCGAGAACCTCATGACCGAGATTCTTAACGGCTTCGGGTATTCTCTCTTTCGACATCGCGTAATCGATCCACACTTCGAGAATCTCTCCGGCTTTCATCTTCTTGAGCGCCCTTTTCGTTTCGACATCCGGTACGGGACAGACTTCTCCTCTTACATCGATTGATTTTGTTACATCATACTTCGCCATATTCATACCTCCAGTTTGGTGTGAAATAATTCACATTTTATATTAAAAATAAAAACCCATTTGAGCAATCTAATAATTGAAAATTGGGCAAATTCAGGGTCGATCCAACTGAATGATAACCTCCCACAGTTACCCGATATTTGAATGATTATGACAACTTGGTAAATTAAGGTACAATCTCGGAGGATAGCGAGATCATAGAAGTCTCTTTTCTCTCGGCCGGGTATTTTTATGACAGGATGCTAAAATCGCAATAAGTATTTTTGATAAAAGCTCTATGGAGGTTGGCATGAAATTCGTAGAATCGGGATTCGTGCACGTCTATACGGGAAATGGTAAGGGCAAGACCACAGCAGCCTTTGGTCTTGCCCTGAGGGCTGCCGCAAGCGGTATGCGCGTTTTTATTGGCCAGTTCATAAAGGGAATGGAATATGGAGAGACGAAAATCGCCAAATTGATGCCAAACGTTGTTTTGGAGCAATTCGGACGCGGTTGCTTCATAGAAAAGAACCCCTCTCCCGAGGACTTCCGCCTAGCACGAGAAGGCCTCAGAAGATCGGAAGAAGTTCTTGCTGGAGGATCTTACGGTCTTGTCATTCTAGACGAGATCTTCATCGCGCATTTTTTCGGTTTAATCTCATCCTCGGACATTTTGAATCTCATGAACCTGCGAAATATGCGCACCGAACTTGTACTGACCGGAAGAAAGGCCCCGCAGGAGATCATAGAGAGAGCAGATCTTGTAACGGAGATGGTAGAAATAAAACATTACTACACCAAAGGAATCAAGGCGAGAAAAGGAATCGAATTCTGATAAAGAGTTTGGTGGAGGCCAAAATGAATGGATACGTCGCGCTCATCCTTGACCTGGATGGTACGCTTTTAGACGAAAATAAAAATATTTCAAGCGAGAATCTTGAAGCTTTGAAAAATCTCAAGCAAAAGGGAATACATATCGGTATCTTCACCGGAAGGGACTTCGAAATGGCTCGTGGATATCTCGATTCAATATCTGCGGAAGGTCCGCACGCCCTTCAAAACGGAGCGCTCGTGATCACTGGAAAAGGGAAAATCATCGATTGCACAACAGTATCTCCCGATCTGGCGCACGCGGTAATCGACATGGCGAAAGGGAGGAGTTGCGATATCATTCTCAGAGAGGCCAGCCTCAAACTTCCCGACTGGTTCAGAAAAGATAGGCTGAGAATGAATCCATACCTGCCCTTCTTGAAGGCTTATTCTCACAGAATTGAATATATCGATGACCTCCATATGGTAGCCGAAGAGAGAAGATTGATCCAGATCGACGTTACAGGTCTCCACGAGACTCTCACGTCCATCTTGAAAGAATTGTCTGTTGACTATCCGGGAGGTTTCAGCTATACGCTTCTCAAGACTAGCGACGACTCGGCCTTCATGGAGTATTACTGGAACTCGATCAAAGATAAGACTCTACTGGAGAATGTGAAGAGAGATTGCGAAAGATGGGGGCTACTCTCGATTTTCGGTTCGGGAATTTCTAAAGGAAAAGCTTTGGACAGCTTTCTCGAGTACCATAGTGTTTCCCCATCGAAGGTAGTCTTTATAGGTGATCATCTGGCAGATATTCCACTGATGAGGAGGGTGGGAATGCCCATAGCCGTCGCAAACGCTATGGATGTCGTGAAGGAAGAAAGCAAATACATAACTTCTTCAAATTCCGAGGGAGGAGTGGCCAAAGCGATATCCGTTTTTTTCGCGGACCTCTAAATACTGACACTGATGTATCGTTTCAGAACGAACACTCTTATGCAGGTGAAAATTCGATCCAATTATTTCAGAAGACAGGGTCCTTTATTTGCCACGTGATAAAATCTATTTGGAGGTCATTTTTGAGAACGCCCGTACTGGTTTTGCTAGTGTTTTTTTCGTGTGCATGCGTCGCAACAGAGATAGAAACCCTCGAGAGCCTGGTGGCCAATCCGGAAGACAGGAGTCTTTTATTTGAGCTAGGAATAGCTTACCACAACGCCGGGGTGCGGGGAGACAAAGTGAAGGCAATAAAACTCTTCGAAAAGCTTATAAGAGACGAAGAAGAAGGTCTGGCAACCTCTTATCTTGGATCTTCTCACCTGTTGAAGGCCAGGGACGACTGGAACCCCTTCGGGAAGCTCCACAATCTCAACAAAGGTTTTAAGTACCTCGATAGGGCGGTCGAAAATCACGGCGATAATATCATGATACTCTTTATACGAGCCAACGCGTACATAAACATTCCCGGGTTTTTCGGGAGACTCGATACATCAATCGCCGATTTCGAAAGAATTATCCAGTTGCATTCACACAGGGTACGGTAGTTGATGATATATTGCTGAACAGTCGTTTGAAGCTGGGAGAAGCCTTTACGAAAAAAAGGAACAGCGATAAAGCTTACGAGCAATGGAGGTGGATATTGAAGAACGCTCCGGACACGGCTCAAGCAAAAGAGGCGAGAAAACTATTGAACCCACGATCGAAAAAGCAGATCCGAACGGTCTTCCCGAAGGTTTTAAGGAGGTCTTTTCCGGTTCGCTGGGAAGACCTGAGAGTGCGTGAGGTAATTGGCCAATGCCTGTCGAATCACTATTACCTCTCTCTGCCCGTTGAGAGAAGTATTTATTTGTAGTGAATTCTTCAGACTATTCATCAAGGAGGTAAATTGAGTGCTGGTACTGTTTTTGAATAAATTTGACAAATACTGGGATGGAAAACTAGATCAACTAAGAAAGGCCTTCCCCGGACATGATTTCGTCTCTTATCTGGATCATAAGGATCCGAAGGAACTGTTGCCCGAGGCAGATGTGTTGGTCAAAGGTTCGCTCAGCAAAGAGGAACTGACAAAAGCCGTCAAACTGAAAGCCGTCTTCGTTCCATGGACTGGTGTTGATGGCCTGCCTCTGAACGAGCTTAAGAAACGTTCCATAATTTTAGCTAACAACCATGGGAACGCCGAGGTGGTTGCAGAAAGGGCCATTGCGCTGGCAATGGCCGTTACGGGCAGAGTGGTTGAGCTCCACAAAAACCTCGAGAAAGGTGTATGGCTAGGAAGACCTTCAAGCAAAGAATTCACATGGTTTTCAATATTAGAAAGAAAATGCGCGATTCTAGGCCTCGGCCAAATAGGCCAGAAAATTGCCGGTTTCCTCAAAGCGTTCCGCTGCAGAATAAATGGTTTTAAGAAGGAACCTTCGGGTAGCTATCCAGGTATAGACTTTATCACGAACGACATCAAACAAGCCGTTAGAGGTGCTGAGCTGGTTTTCGTGGCTCTCCCTTTGACCTCAGCAACTCTTGGAATCGTGAATCAGGAAGTCCTGGATGCCATGGGTAGCGCTTATCTCATAAACATAAGCAGGGGAAAAGTGGTAGAAGAAAAAGCACTGGCCGAATCGTTAATGAGCGGTAAACTTGCCGGCGCCGCCATAGATGTCTGGTATGATTATCCTTCCATCGATAGACCGGTAACGCTCCCATCAAGATATCCGATTCACACATTACCGAACGTCGTCCTGTCCCCTCACGTTGGGAGCTGGACCACTGAGAGCATGCAGGCTATGGTGGATGGAACAGTTGAAAGTATCGGCCATTACCTTCTCACGGGTAATCCGATCGACATCGTGGATCTTGAGAAGATGTATTGATCGCTTCGATGTATACGGCCGTAAAATACAAAATACAATCGTTTCTTAAAGATAACAAATTTATCCGCCAGAAAAATTTGACTCGAGCCATCCGAAAAGTGTAGAATCTACTTAATTCAATGAGGAGCGCGGATATGTCTATATTCGTTTTTTCCTGGATAAATGCAAATAGCTATTATTATATTATGAGCATCTGCTCGTGAGCCAGCTCTCCGGGTAGATGCTTTCGCATTTACTCCGGAGTAAAGATTGAGAGGGTCTCCAATCCGGAGACCCTCTTTCTTTTTTAGAATGCGGGGTGAAGTATGGTAGTGATTTTAAGGAACGGGAGCGGTGATGAAGAGATCGAAAAGGTGGAGGCGTTGTCCTCCCGACTGGGTCTAAGTTGTCACATCTCAAAAGGAGCGGAGAAGATAGTGATAGGAATCATCGGGGATGATCGGTACACATCGGTCGAACGTTTCGAAGCGCTAGAATGCGTGGAGCAGGTGGTGCGGGTACTGAAGCCTTTCAAGCTAGTATCCAGGGAGTTCCATGGCGAGGATCTCAACGTCGAGGTCGGAGATGTATCGATAGGGAACGGAAAGTTCGCTGTTATGGCCGGTCCTTGCGCGGTCGAGGATCGGTCGATGATCGAAGAGAGCGCGGCCTTCCTCTCTGAAATGGGTGTGAGAATTATCAGGGGAGGAGCCTACAAGCCGAGGACGTCTCCCTATTCGTTTCAGGGATTGGGCAGAAAGGGGCTCGAACTTCTCAGAGAGGCAGCAGATAGATATGGGATGAAGACCGTAACGGAAGTGACCGGAGAGGCAACGTTGGAGGCCGTTTCATCTCTGAGCGATATCCTTCAGATAGGTGCGCGTAACGCACAGAATTTCCAGCTTATTCAGAGGGTCGCCAGTTGCGGAAAACCGGTGCTTTTGAAGAGGGGGTTCATGAACACCGTAGAAGAGCTTCTTCTTTCGGCAGAATACATTGCCTATGGTGGTAACATGTCGATAATCCTGTGTGAGAGGGGTATAAGAACCTTCGAAACATCTACAAGGAACACTCTCGATATCTCGGCGATTCCCCTCATAAAAATGCAGTCGCCACTGCCGATAATTGCCGATCCGAGCCACGCCAGTGGTCGAAGAGACCTGATCATTCCCCTGTCTAGGGCAATTCTGGCCGTCGGAGCCGACGGCATAGAAGTCGAAGTTCATCCGAGACCGGAGAGCGCTCTTTCAGACAGCAAACAGAGTTTGAACTTCAGAGAATTCGAAAGACTGATGCAAGAATTGAAGAGCCTGGTGGGTACAAGAGAGCTCGTACTGACCTGATGATGGAGGAAAGAGATGAAGATATTACCGGTGAAAAAAGTAAGGGCAGAAATGGAGGTCCCGCCCGATAAGTCGATATCCCACAGGGCTTTGATTCTCTCATCGATGGCAGGAGGACGAAGCATCGTCCACAATCTTCTTGAGAGTGGGGATACTTTGAGCACTCTTCGGGTTATGAAAGAAATCGGAGCGAGGTTTTCCGGCGATTTTGAGCGAATGGAGATAATGCCGGCACTGTGGAAGGAGGCGGTTAGACCCCTCGATTGCGGCAATTCCGGAACGACAGCGAGAATTATCTCAGGGCTTCTCGCCGGAACCTCGGGCCTTCATATCCTCTTCGGTGATGAATCTCTATCCAGACGGCCTATGAAAAGAGTGATAGAACCTCTCAAAAGAATGGGGGCCTCGATTTTCGCAAGGAATAACGACAGTCTCTTGCCTCTGTCGATAAAGGGCGGAGATCTTCACGGTTGCACCCATGACCTCCAGGTAGCCAGCGCCCAGGTGAAAAGTGCAATACTGCTGGCGGGCATGAAGGCTGAAGGTATAACCACGGTGATCGAGCCCGTTCCAAGCAGAGACCATACTGAAAGAATGCTAGACTCGATGGGAGCTAAGATGAAGATCAACGGAAGGATAGTTTCCATAGAGCGTGGCGAACTGAACCCCGTGTTCTTTCAAATACCGGGAGACGTCTCATCGGCCTCTTTCTTCTTAGTACTCGCAATTCTCCATCCAGATGCCTCAATTATCGTCAGAAATGTCGGGCTTAACGAAAGACGCACAGGTCTTTTGAAAACGTTGAAGAAGATGGGTGCCGAGATCGAATGGACGGTCGAAAAAACCTCGCCCGAACCCTGCGGCAAAATAGTGGCTAAATCTTCCAGATTGACTGGGTTGGAGATCGATACCGGGTTAGTTCCCTCCATGATAGACGAGATTCCCCTACTGGCCCTTGCCGGGGCGAAGGCTTGCGGAACGACTGTTATAAGGGGAGCGGGAGAACTAAGAAAAAAAGAGTCGGACAGAATAACATCGACCGTTGAGAACTTCAGAAAGCTCGGGGTCGTAATCGAGGAGCTCGAAGACGGCTTTTCGATTGAAGGGTCGCAGAAAATTGTAGGAGGAAGAATCGATTCGGCCGGTGACCACAGGATAGCCATGCTCTTCGCAGTTGCAGGCATCCTCAGCGAGGAAGGCATCGAAATCGGTGGAGCAGATTCGGTAAGGATCTCCTATCCGCAATTCTTCAAGGATATCGCGGAGGTGTGTCGATGAGATTCTGTATAGTAGGCCATCCTGTCTCACACAGCCTCTCACCAAGAATCTACACGCGTTTCTTCGAAATGAAGGGAATCGATGCTACTTATGAAGCCCTGAACATACAGACCGGTGAATTCTCGTCGGTTATCGACGTTCTTCTCAAAGAGTACGACGGTCTCAACGTGACTATACCCTTCAAGGAAGCAGTCGTTGCTCATGTCGATTGTATGGTGGAGAGATCTTTACGCGCCGTGAACTGCATTTTCAAAGGGGTTGGTTATAACACCGACTGGATTGGTTTCAGTAATTCGCTCAGAGATATAAAAATTGAAGAACCCATAACAATACTGGGTGCCGGAGGAGCTTCCAGAGCCGTGATTTACGCTCTTAAAGAGTTTGGTGTTAACCGTATAAACGTAATCAACAGGAGTACGGTCAGGGCCGAAAGGGTCGCGGAGGATTTCAACAACAGAAATTTCGAGGTAAAGATCTTTTCTTTCGATTCTCTTCCATCTATTGTGAAGAAAAGTAAGAGCATAATAAACGCGACGTCGATCGGAATGAAGGGGGAGTACTTAAGTCTTGGACGCGAGGAGTTCCAGGGAATCTCTCTGGTTTACGATCTGATCTACAGCGAAACGCCTCTCCAGAAGGTTGCCAGGGAGTGCGGAGTTGAGAAAGTAATTGATGGGAAGGCCATGCTCTTCTTCCAGGCCTGCGAGAACTTGAAGATCTGGGGGCTCTTCGACAAGAAGACTTTTGAAAGAGCCTTCGAGGAGGTGGTCAGATGAAGTTCAGCGTAGCCGGAGACTCACATGGTCAGGCGATGTACGGGTTAATTGAAGGTTTGCCCGCCGGTTTCCCGGTATCGATCGATGAGATAGACAAGAACCTCCAGAGAAGACAACGTGGCTACGGCAGGGGAAAGAGAATGGGGCTAGAACACGACAGGGCTATCATAAAGTCCGGTCTATGGAATGACCTGACGACAGGCGCACCAATTTTGATCGAGATAGCGAACCTCGCTCCAAGAAGCGAGAAGGAGACGAGAAGCATTCCCCGGCCGGGCCATGCCGATTATGCTGCCTGGACCAAATACAGGCTGAGTGATCTGACGATTTATGCCGAACGCAGCAGCGCTAGGTGGACGGCCGCGCTGGTCTCTATTGGATCGATAGCGTGCCAGATGCTTTCGAAACTCGGAATCGAGATCGTCAGTTCGGTCATCGCGATAGGAAAGATTCAATGCCCGATACCGGATAGTGTTTGCGTTGTGGCGCGTGACGCTTCGCCCGTTTACTGCCACGACAAACTGGCAAGCGGAGAGATGGTGGCCGAGATAGAAAAGGCGATCGACAAAGGTGACACTCTGGGTGGAATCTTCGCTGTCAGCGCCTACGGTCTTCCATCAGGGATAGGTGGATATGGCGAACTTTTCGAGAGACTGGATTCGAAGATTGGACGATACTTCTTGGCTATTCCTTCTGTGAAGGGAGTATTCGTAGGCAATCCAGATGTCAGCCTACCCGGAAGTCAATACCACGATCCCTTTGCAGTAAGCGATGGGAAAGTTTCGCGGCTTTCGAACAATGCCGGCGGGGTGGAAGGGGGTATATCCAACGGCCAGCCCTTGGTCGTAGTTGCCAGCGTCAAGCCGATTCCTACGCTTGAAAACGGTATAGACTCAGTCAATCTGAAGAGTATGAACCTTGAGAAAACCCCGTACGTCCGTTCCGATGTTACAGCTGTCCCGGCAGCTTCGGTCGTTGGGGAAAGTATGCTCGGGCTTTTACTTCTTGAGTCGATCCTAGAGAAATACGGAAACGATAGCTTCGATTTGTTGAAAGGGAGGTTGGAGAATGAGAGTCTTCCTTGTTGGAATGATGGGCTCGGGGAAAAGCACCATCGGTAAGATCCTCTCTTCTGTTCTCGATCTCGAGTTCGTGGATATGGACAGCGAAATAGAAGCCAGAAGCGGAAAGACTGTCGAAAAGATCTTCGAGGATGATGGAGAAGGAGTTTTCAGGAAACTCGAAAGAAACCTTCTTAAAGAACTGGTTAAAAAGGAGGGCATTGTGGTCTCCACTGGAGGCGGTATCGTGCTCGACACGGTGAATCGAAGAACTCTCAAAAAAGAGAACACTATATATCTGAAACTGCCGCCGGCCGATCTCTTCAAACGTGTTGACACACTTAATAGGCCTCTCTTGAAGGGGGGGAAGGAAGCGATTTTCAGGATATGGGAAGAGAGGAGAGAACTGTACGAACAGTTTCCCTCAATAGAGGCATCGAATCACTCCAAATGGGAGATAGTTGCGTCGATCTGCATGAGGCTATTTTCAGGAGAGAAGAGGAGAATAATCAACGGAACCCATCCGGTAACTCTGGCCAACGGGGGATTCAAAGCGATCGGGGGAATGCAGAACGCCGTTGTCTCGCACAGGGTATTCAAGGTCTTTTCTGAATGGATTCCCTCGTCGGCCTTTTCGATAGAAGACGGAGAGGAAGCGAAAGGTTTTCACACTCTTTTCGAAATCTACGACTTCCTTATGGAACGGGGACTTTCTAGAAACGATGTTCTTTCAGCCGCGGGAGGAGGCACTGTGACCGATCTAGTTGGATTCGCCGCCTCCACATTCAAGAGGGGAGTTCCTCTGACCCTCTTTCCCACGACTCTTCTTTCTCAGGTGGATGCTTCCATAGGCGGAAAAAACGGGTTGAATTTCCGGGGTGGGAAGAATATGATAGGTAACTTCTATTTCCCGGCCGAAACGGTTCTTGATCCGATAGCAACGCTTTCAATGGATCCCGGTAGATTCGAAGAAGGCCTGGTGGAGGCTTTCAAGATATTCCTGATAACCGGGCAGTGGTACGATCAATTCAAGTCTTTATGTGGTAAATTGAAAGACAGAAATATCGTAACCTTGAATAAGATGCTAGAAGAGGCCGTGATTCTGAAAAACGAAATAGTGGCATCGGATGTCCACGAAAGAGGGATCAGAAAAATACTAAACCTGGGACATACTCTCGGCCACCTCTACGAACCGATAGTCGGTGTGTCTCATGGAACGGCCGTTGCCTGGGGACTGGAACGCGAGATGTACTATTTCATGAACCTCGGACTAGTCGAGGAGTCTGTTTACAACGACGTGTGTGACACGCTATCGGAAATATTCGGACTCGACTTTCCACCACTTCCCATAGAAGAAGCCTTACGTCTGTTAAGAAACGACAAAAAGGGAACGACCTACGATGAGACCGAAATAGAGATACCGCTTCTGAGATCGCCGGGAAATTTTGAGCTTTTAAAGGTTAAGCTCGACGAACTTCTGGCGGTGGTGGTATGAAGATACTCGTCATAAACGGGCCGAACCTCAACATGCTCGGAAAAAGGAAGAGCGACATCTATGGTGTTCTCTCTTACGAAGACTTGGTAGAAATAATAAAGTTCAGGGCTCAAGATCTGGGAATAGAATGCGAGTTCTTTCAATCTAACTACGAAGGCGAATTGATAGACAGGATCCATGCACTGGATTTCGATGCGCTCGTCATAAATCCCGGGGCCCTGACACATTATAGTTATGCACTGAGAGACGCACTGGAAATATTCACCGGTCCGAAAGTAGAAGTGCATATCTCAAACATACACGCCAGGGAAGCCTTCAGGAACAGAAGCGTCGTATCATCGGTCTGCACAGGCACAATCGCCGGGCTGGGCTTTACAGGGTATCTTCTGGCCATAGAGTTTCTTGCCGGCCAAAGATGAGAGCCGAATCTGGTATTATTGATTAGATTCGTAAAACTCGGGGGTGTGGCCTTGAAAAAGACTCTCTTGTTTGTTTTTCCACTGCTGGTATTTGCTGTTTCCGGATGTCTCAATATGGTGGGCAGACCGGAATCGGTTTTGAAGTCGCTCGAAAAAGAAGTGTTAAGGGGAAATGTTGACAGAATTCTGGAACTTTACGCTGAAACCGTGGAAATTTCGACAACTGCCAATCCTTCCGGAAGGCCCGTTACAAAAGCGGATCTCAGGTACTATTACAACCGATTTCTGACAGAACGGGAGATTTCAAGCTTCTCTCTGAACGTGGAAAGCGTCGAAAAACCTTCATCTGGCCAAGCCGTTATTTATGCGAACTTCACGCTCTCTTTCCGGTACGACGATAAAGATTACTCTGTGGAAGCCGAAACGTCTTTCTCTCTCTCAAAAGCGGGCCGGAAATGGAGAATAACTGGAGAGTGGAACAATCCGATACTCAGTATTTACGAACCAGCATCTAAATCTCCTGAGTATTAAGGATGGCGACTACTCGGTGATTTTGAGCGCATTTCTTATGGCATCGACTATTACCCTGCTCGTGGCCGTAGCACCTGTGATCATATCTACCTCGAGGCTTTGAGCATCTATAACTCTGTCGATAACAGCTTCGGCACTTTTGGAATAACTTCCTGGTTTGTTCTGGAGAACCTTCGCGGAGAGTATTTTCCCGTCATTGATCTCGATTTGAACAACTGCGTAGCCTTCTGTTCCAGTGTATATGCCATCCTGAAACTCCCCGAATGGTCTAACCTCAACAGTTTGAGGGAATTCAACAGGTCTGTTTCTGTGCCAGGTGCTCACCAGCGCTATCAAAGTCACGGAAAGTGCTATAAAAATCGAAACGTTGATCCAGTATCTCATCGTATCTCCTCCGGATGGCAAATTGCGAATTTTATAATTAAATTATCACTTATTTAGAATTATAATTAATTACTCGTTTGAAAGATTATGATTAATTTTATCGGAATTATTTACGGACTGGCCCGTCGATGCTCTATCATTCTATTAGCCAGACTCTCGGCCACGAAAAATAGGCCATTCCTGATGGCCTATTATTCTATATCCTGTTCAACCTATTCTTCTAAATCCTCTGTCTACTGTCTCTTCGATATCATTGGGCGAGATCTTCAATTTTGCGGAACCAGTTTCCAAGGAGGCTCTCGCAACGGCGATCGCCACTTTACGTGCTATTCCCGGCTCGAAAGCCTTCGGGAGTATGCAGTCTGCAGAGAGTCTGTCATCGCCAACGGCATCGGCAAGTGCGTCGGTTGCCGCGAGCTTCATAGATTCGTTGATCTCTCTTGATCTCACATCTAGTGCACCCCTGAATATACCGGGGAAGGCCAAGACGTTGTTGATCTGGTTGGGGAAATCCGATCTGCCGGTTGCAACTATCTTTGCCCCTGCTTCTTTGGCCAGATCGGGCATGATCTCAGGCACGGGATTTGCCAGGGCGAAAACGATCGCTCCTGGCGCCATGGATCTGATCATTTCGGCAGAGATTATCCCTCCGACCGAGGTACCGATGAAAACGTCGGCACCTTTTATAGCCTTTGCCAGATCACCGGAAAGGTTGTCGGGGTTGATCTCTCCAACTATCTTACGATGGAACTCGTTTAAAAGGGTTTTAGGATCGTCTTTATTGAGAATACCGTTCCTATCGACTGCAACGATGTTTCTGATACCGGCCGCAAGCAACATCTTGATAGTCGCTCCACCGGCCGCCCCGATGCCGACAGTCGCGACCTTCAGACTTTCCATATTCTTACCCACTATTTTCAAAGCGTTCCTCAAAGCGGCAGTTGCCACAATGGCTGCTCCGTGTTGATCGTCATGGAAGATCGGTATGTCGAGTCTTCGTTGCAGCTCTTGCTCGATATAAAAACATTTCGGAGAGGATATGTCTTCCAGATTCACCCCGCCGAACGTCGGTGATAGGGCCTGAACGAATGCGATGATTTCATCGGGTTCATGGACGTTTATGCATAGAGGGAAGGCATCAACATTTCCGAACTCCTTGAAGAGCAAGGCTTTGCCTTCCATGACTGGCATTCCCGCTTCGGGACCGATATCTCCAAGGCCAAGAACGGCCGTTCCATCCGATACGACCGCAACGTAATTCCATTTGTTGGTATAGTCATAGACCAGTTCTTTGTTCTCGTTGATAACCCGGCAAACATCGGCGACTCCAGGAGTGTAGGCCAGCGAAAGGGCCCTCATGCTATCCACACTGACCCTACTTTTCACCTCGAGTTTGCCACGCAGTTCTTTGTGCAGTTTCAGTGCCTCTTCGTTCAAAACAATCACCCTCTATTCTTAATGAAAACATCGTTTCCAAGACAATCGATAGCGACGTAGAGCGGGAAATCCTTCACACTAACCCTGAATATCGCTTCCGTACCGAGATCATCGAAAGCCACGACCGTCATGCCGGAAATTCTACCGGCCAGAGCGGCGGCGGCACCACTGGGAGCCAGAAAGTAAACTCTTTTGTATTTTTTACAGAGCGAAACGGCCTGAAGGCTTCTCTTTCCTTTTCCTACCGTTGCCAGAACACCTTTCAGATAAAGCATTTCGAGAAATGAATCCATTCTGCTCGAAGTTGTGGGTCCTATAGCTCCGAAAGAATCTTTAGTCGGTTTGGCCGGCCCCGCGTAGAAAATTATCATTCCATCGAGAGAAATCGGCAATTCTTTGCCTTCGTCGAGCAGTTTTTTCAATCGTTTTTGCGCGGCGTCTCTCATGAGAAGGAACTCGCCGGAGTAAAGGAGTTCGTCGCCGGCACGTAAATCTTCAATCTTCAAAGATTACTCTCCCCTTTCTTGCGATATAGCAATCAGTTGCCAGTCCCACAGGCATTATGGCGATGTGCGAGGGATAAGTCTCTATGTGCACCGAGTATGCGGTTATGCCAGTTCCCAGACCCTGATATCCTATCTGCAGATCGTTGATTTCTCTAAGTATTCTTTCTTCAAGGGCAGCGTAGTCTTTGTCGTGATGTCTCTCGTCGAAGGATCTGGTAAGAGCGAGTTTGGCAAGCACCATCGCTTTGTCCGAACTCCCGCCGATTCCTATACCTACTTTCAACGGCGGACAACCTCTTGCTGCACTCTCCTTGAGCGATTCAACGAGTGTTCGCACCAAATCGTCAACGGTTGCTGTGGGATTTAACATAAAGAGCCGTGAAAGATTTTCGCTGCCCCCTCCCTTAATAAGAAAGCGGATTTCGAACCTTTTCCCCCTCTCCGGAAAGAGATGACATACGACCGGCGTATTGTCTCTGGTATTTACTCTCTTAAATGGGTCCGACACAATGGAATATCTATAGGGTTTCTCAGTGTAGACTTTTTTGACTGCCGAATTAAGTGTTTCGATGATCGGCTCTTCTAGAGCAACTTCATTACCCTGAAAGACGAAGAACTCGAGAAAACCTGTATCCTGACATATCGGGAGTCCCGTCTCTTTTGCAGCAACGGCGTTTTCTCTCAACACGCTCGAAAAAGGCCCTTCGTAGTGATCGAGTGACTCAACAATCGCCGGATCCATATCCGTGTTCGCCTTCATAATAGCTTCTTCGAGCCTTTCTATAATTCTTCCTGCCGGAATCAAGGCTACACCCCGTCAACCCAGACCGTTGAACTCTACCAACAGCTGTTCTTCTCTCTCTACAATGTTTTTGATGAGTCCGTTCAGCGAGTCTGTGATTATTTTCACTTTTTCTTCAATAAAAGTTATAACACTTTCCATTGCAGAAATCGAGGGCCCTCCGGGGACGTTACGTACCTGCACAAAATGCCTGGGAGAGAGAACTTTTCTGAGCTCTAGATCACTCATTTCGAGGGCTCTTCCCACCAGTTCAGAGAACTTCCTGCGGAGAGTTTCAAAGGAGTAGCCCGATTTCACGAAAGCGCTCGTCACGACATGAGCCGTTCTGAAAGAGATAGCTTCTCTTCTTACAAGTTCATCGGCCAATTCCGTTGTTGTCGTACCTGTTGCGATAGCTATATCATCGACCTTCCGCTCATCAACGAAGACTTTCAGAAGTGTCTCCTCAAGTAACTCCAGAAGTCCAGAAAGCGTTTCGCAGCCTCTGGTGAAGCTGGTTATAGGGGCATCGGCCACTTCATTAACATCCTGATATGGCACGTTGTGGAAGAGATCTATCAAACTCTGGAAATCGCCGGCAGCCATTCCTGACTGAATTCTTATATGCTCGATAATGACCGGATTTCGCTTTTGAGGCATTATGCTGGAAACCTGCACGAGTTCATCTGGGAAGCTTAACATTCCAACTTCGCAAGAAGCTTTATGCCCCATGTCGGCCATAAGGCGCGTTATGTCGTTAAGAATGCTCTTGAACCACATCGACGGATAAGTTAACCAGTGAGAGGTAACGATTGCCTGATAAGAGTTAGGAACCGGTCTTTCGAATCCGAGCAGATCAGAGACCAGTTGCCTGTCTATGTTGAAGCCCGTCGTCGTGATCGCCGCAGCTCCCAGAGGACACTGGTTCACCACTCTCATCGAAGTATTCAGACCTTCGAGGCCTTCGAGAAATTCGATCAGAAAAGACGAGAGGTAATGTGCGAGTGTCGACACTTGCGCGGGCTGGCCGTGGGTGTAAAGGACCAGCAGCTGTTCTCTGGATGCCTTGATCTTTTCAATCAAGGCTCCCGCAAGGAGCAACATCTGCTTTATGAGTGAGATCATCAACTTTCTCACGTACAATCTGAAAACCGTCGTATCCATATCGTTTCTACTTCTTGCTGTATGGAGCGATCCGGCTTTTTCTCCCAGGAGGAGTTCTAGCTGCTTTTCATAGTAGAAGAAGAGGTCTTCGACGCCTTCGGGGAACTCTCCGGGTATCTCCATGGTCGAGTCGAGTTTGCTCATGGATTTCTTGAGTGCCGAGGCGGTCTTCGAATCGATTATTCCCTGCCTGGCAAGCATGATAAGATGGGCCTTGTTTTGCCGCCCGAACTCGTCAAGGAATGTTGTCGCCCAGTGTTTGTAAGATTTTTCGAGAACGTGTTTAGAGTATATCGGAGAAAATCCCATGCTACCTCCCTTTCAGAAGGTCGTCGATGTTTCCAAAGACGACCTTATCAATTTCGTCGTCAGAATAACCAACGTTGACCATGGCTTTGAATTGCTCGTCGAAATAGGACTTTGCATAACCTCTCGGGAAGTAACTCGAATCGGTGCCGAACAGGATTCTTCCCGGACCTATAGTTTCTCTATATTTTCTGAAAAGCATTTCGAGGTTGACTTCGTAAGGCATCCATCTCATCCACTGGTTCGATCCACTGGTGTCGATATATACGTTGGGACAGGCCCAGCAGAGGTTCAAGGTCTCGAAGATGTATCCACAACCGAAATGCGGTACGATTATCTTCAAATCGGGGAAATTTTTGGCCACATCATGTATTATCAGCGGATTGATGTTCACATGGTTGGCGATACCACCGGCCGAGCCCATGATGCCGAAATGAATCAATACGGGTATATTCTCTCCCTGAGCAACTTCCCAAACCGGGTATAGATCTTTACAGTCTAGGGGAGTGTTCACCGCCGGCCCGAGTATTTTGTACCCCTTTAAGCCCTGCTCCTTGATGGCCTTTTCTAGCAAATAGGGAGCCTCTTTCAGCGAAGGATCGTGATGAGCGTAACCGTAGAATCTGTCGGGGTGAGCCTTAACTATCTCCGACATTGCATCGTTACCGCCAGAAGTCACAAAGACTACCGAGATATCGTGCTCGATTGCTTCTCTGTACCATCTCTCTACAAGTTCATCTTTAGATTGCAAGGGCTCGGCTCCATCGAACTGCCAGGCCTTTCTCCAGCGTGTCCTTTCCTGAGCCAACCACGGATGAACTTTACCTTCGGGCTTGCCAAAAAAATCGGGTGTGGGAAAATGGACGTGAGAGTCAATTATTCGCATTCTTATCATCCCTTCAGTCCCGACATGGCGATCCCTTTTACGATCTGTTTCTGGAAGATGATAAAGAAAATGATCAGCGGTATAGTCGAGACGGCAGCACCGGTCATTATGAGTTCCCATCTGGTGAGATTTTCGCTCGAAAAGTAAGACACGCCGACCGGAAGAGTGTACATCTTCGGTGTTTGTGCAACGATGAGAGGCCACAGAAAAGCGTTCCAGTTGCCGATAAAGTTGAAGATCGCAAGTGTCGCGAGCGCCGGCTTTACGAGAGGCATCACAATTCTCAGGAATATACCAAATTCAGAGACTCCGTCGATTCTCGCGGCATCGAGCAGGTCGTCCGGTATTGTCGACATGAACTGCTTCATCAGAAAAACACCGAAGGCGCTTATCATACCCGGGAACATTATGCTCCAGTAAGTCTCCATCCATTTCAACTGCCTGACCATTATGTACCACGGTATGACCAGCATCTCGGTTGGGATCATTAGTGTGCTGAGTATGAGTATGAATATGATGTTTTTGCCCGGGAAATTATATTTGGCCAGTGTGTAGCCTACCAGCGAGTCGAAAAAGAGTACCGAGATAGTTGTCACCACGGCTACTATAATACTGTTCAGGAACCATCTGGGAAACATTGAGTAGTTGAAAATGAACTCGTAGTTGGCCAGCGAGGGGTCTCTAGGAATTACGGTCATCTCGTAGATCTCTTCGGATGTTTTGAAAGAAGAAGAAAACATCCAGACGAAAGGGAAGACCATTACAATCGCAAAAATCGTTAAAAATATATAGGCAAAAATACTTGTTTTCCTATCTGTCCTAGTCATATATACACCCACCAATCAGTATTGGACTCGCTTGTTCAATACCAGCAGTTGCACCAGCGTGATACCCATTATTAACAAGAAAAGTATGACGGTTGCGCTAGAAGCGAGACCCATGTCAAAAGATCTGAAGGCCTTCTGATATATATAAAGCACCAGGGGTTTGGTCGCATTGAGAGGACCTCCCGATCCCTGATCGGTCATGTTGTAAACCTGTGTGAAGATCCTCAGGAACGTAATGCTTTGTGTGACCACAAGAAATACTGTGATTGGATTAAGGAGCGGTATGGTTATTTTGAAGAAAGACTGCCTTGATGTCGCTCCGTCTATTTTGGCTGCCTCTATGTACTCCTGTGGTATGGTTTGCAATCCTGCAAGAAACACGATTATACAGTATCCAAGATTAACCCAGACCGTAGTTACCACTATGGCCGGCAGTGACTGGTTCATGCTGGTCAGAAATGGCTGCGCATCGAGGCCAAAAGCCATCAGTAGGTTATTCAATATACCCGCGGGCGGTCTCTGGTAGATCCATCTCCAGACCCAGCTCACCGCTACCAGGGGTGTGATGTAAGGCATAACATAAAGCAAACGGTAAAACCACTGTAAATGCTTTACTTTGTTGAGTGTTACGGCCAGAAAAAGGGAAAGAACTATCACCAGTGGTACACCGAAAGTAACATACTTGATGGTATTCCATAGAGAAGTCACGAATACCTTATCTTTGAAAATCTTTACGAAATTGTCGAAGCCAACAAAATCCTTCTTTGGTGAAATCAGCTTCCAGTTTGTGAAACTCAACCAGAAAGCGTATATCATCGGATAAAAACGGACAACTATATAGAAGATCAATGGGATAGCGAGGAATAAATACGCTGTGATAATCCTTTTCTGACTAATTTTCATTAGTATTACCCCCAAAAAGAATGGCCGTGGCGTCGCCACGGCCACCAGCTCTTCAAATTACTCTACTCTCGACCAGAAATCGTCGATTATTGCCTGATCTTCTTCGGCCGCTTCCTTGAAAGCCTTTATAGGATCCATTCCCTGTATCCAGACTTTATCGACGGCATCCATCATTACCTGGCGCTGTCCGCTCTCGTCAACAAAGAATGTCGCGTGGGCATATTCAAGCCCCTTGAGGAACGGTCCGTATTCAGGATGATCGTAGTAGGCAGCCGCAACTTTCGGATTGGCCGGAAGTTCACCAACCTGCTTGAGCCACAGTTCTTGAGCATACTCGGAGGTTATGAATTTGAGGAACTTGATCGAAGCGTCCAGCTTTTCACCAGTCGCGTTGGTCGTTATCGCGTGTGCCCAGAAAGAGGCGAAGTTAGACTTCACACCGTTCATCGATGGAAGTTCCGTGACTCCCCAGTTGAGATTGGTTAGAGGTCTGAAGGTCCCGAGTCTGAAAGAACCGTCGATGGTCATCGCGGCTTTCAAAGATCTGAAGGCCGTAACGTCATCGTTCAAGAAACCCGGGTAACCAACCTTGTCTTTGGTGATCAGGTCGGTGTATACCTTCAGGGCTTCCGGTGCAGTCTGGTAGTAAAGAACGGTCCTATTGTCGGCACTGTAGGGAGTTCCACCTACCTGTCTGACAAGAACCTCTCTTATCCATTGGTGACCCTGACCGGATGGCTGCATTGTCAGACCTTCCTGAATTATATTACCCTTTTCGTCGTACTTGGTCAGCTTTTTCGCGTAATCTACCAGCTCTGCGAAAGTAGTGGGTGGAGTTTCCGGGTCGAGACCGGCTTCTGCAAAGAGATCCTTGTTCCAGAAGAGTGCCAGAGCCCTTACTGCTGTTGGAAGAGCGTAGGGTACACCATTAAATTCTATTCCTTTTGACACGAACGGGAAGAATTCACTGTTCAAGTATTCCGGTGAAAATTCATTCGCGGGAAGTGGTATCAGATATCCCGAAGTAACGTAAAGCGGAATCCATCCGTAGAAAAGGGTGAGAACATCCGGTCCAACTCCGGCAGGAACCGAAACGGCCACCTTTTCGTTGAAGTTCTCATAGGGGAAAGTAACCTGTTCTACTTCGATCCCTTGATTCAGCTTTTCAAACTCTTCGATCAACTGATCCACCAGTTTCACTTTAGTTTCGTAGTAGTACTGCCAATAAGTTATCTTTACTGCACCGGCGAAACCTGCAAAAACAATCGAAACAACCAGAAACAATAAAAGTGCTCTTTTCATTTACCCACCTCCAAAATAGTGAAGTTGCTCATACTTTCATGAAAACCTTTCTTTGAACGTTGCAGACAGCTCCCAGCGAAACGCCCATTTCGCCGAGTTCTCCGCGCTTGAATGTCACGCGTTCGAGTATTTCACCCGGAACTGTCCTCTTTAGTACCGGCATTATTAGACTGAGTATCCTGTCGTATTGGTTGTACCCGATTCCACCAGTTATGACGACTACATCTGGATCCAGTAGTGTGATGACATTCGCAACGACCACACTAAGGTGTTCGCAGGCGACCGTGACTATCTCCTTGAATCGGGGATTCACATCGGAGTGGTCAAACATCTGTGCAACTGTTGGTTCGTTTTCGAATTCGGAAAGGAGTTTTTCAAAGGCGTATCCGGAAAACCAGCTTTCAAGACTCCCAAAGACAAAACTTAAATTCTTTTCCCTGCTCCAGTCAGTTATCATGTAACCTATTTCGCCGGCCATTCCGCTCGTACCTTCATAAAGCTCGTTGTTTATGATCAATCCGGCGCCAGTTCCTGTACCGAGAGCCATCAAAAAAACGTTTCTGCAGCCTTTCGCTGCTCCGGCCCACATTTCTCCGAGGGCATTGAGTGTAACATCGTTCGAAATGAAGGTCGGAACTTTGAATCTCTCTTCGACATGCCTCTTCAAATTCACTTTTCTAAGACCGAACGCAGGCATGTAAAAGATCATTCCACTCTCGGGGGACACAGTTCCGGGAACACCGATTCCGATTCCCATAACTTTTGAAACCGGAACTTTCATCACAGCTAGCACTGATTTTTCTACAAGCTCGAAGAACGCCTTTTCATCGCAAATAGATTTTGTGGAGAACTTTGCTTTTTCGACTATTTTGCCGTCAAGGTCTGACAGTATAGAGATCAGCTTGTTACCACCAACGTCGACACCGACTATGTACTTATAGTCTGGAACGAAAGACAGAAGGATAGGTTTTTTTCCACCCTTACGTGAACTCTCGCCTTCTTTTGCTTCAACTATTGAACCTTGAGAGATGAAGTTGTTCACTACGACCGATACCACAGGCTTGCTAAGACCGCTCTTTCTGGCTATATCCGCCCTGGAGATCAATCCTTCACATCTCACAATTCTCATTACTTTTTCTTCAGTTTCACGTAAGCATCGACTCACTGGAATCACCTTTATTTTGTTAAGTAGCCTAACTTACTAACATCATACATTATGAAAGTCTTCTCAAGGAACGAGACTAATGGTGAATTTAGACAGATAAGGAGTATGAAAGGCAAATAAGATTGATTATCGCTGTTTCTTTAAGTATATTGCTCTTAAAGAACCGGGGACCCCAAAGGTCCCCGGCTTTTCTATGGCTATCTCACTTTACCTTTGGCAAACTAAGCATATTTGCAAAGACTCTGTAGCCGCCCGGTACGAGGTAATCTAGCTGTCTGTACCACACGAGTGCTGTGTAGATGTAGGTTCCCTTTCCGTAGTTAGCTATCAACAAGGACCCGGCCGGTATATCTTCGCCAGGATCGTCTGTATCGATCAAAGGCGTGAATTCCGGTGCCCAATCTCTCGGGAAATAGAGACCTCTCTCCTGCTTCCATCCTTCCCAATCTGAATCTCCGATCACATTCGGCCAGTTGAAAATCGGGTGATCGGGGACGAGTATCTTCATTTCGGCTTCCTCGACGGTGACTCTGTTGCTGCTCAGGGTAAAGCTGTACGGACTCCAGCTGCTCTGATATTCACCAGTTTTGTGATACTGAACCAGGAGATTACCACCATTGAAAACATACTCGTTCAATCTTGCCGCATTTGCTCCGATATCGGGTCTTGTTGTGGCTGCCCTTATACCTATAACGATAGTGTCGTATTTGCTGAGATCTCCAGAAGCAAGGTCGGCGGGGCTCAATTCGGTGACATCCACTCCCATTTGTCTCAGATACACAGTATTGATATCCAGTCCGCCATCCACATAGCCAACCTTTAGACCCGGGGCTACTTTAACATCGATAACCGCTACTCTTGCGACGGATGACTTGTAGTAGTTCTTCGTTTCTATGTGAGGATATGCAATGACCTGGAAGCCCTTATTGAAAATCTCTCCATCAACTATCGCTTCTGCGACGATTTCCGATTCTCCAAGAGGGGCGTTGGCAGGGATCTTGAATTCTACCTGAATCGACTTTGACTCGTTTTCTTTGCCCAGAGAGAAAGAGGTGTCCTTAGTTACAAGCTCCCAACCTGCGGGGATTTCCAGAGAAACGTTTCCCGTTACTGCACCTTTAGAGTTATTCTGAACTTTCACAGTAATGGTTCTGGTTATGTCCGAAGAAGATGCGGGAGCCATTAATCTTTCAGGATCGAGAGAGACGGAAATCTTTGGAACAACCCTGACATCGGCAACCGATTCCGTCCAGACTGATGTATCCATAACTTCCCATACCGCCACAGCGCTGATCGGGTTTTTGTCAAAAGCGTCTGTGTAGACAGCATCTGCACCGACTGTAACGGTGAACTTGGCCTGTGCGTTGGTGTTGAACTTGATGGCTTCGAAAGCCACATTTTCCTTATCGACGGTCCAGCCTTCGGGAAGAACCAGAGACAGCTCGGCTTTGTCTATGACTTCTTTGCCAAGGTTCCAGAAAGTCGCTGTCACTTCAAAACTCTGGCCTGGTACTATGGCGGAGTCGTTTCCACTTACCAACAGTTTTGTCGAGAAGACTTCGCGAGCCGCTGCGAGGAAGTCGGCTTCTTTCAATGTCAGTCTTTCAATTAGGAGTTCTTTGTTGTTATCCGAAAGATTGGATTCAGCTGCGAACGCTATTATCTCTCGCACCAGAGACAGTCCTTCGAGGACTTCATCACCGATGCCCGTAGGATCCATCGCGTTGAATCCGGCGAGAATCGAACTCGTGATGCCGTTCAATTTTAGGAGCATGCCGTCTATCTTCGAAATAACTTCAGGGTCCCCTTCTATGCCGTTGGAGATGGCCTTTAGGGAAAAATCTAGGTTATCAAACATACCTGTCTCTTCTGTTCCAACAACACTACTCAGAAGCACATAACTTGAATATGCATCTCCCGGTGTTCCAAGGCTTCCGGCCATTCCCTGACACTGATGGCTACCGCGCGCAATGCGACCTATCTGGTTGTAGGAGTAGCCTAACACATAGTCATATTCGCCGGTATTGACTCTAACGCCGCCGGAACCGGCCTGATAAAGTTTCTTTACCTGCCAGACCTGGAGTCCGGCTTCGAGCTGCTCGGGGTACATGTTGGGATCCGCGGCAGCCGCTACCGCTTCCGGAACCAACACACCACAAGCCTGGTGATGGCCGTGACCGCCTGTTGGAGCATGTCTTGAGAGAACTATATCTGGTTTGTAGATCCTAATGAGTTCGACCAGGTTTCCGATAATCGTCTCTTTGTCCCAGCTTGGATTGTTGAAGGTCTCTTCGGCCGTCTTGGAGAAACCGAAATCGTAAGCATTGAAACAGAGTTGCTTTCCCCCATCGATTGCCCTGGCTGATGCCAGTTCCTGTGATCTTAAAACACCCAGAGCCTCATAAAGCTCCGGTCCAATCTCGTTCTGGCCGCCCTGCCCCCAGTTGGAAACCAGATAGTATGTTTCCAGATGGAGACCCTTTGCCAGATAAGCAATTAACCCGTTGTCTTCGTCATCCGGGTGGGCGCCGATCATAAATACGGTTCCAAATACCGGAAGCTTTTCAAGTGCAAGTATCGTTTTTGCGAGACCGGTTTCCGGTATCGCTTCGTAGACGTATGTCTTGGCGAAACCAGTGAAAACAATCAAGCACAAAAGCACAATTAGAACCAGACCTCTCTTCATTTCCATACCTCCCTTGTTTTTTCTGGCGACGAAAGCTTTTCAAAACAACAGAACGGGAAAAGAATAACACGTTAGTAAACATGACTAACATACTAGTATTATACCTTAATCTCTACTCGTAGAATAAATACCGATGAATGATGTATAGATAAAAGAACATAGCCTTCAGCAATGATTTGATAAGAAGAATGGTTTTAATTGATTAGGCATACTATAATTTACTGTTACCGGCGAATGCTGAGCGAAAATCGAGAATAATTTTTTAGTGTCATGATTCACGCATTTCAAGCACGAGAGAAAGATAAGGCTCAAGATCAAGAAGCAAATAATTAACGGATGTAGCTCATAAAGCTTCTCTCAAAAGATATCTAAAATGCTTTTAGACTTCTGTGTTCTCGGTTATGTTTTCAACTATCGTCGCCTAATCTGGTATGACTATCTTCTAGATGATTTCGGACGGCTCTTGATTCGAATCGTTTAGTTGAGAGTCAGGCATTTGCAATTTATAAAAACTCATGCTATATTATTGATAGCAAAAGTATTGTACACAACTATATGGAGGTGCAAAAATGAGCATATACGATTTTAACATGATCTCCATCGAGGGATGGAATAGGCCTCTCTCAGAATACAGGGACAAAGTTATCCTCATAGTCAATACGGCCAGTAAGTGCGGTTTCACTCCACAGTACGAAGGCCTTCAGAAGCTCTACGATGACTACAAGGAAAAGGGATTTGTCATTCTAGGATTTCCGGCCAACGATTTTTTAAGGCAGGAACCGGGCACCAATGAGGAAATAAAAGAGTTTTGCAGTGTTACGTACAATATAACCTTCCCTATGTTCGAGAAGATCCATGTCAAAGGTAAAGAAATACATCCTCTTTACAAGTATCTCACATCTGGAGGAGGCAAAAAGGAGTTCGCAGGAAAGATTAGCTGGAATTTTACGAAGTTCCTTATTAACAGACAGGGAGAGGTAATCGCACGTTTCGCTCCAAAGGACGACCCTGAGAAGATAAGACCTTACATTGAGGAAGCGTTATGATTGAAGAGGAAGATTTTTCTGGCAGAGAGGATTTGCTAAAACTTGACAGACAACTTTGTTTTGCTCTTTATTCAGGTGCCAGAGGTATCATAAGGATGTACCGTCCAATTCTTGAAAAACTCAACATAACATATCCACAGTACCTGGTATTATTGGTCCTCTGGGAACATGGCCAGATGAATGTGCGGGATCTGGGAGAAAAACTCTTTCTAGATTCGGGGACATTAACTCCTCTGTTGAAGAGAATGGAAAGGCAGGGCATCGTCTCAAGAGAGAGATCTATAAAGGATGAAAGAACCGTTCTAATAGGTCTAACGGATAAAGGAAGAAAAATGAAGGAAGATGCCCTGAGCATTCCATTTCAACTTGCAAAAGATCTGGATATCGATCAGAAAGAGTACGAAACCCTTATGGTCGCTTTGAAGAGATTGATTGCAAAGATGAATCTTTAAAGGTTCAAAGAGAGTGTTTCAGGCTTGTTGGCATCCGGAGATTCTATCATGCTCTCAGTTCCTGATAGTATATTTAACTGGTGCGCTGGCCGGTTTTATAAATGTGGTCGGTGGAGGCGGGTCTATTTTAACTCTTCCGGTTTTGATGTGGATCGGTTTGCCTTCATCGGTGGCCAATGCAACTAACCGTATAGCGATTCTTACAGAGAGTATTGCCGGAGCAGTTGGCTTCTCTTCGAAGGGTATAAGACCTGAGAGGAAAGTAATACCGGCTGTAATGTTTGCCAGTTCTGGCTCAATATTAGGATCTTTTTTCGTTCTATCCATACAGATTGAGAGTTTGAATAGAGTAATCGCAATTTTGCTGCTATTGGCGGCATTTATCACAGTCTTCAGACCTCCGAAAGTTGAAGTAGGTAAAGCATCTCTGCTATCGACTGCGGTAATTTTTCTCGCAGTTGGTTTCTACGGAGGATTCATTCAGGCCGGAGTAGGTTTCTTATTGATGATCGCGATTACGTTTGTGTTCGGTTTCGATCTGGTTTTAACAAACGCGACGAAAGTCATTACGGTCCTGGTATACACTTCTTTTTCGACCGTATCCAATAAATAGGCGAAGAAAGGAATAAGACAAAAGAAAAGGGACTCAACTCCATATAGAATGTTTTTTGTGTATGAAAAACAAAACGAAAGGAGAGAGTCCCGAAGAAATGATAACAC